>Ga0194053_10001232_pt1 | contig 16840 bp, 15 predicted proteins | sample SepL228m_MetaG_FD_161684 | JGI IMG/M metagenome (GOLD analysis project Ga0194053, IMG submission 161684) | Anoxic zone freshwater microbial communities from boreal shield lake in IISD Experimental Lakes Area, Ontario, Canada - Sep2016-L227-8m | ecosystem: Environmental > Aquatic > Freshwater >... | reverse complement strand
AGATAAAACAATACATTGTTGAAGAGGAGGTAAAGATTGAGGCCTGGATAGGGGATGATAGGTTGGTCGGCCTAAATGAAGTTATAATTCACAATTCTGATCCAAGACAGGCTATTCGCTACGAGGTGATAGTTAACGGTAAGAACCTTGGTAAAGAGATAATTGGGGATGGGGTGATTATTTCTACGCCTTTTGGTTCTACTGGTTATTATCGTTCAATTACCGATGGAATATTCGAAGTTGGTATTGGTGTGGCTTTTAATAACAGTACGGAACAGGTAGACCATATGGTTTTACGTGAAGATTCAGAGATAGAAATAAGAATCATGAGAGGACCAGCGGTGGCCTATGCAGACAATAATGAGAAGGAGGTTTTATTGAAAGCTGGAGATAAGATTATGATTAAAAAATCTAGAGAGGTGGCGAGAATAATTAAATTTAAATAATAATTATGTCAAAATTATTTCAAAAGCGGGTAGAGGACTTTGTTTGCGAGCATTGTGGCCAAGCGGTGACGGGTAGTGGGTATACCAATCATTGTCCAAATTGTCTCTGGAGCAAGCACGTAGACGTAAATCCAGGGGATAGAGAGGATGAATGTCAGGGGATGATGAAACCGTACTGGATCGAGGCGGTGGGGGACAAATACTACGTCTGGCAGAAGTGTGAGAAATGCGATCACGAAAGAAGAAATTTTCTAGGTACTGGGGACAACTTTGCCGTAGCGGCCGAAATAATGAAGCAGGAAGCTGATAAATTTGCCAAGTCTGGGCGGGGTTTGGGGACTAAACAAAAATCAAAAAAGTAGTAAAATATAAGTGTTAGTTAATTAAAAATAAATATTTTAAATATGAACGAAGTTAAAAAGAGAGCGGTTTGTGGAAATTGTAACAAGCCTTGCGATATGTGTGAGTGTGAAGGCGGTTGCGAAAGTGAAGATGAAGAAAATGAATTTGATGGTATGACCATCAAGAATCCAGATGGTACTGATGCTGAAGAAGAAGTAACTGCTGATGATGAGGAGAGTTTTGGCGAAGAAGAGGGGAATTAAGCCCTGTTGTAGATTTTGGCATTAAAATTGTTTTTAAGCTGGACAGACTCTAATATTAAGTTGGGGTCTGTTTTGCTAATTAGATAATCAATACAATACCTGAGCGCAATTTTAAAAACGATGTCAAAACTCACAACCGGGTAAGTATAAGTATGGAGTATTAGTATAAGGAAGAAAAACCACTTGAGTGAGGTCCGGCCTCAAGTGGTTTTGCTATACGAACATTGTCTATAGTGTCACAAGATAGTATAATAAGGTTCGATATGACAAAAGAAAACATAAAATCCAGAGCGGTTTCTTTGAGAAAAGAAGGTTATTCTTATAGTTATATTAGTAGTCTGACGGGTGTTTCTAAGAGTACCTTGAGTGATTGGTTACACGATTTGGAATATAAGCCAAATAAATACACCAAAGAAACAATTGGCAAGGCGAGAACTGCTGGAGTTTTGGCTCAAAGACTAAAGAAACAAAAGTCTATTAGTAAGGCCAAAGAATTGGCCATAAATGATATCAAGAAACTATCAAAAAGAGATTTGTTTATGCTAGGTATTGGTTTGTATATTGGAGAAGGATCAAAAACAGCTAATAGTGTTAGGCTATCAAACTCTGATCCAAGAATAATTAAAACCGCGATAGCGTGGTTTGTCAAGGTGTGTGATTTGCAAAAAACCAATTTTTCTATTAGAATGCATCTGTATCCTGATAGTAGTGAGAAGGAAAGTTTTGAATATTGGTCAAAGATAACAGGTCTACCAAAGTCAGCTTTCCTGCCAACCTGTATTGATGTCAGGGGAGGTAAGAAGAGAATAAATGACGGTAAATTACCATACGGGACAGTCCATTTAAGTGTGAAGGGTAAGGGTGTTGGTTTCTTCCGACGAATAATGGCCTGGATTGATTTGGTACATGAAAAAGCGGGTATAGTTTAGTGGTAGAACGGCAGATTTCCAATCTGTCTGTGGGGGTTCGATTCCTCCTACCCGCACAAGAAAATCGCCTTAGGGCGATTTTTGTGTGGGTAGAGCAAGACATGGGAATGTCTTGAGTGAGGAATCGAAAGACGGAGCGGGACCCAGACTACCAAGTCTGGGAGTGAGGCGGTGTCCAGACCGAGCCGAGTGGCGACGAGGTGAGAGTCGCGGGAGATAAGTGTACTCACGGTCCTCCTACCCGCCCAAGAAAGGTTCTTAAAAGGCGCTTTTTGTACATTGTTTGTTAAAAAACCTCAAAAGGTGTAAAATTTGGTTATAATAGATTAATTAAAAAATATGCATCCAGAAAAAGCATTCTTAGACAATACGCCAAAAGTAGAAGAAATACCGCAAAAACCCATAGAGACTCCAAAACCAACAGAGGCTAAGGAAAATGATATAGAGAAGAAAAACAACAAAGTTGATGCTATTTTTGATGAGCTATTAAATAGGGTAAAAGATTCTCCTGAAGCCCAGAGAGTTGCACTTAATGTGTTAATTTCTCAGATGAGAGAGATCGGACAGCAGATGAAAGAAGTAAGAGATTTGAAACATCTTCAGGAGATGAAGGTTCTAATGATGAAAAATTGGAAGGAACTTAAAGAATTGGCGGGAGGAGATCCAAATATCCTAACAGCTATAAAGGAGTGGGGTAAAAGCTTTGTTGAGAGAAAAATCATGCAGTATGAGCTTTTGGAGGGTGTTAAAGATGAGTTGATAGAGATGTCGCAAGCTATGGATGAAGAATACGCTAGTGTTAGAGTTGAGTTGGGCAAAATAGAAGGCCTGATCTCAAGTGCCGGTGGAAGGTTTGATTCTGACAGTTATTTACGCAGACTAGATATAGACGAAATAGTAAATGGATCTGGTGATATTTCCTGGGGTTCAGGCTTAGCTGAATTTATCGCTTCATTGAATAATATTGAAACAGGACATGCAGAAGATATAGATCTTAGTAAAGCCACTTTCTTTAGAACAAATATCACTGAAATGTTGGGAGGAATGGTTACAGCCGCATACACAGGGCATAGAGGACCATCTCCTGTTGAAAAATACCCTGAATTATTAAAGATGATTGAAGGTGTAACAGAAAAGGTGAATTCTATTTCTGATAAGATAAATAATGTTAGTAAAATATATAAAGTTGTTAAAAAAATTAGAGATACGCATTATTTGGACTTGTATAATGAACAACCAGACGAGGTGTTTGAATAACAGATTTTACAAAATAAAATCACTGCCCGTTGGGCAGTGATTTTATTTTAGATTTATTTGACAGCGTCTTTCAAAGCCTTTGCTGCGCGGAACTTTGGAACGTTCATAGCGGCAACCTGCAAGGTTTCGCCAGTACGTGGGTTACGAGCGGTGCGAGCTGCACGGCGCTTGACTGAGAAGATACCAACACCAGCGATAGAAACTTCATCACCCTTCTTTAGAGTAGCTACGATAGAATCGAAAACTGCATCTACAACTTGTTCTGCTTGAACTTTAGTAGTTCCGAGAACACCATTAACTACTTCTACGATTGATTGTTTATTCATAATTTTATTTGGAATTAAATAATTTTAGTAAAAAATGAATCCTTTTTCTTTTCTATCGACCGTTATAATTAATCCGGCGAGAAGATTCAATCTCGCAGAGGTTAAAAAACCTATACTAATTATATACCGCACATTAAATAACGCAATAGGCAAGCCATTATTTAGCAATGTTAAAAATTGCCTCTGTAAAACGGCTTAAATAAAGGCTGGCATAGGACACACTTTTTCAGTGTGGTGTAGTAAAAGACAGACAAAAATACCGCTCAGTTGAGCGGTATTTTTGTTTAGGTTTGCATATCCACTACCGGGCATACTCTACAGCACGGGTCTCTCTGATCACATTCACCTTGATTTCGCCAGGGTAATTGAGTTCATTTTCCACACGAACCGCAATATCACGAGCGAGGTTGCGAGCTTCCAAATCGTTGATCTTATCAGGAGTAACGAAGATGCGTACTTCTCGTCCAGCTTGGAGAGCATAAGCTTTTTCTACTCCAGCGAAACCTGTTGCGATATTTTCCAAGTCTTGCAAACGTTTCAAATAGTTTTCTACTGAATCGCGACGAGCACCTGGGCGGGAAGCGGAGATAGAGTCAGCAGTCTGCACGATATATGATTCTGGAGTTTCATAAGGATATTCCTCGTGATGAGCTTGCATAGCCTTGATGATGTCTTCACTAACACCAAACTTCTGCAAGATTCTCTTACCAATTTCCACGTGGGTACCAGCGACTTCGTGGTCGACTGCCTTGCCAATATCATGAAGGAGTCCAGCGGTCTTGGCGACCAAGACGTTAGCGCCGATTTCCTGAGCAATCATACCGGCAATATGGGAAACCTCAATTGAGTGCTGAAGAACGTTCTGACCATAGCTAGTACGGAAGTACAAACGACCGAGAATAGCGACAATCTTTGGATCAAGGTTGAAACAGCCACATTCATAAGCAGCCTGTTCACCCTTTTCCTTGATAGTTTTATTGATTTCCATCTGAGCCTTCTCCACAATCTTTTCAATTTTGACTGGCTGAATACGGCCGTCCATCATAAGTTCATCGAGAGCGAGACGGGCCACCTGACGGCGAACTGGGTCAAAGGATGAAATCATAATGTTACCAGGTGTATCATCCACGATGACTTCCACACCGGTCGCACGTTCAAAAGCTTTGATATTTTTACCTTCCTTACCAATGATTTTACCCTTGAGGTCATCATTTGGAATATTGACTAGGGTAGAGAGGACATCAGAAGCGACGGAGTTACCGAGGCGGTGAATAGAGGCAGTCAAAATCTCCTGAGCTTTGTGCTCAAGTTTTTCTTCACCGAACTCTTCTAGTTTGCGCATGCGAACAATAATATCTGCTTCAAACTGCTTGGTAGCAGTGGCGATAATTTGCTCTTTGGCCTCTTCGGGGGACAAACCAGCCACTTTGGCCAATTCAGCCTTCTTCTGCTCGTCCATACTGTCGACACGCGCTTTGATTTCTTTGATTTCCTCGACTTTACGCTTGAGGTTCTCTACTTCTTTATCAATATCTAGCTGACGTTGGTCCAAAAAGCCTTCTTTTTTAATAAGACGGTCTTCAGTCTGTTGAAACTTATCTTCTTTTTCTTTGGCTTCAATACGAGCCACTTTCACTAACTCCTCAGCTTTGGCTTCGGCTTCGCCTGTAATACGTTTAGCATCTTCCTTGGCTTCCAAGATTAACCCCTTGATTTCAACTTCAATGGAGCCTTTTTTGCCAAGAGCGATGAGCAAACGCAAAAGATAGCCGATTCCAATACCGGCTAATCCAGCAACGCCTGCCAGCAATAACACTATTTTTGTTGACATAATTTACGATAGTATGTCGTTTTCGGTTATTTTGGGCAGTTGTATGATTTTAAAAATTGAAATGGGGGAAAAGACGAGACAGAAATATGTCTAGATTGGGCAGAAGAGGGTAGTAATAGATTGGAAATGATTCAAATTCATAGAAAACTATCGAAAAATAAGGGAAAAACGAGAATACTTAATTTAATCCAGTAACATACATATATTATAGTATTTAGGCAAATTTGTCTATTAAGATAGAAAAAAGTGAATATGGCGGTGGTGACTGTATTTTTTTAAAAAATAATTCAAATACACATGAGAGTGGTTATTCTAACCTGATTACTAACACTTGTCTTGTGATTGTGTTATAATTTTTACTAGATTTTGTGTTAACAAAATTTACTAATGTGTTGGTTTTATATAATTTAATAAAAATGAATATTTCTAAAAAAATGTTTAAGCTCGCCATCCCAGTTTTTGTAACTGTTATGGCTATTTTGGTTTTATCAGTCGGAGTAATTACGGTTAATGCGCAGGTTGGAGACGTGGCTAATCTCGTAGCCAAGGCTTTGATGACCACAGAACAATTGGTGGTGGAAAATTTGATTGATAAAGGGGCGATTACTGGAGACAAAATAGAAGTTGCTAGAGACATGTATGCTCTTAAAGTTAACTTGAAGGTGGGTGGAGAAAAAAACATCACTATTTCTTACAAGTCCACAACCACTATTTCATGGAACGCTGAAAATGCTAAGAGTTGTTGGTATAGTGTAAATGGCGGAAAGTCATATTCAGAAAATCCTGTTGCCCTACACAAGACAATTACTTCAGCTGTTTTGTCTACAACAACTGTTTATGCAGTAAAATGTTATAACGAAAAGGCTGTTGCTAAAATTGATATTTCGACTGTAACAGTTGGTTCACAAAACGCACCAACTGTTTCTTTGCAAGCTGTTACTGCTAATGTCGGTTATTCACAGATTGGAAATCTATCTTGGACTACTACTGGAGCCAAGAGTTGTAAATTGGACAGTGTTGCTACTGCTCTAAATAACACAGCTTACAAAACAAAGGCATTGACTGCAGACACAGAATTTACCCTAACTTGTTTGAATGAACAGGGTCAGTCAGCTTCTGCTAAAGCAACTATTACAGTCAATCAGCCAGGAGGTGTTCTATATAATAGTTTTTCGGCTACACCAGCTACAGTGAATCAGGGGGATAAAACAAAACTGACCTGGACTACAACAAATGCCGCATCTTGTGTTTTGAAAGATCTGACTGCTAGTACCGAAAAAGTAGTTCCAACAAATTCAACAGTTGATACTAGTGTTTTGTATAGAGAAAACTCCTACCAATTGGTTTGTAAAAATGCTGCGAATGTTTCAAATAGTAGCGAGATTGTAAAAGTTGCCGTTACTGGAGTAAATAACATTACTAGTTTTGATGCTGCTCCGTTGACTATGAATTATAATCAGTCAGCTAAGTTGAATTGGGTAACGAGTAACATTACCACCGGTTGTACTTTGGATAGAAAAGTTGATGGTGTAGTAACCAGAACTAATACCGTGGGCGTTAATTCAATTACCGCTGGTTACTCTACTGGAAATTTGCTCAAAACTACCACTTTCGTTTTGACTTGTAAGAATAAAGCAGGGGAATCAAGTTCAGCAGAAAAGACCGTTACCGTGACTCAGCCGGCTGGTGCAGTAGTAAATATTACTGCCAATGATGTTGATGAAACCACAAATGTTGGTTATGGAGAAACCGCAACAATCGCTTGGAACTCTATCAATGCTACATCTTGTAATGTAAAGGGAGGAGCGATAAATAAGACAAGTTTATCAGGAGAATTTGCTATGAATTCAGGTGCTTTGTTTGCAACTACTTACTTTGAAATTTCTTGTAAAAATGCCGCCGGAGTAGTAGTAACTGACAAAGTAACTGTAATGGTGACCCCATTGAGTCTACCAACTGTTATTTTTAAAGTAGCTACAAGTTCAAAAGTAAATTATTTTGAAAATCAGATTACTACTGACTATAACACCAGTGTAAACTTGCAGTGGGTGGCTCGTGGAACAGTAGAATCTTGTAAATTGAATGGCGTTGGAATATCACTGTTAGGTGGAAAGGATTTATTGAATCTAAAAGCCAATTCAACTCAAACTCTCGTTTGTTACAACAAGGATGGAGGACAAACTACGAAGAATATTAATATAGTAGTTTTGCCTCAGACACAATCATCTATTGTGATGAAAGTTAATGGCTTGTCTGCTGAGACTGCTACAGTAGATTACCAAAAGACAGCTACTTTATCTTGGACTACCACTGGTGCCAAGAGTTGTAAGATTAATGGAGTAGCTACCACTATTAACACTAATGCATATATTACAAAGGCCTTGGCCACTAACACCGAATTTACTTTGACCTGTTTGAACGAACAAGGCTTGGAGAGTACGGCTAAAGTTACAGTGAATGTAACTCAGCCTGGAGCAGTTGTTTATAACACTTTCTCAGCAACCCCTTCTACTGTGAATCAGGGAATCAAATCTAAATTATCTTGGAATACAACCAATGCTGTAACTTGTGTATTAAAGGATATAACTGCAGGTACTGAAAAAGCTGTCATTGCTAGCTCAACTACTGATACCCTCGCTCTATACAAAGACAATTCTTATCAATTGGTCTGTAAAAATAAGGCGGGAGTGGCAACAAATAGTGAGATTGTAAAAGTTACTGTTACTGAAGTAAAAGACATTGTAAGTTTTGAAGCAACTCCAGCAATCATCGGTTATAATCAGTCAGCTAAGTTGAATTGGGTAACAAGTAATATCACCTCCAGTTGTAATATATCTAGGGTGGTTGGCGATGTTTGGGGAGCTCCAGTTGTTGTTCCACTGAACTCCGCCACTACAGGTTATTCTACAGGTAATCTAACAGAGACCACCACCTTCAGTTTGGCTTGTAAAAGCAAGGTAGGAGAATTAAACGGAGAACTAAGGACAATTACAGTTAACCCACCAACTATTGGTCTGCCAACTATCAGCTTCTCAGTAGCTACAAGCACAGAAAGATCATCTAGCGCTCCGGCTACAGTAGCAGTTAACAGAGGCTCATCTGCTACATTAAGTTGGTCAGTGAGAGGTGTGGTAAATAACTGTTACTTGAATGGAGCTGCTACAACTTTGGCAAATAACGCGAAAGTGATAACGAATATTACCACGGGATCAACTCAAACATTGCGATGTACTAACACCGCTGGCGGTGAGGCTTCGAAGGCAATCACTATTACAGTTAATCCATAGTTAACCAGAAAAGAAAAAAACCAGCGATTTGGCTCCGCCAAATCGCTGGTTTTTCTTTGTCTTATTTACTCAACACTTTATCAATCAATCCATACTTCTTGGCCTCATCAGCAGACATATAATAATCGCGATCAGCATCTTTTTCGATGCGTGCTAAAGTCTGTCCAGTATTATCAGAGAGGATTTTGTTAAGTTTGGCCCGAATCTTCAAGATCTGCTTGGCAGTGATTTCAATATCGCTAGCCTGGCCTTGAGCTCCGCCCAAAGGCTGGTGAATCATGATTTCAGAATTAGGTAGAGAGTAGCGTTTGCCTTTTTTACCAGCAGAAAGGAGGAGTGCTCCGGCAGAAGCAGCGAGACCAATACAAACAGTGGACACATCATTCTTGATAAAGTTCATGGTGTCTAGGATGGCCAAAGCGGCGGAGACGGATCCGCCAGGGGAGTTGATGTAGAGACTAATATCCTTCTTTGGATCTTCAGACTGGAGGAAGAGCAATTGAGCAATGATTAAGTTCGCAGTATCATCATCAATCGGCCCGCCAAGGAAAATAATATTTTCCTTGAGTAGACGTGAATAAATATCATAGGCACGTTCGCCAAATTGGGACTTCTCTAAAACGGTTGGAATTAGGTTCATAGTATTTTGGGTTAAAGTTAATAACAGACTAATAATATACGGATTTTGGATTAAATCAAATGGTAACAGTTAAGGGTTGTTGTTTGTGTAAAAAGCACCCAAGGTGTAAAATGATTAGAATATTTAATCTATTGAAAATAGAACATAATATTTATTATAAAAATATATCAAAATGAAAAAGTTCTTAAAACATGTTTCTAGGGGACAGAAAGTTTTAGCTATCGTTTTTGTGGCTCTCGCCATTATCGTATCAGTTGGCAATCTTGTTTTTGTTAATGCTGGATCAAGTAATTCCGATATGGCGGCTATTGTTGCGGCCACCCAAAGCCCCCTCTCCATCGCTGATATTTATGAAGTCACACCATCAAGCAATACTTATAATAAGGCAAAAGTATTTATTAAAATAGGAGGCTATACCGCGATAGATTATGGCCCAGATCTCCTTCCAAAGCCACTACCAGTACTTGTTAATGTTAATGGCTACCGTGATTCAAAAGGTGTTTTACAAGGAGGATCAACTTATAGATTAACGGCCTATGTTGGTACGGTAAATCTTGAGTTGCCACGACAGACATCTGCATCTTCTAATAATTTCTATATTGCCAGAGATACTCAAGTGGGGGTTCAGGTGTATTCCGCAGCTAAAACACTGAAAATCTTTGGTGTGAATGATATTAAAATGATACCTAGGGCAAAAGCCACGTCTATGACAGAATTGGTTGCTGCAGGGGTGACAGCAATAAAAAGTCTTAACTTAAATACAGCAAAAATTAACTTCTCTTTTACGCCAACAAGCGTTTATCTTGGAGAAGTAATAGATGTAAAAACATATTGTGATAACGCTGTTAAAGTGCCAGGAACTAGTCTTGTTAATTCTACAAGATATACAATAACTGATAAAAATGCCACCCTTTCCTTCTCCTTTAACAGACCATCAACATCTCGTAATTGCAGGACTGTGTTTTATCCTTATCTAAACCCGAATGTAAACAACCCTTCCTTTGATCCATTGACCAGCATTTTCTTCGATATTAATTTCTTAGTGTACGGTACTGATAGAGTTGCAGCTGGTAAATAATATATTGCAAAAACCACCAACCTCTCGGGTTGGTGGTTTTTCTTAATTATTCGTATTCATTCGTATCATTAGTACGAATTCGTATATTGGTATATTTACCCGGTTGTGAGTTTTGGCATCGTTTTTTAAAATTGCGTTCAGGTGTTATTTTGGTGGTCAAATCAGCAAGACAGACCCTAATTTAATATTAGAGTCTGTCTCGTAAAAAACAATTTTAATGCCAAAATCTACAACGGGGTTATTTTACCTCTTCCAACATCTTAAACACTGCTTCATTTGTGGCCATCATGATGACATATTCCTGAACACGGGTGGCATCGGCGTCTTTGTAAAGATTGGTTAGATGTTCAACTTCTTTTTTGACCATTTCAGCGTCTGGAATAATATTAGCTTCCAAGGAAATCTTGTTCAAAACCAATTGTAATTTGGCGCGCTTTTCAGCATCTGGAGTCCATTCTTTGCGCATATCATCCATAGTCTTCTTCAGGTGTTTGAGATAATCCTCAACCTTCAAACCATAGCGAGCAATATCATCTTGAAACTGTGCCTCCATCTTATTGAGTTCGGCAGTGACTAGAAGTTCTGGCAAATCGATTTCTGACTCAGTAATAATCTTGTCAGCGATCATAAGACGAGTTTTTTCTCTTTCACGGTGTTCTTTCTCAGCTTTGATACTCTCGGTCACTTTAGCTTTGAAATCTGCCTCATCTTTGAAATCTCCAAGTTTCTTCAAGAATTCTTCGTTGATTTCTGGCAAAGGCAACTTTTCATCATCCTTGTGTTCTTCACCCTCGGCATGAGTGTGATAGTGCTGAGCGTAAGTTTCACGAATTTTCAAAATAGAATCTTCCAAATCTTTTTCAGTGACTTCAAATTTGGTTTCTTTCTTTTCGTTTATACCTTTGGCAATTTTCTTGTAGTCTGCCAATTTAATTTCTGGCATAAGGACCAAACGGATTTTGAATTCTACTGGATTCTCGGCAGCAATCTTGGTAATAGAAACTTGTGGGTGGCCGATATAATCAAGTTTACTTTCCTTGATGATTTCTGGAATCAAATCCTGCATAGCAATCTCAGCCGCTTCTTCCCAGATAGCCAAATCACCAATCTTGGAGACTAGGACTGATTCTGGTACATGGCCAGGGCGAAAGCCGGGGAGGTTGAGACCCTGCTGAATACGAGCGATAGCTTTGTTGCGCTGTTTTTTGACGGCTTCAAAAGCCAATTCGGCTTCGATTTCTACTTCAGAATTCTTTAATTTATTGGTTTTTATGATTTTATGCATGCGACTAGTTTACTGGTTTAGAAGCGTTTTGTCAAAATAAAACCAGCCCCAGTCCGCAAAGCGGACCGGGGCTGGTTTTTAAAGGATAAATCTTAGTATTCCGATAAATCTAAAGTGGCATTGGAAACCGTAGCGGTCAAATCTGCATCAATGCCGTTCATGGCATCAGCCAGTTCTTGTTCCTGCTGAGCTTTTTCAGCGGCAGCCTGCTCAGCTTTGATTTCCTTGCTCTTTGATGAGTAGAAGTAAATTCCACCAACAATTAGCAGTATAACGATAATAATTATCGCAATCGTTGAACCCCAACCCTCTCTGTCCTCGTATGCTTTGTCCATAGTTTTTTAATTAGTTAAATAAAATTTATTGACGGGTAGTAGAGGCTGTCGTTGAAGCTCGATCATCTCGTCTCTCTGGGCGATTTGATTTTAACTTCTCATTAACATTCTTTTGTACTCCAGCTAAAACCTGGACTAGGGCTTTGTGGGCTGTATTGATTGCCTGATCTACTATTTTGGCCTTGGCGTTGGCATCTTTTACTACCTGGCCACGGTTCTTGGTAGTAATGGTGGTTTGAGTATCTAGATAAGTTACTAATTCTGCTAATTTTGTCTTAGCGATTTCTATTTTGGCTCGAGCGTCAGCTAAAGCAATAGTACTGGAGGACATATCCACACCATTCTTGGTAAAGATAGCCATTCTCGCTTCAGTTGAAGAAGCTCTGTCGGTAAGTTGTTGAATTGCCTCGGTTAAATTTCGAACAGCTTTATCACTTTTTTTAGCAAAAGCTCTAGCTGTGGTTGAAGCAATCTTTTCTTGTATTTTTTCTTTTACTTCATCACGTTTGGTTGATGAAGCTCTCATTAATTCCGGACGAGTAGAAGAAGCGCGAACTTCTCTGGCAATTTCCTTTACTTCGCGAGCAGGCATAATTTTATTTGATTTTGTGTTTGTAGCAGCGTTTCCAATCATTGGAAGTGCAATCACAATAGCAATAATTGAAAATATAATTTTTTTCATATATTTACCCGTTAAGGTTTTGGCTGATCGAAAATTAGTTTTATAATTTTCTGCATTAGATTTTAATCTAATGTGTCAGGCAAAATCTTTCTGGGTGGGTTAATTTTATTAATGTAGACCTGGGGCAATTATATCACCGCAGGAGAGTTTTGTTAAATTGGGGAAGAGGCCAGCAAAAAACCGCCTAGCTAGGCGGTTTTTTGCTGGCCTATCCGATTACATCATTTTAATCAAGAATGGAACCAAAAGGAGAGCAACAATGTTAAGAATCTTAATCATTGGGTTGATAGCCGGACCAGCAGTATCCTTGTAAGGATCACCAACAGTGTCTCCGGTCACAGCGGCTTTGTGAGCATCTGAACCCTTGCCGCCGTGATTGCCTAATTCAATATACTTTTTAGCATTGTCCCAAGCACCACCACCAGAAGTCATCGAAATTGCTACGAAGATACCAGTTACGATTGAACCAACGAGCAAACCTCCGAGAGCTTCAGCACCCAAACCGAAACCAACCAAAACCGGAGCCAAGATTGGAATCAAAGATGGAATAATCATTTCCTTGATAGCGGAAGTAGTTACGATGTCTACTGAACGAGCATAGTCAGGCTTGGCAGTACCTTCCATAATACCTTTGATCTCGCGGAATTGACGACGAACCTCTTCAACAACTTGCTGAGCAGCTTTACCAACAGCTTCCATACAGAGAGCGGCAAAGTAATAAGGGAGAAGACCACCAATAAGCAAACCAACCAAAACGTTTGGATTAGACAAATCAAATTTCAAAGCGTGACCGAATTTCTCAAACTCCTGAGTATATGAAGAGAAGAGAACGAGAGCAGCCAAACCAGCAGAAGCGATAGCATAACCTTTAGTCACAGCTTTGGTAGTGTTGCCAACAGCGTCCAATGGATCAGTCACATCACGAACAGCAGCTGGTAAATGAGCCATTTCGGCAATACCACCAGCGTTATCGGTGATAGGACCGAAAGCGTCAATAGCCACGATAATACCAGTGAGGGAGAGCATAGACATAGCGGCGATAGCTACACCGTAGAGTCCGGCAAAGTGATAAGTGGAGAGAATACCAAAGACGATAACGATCAAAGGCATAGCAGTAGCTTTCTTAGAAATAGCCAAACCTTGAATAATGTTTGTACCGTGACCAGAAGCTGAAGCTTTAGCAATAGACTGAACTGGAGCGAAAGAGTGTGAAGTGTAGTATTCGGTAATGACTACAACTAAAGCGGTAACGATAATACCAATCAATGAACACAAGTAGAGGTTCATAATTGAGTAAGTTGACTGACCGCTCATCACCCACTTGGTAACAGGATAGAAAGCGATAGCTGAAAGAACTCCAGCGGCAATCAAACCTTTATACAAAGCACCCATGATATTCTGAGATTTGCTCAAACGCACAAACCAAGTACCGATGATTGAACAAATGATAGCAATACCACCAATCGCTAGAGGATAGATTACAGCTCCTTCAAAACCAACAAAGAGGAGACTACCCAAAAACATAGCAGCGATAGAAGTTACAGCATAAGTTTCAAACAAGTCAGCGGCCATACCAGCACAGTCACCAACGTTATCACCAACGTTATCAGCAATAACAGCTGGGTTTCTTGGATCATCTTCTGGAATACCGGCCTCCACTTTACCAACGAGGTCAGCACCAACGTCAGCAGCTTTGGTAAAGATACCACCGCCCAAACGAGCGAAGATAGAAATAAGAGAAGCTCCGAAAGACAAACCGATCAAAGCGTTAACATCTTTAGTGATAGCGTAGAAAACAGTTACACCAAGAAGAGCGAGACCAACTACGAGAAGACCAGTGATAGCACCGCCTTTGAAAGCGAGGTCAAGAGCAGCGGCCAAACCAGACTTGGCAGCTTCGGTAGTGCGGATATTGGCGCGAACAGAAATGTTCATACCAATAAAACCAGCAACACCAGAGAGAATAGCACCAACCAAGAAGGCGGCGGCCATTTTCCAAGTAAGGAAGAAACCAACAACGAAGAATAGAACGACAGCAATAACTGCAATAGTCTTGTACTGACGGTTCAAATAAGCACTAGCACCTTCCTGAATCGCCTGAGCGATATCACGCATTTTTTGATCGCCGGTACCTTTCTTCATGATTGAAGTAATCAAGAAAATACCGTAAACGATAGCTAGTAATGAACTGATTAAAGCAAATATAACTACAGAATTCATATTTATTCACCCGGAAAAGTTTTTACTAGCAGAAAATCTTTGATTTTCATGGATATTGTGTTTGAACACAATATCACCAGTAAAAATTTTAACGGGATTTTTTATTTTAATTTATAATAATCCGATTTTGGCGGACGACACTAAGAAGTGTCGATTTTTCCCCACAAAAAACCGCTGTCGCACTCGGTCCCAGAGCCGGGACCAAGAGTGATAGTGGTTTTTTGCTGACCACAAAATTTTAATTTTGTTGATTATTCAGTTTCTTCTTTTGACTTTTTGTCATCAGAAAAATCTTCTTCAGAGGTGGTTTTACCGGCAATAGCTTTGATATCAATTTTCCAACCGGTCAATTTAGCAGCGAGACGAACGTTTTGACCTCCGCGACCGATAGCTAGAGACTGTTGGTCTTCAGCAACGGATACTTCAGCTTGTTTGGTCTCATCAGTTAGCTTGATTTCCAAGATCTTGGCCGGAGAGAGAGCTTCTTCAATAAATTTCTTTGGATCAGCTGACCATTCGATCACATCAATCTTTTCACCGCCGAGCTCACTCATAACTGTGGAGACTCGAACACCTCTTTGACCAACCATGGCGCCCACTGGATCAATATGTTCATCTTTGGAAGCGACAGCAATCTTGGAGCGAGCTCCAGCTTCACGAGCGATGGCTTTGATTTCAATGGAACCGTTGTTGATTTCCGGTGCCTCAACTTTGAATAATTCTTCAAGGAACTTTGGATGAGAGCGAGAAACTTTTAGGAATACGCCTTTTGGTGATTCTTCAACTTTGAAGAGAAAACCGCGGATTCTTTCGCCAGGACGATATTTTTCACCAGGAATTTGTTCTTCGTAGGGGAGGATAGCAGTTGCTCGGCCCATATCCACGAAAATATTTCCTCTTTCAAGTCTCTGAACTGTACCGGAGACAATCTGACCTTCTTTCTGGCCGTATTCGCCCATGACGGAGACTTTTTCAGCTTCACGCATCTTCTGAATGATGACTTGTTTAGCAGTTTGAGCAGCAATACGTCCGAAATCATCTTTGTCTTCAAGCGGGAAAATGATTTCTTCACCAATTTCCGCATCCTTCTTAATCATTTTGGCATCTTCAATCAAAATATGATGCTCAGGATTGAAATATACTTTGGAAGGTTCTGTACTATCGATGGGGGTGGGGATAGGTTCAGTTTCGCCTTCTTCCTCCATGATGACTTGGGACTTGTCCACGACTTCTTTGACCTGACTGAATTCGGCTTTGCCGGTATTCATATCTAGTTTGGCACGGACAATCTGTCCTTTTTTGCCGAACTCTTTTTTGTAGGCAGTGGCGAGGGCGGCTTCAATCGCTTCAATCATTTTTTCGCGCGGAATACCTCTTTCTTCAGCCAACTGGTCCAAAACCGAGTGGATGACTTTTAAATCTAACATAAATTTGTGACCCAGAAACTTTTTACTAGTGGAAAATCATAGATTTTCCTTTATATCGTGCAAAGGCACGATATTGCTAGTAAAAACTTTAGCGGGTAAATTAACTTTTTAAAAAAAACGAGCTCGCCCGAAAGCGAACCTGTTACATACATATAATAGCAGAGCTAAACAGTTTGTCAAATATGCTTTCGATGATATAATTTACCCAGTAATAATTTAATAATACCTCAATGAAAAATAAACTATTTTTTCTAACTGCAATTGCTTTGGTAGCTTTTGTAGTTTTCACTGGTAGTTCCTTTAAAATCCTATCAATTTCTAAAGTAAATGCCGGAACTAATATTATTGGGTGTGATCTTGATTTGAATCATAATATTCCTCGCAGCTTGCTGCGAGCGTCCGAACGCTAAGTGGTGTATCATACTCTGTATGGTAGACCACTTTTTTCGTTCACATAACAAAACCCTGTTAATCTTCCACTTAGTCTGTCCA
>Ga0194053_10001230_pt1 | contig 16842 bp, 17 predicted proteins | sample SepL228m_MetaG_FD_161684 | JGI IMG/M metagenome (GOLD analysis project Ga0194053, IMG submission 161684) | Anoxic zone freshwater microbial communities from boreal shield lake in IISD Experimental Lakes Area, Ontario, Canada - Sep2016-L227-8m | ecosystem: Environmental > Aquatic > Freshwater >... | reverse complement strand
TCCGTGGACCAGGCAAGGATTACCCGGATCCTCCCGGCCTCAAATCGTTGAAAATCGGCCTCTTAAGCCCGCCGCCCTACGGGCTCGAAGCAATGCGAGGCGAGATGAGCAAAAAGGGGGTGGTTCTGGCGATCGACGAGGCGAATGCCGCTCGCAAACCAGGCCAGCTCCCATTCGAACTATTCGAAAAGGCCGACTCGCCCCAGTGGGGCAGCGCGGCGAACATTGCAGTCGAATTTGCGGACAATGATGTCCTGGCCTTTGTCGGCACCATCGATGGCGATGCGACGCATGTCGCCCTCCGGGTCGCCCTCAAGATCGAGACGTTCATGATCAATTGCTCGGACCCCGACCCGACCCTCACCGAAACGCAAATCCCTTGGCTGTTGCGGGTTTTCCCCGATAACCGCCAGGAAGGGTATCGGTTGGCGAAACTCATCGTCCAGGAGAGAGGGCTGAAGAAAATCGTGGTCATGCGCTCGAACAGCCGCCCTGGCCGAGCCGGAGTCCGACCGTTCGTGGACGCCGTTCGTCGTCTCGGGCATCCCGTGTTGCAAGAAATCAACTTCCTGGACGGCGACCAATCAATCAGCACTCAGATCGCGGTGCTGAAGCAGGCGGACCCCGACGCCGTGCTGTTCTGGGGCAACCCGGCTGACACCGGCCTGGCCGCAGCCCAGTTGCGCGCAGCCGGGGTAAAGGCGGCGTTCTTCGGCTTTGATCGAGTGGTCGAGCCAGCGTATGCCAAAACCGCGGGGCCGGCGGCCGAAGGCACGACCGCAGCTTACTTCTTCGATCCCGACAAAACCGATCCGGCCTGGAAGCAATTCAGCGAGCGCTTCCAGAAACGCTTCGCCATCAAACCCGACGTGTATGCCGGCTACAGCTATGATGGGACGCAAATGCTTATCGAAGCCATCAAGAAGGCCGGTCCGAACCGATACCGGATTCATGACTTGATGACCAGCATCGATGAATATACCGGCGTCACGGGCTATATGCGCTTCGATGGACGCTGGGACAACATCGCCCCGGTCGTTCTCGCTCAATACAAAGGCGGCAAGTGGAACTATGAGCCGGCCGCGCCTGTGAAACAGGCCAGAACCACTGCCGGGCCATAAAGTCCTGGCGACAACGTGCCACCAGCCAAACCAGCTTTCCCTCGATGCCGCCTCGTTCCCCTGACGCTGGCTGCCGCGCTAGTCGCGGCAGGCGGTTGTCCGTGGCTCGCCGGGGCGGCGGCTGAAACCACCAATGTGGTCATCGGATTGCTGTTGCCTCCTGAAGAAGCAGAGGCCTCGAGCCTGCGCGCGGGAGTGCTGCTCGCCGTCGAACATGCGAACCAGGCGCCAGCTCCAAAAGTCAGCATTGTGGTTCGCGGACGAATCGGGCAATGGGGCGCCGATGCCGTCGAAGCGGCCCGCATGGTGCTTGATGATGGAGCCCAGGGACTGATTGCCCCGCCAAACGGAGCCGCCACGCATCTCGCCCTCCAGGTGGCGGGACGCACAGCCGTGCCTGTCATCTCTCTTTGTGCTGATTCCTCTGTCAGCCGAACGGGCGTCCCGTGGATGGTCCGCATCGCCCCCACGACAATCCAGGAGGCCGAGTCTTTGTTTGCGGGCCTCAAGGCCAATGCCTCAGACCCCCAACGGTGGGTCGCCCTGGTCCCCGATGGCCGGGCTGGACGCGAGGTCTCGCGAGACTTGACCCAGGCTGCCGCCGGAACCCACTGGAAACTCAAGCGCATCTGCCAGGTCAGTTCAACCCTGACCAACTTCGAATCCCTCGCCGTCCAGGTTGTGAAGGACCAGCCCGATGCCGTGTTCGTCTGGCTGGACCCGCTTCCGGCGGGAAGGCTGACTAAGAACCTTCGGGACGCCGGATTCGCCGGAAAACTGGCGGGGCCAAGTCGCTGCAATTCACCCGCATTCCTTGCCTCTTCTTCTCAGGCGTCAGAGGGATTTCTCGTCCCAGCCATCATTTTGGATGAAATCGGTGAAGCGCGTTTGCTTTCGTTTCAAACCGCCTTCCGTCAACGCTATGGAATCGAGGCGGACCTCACAGCCGCCGAAGGTTATGATGCCGCCACGCTATTGGCGCATATCCTCAAGGAAAACAACCCGCAGTCGCTTCCGCGGGCCTTCCCGCTGGCGTTCTCATTGCCAGGGGCGTCGGGCGACCTTTGCTTCGATGCCGAGGGCAACCGGAAGATTGCGCTCCGACTGTCCATTGCCCGGCAAGGACGTTTTCGGCCGGACTGATGACTGGTCCAGCGGAGCGAAGGCGCGAACATGATTAGACCAATGGCTTCCAATGGTTCGGCCCTTTCGAGCATCGTGGCATCATCCTTCCCGGTCTGCTCCGACCGTTTGGCGAGTGTCAACTGAGCAAAGCCGTTTGCAATAGCTCAGTTGGCCTTGAGCCGGAAGAACTGGCGGCTGGTGGTGATGGAACTGGTGTAGGGACTGGTGGCACCTGGGACGTTGGTAAATGTGCCGCTGGCCGCTGGGCCTCCCTGCAGCGCATAAGCCGGATTTGTCCAACGCAAGGTCACCGCGTTACCGATCCGCTGAATATCTAAGGAAACGGGCGGCGCGAGGACTAACAACGTCCCATCGCTGGAAAACACGATATGGGTGCCGTCGTTGAGCGACAGCACTCGGTTGGCGTAGTTGGTCGCCCGGAGGGCCTCAGAAAAGACGGTCACCAATTCCATCGGCGCAGTCGAACTGGCAAAACCGAGTTGCATCAGGGTGCCGATGAGGTTGCCTCCCCCGTCGGTGTCGCCGCCGAACGAAACGGTTACGTTCTGGGGGTAGAAGGTGGATACCTCCAGCGGGCCAACTTGATAGCCGCCGCTGACGGTTTGCGGGGTGTTGGTCAATCCCATGTGAAACTGTCCGTCAAGCGTGTCACTGGCGTGTCGGCGGCGATGGAGATCGCGAATGATCAGCGTGCCCGGCCTCAAGTGAACGATTTCACGAATGATATAGTCAAGGGGGTTGGCGGGGTCCACAATGTTCTCGTCGAAGCGGCTGGAGGCCCACGAAGATTCAAAGCGCATGGCAATGGCCGAATAAGCACCACGGTCCATAACGAACATATTCTGATTGTTGCGACTCAGACCGATATTCTGGTCGCGGTTGTTGACGCGGTAGGTGGAAAATGCGGGTGTCTCGGCCTCGCCGTCAAAGGCGGGACCGCGATAAGCCGAAGGACAGACCAGGCAGTTGGTGCCGTGGTAAAGGCGAACATCGCCGTTGGCGTAGCCATAGTGATCGTACGAGTAACTGGTATTCTCGGCCGAAACGAAGTAGGCCTCCGGGTTTGTGAGTGAGGACCGGGAGAAGAAACGGCCCGTGCCGTTGTTGAAGTAGGATAGGGGAAGGGCAGCCAGGTTGGGGGACGGAGCGTTGGTGGCAAAGATCATCTCATAAAACGTGTCACCTGAAACGTCCGAGAAGTCGTTGTCCGAATTGGCGTTCATTGCGGCGTAGAGGTAGGCAGCATACACACCGTCCACAGTCGTGGTCGAGAGCACGGCCAGCATCGCGGGTGAGGTCCGGTTCGGATAGTTGCCGGAATAACCGCCGTAAGAACGGGTCTGGCTGAAATCGGGAGCGGTCATGTAAAAGGGGCATAAATAGCATCGCCGAAGGCCGTCGAGAGTACGTTCGGAAACTCGGCGAGCGCGTTGGTGAAAAGGTTGAGGGCCCTTTCGTAACGTTGCCGGGCGATGTCAGCGGGGGGGCGCGCCTCGATTGTCGCCAACCGCGCGGAGGTGAGATAAATGCGGGGATGCGGCAGCGCGGCCACCATGCTCGCGGCGATGGGCAGCGGCGGCCTCACCACCGTCAGGTTGGTAATGGCAACCGAGGTGATCTGGACGTGGTTCGAGTCGAAAGCGCGGATTTCCAGTGTGCCCGGCCCAGCCGGAACCGCGACTAACGAGAAAAGGGGCTTGAAAAACGGAATCATGGAGCCATACGAATGCGCTTCATCGACCAGTTCCGTCCCGCTCGGATCAATCAACGGCAGCGGTGTGCCATTCCAGTTCGCTTCAATCTCCCGGATGCCCGAACCGAACGGAATCGCGATCGCCGGATTCACCAGGTTCAGCAGCCGTGGCGTCTGCGCGTTCGGCACCGCCACACTGAATGCCGGCGTCAGCGAATCCGGGCTTGGTTGCGCGTCGGCGACCACCGCCAGGGGCGTGTCGATCCCAGCAAAGATCCCGCTGTTCGCCTATTGCGGCCAGACTGCTCGCCAGAATTGATGGCTTGAGGTGGCGATCACCTGATTCGTGATAGTGACCGACGCTGCCACTAGAACATTGGTCGAGACGCTGCTCCAAGTGACTAGGTTGGTCGAGGTTTCAATCCAATAAGTCTGGCCTGGGATGCCGGAAAGTTGCAGGACAAACGAACCGGACTTTGGTGTTGGTGGCACGACGGTCAGTGAAGGCGGAGTGACATTGTTCAATTGGATGGAATCAACGTAAAAAGTCGTCGCTCCCGAGTGGGTTGCATAGAACCAGAAACCCTCGCAGTTGGTGATGTTCGCCACTCCCAGCGCGGCCAGTGGGAGGCTAAACTGAGTCCAGGTATTCGCGGCCAGGGCCGGCAGGTCATAGAGGGCTTGATAGTTATTGGTTGCCACGCCCGTCACTTGCAAACCTGGCGCACCCGCCGCGCCACCGTTGATCCAAAAGCTCAGGCTCGTGTAGGGCGCGGTGTTGAAGGAAGCATGATACAGCCAAAGAGCCGTCCATTGACCGGCCGTGACTCCGATAGAATAGCTGCCGGAATAAACCGGGGAAGTATTGGTGTAGTTGACGCTGGTCGCCCAACTCCAGTCCTCGAATCCGTTGAGCAGGCTGTCAACGTAGATCGGCAAGTTCGCCGGCGCAGCCAGAACAGTGAAGGTAGTGGCACTTTGAGCGGTCCCGCCGGAGGTGGTGACGGCAATAGTTGTCGAAACCGCCAGGCAGTCCCCAGTTGCTGCCCCATGTGAGGCGCTTGCTCCCGGTGGGACCGTTGGCGGGCAGAACGTAATTGAGGATTTGATAAGCCCAATTCTCGTCATCGATCATAGGCCCGTTGAGTTGCTGCGTGTTGCGGACATCGACGACGGGGAAGGTGCGGGGATCGCTGCCCTGGTCCTTGACGCTGATCGGGAGGGTGGCTACGTGGCCCATTTCAGCGTCGGCCTGGGTGGGATCACTCCATTGCATCACGTAGGGGATGGTATTGGCTTCGTTGTAACGCCAGCCGGAGGCTCGCGTCACCTGTTCGGGCGCTGCCGCCAGCGTCGTAAACTTGTAAGTGTCACCAAACGAGGCTCCCCCGACCGTAGTCCCCGCGCCGCCGTCGTAAGCAACGTCGCTGTAGGGCGAGCGGCAGTCGGCACCCAGATTCCCGGCCGTGGCGGTCGTATCCTGGCTGAGGGCGTAAATCGGATGCGAACGGCCATCGGCGAAGAACCAGTGGACAGTCGTCGGCACGGTATGTCCGTCGAGTTGGTAGTTCGGCATGTTGTAGGAGATGATGGCGTGATGGATTCCCGCAAGCACGACGGTAGTCGTTCCCGGAGTGCCGTGGGAGGAACTGTCCCCACCATAGGCCGTGTGGTTCTGCACGTATCCATCGCCCTGGTTGCCGTTGTCGCCCGTCCCCGTGCAGACCCGGCTGCCACCATTGACCTGATACGTGAGCCGGCGCAAATACCCCGCCCCCTGTGCGCTCTGATCCACCATAATCGCCGTCCGGGCCTGCCCGGCCTCATCCGTCCACTGGACCGACCGTGCCGGAAGCCCGTTGTCGGAGGTGACGCCAACAACGGAGAGGGCAGCGGCGGTACCGACACCGAAGTATGCGAACGCCACCGCGACAAAGGTCGCGGCGGTTTCAAGGGCAACGCGCCCCAACAATTCGCCGCTGCTATCGGAGTCGTTAGGAAGGTAATTGAGCGACATGATGTCGAATCCAATGCAGGATGGCACGATGCTCAGGCACAAGCCCGGCAGCCGCAGTGTGCAAACGGCGGCTGAACGGGGCGTCCTGTGCGAAGAAGTGGTTGTCTGCCGTCTTGGACTCCTTGGCCTCGTTGAGCCACTCTTTCGTGTCGAGGTCCTCCGACTGTTCGAGGCTCCTGCACAATTCCATCCTGATGAAGCGTGCCAATACTTCTCGATGCAAGGGATCTTGCGGTCCGTCTTTCTTCAGCAAGACGCAAGCCTGCTTTTCCGCGAACAGCAGGCTGGGGCTGACGATGTAGAACGTCAAATCGCCCGCCTGCGCCTTCCGGGCGGTGTGGCTGGCGGCCTGCCGCGTCATCTTCAAGCCTTCTGCGATGAAGTCGAGGGTCGCTCCGGCATACTTCAAAAGGGCTCCCATCGGCGGACAGGGCTGGCCGATGAGTTGGCCGATCTCCTCGCTCGACTCTCCCATAAAGTCGAGGGCTTTACTCAACCAGACCCTTTCCTGGTAGGGGGTATAAACCGGTACCGGGAAGTCGGGATCACTGGCCTTACTCAACGCTAGCCGGTAATACCAGCACGCGGCGCCGCCGACCAAGACCATGTTGGCCAGGAACTCCGGGTTCTGGGTTCCGATCCGTTTGAGGCCCTCACGGATGGCGTCCCAATTGTAAGTTCTGTCCGCCATCGCTAAGCCAATCGCATTACGACCCGCTTTCGGCGGTGAATCTTAACGCCAGCAACCTCGGACATCCGCTTAAGTTCCTCCGGCGTATAGCGGTGCCCCACCTCGCGCTTCCAAAGGTCTTTTGCCGTCAAGCGGGCTTGGAGGCTCGCAGTCTCCTCTCCCGACGAAGGCTGCGCCTGGGTACCGGACCCTGAATTATTCAAAGGCTCGCGCTGGCTTTCCTTCATGGTGTCACCCTATTACCGATAAGAAATTGCGTTTCGCAACTCGCCGTGCCAGTCATGAGCCTCTTCCCAAAGTTGCGGGCCGCCTCAGTCACCGTTATCGTCATCTCTTTCATGATAATCATGATTATCAGACTTTACCGATTAGTCAACCCTAGTCGCCTGGGTCGGAAGGTGGCCATCAACAGCAGAAGACCTCTCCAAACAGACCATCGCCATCGACACAGCATGAACGAGTTTCGGACGCAGTTAAAGGACCAGGCTGCCTCTTTCGTATGGCGCGAGAAGCATGAACATGCTCAGCTATCGCGCCAGGTTAAGAACATATCGGCTTTCACACCGGATCGCAGCCCAAACCTGGGGCTTGTGCGAGTGCTTGAGCGCGCCATAAAGGAAGCCAAAGAAGACCTGCGCCCGCGGACTGGGAGTAAACCCCGCAAACGAGTAGTGCGGAAAGGGACTTCAAGGTTCCATTTTGTTCCAGTTTGTGGCAAACCGGAACAAAATGGAACCTTGATGGGTGCCGGGCGCTTTCGTCTTCTTTCGGGAGGGCTGCTTTTTTAGCGTGTTTAGCGTGTTTAGCGGGAGGGGATTTGGAGGCTTGCTTTTAGCGCTTTTTACCCATGTTGCCCCCCTGCTGTGGCTCGCTGTCTTCCCGTCTTCCCTGTTCAAAAAAATGAAGAAATGCCTTGCATAACCACTTTTCGCATGATAAGGTCAGTCAAGGTATGAGTAAGAGCGAAAACCAATCCTATCTTCCTCACTCGCGCAGCGTTATAATACAGTACATGCGAATGCGCAAAAAGCAAATTCTTCAGTTTCCACACAGGAGTGCGCCATGAGCGATGTCAGAACCCCCTCAAGGACTCGGGAGGAAAGCTGGTGTGGCCACGCGATCAAGGGCACGCTCTACAAGGCGTACCCGATTCTGGCGCGAAAGGGCGGCTTGTTCGAGTATTACGAGTGCGCCAGTGGCGAGGAAGATGTGACGCAGTGTAAGACCGCAACGAAGAGGCTGAACCCGTGGGGCGTGGGTACCTTCGGCGGCGGCGGGCACGAGAAGACCCCAAACAAGAAGCCTCGCGCGGCCGACATCTACCTTGACTCCAAGAAAGCCGAGGAACTCCGGACTGGCAACAATATCCTCGAAAAGCTGCTGGCCAACGCGTCCACCCTGCGGGTGAAGTACGTCACGTGGAGAAATCTCGTGCATTATCCCGATGGGACGACCCATCCGCTCTCGGCCAAGTGGCAATCCAGCGCATCCCGGCGGCACGAGAATCACCTGCACGTCGAGTTCACGAATGCCTACAACACGAACGCCGGAATCGTTGAGGCCTTTACCCGCATCTTCCCGCCCGCGACCCAAGGCAAGTGATCGCGGAGCGAAACGGAGAATAGTCGGGGTCTCCCCCAGCCAGAGTCTGCTTGAAGACTTGGAAAGTTGGCAACAGGCCTGGCAACTTACACCCGGTTTGACCTGCGTGATGCCCGCCTCTCTTCGCTTGTAACTGTTCAGGCGTGGCGCAGACCTCCGGTCCAATACCACTAATGTCATTCCCAAGAATACCCGAGAAACCGGTCCAAGCCTTTGTCCCGGAGGGACATGCGATAAGAGCCCTTATGGGGAGTTCCCCATAAGGGCTCTGGAGTTTGGACATTCTGCAGACTTAAGGGGAGCCAATCCCGAAGGGATTGCATCTCTCAGCCCAGGGTTGCGCGCGGCGCGCTACCCTGGGTGTGTGAGCCCAAGGTCACCCCCAACCCTGAAAGAGAGTTGTATCGCGGCCCCGCTTGGTCCATTCTCGCCGCCATGCCGCAATCATTGGCCAGGATTCTCGTGACCGCCGTCCCTCGCTGCGCGACACCGCGCTACGGAAAGAATTGCACCACTATCTGGGAGGCATTCTCAAGTGAGGGATTGACTGCCGTGAAGGGGGGACAAACGATAAAACCCTTTCAGGGTAGAATATATCCATGCATCAGGCTCCCAGGGTAGCGCGCCGCGCGCAACCCTGGGCTAAGTGATGGCATCCTTTCAGGATGGAGGCCCGCGGAAAATGTCCAAACTCCAGCGGCAGACCAGGTCTGCCCCACACATGAACAGTTACCGTCGGCACGGATGCGTTCGTCCGTGTGCGGCAGGTAGGTGTAGGAGTCACCTGCAGCCGGATTCAATAGCGAGCGCGGCAAACCAAACATCAGGAACCAGGTTGCCTGTGGCGGAAATTGACTGGCAAAGGCCGGTGAAGATTTGCCAATGGCGGGAACCGGGCGCGATAACCTGGCAATTAGCCTGCTCGCGAACCTGACGCGCGAAATCCAGCGCCAAGCGAATCGGGCTGGGAGTCGTGAATACTCGCGGATGGGTCACGACGCGCAGGAAACCGCTCAACACATGGTCGCTGATGGCGTAGGGTTGGCCGCTCTGGATGGTCTCCTCCAACCATTGCTGGTAACGAGCGTGATCCACCGCGTCTTCGCGATGGGCGCAGACGAGGACATTTACGTCGGGCAGAATCATGCACCTTGTTCCATCAGGGTGAGCAACGCGGCTGAGTTGTCCAAATCAACTCCGGGGCGAAGCCCCTGCCCACCCACGGTGGTCAGTCGAAGCAACGGCTGCCTGGCAACGGTCGGCTTGGGCGTGATTCTATCGCGCAACGTCTCCTCAATGAACTGCGACAAGTCGCAGCCTTTGTCTTGAGCCAGCCTGGTGGCTTGGTCGAGCACGGTCTCATCAAGTTGAATCGTCGTCTGCATACGATTCAGCTTACCAGAACCGCCCGGTTTTGCGAGAGCATTTTTCGCGGTTTCGCGATGCAACAAGGGGCGCAAGCCGCCAGTGGCGGCGATATGCGCTCTTCCGGCAACGCGATTTGGCGCGGTCAGTGCCAGGGTCTTTGGCTGGTATCAATTTAGCCAGGCAAGTGTCAGTACTCACTATTGACACTTTTTGCCCGCGCAGCGGCAAGTGCAGCAGGTGCGCCAGAAACCAAACTCCGTCTTGCTCCGAAAAGGTCTCTGCTGCCTCGCATGAGCCGCCACCACCCAATCCCCAATTCTCACGGCTCCAGGTCGGGACCGATTTATTGCGAAAACCAAGGGGTCCCGACTCATCGTCCCCGCCAAAAGCTGTTGAGCAGGCTATGGCCGGCGGCAGTCTGGCCCTGGACGATGGCTTGAGTGATGTATTCTTTGGCCTTTTGCACAGCTTGAGCCAACGAGAGTCCTCGCGCAACGTAACCGGCAACGGCCGCGGAATAGGTGCAACCCGTGCCGTGCGTGCTCACGCCCCGAACGTATGGCGCGCTGAGCAGCAATTCCTGTTTGCCATCGTTGAAGATGTCCACTGCTACGTTGAGCCCGCGGAGATGACCCCCTTTGACCAGCGCCGCGCAGCCAAACCGCTTTTGCAGTTCCCGTGCTGCCGCGCGGAGGTCTTCCACAGATCGCAGCTTCTCACCGACAAGCACTTCGGCTTCATCCAGATTGGGCATGATGACCGAGGCCAGGGGCAGCAACTCCCGTTTCAGCAAATCCACCGCGGACGGCTTGAGTAAAGCGGCGCCGCTGGTGGCAACCATGACCGGATCAACGACCAATGGCGGCCCGGCACCGCGGCGAAAGAAGTCACTGACGACACGAATGATTTCCTCCGAGTAAAGCATCCCGGTTTTGACCGCCGCCGGCGGCAACTCGGCAAACACCGCTTGAATCTGCTGGAGCACGATCTCAGGTTGACAGGCTTGGATGCCCAAGACTCCTTTCGGATTCTGTGCCGTGATGCAGGTGATCGCGCTCGTGCCATGCACGCCGAGGGATGCGAAGGTTTTCAGGTCAGCCTGAATGCCCGCGCCGCCGCCGCTGTCCGAGCCGGCAATGGTCAGGGTTATGGGGAGACGATGTCGCGTTGTCATAGGAGCAGTATAGCCGAGAGGGTCCGGTTGTCAGGGCTTGTGTTGCGCGTCCTGTCCGTGCGGGAGATTGGTGGGGGGGGGGGCACAATCGGAAAAGGCTGTAAAGAGAAATTGACTTGGATGGCATAACCAGTATTCCTCCTGCGGCTCGATCTGATTAGAAACGAGTCGCTGTTGAAAAACTATGATCAAATCTAGCATCGATAAACTCATCCTCGGCTCGCAACGCGCTCTGCCGGTCGTGCTGGTTGGGTTGGTCCTGGCCGGCTGTTCGAGAGTCGAAAGGGAAGGTGCGCCCGACTCGAAGACCAGCGCGGAAACTCAAAAGGTCCAGGACGAGCGAACGGCGCTGGATGATTATGTTGCCGCCCCTGACACCAACTACAGTTACCGCCTCGTGAACACCATTCGAGGCAATGACCAGACCACCTATATTCTGGACATGACGTCCCAGGCCTGGCTCACGACCAACGAGGTGGACCGTCCCCTGTGGAAACATTGGATGACCATCGTCAGACCTGATACTGTGACCAACTCGAAGGCGCTGCTCTTCATCGGCGGCGGCGGCAATGGCGGCGACCCGCCCAAATCCGCCGATGGGAACCTGATCGGGATAGCCCTGGCGACCAAATCCGTCATTGCTGAATTGAAAATGGTTCCCAACCAGCCGCTGGTTTTCGCGGGCGAAACCGAAGAGCGCAAAGAGGACTCCTTGATCGCCTACACCTGGGACAAGTTTCTCCGCACGGGCGACCCCAAATGGCCCGCCCGCCTGCCGATGACGAAGGCCGCGGTCCGCGCGATGGACACCGTCACCGCGTTTTGCGACAGTCCGGCAGGGGGCAACGTGAAAGTGGATGGCTTTGTCGTCGCCGGCGGATCCAAGCGCGGGTGGACGACCTGGACGACCGCTGCGGTGGACAAACGTGTGGTCGCGATTGTTCCCATCGTGATTGATGTGCTCAACATAGAGCCTTCCATGCTGCACCATTACGCCGCCTACGGTTTTTGGGCCCCGTCGGTTGGGAACTATACGGATTTCCACATCATGGATTGGAACGGCACGCCCGAATACCGCGCCTTGATGAAGATCGAAGAGCCTTATCAATATCGCCATCGGCTCACGATGCCGAAGTTCATCATTAATGCCTCCGGCGACCAATTCTTCTTGCCGGATTCTTCGCAGTTCTATTTTGACGACTTGCCGGGAGTGAAATACCTCCGCTACGTCCCCAACGCAGACCACTCGCTTAAAGGCTCTGACGCTTATGAGACGCTGCTGGCCTGCTACAGTGCCATCCTTAACAAGCTTCCCCTGCCGCAATTCTCCTGGTCGCTGGAGAAGGACGGCTCGATTCGCGTGACCACCAAAGACGCCCCCTCAGCCGTCAAGCTTTGGCAGGCAACCAATCCTGATGCCCGCGATTTCCGGCTCGAGACCCTCGGCGCAAAATGGCAAAGCACGACCCTCACCGATCAGGGCGGCGGAGTGTATGTCGGCAAAGTCCAAAACCCGGCGAAGGGCTGGACGGCGTTCTTTGTTGAGTTCACCTTCCCGAGCGGCAGTCAATCTGCCCCTTTCAAATTCACAACCCAGGTTCGCGTGGTGCCCGACCTGCTGCCGTCCAAGTTCGTGCCTAAAGGGCGTCCGCAGTAAGAGGCGTCCATCCGGGAAGCGGCTCATTATGGCTCTGTCATGCTTCGCCTGGCCGCCGATTAGGATATACGGCTGTCCATCGGCATCGCGTATCTTGAAAATGTCCGAGAATTGGCGGAGGGAAAAGCCCACGGTTACGGCCACCTGGCAATGGCGCGGGCAACTTGATTCAAATTGGTGATGCGCCATTTCGCACCGTCGCCCACCAGTGAAGCCCGATGCTGAAGCTTGGCGGCGGCCTGCGGACTGCGCCGAGCCTTGCGCACTGCCGCCATCCGACTTTCCGCTTCTTGCCGTTTCATTTCCTTGAAAGACAACATTTTTACTAAAGCGAATATAGCGCGAACAGGGATACGAAGCAAGTGTTTGGCGACAGTTTTGGCGAAAACGAAATGGAAAGACGCTCGGTGCTGCTGGACGGAGCAGCGGGCGGAACGGACGCACACCCGTTCATCGACGAGCGACTGCTGTTCGACTACAAGGAGATGGTTCTCTAGCCCTATAGGCAGACCCATACAGTCGAAAAGAACACACTGCCGCCTGACTTCTGGTCATAGGGAAGGGACGGGGAATCCTGGCCCGAGACGGCGGGAACGGCCGCCAGTGCCAGCAGGAAACTGGCGAGAATAAGTTTGATGGTTTTCATCGGAAAACGAAGAGCCGGAGTTCACGCCGCCGGCTGGCGCAGGTAACGGTCAAACCAGTTTGCGAATTGACGCAGATCCCAGAACATGGACAGCCAACCGTGCTTGCCGCCGTGGTGGACGACCACTTCAACGGTGCGCCCCACCTTTTGCGCCTCAGCATGGAACCGCTCCGACTGGTCCAGCGGCACCAGCGTATCGGCGTCGCCATGATAAATCAGCGAAGGCGGAAGGTTGGTTGTGACATGAAAAATGGGTGACATCTCGTGGCCGATGACCTTCCAGGCTGCCAGATTCGTAACAGTGGGGCCGAATGCTTTCACAAAGCTCTTGGGCGGACCACCGTCACCGAGATTCTCGGTGGATTTGCCCAGGTTCAAAAGGTCCGTGACGGGATAGAAGATGGCGACGGCTTGAACGGCGCTGCTTTCGCGGTCAACCGGGTCGGTGGCGTTTGCTTCGCCGGGGCCTCCTCTTGTCGCCAACATGAGGCTCAAGTGCCCGCCGGAACTTCCGCCCGTAACACCCAATCGCCGGGGGTCAACGCCGTAGTGGCCGGCATTGCGCCGGATGAAGCGCACCGCGCGATTGACCTCCTCCGTAATCTCCATCACAGTTGCCTCGGGTTGTGGGATATGATACACGGCGAACACGGTGTAACCGCGACGCAAGAGAGGGGCGACAATCCACGCCTGAAAGGAACCCGCCTGTGACTTCCAGCCCCCGCTGGCCATCAGCACAATCCCGATTCCGTTAGGTTTGGCCGGGCGCAGGACATCGAGCGTCAAATCCTGGCCTTGCCGGTGGCCATACACCACCGCGCTGACCACTTCAAGGCGCGGGTGGAAATAGAGCCAAACCCCGCCAACACAAATCAACGCGACCAGGATAATGGCTGCGACGGCGATGAGTAGATTGCGAAGAAATCGCAGCACTTTCATGGCGCGAAATATCCCCGTACCAACTCCGCGGCGCAAGAACCAAAGAGGCGACGATCTCGCACAGCATAGGATGTACCCGCTGCGCAAAAAGACGCGCAAAAAAAAGGTTGGACTATTTGGCGCAGATGATTCAACATTCAAGGATTAGGTATGTTCGTTTAGTTAATTAAACGCGAAACCGAAACCCGTTATGAAAACCATATTATCTAAAATCCATTCATCTATGAAACCGAAACCCACACCATCCACAATCGCCAGCCTTGCAAGGCTGAATCGTTCCAGTGCAATACTGGGATTGCTTCTGGCTTCCATCGCCGGTTTACAGGCTCAAACCGGGCCGTTCAGCCCGAACGATTGGCCAGCCAGCATCGACACCAACTCGATCGTTGACTATGTCATTATCGACCCGAACGCCTCGTTCAACACCCCGCCCGGTTGGAGCGGTGCTTTGTCCCTGGCCAACGGCGGCGACCAGGCGTACATGGGGATTACCTTAAATGGCCTGTTTGGCGACCAGGCGACCAGCGATAACCTCAACATTGCCGACCCAAACTACACCATGTTTGCCAACGTCCCTGTGATCGACATCCTGCTGCAGGTCTATGGGAATTCTTCTCTTTACAACGGTGATGGCAGTGGGAAAGGCGTGACCTTCCTGGAGGGCCAGATCCCAAGTTATCTGAACGGTGCGAGCGCAGGCACCGTGCCTGAGGGAGCCAATAATGCGGTCTGGAACTGGATGTTGTTTACAGTGGCCAACCCCATCGATCCCGCCACGACCTTTCGCTTTGTGGGCGACACGTCCATTACGAGCGGCGGTGGCCAAAACGGCGGAGTCAACGGCGGAACGCTGCGCATCCAAGGCATTGGCGCCGGTTTGGCAGTCCGTGCGATTGCGGTGGGCCCACAAGGCGCATTCGGAACCAGCAATCAAGTCAATGTGTTCACCCCCCCCGCCACCTGCCCGGTGGAGCCTCCGGTCAATTTGACCTACATCGACTTCAACCAAAAGATAACCAATTATCTTATCGTGATCAATAATCCCGAACAGGGCGAGACCTACGAGGTTCAAAACGGCGTCGGCCCGGCCGGTGACCTCCGCACCGCCATCCAAACCACCAGCGGTCTTATGAATTTTGGCATCCTGAGCAACTACCTGGGACTGCCCTGCAACACGCCCAGAACCATGAAGCTCGGTATCGAGGTTTACGATGATCCCAATTTGGCCGGAACGCAGATCATGCCGGCCCAATATGCCACCGATGCGCAGGGTGATTTGGCCCCTTTTGCGGGCTTGTCTTACACGCTGACCGGCACCGGCAAATGGTTGAAACTGGCGTTTTCGATCCCGGGAGTGAACTTGGTCGGGGTCGGAACGGCGCCACTGACCGGCGGCCCGACGCTGACTTTCGCCAATGGGGGCTATCCCTTTATTGACCGCATTGAACTGGGCCTATTCCGGGGTGGAACCAATGCTCTGGCCGGGCAGGATCCAGAGCCGGATTACTATATGAATCCTATGATTTGCTCGACGAACTATGGCTATTTCGCCGAATGGGATCCCCGCAATGGCATCACGAATAACGTGACGACCGGTACCTCGGGTGGCGACCAGCCAATGGTGGTGGAAATGGCCGGCCCCCCGGACGACCGGCGTTTGGCGGAGGCCCCGGCCCCAGGCACGGGCTCCGTCAATATCCAGTTCGCGCTGCTGAACAATGTTTTTGGCCCCAACATGCAGGACAACGCTAATGTTTCCATCCAACTCACCTATTACGACGATCCGAACCTGGTGGGCGCTCGCATCGGCATGAATGCTTACAATAGCTATATAAATGGAATTGCGACGATCGTTGGCGCTCCGCCGGCTCCGTACAATGCCCGCGCCGTTTTGAAAGGAACCGGCAAGTGGGTGGACGCTTCTTTTTACCTGCCTAATGTGAACTTCATTGGGGTCAATCAAGGACCGCAATCCGTGTGTCGTATTACCACAAGTCGCGCCGTCTCGACCAATCTGGACAGTGGGGTTGTCTTTGTCTCGCGCGTCCGATATGATGTCATCCGCCCGTGCGGTCCATACCAGGGCATCAACATGCTCCAATCGATCGGTATTCAGCAGACCAATGCGGTTCCCACGGTGAAATGGTTCGGGACGGCTACCCTCCAATCCGCACCCACCGTTGGCGGATTATTCACCAACGTCATGAGCGTCTCGAACACCTTCACCAACAGTTACACTCCGCCAGTCATCAAGCCACTGCAGTTTTTCCGACTGCAATATCCGCCTTATCCTTTGTTCTGAGCGCGCCCTGGGCCGCTCGATTCAAAAGAAGTCTGGAGCGATTGTGTCGTTGAACATCCCCAGATGCCTGTGGATTGCTGCGTGGCTGGCGATTGCCTTGCCAGCCGCGCAGTCACAGGTTCCGCAGGCGATAACGTATCAAGGGTCCATTACCGCCGGTGCCGCGCCTTACAGCGGCACCGGCCTTTTCAAATTCGCTCTGGTCAACAGCAATGGCACGGCCACATTCTGGAGCAATGACGGTTCCAGCGTCGGAGGAGGCCAACCCCATCAAGCAATCACCAACCTCGTCATTCGAGGGCTGTTCACAGTCGTCCTCGGCGGTGCCAATATGCAGCCTGTGACTTCGACGGTATTCACGAACTCCGACCTCCGGCTGCGAATCTGGTTTGACGACGGCACCAATGGTTTTGCCTTGCTGTCCCCCGATCAGTGGCTGACGTCTTCCGGGTTTGCGATGATGGCCGCCAGTGTGCCCAATGGGGC
>Ga0194053_10001227_pt1 | contig 16867 bp, 13 predicted proteins | sample SepL228m_MetaG_FD_161684 | JGI IMG/M metagenome (GOLD analysis project Ga0194053, IMG submission 161684) | Anoxic zone freshwater microbial communities from boreal shield lake in IISD Experimental Lakes Area, Ontario, Canada - Sep2016-L227-8m | ecosystem: Environmental > Aquatic > Freshwater >... | reverse complement strand
AATCGGCCGGAATTCATGCCAAAAAGCATGGACCGAATTCAAATGCGTCACATCCATTTTCATTCGCAAAGCGCTCATTCTATGAAACTTTCAAAAGCCGATCTTTCAGTTAACCGGACGCCCGTGACCTGATCGTAAAAAAACCCGTAGCTGATATGCAGCATCAGGCTTGAAATGAAGGCCGCGCCGCAGATGCCGGAAACAATGGAAACCACAGCCAGGCAGGGTGTCAGGCAGAAGATCGCCAGAAACCGCGGCGTGACCAGATAGCGGCGGGCCCCGATGCCCATACCCTCTATGGCATCGACTTCACCCCCGGCCTTCATGGCTCCGAACTCGGCTGTGTAAGCTGCTCCGACACGAGAGGCCAGCACGATCCCCGTAAATAGGGGTCCCATTTCCCGGATGAACGACACCGAGACGACCGCCGGGACCAGTGTCACCATTCCGAAAATCCGGAGTTGATAGCCGGTCAGCAATGCCATTGTAAGCCCGACAAATACCGAAAGAAGAACGACCATCGGCACCGAGCCCATGCCGACACGGTTGCACTGGTAAAAATAGTGTTCCCGGCGAATCGGAGCCCGATGCCGGGAAATCCGTTCGACGATCTCGGATGCCGTATCTTTCACCATCCACACCAAACTGCCCAGTTCCTGCAGTCCAGAGAGGGATAAGGTGCCGAGTTTTGAAATCACACGCCCTCCTCTTCGTTGTCATCATTCAGGCTTTCGGCATTGACTTCACGCGTGCCGAGGGATTCCGGGAGAGCAACGGCCTGCTTTTTAGGTTTCAAGTTGATGCTGGCCAGTGCGAGATCGCTCCGAAGCTGGGCGCGAGTTTTCGAGTAAAGTGACGGTTTGCCCATACCAGAGCATTTAAGTCGCGAATCCCCTGTCCCGCCATAGGGTGATGACCCCAAACAGTCGATGTTTGCATGGGGTTAACACCCTATGGCGCACAGGACACCATGGTCTAATCTGTAATAACAAACATGGAGTCGAGGCCGGTGCCGGAAAACTTCACCAACAACCGAAAAGATCGATTATGAACCGCAAACTTCTACTCATCGTCCTGCTTGCAGGCCCCTTATGCTGCAGCCTGCAGGCCAGCGAAGCGTCTCAAGACTTGAAATACCGTGCAGAGGAACAATTCACCGAATTTAAAGGGGCGGAGGTGCGGAACCTTCAGGATCAAAAATTCGGGAGGGTCAGCGACGTGACTCTGGATGTGCAGAATGGCCGTCTGGTGGAGGTCGTTGTAAGTTCCGGCGGCGGATTCCTTGGCATCGGCGCGAGAAGAACATCCGTGGCTCCACGGGCGCTCACGCTGGATGCTGCCAACCGCGTCCTGCGCCTGGATGTGAGCAAAGCGAAGTTTGATGCCGCGCCACGGTTCCGTAGCTCCGATATGAACGGCCCTTCGGCGCTCGAGAGCTTGGAAGCACTCAACCGCTACTATGGCCTGAAACCCTGGTTCTTCGAAGAAGGTCAGGCGACCAAAATGAATGCGGAAATCCTGCGCCTAGGACATGTTGAGAAGGCTACTCACATCATCGGAATGCCGGTTATCGATACGAAGGGGGGAATGATCGGGAGGGTGAGTGTTGTGAAGATGGACCTGCCCAAGGGCCAAATCCCTCATCTTGTTGTTGTGACCAACGACGCAGATAGCCCTCAGAGCGTCATTCAGGCCAGGGCGCTGCGGTTCAATCCTTCAAATAATGCTCTCGTGCTCGATAATTCCGCCGTTGAACTTGCCGGCCAACCGCATTTCAAGTGGCTGCATGGCAACAAGACAGCTTTCGAGCAAGAATCGTATGTGAACCGGAAGGTGGAGGCTGACAACGGACTCCACTCGAAACAGAACGCTCAGGAAGGCATTGTCAAAAGCGCGACCGCGATGGAGCAGGGACAGAACTTCAGAGACGAGCAGAAAACCAGCCGCATCCTGCAGGCGATCCAAGCCGACCCGACCCTCTCCGCAAATGCAAAAAATGTTGAGGTCGTCACGCTCAATGCCCAGACCACCCTGCGCGGCCATGTGAACAGCGCCGAAGGCAAACGGAGAATCGGTCAAATTGCCGCCAAGGCAGGACGGCCCGAAAACGTCAGCAATCTCCTCGAAGTCAGACCGAATTACGCAACCCCCTAGCCAGCAAACCGCGGCATGGGAGGCTCCCCACGACCATCCAATTCAAAATGAGTGAACCTCAGAGTTTAAGGATTGCCGGACAAGCGACCTCGCCGGGGATGGTCATCGGACCGGCGTTTGTGTATCGCGACCATCCGGAGGATCTCTCGCCCCCGCGGGACATCAAGCGCCACCAGATCGAGGCGGAACTCAGCGATATTGAACGCGCCGTAAGGATCGTGCGCGGGGACCTGAAGATTTCCGCCCAGCGGATCGAAGCCCAGACAGGCCCGAAACTCGCCGCGATTTTTGAAGCGCACGAAGAGATGCTGCAGGATCCATCGTTACGCCGGGAAATCCGCGATGAAGTGGAGGGGACGTTGATTGACGCTTCCCAAGCACTGGCGCGGGTATTCCTTCGGTGGGAGGAAAAGTTCCGGGCGACCGGCGAGGAAATGCTCAAGGATCGAGCGGATGACCTCGTTGACCTGCAGGGGCGGCTGCTGCGGGAAATCGCCGGCGTAAAAACGACCGCTCTGGAAAAAATGCCCCATGGCCGCATCCTCGTGGCGCGCCGCCTGTTTCCCTCCGATACGGTGGCGCTTCCGAGGCGCGGAGTGCTTGGAATTATCCTGGAATTCGGAGGACCCGGTTCGCACGCGGCGTTACTGGCCCGCGCCCTTGGCATCCCGACCGTCGCCATGATTCCCAACGCGACGGAGAGAATCACGGATGCCCAGGAGGTGATTGTGGATGCCTTTTCCGGCGAGGTGATTCTCAGCCCGGACGCGGCAATGCGGTCGAACTATGAGGTGAGCATCGGGAAGGTGCAGGAGGAGACGCTCGAATCGAGGCGCCGGTCGCTGGAGCAAGCCCGAACGACAGACAAAATGGAGATTGCCGTGATGGCGAATGTGGGATGCGGCGAGGACGTCGCCGTGGCTGCAGAGAATGGGGCCGATGGCGTGGGCCTGTATCGGATCGAACAATTCTATCTCGCGCGAAATACTCCGCCTTCGGTTTCCGAATTGCTGGCGGAATTGAGAAGTGCCCTCGCGCCGCTTCATGGCAAAACGATCACGATCCGCCTGCTGGATTTGGGCGCGGACAAGCCAGTGCCATTTGTTCAGTTTCCGAGCGAAGACGATCCCTTTCTAGGGCGACGCGGAGTGCGACTGTTGCTAAAATATCCTGATCTTCTAGACACCCAGCTCAAAGCGCTTTTGGAAATGGCCCGCGACCAGGACGTTCGCATCCTCGTTCCCATGGTGACCTTGGCCGAAGACATGAAGCGGGTTCGACAGCGGATGCGCGAAATTGCCGCTGCCGCCGGGATTGTCGATCTTCCACCGCTCGGGGCGATGATCGAGACCCCGGCAGCGGCGCTCTGCGTTAGTGAAATCATCCGGCACTCGGATTTTCTGAGTATCGGAACGAACGACCTCACCCAGTTCACGATGGCGGCCGGCCGGGAAAACCCGCTGGTGAACGACTATTATTTGGAAAATCATCCGGCCGTCCTGCGGCTCGTGCGCATGGTCCTCGAGGAGGCCGGGCAAACTCCGGTCTCCATCTGCGGCGAACTCGCAGCGGATCTGACCAGCATCCCCGTTCTCCTCAAACTCGGGCTGCGCTGCCTGAGCGTAGCCCCGCCGCTTGTTCCCTCCGCACAAAACAAGCGATCCGTCAGACGTCGTCGGTGTGAGCGAGCCGGGGCGGAGAATGAAGGCCTGCTTCAGCCCGGCTTGAACAAGGCGATCAACGGTAGGGTTACACCCTATAGCAGAGCGAGCGGTCGCTGCCTAATGTGAGATTATGAAATTAACAATTATCTGCATGTTGGCCCTCGCGGGACCATTTGTTCTGTCCAGTTGCATCAGCGTGAAGACCCAACGGGCGCCTGACAGCCATGTGACAAGAACAACAACGGAACAGACCACGGTCAGCCGACCCCGTTCCACCACCGTGGAAACACAAACCACCCGGACTTACTAATATGTTATACACAATTGCAGTCGTCCTGATCGTCCTGTGGTTGCTCGGTTTGGTCACAGGCTACACGATGGGCGCATTCATCCATATCCTGCTGGTCATAGCGGTGGTCATGATCCTTGTGAACCTCATATCCGGCAGACGGCCTCTGTAGAAGAGAAAGCCCTATGAATGCGAAAACGATCGTTGCCGCGCTACTAATCACCGTCGGGATCGTGGTGCTTTCCTACTCAGGCATCTCGTTCACAACCCCGGGTCAACCCGTCCAGTTTTTTGGATTCCACATCGAGACTGTGAACACCCACTTCGTCCCTCCGGTTGTGGGGGCCTTTGCGCTTGTCGGAGGGATCGTGTTGCTGCTCGTAAAGCCACGCTCAGTCTGAACGCCAGGTTGCTCTGGAAAACTCCCACAAAATGAGTGGTGTGCCAGAATCCTCCGCAGGCACCCCGACCTCCCACCTTGGTGTTCTCAGGAGGCTCTGCCAACTGGGGAAAGCCTTTTTTATTACGGGAAACCGGCGCGAAACCCGGGTGTTGGTGTTCGCCATGTTTGCGCTTTGTCTCGCGGTCGGCGTGGTCCAGGTGTTCGTCAGTTACGCGGGGCGGAATTTCATCACCTCTCTCGCCCAGCGCGATCCGCCCGGCTTCTACCGTAACCTATGGATCTACATTTCCGCTTTCGCCCTCGCTGTCCCGGTTGGAGTCTTCTACCGTTACACGGCCGAACGCCTTTCGCTTCTCTGGCGGCAGTGGATGACCCACCTGCTGGTGAAGCGCTACTTTTTCAACCGCGCCTATTACCGCCTGCGGAGCTCGAACCGAGTGGACAACCCGGACCAGCGAATTTCGGAAGATGTGAAATCGTTCACCACCGGCGTGCTCGGGTATCTGCTCACCGCCATCAATTCCCTGGTCACCCTCTTCGCCTTTATCGGGGTGCTTTGGACGATCTCATGGAAATTGCCCGTCGGCCTGGTGGTCTTTGCGACCCTTGGCACCGGCCTGTCCATCCTCATCGGAAAACGCTTGGTCGGACTGCATTTCAAGCAATACCAAAAGGAGGCCGATTTCCGCTATTCCCTGATACGAATCCGCGACAACGCGGAGAGCATCGCGTTTTTCCGGGGGGAAAAACGGGAGCACCGCGACCTGGTCGTGCGATTTGCCGAAGTGGTCACAAATACCATGTGGATCATCGGGTGGAACCGGACGCTCGGATTTTTCACGAACGGCTACAACTACGTCGCACTGATCATCCCGACGCTCATCGTGGGGCCGCTGTTCATGCGGGGAGCGGTGGAGTTCGGCGTGGTGACCCAGGCTGAGAGCGCGTTTGCGCAGGTGCTCATGGCGCTGAGCGTTATCGTCGCTCAGTTCGACGGTCTCAGCGCCTTTGCGGCCGGAATCAAGCGTCTCGGCGATTTGTGGGATGAGCTGGACGATTTCGACAACGAGGACGCCCTGAAGGAAAACGGCTCACAGGTCGAGGTTGACGAGAGTGCGATCAGGCTCAAATTGACGGATCTCACCGTGCAGACCCCCGGCGCAGACAAGACGCTCACACGCAAATTGAATTTCACCCTGCCGCCCGGAAAGAGCGTCCTCATCATGGGGGCGAGCGGAACGGGAAAGAGCTCGCTGCTTCGAACCATCGCCGGCCTGTGGCAGAGCGGCGGGGGCGGCATCGAGCGGCCGAAACTCAACAGCCTGATCTTCCTCTCACAGCGTCCGTACATGGTGCAGGGCAACCTGCGCGAGCAACTCGTCTATCCGCAGAGCGAAGAAGGGGCGGACGACAAACTGATCCGGGAAGCCTTGGAAAAAGTGAATTTCGCCGAGGTGCTGGAGCGCGTGGATGGCGATTTCGGGCGCAGCATGGATTGGACAAATATCCTTTCCCTTGGCGAGCAGCAGAGGGTCTCGTTTGCGCGCATTTTCCTGCGGAAGCCCGTGCTGGCATTTCTGGACGAGGCCACGAGCTCGCTCGACGAGGAGAATGAACGCGTGCTCTACGAGAACCTGCGCGGGCTGGGGATTTCCTTTGTCAGCGTCGGCCACCGCAGCACACTCAAGGAGTTCCACGACCACCTGATCCAACTGAACAAGGATGGTTCTGTCGAGATATCGGACATTTCCAAGAACGCCAGAACGGACTAAAACCGAAAGCGTTTTTGAACCACGGAGTTCACTGAGGACACAGCGGGCAATCAAAAACAAGATGCGCATATTTTTGCCGAGCCATGCGACTGTTTCTTCCTCCGTGTTTTCCGTGTTCTCCGTGGTGAATAATCGCCGGGTCCGGATTAATGCGATCTGCAGCCGCTCGGATTCCCAGCCCAACAGGTCTTGAAATCCAAGCCCCCCGATATCCGTCGAGCCGTCAGATTGTGGTCGACTGCACGCTGCTTTCGATGACTCCCGCAGCAATGGCATATCGGGTGAGTCCTGCGGTATCGTGGATATTAAGCTTCTCCATGAGGCTCTGGCGGTGCTTCTCGACGGTTTTAATACTGATGTGAAGCTCGTCGGCCGTTTGCTTGTTGGCTTTCCCTTCGGCAATGAGTTGCAGCACTTCCGTCTCCCGCGAAGTCAGGTGCACAGGTTCCGTTTTTGTGCCCAGCTCGCCCCGGTCGATTGCTCGCTTTTGATGGTGGTGGAGCCGCCTGGAGATGGCGGGGCTAAAAAAGGTTTTTCCTTTGCAAACTTCCCTGATCGCCTTGGGGAGGACTTCAGCGGCGGTTTGCTTGACCAGATAACCCGAAGCGCCGAGCGCCATGACATGCTCGACATAGGCATCATCGCTATGAGCGGAGAGAATGAGCACTTTGATTGCCGGGGTGATCCGAAGAATCTGCCGTGTTGCCTCGAGTCCGTTCAGCAGCGGCATCGCGATGTCCATGACGACCACCTCAGGACAAAGCTTCCGGGTCAACTCCACGGCCTGATGTCCGTTTTCCGCTTCTCCGACGACTTCGATATTCTTCTCGGAGTTCAACAGTGCCCTCAGACCCTCGCGGACAATCGTGTGGTCTTCAGCCAGCAAGACGGTAATGTTTTTCATGGGCACTCCATTTTTCTATTTCTAGATCTGTTCTGTGGCCGTATTTTTGCGCTGGGCTGCTGGTGCGGAATCTCCACCCGGATTATGGTCTGTTTCCCTGGTGCGGATTTCACGCGAAATGTGCCTCCGACCATCTCCACGCGTTCCCGCATTCCCAGCAGTCCCAGATGGATTCCGCTTCCTGCGGCCTCTAGCTTATCCATTTGGAATCCCCTGCCATTGTCGTGAATATCCATGCAAACCTTTTCTTTTTGATCGGTAAGGCGCACGGTCACACGGCTGGCTTTCGCGTGCTGGACAACATTGGAGAGCGCCTCCTGAACGACGCGATAAAGAACCGTCCTCGCCCCACCATCGAGTTTCTCAATCCCGGAAAAGGCGGAGAGATTGATCTTCAGGCCGGTCTCCTCCCTGAAAACCTTTAAATACGATTGCAGTGCCGGGATCAGACCGAGGTCATCGAGGACCGTCGGGCGGAGATCGCGCGCGAAGCGATGCACGATTTCCACGGACTTGAGCACGAGGCGCTGAGTCGTTGCTATCTTCTTGTGGAGGTCTGAGGCGTCCGCTGTGCTTTGGGTTTTCAACATGGACAGGCGGACGTTGATCCCCGTCAGTGCCTGGGCCACGACATCGTGCAGTTCGCGGCTGATCCGTTTCCTCTCCTCCTCCTGCACGGACAGAAGCCGGCGGGACAGGTGGCGCAGTTCCTCCTGCATGCGGCGTGACTTTTGCAGCAACTGGCTGGTGGTCTGCTCGCTGGTTCTCAGCGATTTTTCGACGGACTTCCTCTGGGCGATCTCGCACTTCAGCTTTTTGTTCGACGTCGCGAGCTCCCCGGTGCGCTGTGTCAGCTTCCCGATGATGCTCTTCATTCGGGCTGTGGCACTCCGCGTCGCGTGAAGGCTCTCGTCGATCGACGCCGAGGCTCCGCCTAGAAAGGCCACGCCACGCCGGATGACCCCGTCCCGCGTGAGGACGGAAGTGTCCGGCAGCACAAGCCGCAGCAAGGCCTCTTCGTGAATTCGTGCCACGTCAGGTGTTGCCAGGCCAAGCTTGATCGCCCGAAGCCCCAGTTTCCTTGCCGCTTCCACGCCCGTGTCCCCCCCAGCCTGCTTCAAGTGTTTTCGCAGGGCCGCATCGTAGCTGCGCGAGAACGCATGAAATTCAGTTTTCATACTCGAGGCCGCACTCATGGGCGAACTTGTTGATAACCCCGACTGATTTTTGCACCAGATCCTGGGTAATGGCGATTTCTTTCTCGAAATCCTCGCTGCCGGCGGAGACCTCTTTGTTCAAAACCAGCAGGCGGAGGTGGATTCCTTCGAGCGTCTGGACAATCTCATCCTGCAAGTGGAGGCTCATCTTCTTGCGACCGTCTTCCTTCGCGATAAAGATCTGCCGGGTCATTTGCTGCAACTGTTTCTCCAAGTTGAGGGATTCCTCAAGAAGGAGGCTCCCCTTTTTTCCTTTGATCTCGAGCGATCGATTCACGGCGTCGTGACGGGCAAGCCCCAGCCGCAGTTCCCGATTGGAATCCGCCAGTTCCGAAATACGGCTGGCGAGCGCGGCAGTCAACTTGGTCAGCTTATTTTCTTGCATGGTTTTGTTGAAACTCAAAGCGGCTCTCAAACATATCGGGCGCCGGATTGACTCTGAACAATACTGACTTTCCGTCACCTGCGGAGAGGGGTCTATGGGGTGTTTCCCTACCGGAGTTCCACCCCTCCCACAACAATCCTGCGGGGCTCAATGCTCCTTGTCCGCATCTTTCTTCTTGTCGGACTTTTTGCCGGCCGGGGCACTTTGTGCAGGGTTTGCCGCTGCCGGCGCGGGATTCTGTTTCGCGGCGGGAGCGGATTTTTGTTCCTGATGCTTGGCAGGTTGTTGCTGCTGTGGCTTCTGCTGCTGCTGTTGGGGCCTTTGTTGCTGCTGCTGCGGCTTCTGCTGTTGCTGCTGCTGGGGCTTCTGTTGCTGTTGCTGCGGTTTCTGTTGCTGTTGCTGCGGCTTCTGTTGCTGTTGCTGGGGCTGCTGTTGGGGAGCGGGGTTGTTCGCTTTGCTCTCGGAAGCATGCTTCTTCGGCGATTGAGAGGGCAGTTGGGGCTGGCTCGACTGCACTTGAGGCTTTTTCTGCTGGTGGTTGTTACCCGCCGCAGGCTGGGCAATTTGTGTTTGTGCCGGCGGGTTGCTTGGACGATCTGCGGTGTTGTTTTTGTGGCCGGAACTCTTTCCCGACGGAGCACTCGATGGCTGCGCCTGGTTTGCAGGCTGGGCAGTTTGCGGCTGGGGTGCAGAACCCGCGTGTTGGTTGCGTTTCCCCGCCGTGGGCTGCTGCGAAGCGGCCGGTTGTGTGCGCCCATTTTGATCCACGATCGGAGCCTGCGTGGTCTGGGGGATCCGTCCGGGTGTCGAGGGATTGGCCCCGTGTTGCTTTTTGGAAGGATTGGTTGCAGGAACACTTCCGATCTGGCCCGGCGCAGGGTTTTGTGGAGCCTGGACTGTCGATGGCACAGGTTGACCGGTGTTCTTTCCCGATTGCTGGCCGTGCTTGTTCACGTTTTGGCCAGTAGTCGGATTGTCACGATTACGGAGCGGCTTCCCCTGCTGGCCGGCGACATTCGGAGGCGTGGTTGGCTGGATCACTGGTGGATTCCCTGCTGCTGGTTGAACAGATGTGGCGGATGGCTGTTGGCGCGCATTGCGCTTGCCATTGTCGCGGTTGCCGAAGTCGGCGCGCGAGGGTTTGGGAACTTGCCGGATGTGTTGACCGGCGATATTCGCAGTCGTGGCAGCGACTCCCGAGGCAACCTGCGCATTGCCCAGATTGTTGGGATTACCCTGGAAGCTCTGTTGCTGCTGATTCAACTGCTGGCGGCTGCGGGAACTTGCCTGCCATGGCTGGGCCGTGTTCTGATTAAGGTTCACAACATTCACCCTTCGGCCATTGTTGTTGCCGTTTCCGTAGCTGGAATAATTCCACCCCGGCTGCCAGTCGCCCTGGTATATTTGGTGGCGGTTCCAGTCGAAATCATAGTTCAGCCACGAGCCTACCGCGAAACCAATGCCGAACGTGACCAGCGGGCCGTAATCCTGCGAGTAGGGCTGCACATAGACAATTTCCGGGTCGTATTGCGGGACGTAGAGATATTCGGGTTCAGCGGGGACGATGCGGATGAACGTCTTTTCTTTGACGACCACCTGTTGCGGGGTGTCCACAAGGTTTCCGGCCGCCTGAGCCTGGGCACGGAGTTGTTGAATGGCGTTCATCACATCGGCCGGTTGGACAAGAAACGCCTGGCCCAGACTGGTCGTCCATTCGAGGTTTTGGTCCATCCAGGTCACGACATCAGGGTAGCTGGCCAGGGATTGCACGCTGCTGTCCCATGGCTGGTTGGAAATTTGCTTCGGATCGCCGCTGCCTGCAACGTAGCGCGAGGCCAGAACAACATCGGACGGCACCGTTGAGGCAGGTAAAATCAAAGCGATGAGAGCGTCCGGATAAAGCGCGATAGGAGCGAGCAGTTGTTTCAGGCTATCCGGCGAGAGAGTTTGGGTGGCGGGCAGCGACTGATTCTGCGGATATGTTTGCGCCGGGGCTGGAGGCACTTCCTGCGAGAAGAGCGGCGAAATGGCCGAGGCCAGAGAAATGCAGGCGACTCCCAACTGGAGACGGAGCGGCGTGAATGTGCGCGGTGGACGTGAGGTGTTCATGACATGCAATATATCCTGCCCACGACCCATTGCTATGGGGTGAAGTCCCTATATTTTCTTCAACCGGATTTTCCGACCGGATCGCAGGTCGGGTTAGACCCCATATCGGGCAAACGAGCCATGTGGCAGGCTCCGATTGCACAATATGAAAAATACATCCCATCATCTGTTTCGGATTCCGGGGGTTGCGACATGCGCGATTGTCTGTCTGCTGACTCTGCCAATGGCTTCGCAAGCGAAAGACCATAAAAATCACCACCACAACAATCAAAACCAGTGGAACAAAAACAATGGCTACTACAACAATGGCTATCAGAACAACTCCGGGGCGGCGGTGGCCGGATTCGTTCTGGGTCTGGCCAATGGCTATGCAGGGCGCGGCTACTATTATGGGCCGCCGAATACCTCCTACTACAACCAAGGCCCGCAAATCAGGTATTATGCCACACGCGAATCCGCTCCCAGAGCATATTACGAGAGTTCCCGTGGCAACTCGATGGATGCCGCCGTCCAGCAGGCACTGGCGCGGGCGGGGTATTACAACGGCCCCATTGACGGCAGCCTTGGCCCACTCTCAAGGCGGGCCATTGCCAACTACCAGGCGGATCGAGGGATGCGGGTCACCGGCACCCCGAGCAATACCCTGATCAATTCGTTGGGACTCCAATAACTAGGTGCAAAGCCGCTGACGATTATTTACCACGGAGGACACGGCGAGCACGGAGGGAAAAAGGAACTTAACGAATTCGTCATTACGCAAAATTACGACACCTCTGCGATTTCCCGCTAGGGCGGTTTAAGGCCGAGAACAGTGATTGCCTGCGAAGGCGCGAAGCCGCAAAGGAGAAGAATGGACGAAAACTGCGGAACGATTCACGGCAGGTTGGATTCCGTGTTACTCATTCTGTTAATTGACTCGCAAAGCTCACCCTACGGTCTGCCAAATGACAATCTTTCTCGGCTTCGCCACAATTCGGTTAATTCTGTCAAAACTCTTCAATCGCCGGATCCGGGCTTTATCCCGGATCCGGCGATTTCTCACGCAGAGGCGCGGAGTCCGCAGAGAAAAACGGTTTTCGGGTTTATAGCACAGGTCGGTAGAACCGCTGGATATTTTGCGTAAGCGTCAGAACGGAATGTTCTGACACTTCCAACACCTACGCCGGAGGTGTATTGTTTTTTGGAAGCAATGCGAGACCCATGACATCAATCTCGCAAAAAACGAGCGGCTGCCAGACCCCCATCTGGCAGCCGCTATTTACCCCCCAATTGAAGAAAAAGCTGAAGTAGGAAAGATGAAACTGGCTAGCTCCGGCGGCGGCGGAAGACCAGGACGGTCGTCAGGCTGAAGGCGAGGAGCCCCCACGTCGCGGGCTCGGGGACGGCGACGACCAAGTCGCCGGTGGCCTGCGTGAAGGTGAAGGATTGGCTGCCGCCTCCGTAGGTTAAGTCCACCAGTCCGGTCCAGACTCCCGAGGTGTTGGTCAGGAAGCCCACTTGCGTGGTTGCATCTTTGTAGAGCGTTACCGAACCAAAATCAGTAGCGCTAGAAGTGACTCCCGAGAACAGGTCGAAGGCCGTCGCGCTGCTGGTTACAGCTCCCGCGAAGGTCAGCCGCAACTCCCCGCCGTAACTCAATGCCGACGAAACATTGATCGTGTCGTAATTGTTGCCGGGCAGTGTCCTATCCGGGCTGGCAAGGAACTCCATGATGTTTGTTCCGGCCAGATTCAGGGTCGCAAAGCTCCCGGTTCCCGGGCTGTTGCCCACTGAGAGAGTGCCTCCGCTTTGGATCGTGGTGGTTCCTCCGGCAGTGATGTTGCCCTTGAGTGTGCCTCCGCTGCTCACCGTCACCCCGCCGGTTTGCAGGGTTCCGTTGACGACCAAGGTGCCCGCCGTGACGTTCGTCGCGCCGGTGTAGATCTGGGTGACCGGGCTTCCCGAGGTGCCCAGTGTCTGCGTTCCATTTCCAGATTTGGTGAGGGCCATCCCGGCAGCCCCATTGGCGATAACGCCGGAATAGGTGTTGGAGACGCCGACGCCGGGGTTGAGGGTGATGCCCGTCACGCTGCCGTAACCGGTAGTGATGACCGATGCCAGAGCCGTGCTGCCAGTGAGTCCCCCGAAGGTCGGCGTAGTGACGCCCGTCACAGTGATCACGCCCGCGCCGGAGGTATCGATGGTGCTATTCTGGAGAGCCAGGTTGTTGCCCAAGGCCAGCACGCCCGCGCTCACCAAGGTATTGCCGCTGTAGGTGTTCGCGGCGCTCAGAGTGGTGGTGCCGGAGCCCGCTTGGGTAAACGAGCCGGTGCCCGTGATTGCCGCCGAGCTGAAATCGGTGCCCTGTGCTACCGCGTTGCTGCGGTTGATGGTAAAGTTGGCGTTGTCAACGATCGCGCTACCCGTCGCCAGTAGGCCAGTGGTGCTTCCGCTCCCGAGTTGCAGAGTGCCCCCGCTGATCGTCGTCGCGCCGGTGTAGGTGTTCGCCGCCTGCAGCAGCAGCGTGCCGGCACCCGTCTTGGTGAGAACGCCACCGCCGGAAATGATTGCGGCGCTGCTGAACGTCAACGTTCCCGTGTCCACCTGGATGGTGCCGCCATTGGCTGCAATCGTGACGGGGCGGACATTGGTGATACCGGCGGCGGTCACATCGAGCGTGCCTCCATTGATGGTAATGGCAAGGGTGGTGGAGGCACCCAGACTTCCAATAGCAGCTATCTTGACAATTCCTCCGTTGAGGAAGGTTGCGCCGGTAAATGCATTGGCGGCATTGCTGAGCACGGTAGTGCCCGTGCCGGAGAAACTGGTCGCATTACTGCCAGTGCCGAGGGATGAGGCCAGGGTCAGTGTGCCTGTCCCAAAATTTTGAATAATGAGTTCGCCACCACTAATCAGAGCGCCACCGGTGATGGAAACAGGACTGCTGCCGGTGAAGAGCAAGCCGCCGGTCGTCAACGAAGTGCTGCCAATCGTCAGGTTGGCAGACGCATCCATCTTGAGGGAGGTGACGGTCTGAGAGGATGCGCTGGTCGTCAAGGGAGTCGCACCGGTAAAAGTGTAGTTGCCCGTCGTAGCCAGGGTGCCATTGGTCATGGCGGAATAACTTCCGAGAGCTGTGATGGCGCTCGCTCCACCGTTGGCAACCGCCCAATCGGTTCCATTCACGGTGGCGTAGCCACCCAAAATGCCACCGGTGTTGTTGCCGGTTGTCGTCGTCGCGGCCCCTGTCCCGAAATTGATGGTGCCCCCATTATTCGCCGCGCGGGCGATGGCCCCGAGGGCGATCGTCGAGGTGCCACCGCCGCTCTGGGTGATCTTGGATTGGCCGGCGTTTAGAGTCGTGCCGTTAGTGAGGGATGTCGGCGTTCCGAGTGTTTGGGCATACGAGCCGCCGTTGAGTTGCAGGTTGACCCCACCAAGCGTCAGGGCGGTGGCCAAACCCGCGGCGGCGGTGTTCTGGCTCAACTTGTTATTGCCGTTCGTGCTGTAATCGAGCACCACCGTTCCACCAGTCAAACTGGTCGATCCGACCATAGTGTTCGAACCGGAGAGGTTCAACGTGCCGGCACCAGTCTTGGTGAGCGCAGCCGTGCCGAGCAGGCTGGCCGAGAGGGTGACCGTGCCGCTGGTGTTGCTCGCGGTATAGCCAGTCGCCGTGAGGCTGCCGTTCTTGATGGTGTCTCCGCTGGCTGCAGCGGCGGTGATGCTCACCGCCCCAACCGTCCGGCTGGTGGTGCCAAGATCCAACGTGCCGCCGCCGAGGTTCAGGGCTGTCGTGGTCGCCCCAAGAGTCCCGCTGCCAGAGATCGTCAGCGTTCCGCCATTGATCGTCGTCGCACCGGTGTAGGTGTTCGCGCCGGAGAGTGTCCAGGTGCCGGTGCCAGACTTGGTCAGGCCGCCCGTGGTGTTGCCAATAATGCTGGCGATGCTGCTGCCTGTGGAAGTGCCGCCGAGCGTCAATCCGAAGGTTGCTCCCGAAATCGTACCAACGTTTGAAAGGATGATGTCTCCGCTGCTGGCAACGATACTGCTGGCGGATCCCAGAGCGACTAATCCGCTATAAGTGGCCGCCGTCCCGCTGCTGTTGGTCAGAGCTCCACCGCTGGAAACGCCCGTACCGTTCAGGGTCAGGCCTTCAGCTGTGCTCAGGGTGAAGCCGTTCAAATCCAATGCAGCCCCGGTGGCAGAGACCGATGTTCCCGCCGCAACTGTGCCCAGAGGCCCATTGGTGCCATCTCCCGCAGCACCCAGTTTGAGCATGCCCGCACTGACAATGGTAGCCCCGCTATAAGTGTTGGCCTGGTTAAGAATCGCCGTGCCCGCACCGGCCTTGGTGAATCCGCCCGTGGTCTGGTTGAGAACCTGATCCACCGTGAACGTGTTTGTAGTGCTATTGACATCCAGACTGACAAGCTGGGCGGCGGAGAATGACACAGTATGACCGATTCCCGAGAAATTAGTCAGGGTGTTGCCGGTAATCTGGAGCGTCCCACCGTTGAAAACGAGATTGGAGGCGCTGCCACCCAAGTTGGAGCTCGCCCCCACACTCAACGTTCCGGTGCTGACCGTTGTCGCTCCGGTGTAGGCATTCGTGCCGGAAAGAACCTGAGTGCCCAAGCCGGTCTTCGTCAAGGTCATGCCGGAGGCCCCATCGGCGATGGCACCGGAATAGGTGTCGGTGACGCCGGTTCCGGGATTCAGGGTGATGCCGAACACAGCGCTGTAACCGGTCGTGATCACCGATCCGAGATTTGTACTGCCTATGAGCCCGCCGAAGGTCGGGTTGGTGTAGCCGGTCGCAGTAATGGTGCCCGAACCGGAGGTGTCGATGGCGCTGTTCTGGAGAGCCTGGTTGTTCCCCAACGCCAGCACGCCTGCGCTCACGAGGGTATTACCCGTGTAGGTATTCGCTCCGGAAAGCACCCATGTGCCAAGGCCGGACTTGGTCACAGAAACGGCTCCCGTGGTATTGTTGCCGATCAAGACGGACAGAGTGTTGGCAGCCGTGCTCGTGCCGGTGAGGTTAAGCGTGCGGGTCTGGGCGACTGTGCCGTAGGCCAGGCTGCCGGCGTTGGTGAAGTTCACCGCCCCGGTGCCGGACGCATCCAAGGTCGCACTGTCTCCGGCTGCGACTCCGTTGATGGTGAAGAGGCGGTCCGTGCTGCTGCCGGAACCGGTGTATTGCAGCGTCGTCCCGTTGCCGAGTTTGAGGTTGCCTGCAACATTGGTGGCGGCGCCGATCGGGCTGTTGGCTGCTCCATTGGCAAGAGAGGTCACGCTCAAAGTGCCACCGCTAACGGTCGTGGCACCCGTGTAGGCGCTGGAGCCCGAAACTACCATTTTTCCCGCGCCTGTCTTGGTCAAGGTTGTGGCGTTCGTCATGGTTCCTGTAAATGCCAAGTCTGTAGCCGCCGCACCGTCGGCCACATTGAATGTGTAGGATTTTTGCAGGACTCCCGAAATGGTGGCGGTAGAGGCGCTGGCATTGATGGTGAAACTCGTATCGCCACCATAGCCGGCGGCGGCATACGTTCCTCCGGTCATCACCACGGGATCAAAAAGATAAAGCTGACTGCCGCTGACCGTTCCACCATTGATCGTAAGCGTGCCCCCATTTAAGTTCTGGGCCTGACTGCCGAAATCAACCGAACCGTTGCTGTAAACTGTGACATTCTTGGCCGAAGAAAAATTAATATTGGCTTGGGAATAAGATGCGGCGGGTCCTCCGCCTGCGGACCCCACCGCCAAATCGCCAGAAATCGCTATCACACTGGTGGCTGCGGCTCCCACAATACTTCCCTCGGTAATCGTCGTCGTGCCGCTGAACGTGTTGGAAACAGCATTGGTGAACGTCAGAGTTCCGGGAGTAGTTTAGAGGTGGCGCGCTGAAACGGAGCCAGTGAGATCGTTAGATTTCGGAAGGTCTCTGGGGTATAACCAAAACCAACAGAGACATGAAACAGAAGAGAA
>Ga0194053_10001225_pt1 | contig 16891 bp, 12 predicted proteins | sample SepL228m_MetaG_FD_161684 | JGI IMG/M metagenome (GOLD analysis project Ga0194053, IMG submission 161684) | Anoxic zone freshwater microbial communities from boreal shield lake in IISD Experimental Lakes Area, Ontario, Canada - Sep2016-L227-8m | ecosystem: Environmental > Aquatic > Freshwater >... | reverse complement strand
CCTGTTATCCTCGAAATCCGTGGTCCAACTGCTGTTTTTAGGTTTGATTCCCATGAAATCGCAGGCTTCGACCAATTCTGTCTTGCGCCCCCTGTCCTCGCTCCGAAAAATCTAAGATGCGCACTTTGGACTTGCTCACGGAGCATGAACTTCAAAGTTCATTGAGAGACGGTAGTTGAGAGTCCTTTCACACAAACAAACCCACGCAAATTATTGATAGGGGCTTGTTTGCGAAAGTACACTCAACTTTTTGGGAATTGTCAGGTGGCTGGGTCGATTTCGCCCACAGGTGGCTGGTTTTGATCCGCCCGGTGACAGTTTCAGGGCATTGAAAGCCGCGGCCAAACCGCTGACATCAGTTGGGCCCTCTCAATCGCTCTTACTCCGGTTGCGCTCGAACCCCGTCGAAAAATGGCTTATGACCGCGTCGATCCACAACTGTTCCTGTTCGGAAAACGGCGTAGCTTTGTCGCGGCCGACCAGGCAAAGACCGATCGAGTTTCTGTCAACCACGATGGGCGCGAGGAAGACGGCACTGAGGTTGGCGCGGGTCAGGAAGGAATCAGGCATATCTTGCCGGGCGTGCATAAGGAGTGGCTGCTGTGATTTCAGACAGCGCACGATGGGAGACTTGCCATCCTGGAGATCCACGACAAACTCGCCGGCCTTGCCGCCACTGCCGAGCAGGAACCGGCCTTGCAGGCGCTGTTTCGACGCATCGAGAAAGGCCAGCAACGCGCATTTGGGACGGATACACCGATGGATGGCCTCCAACCCCGTGAGCAGGAGGCGGTTGATGTCCATGCCGCGGCGGATAATTCGGATCAGTTCTGTCAGGTACTGGCCAATCAGGACCGATGGATCCTCGATCACGTGCTCGCCCGGCAGTTCGTCACTGACCTCGGCCACGAGGCTGGCGGCCACGTCGGCCGAACTGACCTTGCCCCACTCCATGATGCTCACCATCATGTTCACGTCTTTCAGGGTGAGACGGAAGAGTCGGTTGACGTTGGGATCGGATTCACAGGTTTGGCTGATGAACTCTCCCAGCCTGAACTCGGAGTTATCGAGAGTCTTTTGCAGCTCCAGTTCCGAGGCGGCCAGCGCTGCAACCCCGCCCGGCAAGTTGCCAAACATCATGTCCGCGATGTGGCCGGCCTGCTTGACCACTGCGCCCAGGGTGTCGTTGCCCATCTCTCCACGAATGTGGCGCGCCACACACGCCGGCATGCCCCAGAAATGCGCAATCTCAACCGCCAAGCTATTGTAACTCGTTCCGAACACCTCCTGGCAGGCCCGGTCCAGCGGCAGCTTCTCCGCGGTCATGCGCCGCTCCAGGACGGCGTAACGATCGGGAAAGGCATGAGCCAGCAGAAGCCGGGGAAGCTGCGACAACATGCCGGCGACCAGCAGTTCCTCCGGGTTCTTCTGCCTGGCCTTCTGCGCGAGCGACATGGCGAACATGCCGGAAAAATAAGCACAGGTGAGCAACCGATAGAGGTTCCGATTTTTCGCCGTCTGCCCGACCTGCTTCAAAATGCCCAGCCCCAGCGCCAAGGTGCGGACGCACTCGAACCCGATGACTAGGATCGCGGTGGACACGGTGGTCACCGGTTCTGCGGGATGGTAGATTACCGAGTTGGCGGTGGAAATGATATTGGCCGTGAGCGCCGGATCGCCCAGGATCACCGAGGTCAACTCCGCCGTGCCTGTGAGCGGATCGTCAGTAAGAGTGCAGACCGAAGCCACGTTGGTATCCAGCGCTGGCAGATGGCCTTTGTTCCGCAGCTCGAGTAACACGGTGAGCGGTTTGGGAGCTTCACTCATATAACATTGGCAAGATCGTTGCTGACATGTTTCTTAGGAAGCGGCGTTTACCTTGAATAGGCACTCCGAACGCGGAGTTCGTGCGTTCAAACCACTTCATCTTAAGGAGTTTGGAGATACCACGGGCTGTTGTCAAATTGTAACTTCTGGCAGTAGAAGGTGCGTGGAATATCCCACGGTCAATACCGGCTCCGTCATGCTGCAACGAGGGCTGCTTTTGGCATCTTTCCGAGGTCCCTTGTCAATACTACGACCTTTGGGCGTCGATATTTATTTATTTTCCTCAAGTTTTTGCAGCGGCTGTCGATATATGAGATACCCATTAATAGGGTCGCGGAATCACATTTATGAGCGTATTGAGTGGAATTTCGAGTTCGGCGGGCGTCAGCTATGCTACGGAGCTGGCGCAGACCTCCGCGCTGAAGCGGAATCTGAATAACCTTGGCACTGCCGTTCAAAACGGAGATTTGACCTCTGCCGGTTCGATTCTCTCGGCGTTCATCAAGGCTAATCCTCAGTTTGCCATCACATCGAGCGCCGATTCGCAAGCCCAGGATCCGATCAATCAAGACTTCCAAGCTCTGGCGGATGCGATTACGAACAACCTGGCTGACACCGCCAAGAGCGCCTGGACGCAGATCAAAAGTGACCTGGCCACGAGCGGGGCCACCGATCTCAGCGATGGAACCGCCGCAACTGCTGAGCTTTTGGCCCAAACCCAGACTTCCCTCGCACAGCAAATCCTCAGCAACGCCTTCGGCACCAGTTCGGGAGACGGCCTGTCGCTGATGTCCCTCATTGGTGGAAATAGTGGCGCAAGCGGCAGTGTCGGGTCAAGCAGCTCGGTTTTTAGCGATTGGCTCATCTACCAGGCGGGCGGCAATACCTCGCCTGCCGCGGCATCTGCCAGCGCAGGCAACCGTCTGAACACCACCGCCTGAAAGGGCGCGTCCTCACTACAGCAATTCTCTTTGGGGAGCAGCGTGGGGAGATCTCTTGCTCCTGCTCCTGCTCCTGCTCCTACTCCTGCTCTTGCTCTTGCTCTTGCTCTTGCACTGGCCCTGCACGGAGTCGGAGACTCCGTGGACCGGCAGGTCGGAGACCTGCCCTACGCCCCGTCAAGATGAGGTTGGCGCTCACCGGCAGACAAGTCGGCCAGAAGCCAACTCTTCGTTATCTCTGTTATCTCCTGTTCAAACCTGAGCGCCTGGGTGTCCGTTCCTATAAACATGCCGCTCCTACGGAGCTGGTGGTGTTCTGGCGATCCGATTCCTATAAACATGCCGCTCCTACGGAGCTGGTGGTGTCCCGGCGGCACCGTTGCTATTTTCGAATCGTGCTGAAAATATAAAGGAGCAGGATGCCGATGACCAAAGCGAAAATCACTCCGGCGATAACAAAAATCTGGTTGACCTTGTTGGTCCGCTTGGAGAATCCGGCCGCCTTGGTGTCGAACGTGCCGCCGCGATGCGCCTGGTCGAGGTCGGTGGTGCTCACCCCGCCTGGGATGACGCGTGTGCGGTCGAGCTGCTGTTTTGTCGAGGAAGCGGGCGCGCCTGTTTCGAGGCGCATTTCGATCTGGCCGAGCCGCAGGATTTGTCCGGGTTTAAGGACGTCTTCCTTGGTCTCTTTGCCGTTGATGTAGGTGCCGTTGGTGGAGTTCAAGTCTCGCACGACCACGTCACTGCCCCGCAGCAGCACTTCGCAATGATGGCTGGACACCGAGGGGTCTGCGATTTGAAATACGTTATCATCGCTGCGGCCAATGGTGGTTTTATCCACCTTTAACTCGCATAAGCGACCGGTCATTCCCGCGCTCAGAACAACGAGATTCACAATAAAGTCATACGTTAGACTGATTATTGCTTTTAGCCAGCCAAAGTCAACCGCTCAAACGTTATTCTGGACGGAATTGACAACGCCCGTGGCGTTCGACACTCTGGCGGAATGGCAAAGCCAGCTTTGGGCCGGGGCCTGGGCGCGTTGTTGGGCGGTAGCCCGATTGCAAAACCGCCAGGTCTGGCACCAGCTTTAACTACGGTTCCGGGAGCGGAGCCAGCGACGGACACGCACGAGCGAGTGCAGCGTGTGCCGCTCGGCCGCATTCATCCCTGTCCCTTCCAGCCGCGGAAAGATTTCGCCCCGGAAACTCTGAGGGAGCTGGCTGATTCGATCAAGGAACAAGGCATCGTTCAACCCCTCATCGTTCGCGAGCGGGATGGCCATTTTGAACTCATCGCCGGGGAACGCCGCTGGCGCGCCGCGCAACTGCTCGGCCTGGCCGACGTTCCGGTTATCCTTCGGCAAGCCGATGATCGCGCCGTCCTCGAGCTGGCGCTCATCGAAAACCTTCAGCGCGAGAATCTCAATCCGATTGAGGAGGCCCAGGGTTACGCCCAACTCGTTGACCAGTTTCAGCTCAAGCAGGAAGAAGTCGCGGCCAAAGTCGGCAAGAGCCGGGCGGTGGTGGCCAATGCGTTACGTCTGCTCAAGCTTGCGCCGGAGATTCAGGGCTATCTGCGCGAGGGCCGCATTTCCGTCGGCCACGCCAAAGTGATCCTGGGATTGGACGTCGAGAAGCACCAGAAGCACGCCGCCGAACGCATCCTGCGCGAGGGCCTCAATGTTCGCCAGACCGAAGCGCTGGTTTCCCACCTGCAAGCGCGCGAGACCTCGGCCATTTCCAAAGCCGACCTGCCTGCGACAAAGCCCAGGGATGTCCATCTTGCCAATTTGGAAAACCAGCTCCGCGAGCGGCTGGGGACGAAAATCAACCTGCGCTACTCGCAGGGCAAAGGCGCCCTCGAGATAACCTTTTTCAGCGATGCCGACCTCGAACGAATCCTGCAAATTCTCGGAATTCATGATCACCTCTGACCAACGCGAACAAACCGCCGTCCAAATCCAATCCGCCATCCAGCGCGCCAGTCAAATGACCGCGTTCGTCGGCCTCGACGGTTTTGTCGATGAAATCCTGCATGTCGTGGACAAGCGGGAGAGCGCGGACAAATACTCGCGTCTGCCAATGATCGCGCAGTTCGGCCAACGCCTGACCGCGGCGGCCGGCCAGAGCACCAATGTCGAACTGGTTAACCAGCTTACCAAGCTTGGCGGCAACGGTCCCATCATGGCCAATGCGCTGGCCAGCTTTGGCATCAAAGTCACTTACCTGGGCATTCTCGGCTACCCGAACCTGCATCCGGTGTTCGCCGATTTCGCCAAACGCGCCGAGGTGCACTCGATTGCCGAGCCCGGCTACACCGACGCGCTGGAGTTTGAAGATGGCAAGATCATGCTGGGCAAACACCAGTCGCTGAAGCAAATGAACTGGGAGAATATCAAGAGCCGGTTCGGGCAGGATAAATTCGCCGCCAAATTCAGCAGCGCCGACCTTGTCGGCTTCGTCAACTGGACCATGCTGACGCAGATGAGCGAGATTTGGTCCGTGGTGCTCAAGGAGATTTGTCCTGGGATGAAAGGGGCGCGACGCAAGCTCTTTGTGGACCTGGCCGATCCCGAGAAGCGGACCCGGTCAGACATTGCGCACGCGCTGGAGCTGATCACCGCCTTTCAGAAACACTTCGATGTCATCCTGGGCTTGAACGAAAAGGAAGGGTTCGAGATTGGCAACGTTCTCAACCTGAGCACCAGCGACCATTCGCCGGAAGCCTTGTTGAAGCTGTGCCGGGAAATTCACGAGCGTGTCCGCGTGGACACCCTGGTGATTCACCCGACCGCCTTCGCGCTGGCCTCCGGGCCGGACGGCACGGCCATAGTCCAGGGTCCATTCACCCTCAAGCCGAGAATTACGACCGGTGCCGGCGATCATTTCAACTCCGGTTTCTGTCTGGGCAAACTGCTCGGTTTTCCCACCGAGCGATGCCTCCTGACCGGCGTCACCACCAGCGGCTTTTACGTTCGCACCGGAGAAAGCCCGAGCATGACCGACCTGGCCGCCATGTTGCGCAATTGGCCCGGGGAGTGATGCGTTAACCGCCACGCTTACCATGGTCCTGACCGTCGTTAAATTCGGCACTCCGGTCCTTCGCCTGAAAGGGGCGCGCATCGAGGCCATCACTCCCAAGATCCACCAGCTTATCGGGGACATGCTCGAAACCATGTATGCGTACAAGGGCATCGGGCTGGCTGCCCAGCAGGTTGGAGTGGCAATGCAACTAACGGTCATCGACGTGCGTGGGGTGACCGATCGGCCATCCTCGATCGAGTTGAACGGAGAACCGGCGGAGGTGAAACTGTTCATGCCGCTGGTCTTGATCAATCCGGAGGTTAAGCCAGCCGGCGAATTCGCCACCGGCCCGGAAGGGTGCTTGAGCTTTCCCGAAATCTATGCCGACATCGCCCGCCCGGACGTGGTGGACGTGAAGGCGCTTGATAAGGACGGGAAGCCCATTACGTTCCGTTGCGGCGGGTTGCTGGCGCGCGCCGTCCAGCACGAAACCGATCATCTCCACGGCATCCTCTTTATCGACCGGATGGACAAAGCGACCAAGGAAGAACTCCGCCCGGACCTGGACCTGCTCCAGGCCGAGACCAAGGCGCTGCTCAAGAAGTAGCCGCCGCAATAAAGCCTCTGCGGCAACTTGTCTTAGTCGAGGATTGCGATTATAGTCGGTTAGTGAAGTCTTGCATTCTTCTCCGCGACACCGGGCTATCGCGAAGTTGCTGGGGCCTGCTAACCGTGGGTCTCTTCCTCTTCGATTTTGGCGCCGCCTGCCAGACCCGGGAAATCCGGCTGCGCAACGAAACGATTTCCACCCCACCCCGAACGAATGCCGCTGCGCCAGCCCGCAGTCTGGCAGCCCAACCCGTTGGCACCGGTCTTTACCTGCTCCAGTTCGACGGCACGCTGACGTCGGCCTGGCAAGAAGAGTTGCGCACCCTTGGTGTTGAGCTGCTCAAGTATGTCCCGGACGATGCGTTCATCACGAAATTCAATAATGTGGCCCCGGACAAGGTTGGGGCACTGAGCTACGTCCGCTGGGTGGGGCCTTATCGGCCGGATTACAAGATTCATCCGCGGCTGGCTGCAGCGGCGCGCGCGACGCCCCAAACCAAGCCGGTATTAGCGGTGAATGTTGTGATTTCGCCGCTGGCTACTCCGGCTGAGATTGCCGGGGTTCGCTCCCTGTTTTCAAGTGTTGCTCACGAGAGCCGCTTGCCCCAGGGCATCCTTTTGCGGGGGCAATTGCCGTCCGCCAGCCTCGATGCGCTGGCTCAAGCCGGTTCCGTCCTTTGGATCGAGCGTGCGCCGCGGCGGAAATTGGTGGACGAGATGGCCTCCAAGCTTGTGGGGGGTGCCGACGGTCTTATCGGGACGCGCACCGTAAGCCAGCAGCTTGGCTTCGACGGCTCGGGCGTCACGGTGTGCGTGGCGGATACCGGTCTCGACAGCGGCGACACGAACACCATGCACCCGGACTTGTTGGGCCGGGTAACGGGCTTCCGGTACTATGGGGCGAACATAACCGATGGCTCCGACGGTTACGGCCACGGCACGCACTGTGCCGGCATTGTTGCCGGCAACGCGGCGACCGGCGAGACCGACCCGGACACGGGGGCTTTCTATGGCCTCGGCGTCGCCTCTGGCGCCAACCTCTTCATCGAGCGAATCTTTGACGACTATGCGAGTGAAGCCAATCCGTTCCCCCGGGACGATACACTCACGCAAGACGCCGTTCAGAATGGGGCCGTGATCGGCTCGAACAGTTGGGGCAATGATGTTCAGGGGGAGTATGACACTGACGCCTGGCAATTCGATCAGTTGGTGCGGGACGCGGACCTCTCGACGCCCGGCGATCAGCCTTACATCCTCGAGTTTTCCTCGGGGAATGCCGGACCCGACTCGCTAACTGTTGGCAGCCCGGCGACCGCCAAGAATGTCATTACCACTGGGGCATCTGAGAACGTGCCGGGAACTTTGGCGATGACATACGGCCTTTACGCCGATGGCCCGGATACGATGGCGGATTTTTCGAGCCGCGGCCCGTGCGAGGATGGCCGGATCAAGCCCGACGTAGTGGCGCCGGGCACTTGGATCGCCTCGGCCGCATCCTCCGCGGCCCCGGACGAAGCATCGATTGCCTGGACCGCGATTGACAACTATTACGTGTATATGGGTGGCACCAGCATGGCTGGACCCCATGCCGCCGGCGCGGCGGCCGTTTTCGTCCAGTATTACAAGAGCCTGCACACGAACGCGATACCCTCGCCGGCACTCGTCAAGGCGGCGCTCATTAATTCGGCCAATGAGTTGGACGAACTGAACGGCGGCCCGGGTCCGATTCCCAACAACGATGAAGGCTGGGGCCGCATTACCCTGACCAATATCATCACAACCAACTTCAGCACTGCTCCGCGCTACTACGAGTATGTGGACCAGACCGCCTTGCTGACGGACGGCCAGGTTTATGTCCATCACACCCTGGTCCGGAATTCCAGTCAGTCGCTGAAGATCACCTTGGCCTACACGGATGTCGCCGGGTTTCCGGGCGCGATTCCCGCGCTGGTGAACGACCTGGACCTGGAGGTTGTGGCCCCGGATGGAACTCTTTACCGAGGCAACCAGTTTGCGGGCAATGATTCGGCGCCAAATGCGCCGTCGCCCGACACCCTTAACAACGTCGAGGCGGTTCACCTGGCGCAACCGTTGCCAGGAGATTATCTGGTGCGAGTGCGCGCCCGGCACGTCGTGCAGGATGCGCGGCTGGATACGGCCGTCATTGACCAGGATTTTGCGCTGGTCATTTCCGGTGACCTCGCGCGCCCGGGAGCGGGGTCTGTGCTGCTGGATCGGCCGGCTTATGGCGCGCCGGGCGTCATCCAGGTTTCGGTCTTTGACGCGGCCCGGGTCAACAACAATTCCGTGGGTGTGCTGCTGAAGAGCACGACCGAGCCGGCGGGTGAAAACCTCATTCTGCACTCATCCGGCAACTATGGGGCCTTCACCGGGGCGGTCGCAACCGTCGTGGGTGTGGCCGCTGCGGACGGAGCATTGGAGGTTCGCGATGGTGATGTTATCGAGGCCGACTATGTGGATAGTGCCGGGATGATGCGTATGGTAACGGCGGTGGCTGATCTTGTGCCACCCGGGCTCAGCGGTGTGACGGCAACGATTGACCTCGGCATCATCACCATCATGTGGCAAACAACCGAGCCAGCCAGTTCCATCGTTCGATACAGCACCAACCTCACGTTCAACCTGGCCGCTGCCAATTCCGCGTTGGTCACCAGCCATTCGGTTCGGCTGACCAAACTCGTTCCTGGCAGTGTGTATCATTTCTATGTCAGCTCGGCGGATGCGGCGGGGAATGCCGGCACGAACAACAACTCCGGCACGTATTTTGGCTTCGTCGGCATTGCCACACCGACGGTCCTGCTGGTCGATGCCTACGAACCGGTTAGCGGCTCCCCCGTCATTCCCGACAGCACTTACACCGATGCTTTGACCTCCGCCGGCTTCAGCTTCGCGCATTGGAAAGTCGCCGAGCGTGGCTCGCCGCAACTCCCCGATCTGCAATCGTTTCCGGTGGTCTGCTGGCGGATAATCGACGACATCATTAACTACGGTGTGGACGCAGACGGCCTTCCCGACCCTTCAGCGACGAACAATACACTCACCGCCCGGCAACAGTTCATGATCCAGAATTACCTGAACGGCGGGGGCTCTTTCTTCATGGCCTCGATGGGAATTCTCAGCCAGTTGGGCAATGTAGCTTTCAGGAAGCATGTATTCCAGGTCGCCGGCTTCAAGCAGAATCCCGATCCGCCATCCCCCTGCACAGACTGCGATGAATACTTCGGCGTGCCGGCCATTCTGGGAGCGCCGGGCGATCCAATCACGGGTGGTATGTATGTCACCCTCGATTACAGCTCCTATCCCAGTATCGACCTTTTCGACTTTGGTTACGGCCCGGATTTCTCTGACACCTTCACGCCAGCCACCAACGCCACAGCCATCGTCTTTGAATCTGTTTCCGGCAAGCCCTGTGGCATCAGCTACCCCCGCGTTGGGGTGGACAGCCCGGGCCGGGTGGTTTTTCTTTCGTTCCCGCTTGATACCGTGCCGGCGGCCGGAACTGCGCCCAATAACGAGACTGATCTAGTGCGGAATATTCTTCTGTTCCTGACGCCGGGCGCCAACGGGGTTGGAACCGTTCACCTGAACCAGGGCGTGTATTCTATTCCGGACCAGATCATCGTCGAGCTGGGTGACTCGGACCTCGCCGGGACAGGCCCGGCCCACGTAACTTTCTCGACCAGCTCAAGCACGAACCATGTAACCGTCACCCTCAACGAGACGACGCACCCCGGGCTATTCCGCGGGTTCCTCACACTGGTGGCCACCAACGCCGCGAACCGACTGGCGGTCCGCAACGGTGATATTGTCATGGCCACATACTTCGACGCCTCGAATAACAGCAACGTCGTCGCCACTGCGCGCGTTGACACCGTCCCGCCTGTCATCAGCCAGGTCACAGCGGTCACCGGCTTCGGCGATGCCACGGTGAGCTGGATCACCTCAAAGCCGGCTGATTCGCTGGTCCAATACGGCGAATCCGTGCTGTTGGGCCGGACGGCCTACAGCGGGGCCCTGGTCACGAATCATGCGGTCACTGTGGGGAGCCTCCTGGCCAACCGCGACTATTATTTCCGGGTAGTCAGCCGCGACGATGCGGGGAACGCAACTGTTGATGACAACAAAGGCGATTTTTACACCTTTACGACCCGCAAAGCCCCGCAGCCTCCCTGGTCTGACGATTTGGAGAGTGGCGCTGGCGGTTGGACTGTTGTGCCGGATGCCGGCTCGGATTTGAATTGGTCGCTGGGAACTCCGAACAATGGTTTGCAGACCTCGGCGCATTCGGGGACCAACGTCTGGGGCAGCAATCTCCGTGGCGAGTCTTTTAACTTGTATGCTGGCAGCTTTCTTTACAGCCCCATGATTGACCTGTCCGGCTTCAGCTCTGCGACCCTCACGTTCTGGCACAGCTTCGATTTCAGCGCGCTGTTAGCCGTGGAACTTGGTGAAGTTGGTATCAGCACCAGCAGCAGTATTCCGCCACGCTCCATTCCTACCCGGGCAGCCTATGGCGGCCAGCAGGCACTGGATTGGGAGGAGGCAACGGTGGACCTGACGGAGTACGTTGGCAAGACCATCCAGGTGGTGTGGTTCTATCAGGGGTATGACCTCGGGTTCGGTGCTCCGCCCAACGGCTGGCTTGTGGACGATGTCAGCATCACGGGCGTGGCCGGCGGTGGGACGATTGTAATCTCGAAGAATCTCGGCCAGGGCAAGTTCACCCTCACAGGCAAGACCGGCCAATCCGGCACCGCCCCGTTGACTGTCATCACCAACGCGCCCTTAGGCCCTTATACGGTGCAATTCAGCGATGTTGCGTTTTATCAAACTCCGCTCGGCCAGTCGAACACTCTCACTAACGGCGGCACGGTCACATTTACGGGCACTTACGACTTCATTGATGCCAACCACAACGGCATTTCCGACTCGTGGGAAAGGTATTACTTCGGTTCAGCGATCGCCAGTCGGACGCAGCTCACCGACACAGATGAAGATGGCATGTCGGATTACGCCGAGTTCATCGCGGGAACCAATCCCACCAACGCGGCCTCGAAGCTCGTCTTCCTTTCGGCAACGCTGCAGACCAACCAGCAAATCCAACTCGAGTGGGCGGCCATTCCCGGCCGACTGTATCAAGTTCAAGCTTCCACAAACCTGGCCACATGGGCAACAGTCAGGGATTGGCTTCAGGCCTCAGGCAGCCCGATGTCTCATACCACCACCAACGCCAACCAGAACTCGCACTTTTACCGGGTGCAGGTTCGGCCGTAAATGAAGTCCGTATCGGTGGTTATTTCGGCCCGTTGTGAATCTTGGACTTCTGCACAGGGTTCGTGCTGACATTGCTGCCAGCAGCCGCAGTTTCAAGCCGCTGTTTTTGCTGCTTTTCCACCAGCCTCAGTTCAGCGCCCAGGCAGTATAGCGCGCGGATGTTGCCCGCAACATAGACGAGCAGAATCGCCAGAATCGCGATGACCACTATCACCGCCATGCCTTCCTCCCGGCGACGAAACCTGGGGGCGTCATGATTCATTCGTGAGTTGCGAACAGACGTGATCTTCATTTGGTGGTACTCCGTTCCGGGACAGCCATAAAGGTGAAGAGCGGGCGCACACGACCTGGTTTGACACTTCCCTTCTGTCGTGGCTGAAGTTCGAGTTCCCAGCGCCAGGCCGTTACATGCTGGCGGGCGTCAGGCTCGATGACCGACGATTTCACGTTGGTCAGCAGCCTCACCCACGGGCCATCGCCGAGACGGCGGAAGACCGCATTCGTGGAAAAGCGATAGGCCGTTTCAGCGTGCGCGCCCTTCAGGAAGGCTGTCACCTCCGCGGGTGTTTTCTCCACCCGGATCTGCTGGTCGGCCAGGCGCACGTCCGCGCGCCACCGTTCCCCTGCGTGGAGCGCGTTGGCGATGTCATCTGCATCGCGGCGCAAGGCGATCGAGCTATCGATGCCGCGATAAAGCGCCTCGTAACCGACCCCCAGGAGCACAAATACCACCGCAATATAGACCAGCACTTCGACAAGCAGCATGCCTTGCACCTTGGGCTTTCGGCCCTCTTTCCGGACTCTGCCTTCTGCCTTGTGCGGCATCTTCATTTTACCCTCACCTCCCGCGTCACGGCGCCGCCGTGCTGCTTGAGCGCCGGCTGCCAGTGCAGCCGCACCTTGCCCGGTTCGAGCGTGAGCACGAATTGGCCGGGAGGCAGATTGGTCGCCGCTCCGGCGCGAACCTGGTATTCGTGAGTGCCGGGTGTAAACGCGCGCCACTCGCCCGCCGCCAGCACTTCCATCTCACCGTCCACTATCTCCATCGCCACCGCGCGCTGATAGGAAGAGCGGGCCAGTCGTCGTTCCGACACAAACGAATAGGCCAGCGGCAGAAGCACCCCGGCCAGGAGCGCCAGCGCCACCAGCAGTTCGGTCATCAGCGCGCCGTGTTGCCGCCTCGATTGATCTGTAGTGCGAATCACCATAGCGCCGCCTCGTTGGTGAGTTTAATGAAAACCAGAAAGATCGCGATCACAACGCTCGCCACAATTGCCCCATTCAACAACACCAAGGCCGTCGTGGTGATCTGCGCCGCGGTTTGTTCCAATTGAAACGCCCTGGCATCCAGCGCCTCGTGCCACCCGGCCAGCGCTTGGAGAAAACCCCCGCCCCGGCGCAGCGCATTCGTCAACCGCCACTGTAATTCCTTTGAATCATCCATCAGGCGGATGGCCTCGGGCAGTTTGACCCCCTCGGCCAATAGTCTGCGCACCTTCACTGCACGTCCGGTGATCAGGACATTCCCGGTTGATTCCGCCGCCAGGCTGATGGCTTCGGCTTCGGGCACCTCGGCATCGAGCAGCATGGCCAGCATTGAGGAAAAGTCCCGCTGCAAACGTTTTTGCCGCCAGGGCAGGCAGCCGATAACCCAGTCCTGCACGCCAGGCATCGTGCGGTGCATCCACCCGGAAAACCGCGGCCCGCCCAGGTAAGCCAGCACCGCCAGCCAGACCAGCGCGAGGATTCCCATCTGAATGGCAGTCGAAACAGTATTCCCCGCAAACACAAACCGCGTGAACGCCGGCAGAGACTGTCCTTCCAGCATGCCATCAAACACCATGTTGAACTTTGGCAAAACCTTGATCCTCAGTATCAGCGGCACGAAGATCATCATTGGTGTGACCGCGAACACCAGTAGAACGAGGTAGTTGAGCGCCCCCCGGACCTGCGAGACGCCGTCTTTCAACAACTGACGGCAGGCGGGCAGCACCTTCGCCACGTCCCCGATGCGTTCACCGGTCTTGAGCATCGCCCGGATCTGCGGTGTCACCAATCGGGGCACTTGTTCCAGCGCCAGGCTAAGCGGCATCCCCTGTTCCAGATATGCCGCCAGCCTATAAAATCGCGCTCCCAGCGACCGGTCGCGACTGGTCGCCGCCCCGACAATGGCCGCTTCCGGCCTCCGGCCCTCATTCAATCCCAGTTCCAGCAGATCCAGGAACAGCCGGGCTCGTTCATTGCGCCGCAGCGGCAGCGTCAGCAGGAAATATATGAGGTAGGTGACTCCGCATACAGGGGCCAGCCCCAGAAAGAGGTAGATGACAAACCCCAGCGCCAGGGTCGCGATGCCCGTAAGCGGATCCGATTGGAAAACCTGTTGAAAGCTGTCGTTCATTCTGAATCAGTCTCTAAATCCCCATCCCGTCACCACCAATCATATCCATCAGCCAGATCATTGATTTCATGAGCGGCATGGCCTGCCAGAGAACCATCGTGCCGAGCAACAGAATCGACACCGGCAGCGCCCCATACAGAGCCAGTTCACTCCGATACGCGGCGCGGGCCTGGTAAATATCAGCCGCCTTCCGGAAACCCGCTGCGACGTCCTCGCCGCCCTTTTGCACCAGCCACAGGAACAGGGGCGGGAATGGCGGGCTATCATCGGTCCATTGCGCCGGCTTGCCCTGGCCGGCTTCGACGAGCTGACGCCACTGATCGAGCGCCGGGCCCGCAGGCGTGCCGGTCTCGAGCCTCCCCGCCATCGTCAGTGCCTCGGGCAGGGTCAGGCCATTCTTGAGCATGAGGGTCATGGCGGCAGCCAGTTGCGCCAGGCTCGCTTCGCGGAATGCTGGCAAACGCCACCGCAGCCGCGCCCGCCAGCTCGGGATAAAGAACGCCGCCAACCCGAGCAACGCCACTGCGGTGAGCACTACTGGCGGCATCCACACGCTGACCATCAGCCCCTGCGGCGGAGCGAGTTGATCGAAGAATTGCGCCATGAACCGCCGGAACGCCAACGACACCATCAGCGTCAGGCCCAGCGACACGATGATGACGATCAAGGGATAAACCATCAACCCCTTGAGGCGGGTCCAAAGCGCATTGGCGCGCTGGTAATAGTCTGCCAGCAAGGTGAGCACTCCCGGCAGATCGTCGCTGCGGGCGCCGATCTCGACCATGCGCACGTAGAACTCCGGTAGCTTGCGTCGCGCCAGCGCTTCCTTGAGCGGCGTCCCGCGCGCCAGGTCGGCCTCCAGTTGCTCGATCTCAAACCGCAATGCCCCGGTTCGCATCCCGGCGCACAATTGCTTCAGGGCACCCTCCAGCGGCAGCCCGTCGCGCAGCATCGCGGCCAACTGCTGATTGAAAAAGGCAAATTCGTCGTAGTTCATGACATCAGTCCATCAAATTATCTGCTGAAGGATTGGACAGAGGAAGGGGCGCGTCGTCACGCGACTTTCCCAAGGAACAGAACACGGCATCCACCGGATTTCAATCTGATACCAATTTGGACACCATTATGCGCCACAGGAGGGAAAGCTGAAATTGGGAAAGCAGAAAACAGAAATTCAAGGGGGAAAGACGGGGGGGTGAACAGGAGGGAACGGAGGGAACGGAGGGAACGGAGGGGGAAGAACCGGCAAGACGGTCCTGCGGTATGGTGGAAGCTCCGTCAGGAGCGGCATGTTTATAGCAACGGTGCCGCCGGAACCCCACCAGCTCCGTAGGAGCGGCATGTTTATAGCCGCACGTGCCGCACGGTCCCCCAAGCTCCGTAGGAGCGGCATGTTTATAGGAACCGGAACCAACAACGATTTCCGCAAGATCGTCAGGAGCGGCATGGAACCATTCGTCTGGTCCCCGATCCGACATGCCGCTCCTGACGGAGCTTGGTTCTCGGGGGCGGGTGCCTTAGCTATAAACATGCCGCTCCTACGGAGCTACGGGAGCTTGGTTCTCGGGGGGTGCGTCTCAGCTATAAACATGCCGCTCCTACGGAGCTATGGCCGACGGGCCGCCCCCGACAGCTCCGTCACGAGCGGCATGTTTATAGCAACGGTGCCGCCGGAACCCCACCAGCTCCGTCAGGAGCGGCATGTTTATAGCCACACGTGCCGCACGGTCCCCCAAGCTCCGTAGGAGCGGCATGTTTATAGGGATCCCAAACCAACAACGGTCTGCGCCAAGCTCCGTCAGGAGCGGCATGGAACCTCGTCTGCTGCCCAATCTGACATGCCGCTCCTGACGGAGCCTGGTTCTCGGGGGGTGCGTCTCAGCTATAAACATGCCGCTCCTACGGAGCTATGGCCGTCCAGCGCCACCGTGTCCGCTTTCGATTGTGAAGCGATGCGGAGCCCGACAGGCTCCTGACGCGGTACGGTGGCACTGGGGCTATTGGCGAATCAAAACCAGATCGGCCAGGACATCGGCACCCCTCAGACCCCTTCCGCGTTGCGCCGCAACTGGTCGGAATTGGAGCAGTCGCGGGTGACGTTGTAGCCTTTGAGGGGCAGGATGTGCTCGTGGACGGCGTCAATGATGTCCACCGCGAAGGGGAAGAAGGCGTCTTCCACTTCGTCGGCTGGGGTGATCCAGTTGCGGGCACCCACGACCACGGGCGGGGCGTCCAGTTCATCGAAGGCGAACTGCGTGATTTTGGTGGCCATGGTTTGCAGTGCGCTGCCGCGCTCGCAGGCATCCGAGGCCAGCAGAATCTTGCGGGTCTTCTTCACCGACTCGATCACCTTCGCATAGTTGAACGGGACGATCGAGCGGGCGTCGATCACCTCGCAAGAGATGCCCCACTTTTCCTCGAGCTGCCGGGCGGCATCCAAGGCGCGATAGAGTGTCGCGCCGATGGTAAGGATCGTCAGATCCTGGCCGGTTTTCTTGATATCGGGTTCGCCGAATGGGACCTCGTAATAACCGGCAGGCACACCGCCTTTGACGAACTGTTCGGGCTCATCGTAGATTCGCTGGCTCTCGAAAAAGACCACCGGGTCGGAGCCCACGAGGGCGGAGTTCATAAGTCCCTTTGCGTCATAAGGGGTGGCCGGAAAGACGACTTTGAGGCCGGGAATATGGGCGCACATGCTGGTCCAGTCCTGCGAGTGCTGGGCGCCGTACTTCGAGCCGACGCTGACGCGGAGGACCACGGGCATCTTGAGGAGGCCGCCGGACATCGATTGC
>Ga0194053_10001220_pt1 | contig 16924 bp, 12 predicted proteins | sample SepL228m_MetaG_FD_161684 | JGI IMG/M metagenome (GOLD analysis project Ga0194053, IMG submission 161684) | Anoxic zone freshwater microbial communities from boreal shield lake in IISD Experimental Lakes Area, Ontario, Canada - Sep2016-L227-8m | ecosystem: Environmental > Aquatic > Freshwater >... | reverse complement strand
GTGATCGGCTCCCAATGGGCGGAACAAGACCCGCAAGCGGCGCTCGCGTGGGCGAGGGCTTTGCCGGCGGGCCGTGAACAGGCCAGCGCGCTCAGTAGCGTCATTTCCCAGTGGGCCGCCGCGGATCCGAAAGCCGCTGCCGCCACCGCGGTGTCGCTGCCAGCCGGCCAGCCGCGCAACAATGCCCTCGCGGCGGTGGCCTCCCAGTGGGCCGGGACCGACCTGCCGGGGGCGGTCGCCTGGATGCAACAGTTGCCGGAAGGCCAAACTCAGCAAAACGCGGTCAACAGCCTCGCCTGGCAATGGGCTCAGACCGACCCGAAAGGCGCGATGGCCTATGCGCAGACGATGTCGGCAGGTGCGTCGCGCGACTCGTTGCTGAGCAGCATTGGCAACCAGATGGCGGAGCAGGGTCCGCAAGCCGCGCTGACCTGGGTGCAGACTCTGCCGGCCGGCCAGATTCGCAACCAGATCATGGGGAGTGTCGTCACGCAGCTGGCCTGGAGTGATCCGCAGGCGGCTGCCGCCTTCGCTGACAACCTCCCGGCCGGCCAGGCCAGAAGCCAGGCCATTCGGGAAGTCGTGAGCGGCTGGGCGCAGGCAGATGTCGGGGCCGCAGCCAGGTGGGTCGATGCCCTGCCCGACGGCTCATCCAAGCGCGAGGCCCAGCTCCAGCTTGCCGGACAGATGGTGGAAAGCGATCCGCAGGCGGCCGCCGACTATGCGCTCGCGATGCCCGCGGGGCAGACGCGCAATGATTTCATCAACCGCCTCGCCTCGGCCTGGGCCGGCAACGACCTGGCCAGCGCGATCGCCTGGGTGCAGAAGCTTCCGGAAGGATCTGCGAGGCAAAACGCTTACAGCAGCCTGAGCGCCCCCTGGGCCGAGGCCGACCCGCAAGGGGCGGCGGCTGCGGCGCAAAACCTGCCTGCAGGAGAGGCGCAGAACGCGCTGATGGACCGGGCCGCCAACCGCTGGGCGATGGAGAACCCCAAAGCCGCTGCCGCGTGGGCAAGCCAGCTTCCTGAAGGCGAAGCCCGCAACCGCGCCTGGAGCGGCATTGCGGCCGGCTGGGCCCAGACCGAACCCAAGGATGCCGCCGCCTTTGTCTCCACGCTGCCGGCCGGCGACGTCCAGAATCGTGCTGCCGAGGCAGTGGTGGGGACATGGGCACGGTCCGATGCGACGGCCGCCGCTGCCTGGGTTTCTGGCTTTCCCGAAGGTGCCCTGCGGGGGCGAGCCGTTGAGCAAGTCGTTTCCTCCTGGGCGGGCGAAGACCCGGCAGCGGCGGGCCAATGGATCCAGACGCTCCCGGCCGGCGCCTCGCGTGAGTCTGCAATCGGCGCCTACATCAGCCAGGTCAGCGGCTCCGCACCTGAACTGGCCGTTCCCTGGGTGGAGGCGATTGCCGACGAAGCGAACCGCTTCAACCAGATTGAAAGCGTCGCCCGCCAATGGCTGGAATCCGACCGCACGGCGGCGCTGGCCTGGCTGGCCCGGGTCAATCTTCCGGAAGACCGCAAGAAGGGGCTGCTGAACCGGCCGTGACGGGGTGCGGGACGGAATGGTTCCAACGGCCGGGCTATTGCCGCACAACGGCTTGCGATGTTCTGCAGGCCGGCATTACTGGCCCGGTGCCATTTGGACGCCGAAGCTGGTCTGCATGAATGTCTGCATCTGGGAGACGCTGTTTTGCGTAGAATCCATGTAGCCGGCAGCAATGCCGCTGGCGAAGGCGGACGACGCGGAGGTGCCCACGACGAAGTAGTTGGCGCCGTCATAGCAGACGATGCTGGTGCCGGGGGTGCCGAGCGAGACGAAGTTGCCGCGATTCGCATAGCTGGCGACTTTCCCCTGGTCAATCGCCGTCACGGCCGTCACTTCCGGGTAGGCCGCCGGGTAGAAGGGCGTGGTAACCGGCTCATTGCCTGCGGCGGCGAAGACGGGGATATTCTGCTTCTTCGCATCCTGAAGGACGGTGTGCAGAATCGGGCTGTCGCCCTGGCTGCCCAGGCTCATGTTGATAATGCGCGCCCCGCCGTTCACGGCCTGCACGACGCCGTTGGCGACATCGAAGGTGCTCGTGCTCGCGTTGGGGCCATAGACATCAACGGGGAGGATTTGCACGGCCGTGCTGCCCTTGGTCATTGACTGGACGCTGCGCAGGAGGGTCTCGGCCATGGCGGTGCCGTGCGACGGAACACCCGGCTCCAGTTGCGCCGTGCCGGCCACGGAAATGGGCTTGAGCAGGAACTTGTTGAGGTCGCCGCAAAGCGGCTGCATGGCCGTGTCCACCACGCCGACAATGACGCGCCCGTCGGCGGGCGGCGGCTTAAGCTCCAGGTTCAGAGACGCTGCGTTGACCGGGCCAGAGACGCGCGGATCGGCGGGTCGGTCGAGCGCGAAGTTGCTTTCGACGGAAGTGACATCGGAGTTGGAGCTGAGTTGGGTGCGCGCGGCCTCCGCAGCGGCGGCGTCCTCGAACTGGAGGCGGTAGGCGTTGAGGCTGTCAATGCGGCCAATGACCTTCGCGCCGAGCAGCTTTGCTATCTCGTCAATCTTCGCCCCGGGCTTGAGCCGGACGATGAGTTCGTTGGGGATGATCCTGGCTTTGCCTGCGTCGGCGGGCACGGCGGGCCGGACGAATTGAGTCGCGTTCTTCATCGTGGTCCGGAAGACATAGAGGTTGGGGTTGGCGTTGGTGCCGGGCACGAGGGCGAAATTCACGTCGCCGAGCAGCATGTGCAGCGCATCGCCGGGGGGGAGGTCCTGGAACTTGGCGGAAACCTTGTGGGAGAGGCCGGGCTCGACGTAGATGTGCCAACCGGTGGTCGCGGCGACCTGCCCGAGGAGCTGATAAACGTCGCCGGACTTGATGTCGGCGCTGACACGGTTGGTCTGCCACCGCAAGGTGTCGGAGGCCAACATGCGTGTGGCGGCCAGCGCAAGGGCGAGCCAGACTGTGGCGAGGCCCGCGCGGCGCCGGATTAAGGTGTTCATACTTCTCTTATTCAGACTGCGTTTGCCGAATAGCCATTCAATATTCGCCATTTCGCTCCCCGGGGCCAGCCGAAATGAGAATTCATTCCTGGTTGAAATGGGCAGCCATTCCAAGCATCCTCGGCGCGTGAGTCACTTGGACCGAGCCCGTAAAGTGTTTGATATCGAGATCGCCGCCCTCAAAGCGGCGCGTGCGCAACTTGACGGGGCTTTTGACCGGGCGGTTGATCTGGTTGTCGAAACGCTGCGACAGCGCGGCAAGATCGTCGTGGTCGGCATCGGCAAGTCGGGACACGTGGGCCAAAAGATTTCCGCCACCCTGACCAGCACCGGGTCCACGAGCGTGGTCCTGAACAGTGTGGACGCGCTGCACGGCGATCTGGGCATCGTGAATGACGGCGACCTGGTCCTGGCGCTGAGCTACTCGGGCGAATCCGACGAGCTGTTGAACCTGCTGCCGGCGCTCAAGCGGTTCCAGGTGAAGATCATTGCGATCACGGGCGCCGCAAAGTCGTCGCTGGCGCACCACAGCGACATCGTGCTCAAGGTCCGGGTGCCACGGGAGGCCTGCCCTTTTAACCTGGTGCCCACGGCCAGCACAACCGCGATGCTGGCAATGGGCGACGCGCTGGCGATGGCCGTATTGCAGGCGCGCGGATTCAAACAGGAGGACTTCGCGAAGTTTCATCCCTCGGGCGCCATCGGCCGCGCGATGCTCCTGCGGGTCGCCAATATCATGCGGAGCGGCCCGCGCAATGCCGTCGCGGCCCAAAACCTGACCGTCAAGGAGGCCCTGCTGGTCATGACGGAGGCCAAATCCGGCAGCCTGAGCGTCGTCAACGGGCGCGGCAAGCTCGTGGGGGTGTTCACCGACGGCGATTTCCGCCGTCGCATCGCCGAGGATGAAGATCTGCTGGCCAAGCTGCTCGAGCGGGTCATGACGCGGAAGCCGATCTGCATCCGCGAGGACGCGCTGGCGGTGGAGGCGCTGAAAGTGTTTGACGCGCACAACATTGACGACCTGATTGTGGTGAATGCAAAGCAGGAGCCGGTCGGCCTGGTGGACTCACAGGATCTGCCGAAGCTGAAACTGATGTAGGCCCGGCGTCCCGCACGGCCTTTGCTTTGAACGGAATGGACTGTTTCATTTATGAGAAATGCGACCCTGAACCTGGCTGCGGCCGCCTTGCTGGCGCTGACCGGCACGACGATTGCCCAAACCCCCGCCGCTTCGGCTCCCGCGCCCATGCAAACGGCTGAGCAGTTCCAATTTCAGAAGCAGCTCAGCGCCAAGGTCAACTACCTGCTGTTTCTGCCCAAGGGCTACGACGCCAAAGCCGGGCGGCGCTGGCCGCTAATCCTCTTCCTTCACGGCGCGGGCGAGCGCGGCACGGACGTGTGGAAAGTGGCCACCCATGGGCCGTCCAAAAACGTCAAGACGCACCCAGATTTCCCCTTCATCGTTGTGTCGCCGCAGTGCCCGGAACAGCAGATTTGGTCCAAGGACGTGCTGCTGGCGCTGCTCGATGAGATCAGCGCAAAGCACGCGGTGGACACGCGCCGGATCTACCTCACGGGGCTGAGCATGGGTGGCTACGGCACCTGGGATCTGGGCCTGACTTACCCCGAGAAGTTCGCCGCCATTGTGCCCATTTGCGGCGGCGGGCAGATGATCTCGGTGCTCCTTTCCGGCCGTGACAAGGGGTCAGCCCTGAAATCCCTTGGGATATGGGCCTTTCATGGAGGCAAAGACCCGGTGGTCCCACTCAACGAGTCGCAGCGCATGGTGGACGCCTTGAAAAAGGTGGGCGTGCCCGACGTGAAACTCACCATTTACCCGGAGGCCGGGCACGACTCCTGGACGGAGGCCTACAAGAATCCGGAACTCTACGACTGGCTGCTGAAGCACGAACGGCAGAGGTGACGCCTAATCGAGCCCGCTGGCGACTTTCGCCCGCTGGAGAACCTTCTGGGCGACGACGCGCCCCTTGGCTGCGCCGTCGGCCAGGACCTGGTTGACATAATCCAGGTTGGCCGCCAGTTCAGCGCGCTTGGTGCGCGCGGCAGTGAAATGGTTCCAGTAGTGCTCGAAAAGCGCCTTCTTCAGATCTCCATACCCCAGCCCGCCGGCACGCAGCCGGTCCTCATAATCTCTGGCCGCCTCGGGCGGAGCCACGAGCTTCAGGATTTGAATGGCGATGTTCTGGTCGGCATCGGGCTTTGGTTCCGCGGGCGAGCGGCTGTCCATCTTGATCCCCATCACCTTCTTGCGGAGGGCCTTCTCGTCGCCGAAGATGTCAATGGTGTTGCCGTAGCTCTTGCTCATCTTCTCGCCGTCCAGCCCCGGCACTTTGGCGGTCTCGGCGCGGATCTGCGGCTCGGGGATGACAAAGGTCTCGCCATACTGCTCGTTGAACTTGATGGCAATGTCCCGCGTGACCTCAACGTGCTGCTTCTGGTCCTGCCCGACAGGCACCACGTTCGAGTCGTAGATCAGGATGTCCGCCGCCATCAGCACGGGGTAGGCGAACAGCCCGAAGTTGAAGGAGATGCCCTTGGCCAGTTTGTCCTTGTAGGAATGGCAGCGCTCCAGCAGGCCCATGGGGGTCACGGTGCCCAGGATCCAGGTCAGCTCGGTGACTTCCGGCACGTCCGACTGCCGGAAGAAGACGGTCCGCTTCGGGTCCAGGCCGCACGCGAGGAAATCCAGCGCCACATCCAGCGTATTCCGCCGCCGCTCGGCCGGATCGTAGAGGGAGGTCATGGAGTGGTAATTGGCGATGAAATAATACGCATCGCCCTTTTCTTGCAGCTCAATGGCGGGCCGCATCATCCCGAAGTAATTGCCGAGATGCAGCGTGCCCGAAGGCTGGATGCCTGATAAAATTCGCATGGGGGAAGCTTAGCGGGGCATTTGGAGGTCAGGAAAGCAGGAAAAGAGGGGATTCGTGATGCGTGATCCGTGATGCGTGACGCGCCGGGGCTCAGCGGGCTTCATCCTCCAGGCGCGGCACCTGTTTTCCAGCCGCATCTATGGATGACTGAATCTTGCCCGAGGCGGTGCTTGGCTTGTACCTGTCTCGTACGTGTCTGGTACAGGGGGGCCTCGCCTGAACGGGGAAACCGACCTCGTTCAGTCTCGCCTTCTGCGCATTTCCCGTATTCCGCGGTCAGCCCTTCCCGCTTTCGGCTGCGGCTTGGCCGAGCGGCGATCCCCTCGTCTCCGCGGTTCCTTTGCCTTCGCTTCCGTTGCCAGATACGTCTGCCCCGGGTGCTGCCCGGCCCGTCCACGGTGTTGCCTGGGTGTTGTTCCGGCTTTATGCCGGTGTGGCTCCCATGAGGGTTGACCCTCATGGGAGCCACACCAGCACCTCACCGTGGTCATGCCGGGACAACCCCATCACGGCGCGAGGGGGGCGAGGAAGGCCGAAAGCACTGGCACGCCCGCTGCGCAGACGGCGCCTGTTCGCCGATCACCACACTACCCGGGACCACACCTTCAGCGAGTTCTTCGCCGTGATGACCAGACGCGGCATCCGGATTATGGAACCGGACGGAACCCCCGGCCACTTCCAAATTGAGTTTCCCGGTGGACACCGACGTGTTGTCGGACCCAAGTTGGCCCCAGCCAAGCCCGAAGGTGGATGCCTGGCTGGCCTTCCACCAAAGCCAGATACACACCTGAAAGCAGTAATTAGGGTTGAAATGTGGTTGGGTTGGGCCCAAGGCCACCGCTGATGGCCCGCAAGATACGCATCGAGTATGCCGAGGTCGCTTACCATGCGATGGCGCACGGCAACCAGGGACGGGATACCTCTGCCGACGACCTGACCCGCATCCCTTTCGCTAGGGGTGGAGTTAACCGTCGGAGCACTTCCCGCGCCCAATCGCGAATTCGTCGTTCGGATTGAGCAAGGCAGCGAGCCGGCCGGCATCAATCAGGATCACTCCCATCACTCACCAAAGCCTTTCATGTATTTCGGTTTGGTGGCCAGATCGCGCGGCAGCTTCCGATTGCGCGCCCAAGCTCGCTTCAAGATGGGCAGCGCATGATCGTAAACCGATTTCCCTGGCGGCAGTATCGGCAGGTTCGCGGGCGAAATATGATCGGGCAGTTGCTTCTCCAGACATTCCCTCGCCAGCGAAGATTTCGTTGTGCGGCACGCCTTGCTGGCCAGAATTGGGCAAGCATGAGCAAAATGAGCACTTGTCTCTCTGTTGACGCCCTCCGCCAGGTGTGGCACGGTGGGGCCGCAATGAATGGGAGCGACATCCAATTCTCTTTCACCCGCGCGGCACTGAGCACAGCACTCGCGGTGTGTTGGGTGGCTCCAGGGTCTATCTTCCGGCCCAACAGAGCCGTGGGGAGGATGCTTTCCCGTCTCCTGCTGCCGCTGCTCCTGGTGCTTGGGCCGGCCGGCCGATGCTTCTGCCAGCAACTTACTGCCCCTGAAGTTGATGGCTACAATGTCCATGCCGGCACCCAGACCTTTTCTCCCCGCTACCAATTCACGACCAACACATCCCTCGTCGAAACCGCCGCGGCCATCGGCGGCATGGGCAGCGATGTCGTTAAGTTTTATTTGGGCCGAGGCATGTCGGGCCAATACGGAATCTCCCTGCCCGGTTCCATCACGGACCTGACACGGCTAGCCCGCGACCAGGCATCGGTCCGCCGCGTGTTTGACATGCCGTTCCGGCATTACGTCCTTTGGACCTACGCTTTCTCCGTGGCGGGGGATACGTGGTGGAAGAGCGGGTTTTCCGCCGCTGAGGGGCAAAAGGAGTATGCGGAGATCTACGCGCTGACCCGCTACTTTCTGACCAACTACAATCAGTCCGGGAAGAGTTTCTACCTGGGTCACTGGGAGGGGGACTGGTATCTGTTGAACAACTACGACACCACCGGCAATCCCTCTCCCACGGCGATACAGGGTATGATTGACTGGCTCAACACCCGCCAGAAGGCGGTGGACGATGCCATGCGCGACACACCCCACACGAACGTTTTCGTTTACGCCTACACGGAGGCCAATCGCGTCCGCGATGCCATGTTAAACGGCCCCACAAACAACGTGCGCCTCGTCAACGCCGTCCTTCCCGGCGTCACCAACCTCGATTTCGTCTCCTGGTCCTCCTACGACGGCATGAACCTCCCGGCGTCGGACCTGGAGGCCACCCTCAATTATCTCCAGAGCCATCTTTCAACCAACAAGGCCTCCCGCATCCCCGGGCACCGTGTGATGATCGGCGAATACGGCTGGGGCGCCGGCGACCAGGAACCCGCCTCCCGCGCCTACGTCCAGCGCCTGCTCGCCTGGGGGCCAAGATTCATCCTGTTCTGGCAGATCTACAACAACGAGCCCAATGCGGCCTTCTGGCTGATTGACAGCAACAACGTCCAAACCTCCTGCTACCTGTTCCACCAACGCTTCATCTCGCAAGCCAGGCTCCAGACGGCCCGCTTCCTGGAATCCAAAGGTCGGCTGCCCGATGATTCGGAATTCGGCGCGTTCATGAGCCCGCTCCTGGGCCAGCCACTCACCGCTCCATCGCGCCTCACCGTCTCCAACCGGGAGCTGCGCACCCTTTCGATGGACAGCGCCACGCTTGAGGGCTCGCTGCTCCAGGGCCTCTATGGCGATGACTGCGCCCGCGTCTCCGTCTTCTGGGGGCGGGTTGATGGGGGCACAAACCGTTCCGCCTGGGAACAATCCCGGGCTCTTGGCGTGAACACCCGCTTCAATGCCGCCATTTTCTCCACCCTCGTGACCAACCTCGCATCCCGGACCAACTACTATTTCCGTTTCTACGCCACGAACTCCGGCGGTGAGGCCTGGGCCCCGGCATCCGCTTCCTTCAGCACGGATGTGCTCCGGGCATCCGAATACGGTTTCCGCATGAAGATCACCTTCGCCGGCTACGACCGCGTCGGTGAACTGCTACAGTTCCCGGCCCTCGTCACGCTCGGCCCTCAAATCCCCGGATTCAGCTACTCCCAGGTCGCCTCCCGCACCGGCGGCGACCTGCGCTTCACCGATTTCACCGGGGCGGCCTTGATCCCGCACGAAATTGACGAGTGGAATACCAATGGCTCATCCCCGGTATGGGTCCGCGTGCCGCGCCTATCCGGCACGAACGACTGCATCTGGGCTTTTTGGGGCAATCCGCTCGCCACCAATCCCCCCGCCTACTGCACCAACGGCTCCACCTGGTCCCCGGGCGCGGCTTTGACCTGGCACCTCAAGGAGTCATCCCTTCCGTTCGCCGACAGTGCCGCGAAAAGTCCCGCCATCTCCGGCGATCCCCCGGCATCAACCCTGCTCGGCCTCGTCGGGCGGGCTGGCCTCTTCAACGGCACGAGCGATTCCCTCGCCACCGGCACGCTTAACCTCGGCGACCTGTTCACCGTTTCGGCTTGGGTGAAGCCCGACCCGGCGGGCAATTCCATCCAAACCCTGTGGGCCAACAAGGCAGGCGGCAGCACCACCGACGGCATGGCCCTCTTCATCAACTCCTACAACACCAAGGACCGCAAGCTCATCCTCGAGACCGGCAACGGCGCTCTTGGCGCCATCGCCGCCACCGATACGCTGGTCGTCAACACCGGGCGCTGGTGCCATGTGGCCGCCGTCGTGGATCGCCAGGCCGGCTCGGCCGCCCTCTACGTGGATGGAACTAACCGCGCCACCAGCACGGGCATCCGCAACGACTTTGCCAATCTCGCCCCCATCAACCTCGGAAGGTTTCCTGGCGGGAGCCCTTACTTCTACAAAGGCCTGATAGACGAGGCGCGCATTGAAACCCAGGCCCGTTCAGCCGATTGGATCTGGGCGGCCTGGATGAGCTCCGGCTCCAATGCCGCATTCCAGAGCCTCTCCAGCGTCACAAACCAGCCCATCACCCTCAGGCCGGCCATCCTCCCCGGCCTTTGCTCAATCGCCTGGCCTGCCCCCGGAGTCGGTTGGCGCCTCTACACCAGCACGAACCCCGCTGATCCCTCGGCTTGGACCCAAGCCACCAACATCCCCACCCTGGCCAATGACCAGTGGCAGATCCGGGTTCCCCTCGATTCCCGCCTCCCCTGCTTCTACCGGATCCGTTCCCCTTGATCAGATTGGTCTATCGCGGTCGGGCACGATCCGCCGCCGAGGGTTCTTCGGGGGGCTTGACGGCTCCGAGCCTTGGCGTAGGCTCCTGATCATGCGGGCGAATCCAGATCAACTTAAGGCAGGAGCGGGTGATGCCGGTACGGCTCTGCGAGAAGCCGCGCCGGAGTGCCGCGTCGGCACGGAAGCTGAAATAGACATTTCGTTGCTGGAGGACAGCCTGGCAAGAACACCCTGGGAGCGGATGCAGGCCAATGATGATGCGCTGCGTTTCATGGATTCGCTCCGCGACGCAATGGAGAGACGGAATGCAAAACCTTAGCGAACTGACGCGCAGGCTGATTGAGGCGCAGGTCGAGTTCGTCTTGGTCGGCGGATTCGCCGCCGTGGCGCATGGCGCCACTCTGGTCACCCGTGATGTGGACATCTCCTGACGGAGCTGTGTCCTGAACCCAAAACCTATCCGGCGCCTTGACGACCCCGCTGTCTGGTGTAATCGTGTCGGCAATGGTTGCCGCGATCGCTTATCCTCATATCGTAAAGGCTGCCGGCGAGCCGGCCCGCCTGGAAAGCCATCCGCGCACGCGGGTGGCTCAAATTGTCATGGACTATGTAGGCCACGGCTGGTCGCCTGACGAGATTCACAGGCAGCACCGGCACCTCACATTGGCAGAAATTCATTCTGCTCTGGCCTACTACTTTGATCACGCGGCAGAGATGGATGGGGAGATGGACGAGGAATGGCGCGAGAGCGAGCGGCTGGCTCGGAGCACACCGCAGTCCGCAGTCTTGGAACGGCTCCGGGCTTTGAAGCGCCGCCATGCCTGTCCCGCCCTACCTTGACGTGCATGTGCCCCTGGCAATCGCCGAGCAGTTGAGGCGGCGAGGGGTGGATGTGGCACATGCGGTTGAACAGGGTGCCGATCACCTTGAGGATGAAGAACTGCTGGAACTTGCAAAACGGCAGGGACGTGTGATGGTCACGCAGGACATAGGCTTTCGGGTCATGTCCGAGAATTGGCAGCGGCAAGGAAGATGCTTCTCTGGATTGCTCTATGGACATCAATTGGCTGCGAGTATTGGCCGGTGGGTGGCTGACTTGGAATTGATTGCGAAGGCTTCAGAACTTACCGAGTGGCAAAACGCCGTTCAGCATTTGCCCCTTTGACGTGCCTGGCGGTTCTTCACGCCGATGTTTGAACTCGTTTCATCCTACCAGCCTGCCGGGGACCAGCCGGGGGCCATTGCGAAGCTGACGGAAGGCCTGGCGGGCGGCGCCAAACACCAGACCTTGCTCGGCGTGACGGGCTCCGGCAAGACCTTCACGGTCGCGAACGTGATCCGGAATGTGGACCGGCCGACGCTGGTGATTTCCCACAACAAGACGCTGGCGGCGCAGCTCTATGCCGAGTTCAAGAGCTTCTTCCCCAACAACGCAGTCGAATACTTCGTCAGCTACTTCGATTACTACCAGCCGGAGGCTTACATCCCGCGCACCGACACCTTCATCGAGAAGGATTCGAGCATCAACCAGGAGATCGAACGGCTCCGGCTCTCGACCATGAGCGCGCTCTTCTCGCGCCGGGACGTGGTGGTCGTGGCCAGCGTCTCGTGCATTTACGGCATCGGGAGCAAGGAGGATTACGAGGCGATGGTGATCACGGTCCGCGCGGGCCAGGAGCTGACGCGCGACCATTTCCTGCACCGGCTCGTGGACCTGCAATACACCCGCAACGACATCGAGTTCACGCGCGGCCAGTTCAGGGTGCGCGGCGACACGGTCGAGCTGTGCCCCGCCGGCCGCGAGGATGCCTTGCGCATCGAGTTCTTCGGCGACGAGGTCGAGCGCATCACTCGGTTCGAGCCCCTGACGGGGCACAAGCTGGAGTCGCTGGAGGCGGTCACCGTCTATCCTGGCAAACAGTTCGTCACGCCGGCGGAGAAGCTGCGCCCCGCGCTGCTCAGAATCCGCGAGGAGTTGGGCGAGCGCATCGCCTGGTTCGAGAAGCACGGCAAGCTGCTCGAAGCCCAGCGCGCCAAGATGCGCACGGAATACGACCTGGAAATGATGGAAGAGATGGGGTTCTGCTCCGGGATCGAGAACTATTCGAGGCACCTGGCCGCCCGCGCGCCCGGCTCCCGGCCCTGCACGCTGCTGGATTTCTTCCCCAAGGATTACCTGCTGGTGATTGACGAGTCGCACGCCACGGTCCCGCAGATCGGCGGGATGCATGCCGGCGATCGGTCCCGCAAGACCGTGCTGGTTGATTACGGATTCCGCCTGCCGAGCGCGCTGGACAACCGTCCGCTGGCGTTCGAGGAGTTCCAATCCTTGCAGAATCAGACGCTCTATATCAGCGCCACGCCGGGGCCGCGCGAGCTGGAATGGTCCCAGGGCCACGTGGTGGAGCAGATTGTCCGGCCGACGGGCCTGGTGGATCCGAAGGTTACCGTCAAGCCGTTGACCGGGCAGATCGATGATCTCATCAACGAATGCCGCAAGCGAGCCGACTCCAAGGAACGGGTGCTTGTCACCACGCTCACCAAGCGCACAGCGGAGGAGCTCACCGATTACCTGCGCGAAATCGGCATCAGGGTGCAGTATCTCCACAGCGAAATTGACGCTATCGAGCGCGTGGAAATCCTGCGCTCGCTGCGCAAGGGCGAATTCGACGTGCTCGTGGGCATAAATCTTCTGCGCGAGGGGCTCGATCTGCCCGAGGTCTCGCTCGTGGCGATACTTGACGCCGACAAGGAGGGCTACCTGCGGAGCGCCACAAGCCTGATCCAGACCGCCGGCCGGGCAGCGCGCCACCTGCACGGCGAGGTCATCCTCTATGCGGACGTGCGGACGCAGAGCATCCAGAAGTTCCTCGCCGTTTCAGACTACCGCCGCCAGAAGCAAGTGGCCTACAACCTGGAGCATAATATCACCCCGCGCAGCGTGAGCCGCGCCGTCGAGGAGAGCCTCTCCTCATACCGGGCGACCTCCGAGCAGGCACACGCCGTCCTGAACGAGGCCGGAGTGGATATTGACCTCAACGAAACCATCCGGGAGCTGGAGGAGGAAATGCTTGCAGCCGCAAACAACCTGGAGTTCGAGAAGGCGGCGCTGCTGCGCGACCAGATCCGGGAGCTGAAGCGGGCCGGTGATGGTGGCGCGCCGTCCAACGAAGCGCAGACGCCGGTGAGCTATCGAAAAACGGGCAAGTCTCGCTCGGCGAGGCGAAAGGCGTCGCCGTTCTGAGTTCGCGCGTCAGTTCGACGACAGGTCCTCGGGCATCTGCGACAGCAATTTGTATTTCCAGCCCTTCCGGGACAGGATCGTTTGCCAGAGATCCTCGGGTGCCGTGTCGAAGACCAGTTCGAGCGATGCCGGGTGCGTGAGCCACGCCTTGCGTTTCATCTCGTCATCGAGCTGGCCCGGACTCCAGCCGGCGTAGCCAGCGAATATCTTGATCTTTCGAGTCGGCGAAGGCCAATCCCCCATTTCCAGGAGGGAATCCAGCGAATGCCCCAGGCTCAGGTTCGGGATTACGTTGGCGTCGGGAAGAAAGGTGTCCGAATGGAGAAAGCTCAGGGCGGCGGGTTGAACCGGGCCGCCGAGGTGGAGCGGGAAGCTTTTCAGCGCCTTCGGCAGGTCGGCAACGATCATTTCCCCCACGTTGTTTCCCGTGGGCCGGTTAAGCACCAGGCCGAAGGCACCTTCGGCGTCATGCTGGCAGATGAGCACCACGGTGCGTTGAAAAAAGGAGCCCCTCAGTTCGCCGCTGTCGAGCAGCAACTGTCCTTTCAGGAATCTTTGCATTTGCGGCATAGCGGATCCTTTCGGCGCAGGCTAACGGTGCCTCTTGCTCTGTGATCATTTTGGACTAAAATAGGCCTATGTCAAAGTATTGTCTGTTCCTGTTGCTGGCCGTCCTCCTCATCGTGGCGGGGACCGGCTGTAAAACCCACTCCGGCAGCCGCGATTACATCCCGGGCAAGGGTTGGGTGCCAAATGATTAATCCGGTTTGACACTTGCCCGAATCGGCGAGTCGAGCTATCTTACCGTTCAAATTATGAGCAATATTATGAAGAAAATCATCGTTTCCGTGGCATGCCTGACAGCTCTCACGATCGCCGTCGTGCATGCGGACAATGCCAATAACGCCACATCCAAGGACTGCCAGAAGTCCACCAGCTGCTCCACCAAGAGTGCGGGGCAGGAAAAAGGCGGCTGCTGCCCCTTCAGCTCGGGCAAGGGCGGCTGCAAGGGAAAGCAGAATGGCAAGCAAACCTCCTTGCCCAGCCCCAAAGCGGCTGACGCCAGGAAGTAGGCGATCCTTCTTTGAAGCCCCGCGCTCCTGCGCGGGGCTTTTCTTTTGTACAGAAAGATGGCCGCGCGTCTCCGCGCGGCCATAGATATCGCCTTAAGTCTCCCCGTCCGGGTTAGAGGCGCGCCAGCAGGAGTTCCCGCTGGAAGATCAACTCTTTCGGCAGCCGGTTGTGGAGCTTCATGAAGAGTTCATCCTGCATGATGAGCTCCTTCCTCCACTCGTCCTCGCTGATGGCCTGCAACTCATCGAGCCTTTCCGGCGGGAAGCCCGCCAAGCCCGTCAGATCAATGCTGCCGGGACCGGGCACCCAGCCCAGCGCCGACTCGATGGCATCGGTCCTCGAATGGCATCGGTCCACGATCCATTTCAGCACCCGCATATTCTCACCAAAGCCGGGCCAGAGATACTCGCCCTGGCTGTTCTTCCGGAACCAGTTGACATGGAAGATGCGGGGCGGGTTCTTGATCGTCTTGTGCATGTTGATCCAGTGCCGAAAATAGTCGCCCATGTGGTAGCCGCAAAACGGCAGCATGGCCATCGGGTCGCGCCGCACCTGGCCCGCCCCGCCGACCGCCGCGGCCGTCATCTCCGATCCCATGGTTGCGCCGATGTAAACGCCATGCACCCAGTTGAAAGCCTGGTAAACCAGCGGCATGGTATCCCCGCGCCTGCCCCCGAAAACAATGGCGCTGATCGGGACACCCTTGGTGTCGTTGGCCTCCGGGGCCAGCATCGGGTTGTTCGTCATCGGCGCCGTGAAGCGGCTGTTCGGGTGCGCGGCTTTTTCCTTTGAGTCGGGCGTCCACTTGTTGCCCTTCCAGTCCAGGCATTCTTTCGGCACCGGGCCGTCCTTGCCCTCCCACCACACATCCAGGTCGGGCGTGAGGGCAACGTTGGTGTAGACCGTGTCGCGGGAGATCATCTCGACCGCCCCGGGGTTCGACTTGGAGTTGGTGCCCGGCACGACGCCGAAGTAGCCGGCCTCGGGGTTGATGGCGTAAAGCCGCCCGTCAGGGCCGGGCTTCATCCAGGCAATGTCGTCGCCGATGGTCCAAACCTTCCAGCCCTTGAATTGGGCCGGCGGCTGCATCATCGCAAAGTTGGTCTTGCCGCACGCGCTGGGGAAGGCCGCCGCGATGTAGGTCTTTTCGCCGGTCGGGGATTCCACCCCCAGGATGAGCATGTGCTCGGCGAACCACCCTTCCTGCCGTCCCAGGTAGGAGCCGATGCGCAGGGCGAGGCACTTCTTGCCCAGCAGAACGTTGCCGCCATAGTTCGAACCGACGGAGATAATGGCGTTGTCTTTGGGGAAATGAGCGATGTAGCGCCGCTCGGGATTGACATCCAGCATGCAGTGCAGCCCGCGGTTGAAGTCATCGTCCTCGCCGCCGAGTTGTTCGAATGCCACCGAGCCCATGCGGGTCATGGTTCCCATGCTCAACGCCACGTAGATGGAGTCGGTCAGCTCGACCCCAACCTTTGCAAGCGGCGAGCCGGGCGGCCCCATGAGGTAGGGGATCACGTACATCGTCCGCCCCTGCATCGAGCCGGCGGCGTAGCCGCGCAGTTTCTGATACATTTCCTTCGGCGCCATCCAGTTGTTGGTGGGGCCGGCCTCGTCGGCATTCTCCGTGCAGATGAACGTTGACTGCTCAACCCGGGCCACGTCGTTTGGATTCGAGCGGTGGTAGTAGCAGCCGGGCAGCTTCTCCTGGTTGAGCTTGATCAGGATGCCCTTCTCCACCGCCTCGGCGGTCAGCGCTTCCCGCTCCGCCTTCGAGCCGTCGCACCAATACACCCGGTCGGGGGCGCACAGCTTCACCATTTCCTCGACCCATGTCAGCACGGCCTTATTGCCGGTGTTGGGCTTCCCGATAAGTTCCATCGTCATAGTTGTTTAGTAAATTTACTGGATGATGTGCAACAAACACGCCACATCTGCGGCATTGCGAGGGTAAAACTTACACGCCGCCTTGTGCGCCCGTCAAGAATTGACTTAGTGGAACGTGCGTTTTGCGGCTAGGCGGGGCGGGCGATTAGATCGTAGTCCGTGTGGCCGATGACGCGGACTCGGGCGAACTCGCCCGGGGGCAAGGAACCTCGGACATACACGCGCCCGTCAATATCCGGCGCGTCGGCTTCGCCACGCGCAATCAGGTAGGGGCCCTTGAGTCGGCTGGCGCCATCATCCTGGCCTCGGATCAGGCCGTGTTCCCAGGAGCTGATCCGGGCGGTTTCCAACTCCCTGCCGCTGGCCTTGTGCTCGACCAGCACCCGAATGGTGCGGCCGACGAACGATTCCGCCACTCGCATCGCTACTTCGTGCTGCGTGGACATGGCCGTTTCCCGCCGCTGTTGCCTGGCCCGATCGGGAACCTGCCCGGCCATGTTGCCGGCGCGCGTGCCCTCCTCCCGGGAGTAGGCAAACACTCCCAGGCGCTCGAACCTGGTCGTGCGGATGAAATCGAGCAGCGCCTCAAAGTGCCGTTCGGTTT
>Ga0194053_10001219_pt1 | contig 16929 bp, 17 predicted proteins | sample SepL228m_MetaG_FD_161684 | JGI IMG/M metagenome (GOLD analysis project Ga0194053, IMG submission 161684) | Anoxic zone freshwater microbial communities from boreal shield lake in IISD Experimental Lakes Area, Ontario, Canada - Sep2016-L227-8m | ecosystem: Environmental > Aquatic > Freshwater >... | reverse complement strand
CTGTCGGCCTGTCAAGCCAGGCCTTGTGAAAGCGGCGTCAAGCCGCCGCACTCCAAATCTTCGTCGTCAGATTGAGCCAATATGGACAAAAATGTCTGCAATTTAGATGCTGGAACACTCCCTTCTACTATGCAAAGTTAGCAGAAGGGCAGTGGGTAGTTTGCAGTAAACAGTCCGCAGTCGGAACCAATCCCGGATACTGTGCCCGTCGTGGAGGAAACTGTTTCTCTGTCCCAGGGCATTCAGTAAGGTCGGCGCACAACCCACATCATCGGTCGGCTTGCCTGAAAACAAACCCCTTCTCCCATTTCGATCACCCGTGTTGATGGCGCATTGGTAGCCCAGCCAAGGAGGACGTGCCACTTGCCATCACCTTTCAGCCCCAACTGGACATCGAGCAGACCGCGCGCATTCCAGAGAGTCAGTTTGTCGGCTTTCGCGGGATCATCACTAACCTGAGCCCCGTGGCTGGTGTTGATAAAGTTCTGAACGGACATGTCGACGGGGTAAGGATAGCAGATCATATTGGCCGGATAATTCGTCGCCCCCACGAGCGAATTCGTGATGACGGCCCGAGCAGAATACTGTCCCGCTAGCGTAATCACTGAGTCAGGATTTTTTCGAATGATCCATAAAGCGGCTCCAACAGGAACACTCGTATCGACCAGGACATGCATGCCACGGCTGCGTGAATAGAATCGGCCATCTTTGGCCTTCATATACTCCGTGTAATTCTGGTTCGTCACATCCCACATCGCGACCTTATCACCATCCGGCCCGGGTGAGAACTGAGCACCGAGAAGTTCCTCTAGAGAAATAGGCCCCCGCCTACTGATGGATTCATAACAACACCCTGCAAAGACATACGAATTTACGTCCTTATTCACAAACCCAACGATGTTGCAAGTTGTCGCCAATTCTGAACCTTTGACACGAGCCCCAGCAATGGCATCAAAAGATCCTGCAAGAAAGACCCAGCTCAAGAGAGCGCCCAACCATATGAATCGCTTCATAAACCACCTCCTGATTGATCAAAAAAAAGAGGCAATTCCGAAGAATTGCCTCTTTAAAAAATCAAACTAACAACTTTTATTTAGCTGCGCCGCATCCGACGGAAAGCCAACAACCCTGCTCCAACTAACAACAGGCCGACGGTGGAGGGTTCGGGAACGGCGGCTACTGTTAAAGCATTTAGTGTAATGGCCCCACTTGGCGTAATATCTAGATAGTCCGCAGTCGGAGGCTGTCCACTTCCCGGAAACATTGTAAGTGATGGCCCAATGCTCGCAGACCGCGCATAAAAGTCACCCGCGTTAGGAATTCCATCTTGAAAAACAAACATATATACATACCCATTATTGATATTTGCGCCGCCAACTTTTGAAATATCATAGGTTGTACTTCCACCATCAAAATCTCCACTCCATCCACCCGAACTAGTGGTTATTCCAGAAAAAAGAACATAATCACCATCATCATATTGACTTCCAGTTGGAACTATACCAGCTACAGGCGTCGCATAAGAAAAGGAGGAATCTGCATTACTATCCCAAATTAACTGAACTAATGCACCTAAAGGTAAATTGTTTCCAGACGTTGGAAAATAAATCCAATCAGAATTTTGCATATTAACGGATATATCAGCATGAGCACCAATACAACCGATGAAAATCATCGCCGTTACAATAATTTTTTTCATTTTACAATCTCCTTCAGTTGCAATATTACGGATTATAGGGACGAACTTCAACATTTGTTAGCGCTACACTGGTAGGGTTATATAGCCAAAAGCCCATTGTTTCAGTAATTACCATGTTAGGATCAACCCAACTACCCTTACTCTTGCTGTTCTGCTGGTAGTTCGTTATAGATGTATCCCACCAGTACAACACAGTCCCATTTGGACTTTTTTTCGCTAGGTCGGTATTTGTCCAAAGCATACTGCTGGTGTATGGATAACCAAGCATTGCGTAGCCATCATAGACCATATTGGAAGATACGCTTTGCATCGGAACCTGCCCCGCCAAAACTACATCATACGAAGGTTGAGCAGCACCTGGCGGCACAAATATCCAAAATCCCATTCCTGCTTTATAATTGATATTTGTTTCCCATCCATTTTTCGCATTGTAACTGTCTTGCCAATATCCAGCACCACTCGGCTTAAGCTGATCCCAAGCATAAATCACAGTTCCAGCAGGCAATTGACTCGTCCCGAAAACATCTAGGCTTTTCAGCGCAGTTCCCGCTATACTTTCAAATGCAGTCGTTACAAGAACATATCCACCTCGAGGACATGTGATCTTACTAAACCCCACAATATTCACGCTCGTCACTGGATTAGCCGCAAGTGCTGACCCCGCCACCAAACTCATGCCCACTAAAAACGCCCCTAGATTTTTCATGGTAATTCTCCCTTAAAAATTAACGCTGTTCCTTATTGCCAATATAATACAACCCCTGCCCCATTGCATCAACAACTATTTTTGCTCTTTTTTGTTTTTTTATCAGCTTCAACACAGGGTGAATAGTAAGGCTTTCGGGCTTTCGGGGCAAGGGAAATTGAGGGAGAGGGAAGACTTCACCACTAAATCTTCACTGATTTGCGCTAATTTGAAGGGAGAAATTGAATGTTGCGGGGTTGTATGCGGCGGGCCCTCCGCATAAAATCCCGCAACGGTTTCCGAAGAATTCTTATCCTGAGTTGCAGAAATCAGCGGGACCTCAACTATATCCCTACAGCAAGAGCATGCGAAGAATTTTTCACACCCGCTTCGCTCAAGTCGCTAAGAGCGCAAAGAATGCGGGTTCTTGAAGCAATACGAAGGGAGGCGTGTCGGGTTGGCTTCTCGCCGAGTTGGCTTTATGATGCACCATGCTACACCTCCCCCCTTTGCGATCTTCGCGACTTGAGCGAAGCGGGTGTGAAAATCCGGGATTGAGTGGAGCATCATGGCAAAATGACCGCATGCGCCTCCCGCACAAAGAATTTTTTGCAGTCATTCCATTTGAACGGCACTAACATCCGCGGCATGGGTTCACTTTCCGCATCATCGAAATACACCAAACTCTTGGCGATATGGTAAACATTGATACGGCTGGCACCATATTTACGGGGCAGCCATTCAAAATACTCCTTAAGCGTTGGGCGATCCCTGAGGATCATATGGAGATCAATGAAATCCTTCCGGCTTCCGCGTCCTGAGATGGCCGCCAGTTTCATCAGGGCGATGTCCCGGGTGTCTGCCACAGCAAAAAAACGATGTGGCGTCGGGGGGAACAGGAAAGGATCACGGACATTGAAGAACGACAACTTCGTCTTGTGGGTGATGACCGTCAGGGTATGAATATCTTCCTGCAACGTCTCATAAGCACCATACTGGGCGAGCACAGCATGGAGGGAACGCACATCATCCATGTCAGTCCGGAAAAAATCCAGATCCTCGGAAATACGATGGCCCAACCGGAAAGCAAGTCCGGTTCCGCCCGCTAAAATCCAACCCCTGAGCCATGCCGAAGGATCGGCCTCAAGGCGGGTCAGGAGTTCCAGGCTGTGCTTCGGGAGAACTTTTTCGTGCATGGGATTCCTTCCTGCTCCAGCAGGCTGCGCCATAAAGCGGCGGTTCTGGGCGACACTCGTTTCGCAGAGGCGGTCAATTCAAGAAACCGTTGTTTCCCGAAAACCGCCATCAACACCCTGACATCTTCCAATGAGCCATACTCCAACACCCGTTCAATCACCCATACGGGATGTTTGTCAAAATCCGAGGCGACTAAGTGATGATCCCAAAAGAGACGCCGCACTTGAGTGACGCCCTGTGATTGGGATGCCTGAACATCGGGCACGGCCTTGGCCACGAGTTCAATCCGGAGTTCACAGCCCAGAGCGGTTGCCAGTTTTCGTAGTGTATAGGTTTCGAACCGTGTCCAGTGATGTTCATAGCGGGAGAGGGTCGCCGCCGAAGTGCCAACCCGCTGGGCGAGCGCAGCAAGCGACAATCCCTGCTCCTGCCGCCGACACTTCAATTGTTCCGAAACTGTCAGGCTCCCGTTCATTGGTGTTATCATATATGATAATGAAGTTAAGATCAATGGCTGTTTACGCTTCGGGCGCATCTCCGAGTTTGAGTATATATCCCCCGCCATCGGCACCATCACAATCCAAAGAGATTTTTCACACCCGCTTCGCTCAAGTCGCGAAGAGCGCTAGGAATGCGGGTTCTTGAAGCAATACGAAGAGTGCCTCTCGCCCTAAACAATTTTGTAAATTTTGTTCATTCTGTCGAAGATTCCCCATGCTGGCATTTATCCGGGCAACAGGGAGCGGGAACCACCTGGAGGGCGAGGCTTGCCTGTGGTGAGCCTGCCGAACCGTCCGAGCCGCGCCCATAATGTGCGCTTTTGGGAGTCAGGGAAATGCCGCCCCGTCATAATGATGCCGCCTTTATTGGACCCTTTCACGGCTACGGCTCGGGCAAGCCTCGCCCTCCAGAAGAAAGAGCGGGCGGAGCGGGTGTGAAAATGTTTTAAGACTTGGAAGAATTTTGTCCTGCGCCCGATGGAAAATAACAACGACTCATCACTGGAGTATTAACAGCGATTCAACAGGATCGCCCAGGAAATCCAGGATAGACGACAATCGGGATAATATAATTTCCCGAATAACTCGCGTGGAACAATTACCTACCTTGAGATAAATAACTTTGGGGGGATGTCCTCGCAGCATTGCCTGATGAATGAAGTCTGTGTCCTTGGAAACAATGACAAATCCCTGTTCCGCCGCATAAGCCCATACCTCTTCATCTGACGCCTCCGCCAAACCAAGAGGCCAGACGTGAGCTGAACCGGGGAAATGCGGCTGCATGTCACCTACAAGTTGACGCGGCAGATTTTGATCCAGAAGCAGTTTCATGCAACCGCCAAGCAAAGTCGTTTCTCACGTTCGGCAGCGAACGATAGACAAGCCGAGATATCCTCATGCGTCAGCTCGGGAAATTCCTGCAGAATTTCAACCTCGCTCATGCCGGAAGCCATATACTCCAAAACATCCGACACGGTGATCCGCATCCCGCGAATGCAAGGTTTTCCGCTACGCTTCCCCGCCTGAATCGTAATGATGTTGGTATAATTCATTGCTTTAACTTCCTCTTATACTTTCATTATGGCTAACCCACTCGATTCCGGCAACAGAAAAGGGACCCGTGAAAGACGCATGGGCGCATGTGACCTCCGTAGGGCCTATTCAAAGATACACAGCAGAACGGGAAAGATTTACCACGGAGGCACGGAGACACCGAGAGGATATAAACCAAGAAAGAGAATGGCGCGGCATTTTCGTTCGGGACCCGCCTGCAACGCTATGCGTAGCATTGCGGGCAGGGTACCCGAGCCAAAAATCCCGCGCCGGTTTCTTGGAGCCATACTTTGAGAAAGAGGAGGAATTTCTGGCAACTCCTCCCTCTCAAAGCATCCCTTCGAGAAACCGTGGCGTTTATTTTGGTCACGTGTACCCGCGTGAACGAAATAAACGCCACATTTGTATTTTCTTCTCGGTGTCTCCGTGCCTCCGTGGTAAATCTTCAACTTTCTTCGTCTTGGCGCATCGAAAACCCCTACGGAGATCATATGCGCCCAAGACGCATCTAAAAACTTAAGCAAACTCAGGATTTTTGACAAAATTTTCAGAATGTTCTGAATGGTAAGAGAAACATCTGCCCCTCTCGCCCTAAACAATTTTGTAAATTTTGTTCATTCTGTCGAAGATTCTCCCTACTGGCATCTGTCCGGGCAACAGGGCGCGGGAACCACTTGGGCGAGGCTAGCCTGTGGTGAGCCTCGCCCTCCAGAAGAAAGAGCTGGCGAAGCGGGTGGTAAAATTCAGGCTGCGCTCAACACGGCTCAGTCCAATTCCGCCAGCTTCCGGACAGGAGAATAAAAACCATGGCGAATCATATCGGCTAATATTTTATCAGCCTCCACCCCTGTGAGCATCCGCTCCCCGCACGCGGCCTTCAGGATCCCGAGCGTGCCAGTAACGGGAATATGGAGATCGCGACAAAGAGAACGGGCATGCCGGTCATCCGTCACCACGGTCCCCCGCCGTTTTTCGGCCAGAGCAATCAGGGAGGCCTCACCCGCACCCAACGTGGACAGCAAGTCCCGATACCGGCGGAACTCGGGCACGGATAACTGAATTTGACCGATGTCACCTCGTTCCAGTGCCGGCAGAATTGATTTCAAGGCCTTGTATCCGGCTTGAATTCCATTCAGCAATTCATCCACGACCTGAGCCGTGACACATAGCCGTCCGGCCGGATATCGCCGCAAGAGCAGATCCAACTGGTGCGCCTGGGCGAAATTTGAGAGCGACACACTATCTATATACCAAACGGCTTTACGCATGGGCGGCATCGTCGGACTGATAACTTGCGGGTTCGCCCACGTCATGTTCCGAAAGCCAGTTTCGCATGGCCAACGGAGCCAAACCCATGACTTGAGCCAACTTTCCCAAACTGATGAAGCCACCCCGCCAGGCCTCGAAAGCCTGGCGCTGCGGGGCGGTTAACCCCGCGAGATCCGGCTGATAACAGGAGGACAACGCCTGACGAACGAGTTCCCCCATGGTTTGACCCCGATGTTTGGCCAGGACTTTCAAGCCCCGCGCCAAACTGGGTTCAATTTTGATATGTAACGTCGCAGTCTGACTCATAACCCCTCCTCTTTGATATGTACAAGATTAGGTATATCTGAAATTACCCCAAAGAGCAAGATGCAAGTGGAACCCAAATTCTCGCCTAACCCGGCATAGCCGGAACCAAGATGAAAAGTTTGAACAGAAGCATGTTCTGAATGGTAAGAGAAACATCTGCCCCTCTCGCCCTAAACAATTTTGTAAATTTTGTTCATTCTGTCGAAGATTCCCCATACTGGCATTTATCCGGGCAACAGGGAGCGGGAACCACTTGGAGGGCGAGGCTTGCCCGAGCCGCACCCATAATGTGTGCTTTGGGAGTCAGAGAAAAGACGCCCCGACATAATGGTTCTGACTTTATTGACCCCTTTCACGGCTACGGCTCGGACAAGCCTCGCCCTCCAGAAGAAAGAGCGGGCGGAGCGGGTGGTAAAATTCGGGATTGACCAGAAAGGGCCATCACAACTTGCCGGCAAGGTAGAGCGGAATGTTGTGACACTCAGGAGTGGTCCTATCGAGATTGCGGGCGGTAACTTTGATTTTAAGCGGAGGACTATATTTCTCCGCATACGCTGACAGGCTTCTTGAGTGCGCCCTGATCCCCGCTTTCACCTCGACCGGAATCACATCACTTTCACGAATCATCAGGAATTCGATTTCAGATTGTCGCCCAAACCATGAATAGAGAGGCGCATGGCCCGCAGTAGTCATTTCCTGGGCAACAAGATTTTCAGCATAGTACCCTTTGTAGGTACCGTAGTCCTGGTTAAGGATGGATGCGATTGGCAAATCCAACATGCACCCCAGCATACCGACATCAAACAGGTACAGCTTGAACAAATTCGGCTTGGCAAAAGCACGCAACGGCAGCATGGGTTTTTCAACAACAGGGACTTTCAGGATCAGGCCGGTTTTAACAAGCCAGTCAATGGGACCTTCCAGTTGGGTAAATTTCGACCGCTCGGGTATGACCCCCCTGAACCGGAAACGCCCCACGCTGTCGTCCACCACGCGCAGCATCTGGGTGGGGACCGCCTCCAGCACACGATTGATATGGACGGCGTTCACTTTGCCCGCGTGTTTCGAGAAATCGCTTTGGTATCCTTGCAGTAGCGCCCGTTGAATTGTCCGAACACCGCTTAGGGCCTCCTGTAGGTTGTCACGATGGGTTCGATAATACTCGACAGCCTCTGGCAATCCCCCTGTAACGTAATAGATTTTCAGTTGCTCCCAAAGGTGGCCGTGAATGGCTTCCGGGATAACCGTGTTGGGGCCGAAGGCCTCGATAACTGCCGCGGCCCGCTCATCGGTGGCACCCAGAAACTCCTCAAAAGAAAGCGGATAGAGAGACATGAACTCAACCTGCCCGACAGGAAAGGAGGCGGCACTTACCGCCAGTCCTACATGTGAACCTGCACAGCAGAGGGCCAATTCAGGCATCTCTTCCTTGAAGTACTTGATGCTTGTGAGTGCATCCGCTGAATTCTGAATCTCGTCGAATATCAGGAGATCCTGGCCGGGAATAATCGTCTCATTGAGCAGGATGGAGAGTTGTGGAATGACCACGGAGGGCCGCAGCCCACTTCGAAACAGGTTTTGGAATGTTGCCGTATTCTCGAAGTTTACATAAAATGCCCGGCGGAACTCCTGGCGCCCAAATTCCTTTAACAGCCATGTTTTCCCAACCTGTCGCGCCCCCTGAAGTAACAATGGCTTTCTTACGGCTTGCTTCTTCCATCGACTAAGCTGTTTAAATATTTGCCTTTTCATGGTGATATAAAGACAGATAATCGCCTTTTATGCAATATAAAACACAAGACAGAAGCATGCGAAGAGATTTTTACACCCGCTTCGCTCAAGTCGCTAAGAGCGCAAAGAATGCGGTTTCTTGAAGCAATACGAAGAGTGCCTCTCGTCCTAAACAATTTTGTAAATTTTGTTCATTCTGTCGAAGATTCCCCATACTGGCATTTATCCGGGCAACAGGGCGCGGGAACCACTTGGAGGGAGAGGCTTGCCTGTGGTGAGCCTCGCCCAGAAGAAAGAACGCCAGAAGAAAGAGCTGGTGAAGCGGGTGGTTAAATCCGGGATTTAGATGCGGCTGATCTGGAAAGAAATTGGTTCCTCACAGCAAGCCGAGGGATTTCTTTTTTTCAAGAAATTCAATATCAACAAGGTCGGAAGATCGATTTGCTTTTTTTTTGCTCTCCAGCAAATCAGCCCCAGCCAGGCAACGAACCGGCACGCCGTCCTCCGTAGTATGCGTCACCGCGCGCCCCTCAGCCTCATCAAAAGACGGCAGGCCGGGACCGGTTAGATGAAACTGTAAAACGCCCCATCGGGTCTGATAGGTCTGCACAAAGTTTTCCCCACGTGGCCCCATCGGAATCAGTGGCACATCCAGTTCGTCACCCAGAACCTCGTTGATACGGTCCATATTGGCTGAATCCCGGCTGGGAATATAAACATCCCAATCCATAGAAAAACGAGGGCATCCCTCGAGCCGTATCGCCTGACCGCCAATGATCAAGTAACGCACGCCGCATTCATTGAATCGCCGGATTACTTCGTCCATTGCGCCCCCCCCTGCTTGAGCAACTCATCCAGCCGAGATTGCTTCCACGCGTTGAGTTCTGCATAGGAGTTAAAGCGGCGGTGTCCGAATGGGGGTAAATTGGTAATTCTGGGCATACGAACAGCCTTGCCTTCGCGCGCCCAGATTTCCAACTTGCCACTATAATCATCCGTGATCTTCATAGGCCCGATTATGGCCCCAGCCCCATCTGCCCGCAAGCCGGAAATATTGAATTACCGCGCTCTTGGCGCATAGCAGGACTGACGGACTAATGATAGTTTTGGAGTGCGATCCCGCCGTCGCGGGAACGCCACTTTCCCTGAGCCCGGCTTGACGGGCTCTGCCTCCGCAGTGTTTCTCGCATTCGAAACGGCGCGTCAAGCCGCGCCGAAGCAAAACGGCGTCAAGCCGCCGTACTCCAAAAAGAAGCACAAACGCAACCCTGAATTTCGCGTGTTTCGCAGTTTGGTTATCTGCCGGCCTTACTCCGGACTGGGCAGGACGCCCTCTTCGACCAGCTTGGCGTCCATTTCGGGCGTCAACTGCATAGGCAGGGGCGGGCCTTTGCGCCCACCGGCCCGGATCAAATCCATTTGATAATTCTGCAGATGGGCTTTCAAGGCTTCCCCAGTCAGACGCGGCTTGGCGGGCTCTTCCGGCGCCGCAGGTGCCGGCGGGGCAGACATGACACTACGACGAACACCTGCCGCAGGGGCAATAGCAGGTGCCGCCGCCACAACGACCGTTGTCATATCCAGCCAGGCTTCCTCCGCACCTTTTCTCAACAACGCCTTCTCGTTCTCGTAGTCGGCCTTCAGCAACTCAATGCCATCTTCCGCATCCCCCTCATAGAGGAAGTAGTTTTTCTTGGTGGTGTTGTTGACGAGGCCAACCTGCACCTTGCCATTATTGCGGTTACGGGTGATGGCACACATCTTCAGGGTCTTGGTAAAGCTCTCGGGCGCGGGCTGATTCGCCGTCGCCGCCGCCGCGGCCAGGGCCGCCGCCGTGGCCTCATCCCCAAACGGCATGCGGGTGATGATGACCGCGTAGCGGTCGAAGGAGGTTAGAGGGAGGGAGGGGGTTATTGGGGATTGGTTATTGGGGATTGGGGCCGCGGGAGTAGGGTTTGACAAGGGCGATTTCAGGGCGGCCGGACGGCCCTGGGGGAGACGGGAAATCGGGGAGGCGGCAACCACGGAGTGGCTGGCGAGCAGCAAGGCACACCACACGAGGCACACCAGACATAAACTATGGAACCGATTGATCATGCTGCCAGGCATTATGGCGGGCCATAGGGGGAAACGGCAAGCGAGAAGTGGGGCCAAGCAAGAAGGGAGCAGCATTCACTTTTGGAGTGCGGCGGCTTGACGCCGCTTTCTCTTGCGACCCGGCTTGACGGGGCGCCCGCATCCAGCAAGTGCCACCAGGCCTGCCCCCAGAACGGCGCGTCAAGCCGCGCCTGAAGAAAAGCGGCGTCGAGCCGCCGCACTCCAAACTAATTATAAACTAACTAAATAATTGACGACATATTCACCTTCTGGTACGAGCTGGACATGATTACTTGGCCCCATAGTCCACCTCATCGCCTAAGTGAGCAAGGGGCCTATATGGTAACCTGCGGCACTCATCATAAAGATCATTTCCTGAATACACCCGACAAACTCGATCTGTTCCGCGACCTATTTTTCACTGGTCTCGCCGAAGCTGAATGGGAACTTCACGCATGGGCCATTCTTTCAAACCACTACCATTTTATTGCTTCGTCACCCTCTGATCCCGGTTCGCTAAGACGGATGATCTCGAAACTACATACCCTATCAGCCCGAGAGCTCAACCGAGTAGACCGCCAGCCAGGGCGTAAAATCTGGTTCCAGTACTTTGACTCACATATTACCTTTACCAATTCTTATCTTCCACGCCTGAAATACGTTCATCACAATCCCGCTCATCACGGTATTCTCGCTTGTGCTGAGAATTACCCATGGTGCTCGGCTTCATGGTTTACGCAAACAGCAAACCCGTCCTTCCGCACGACGGTCGAGGGGTTCCAAACTGATACTCTTTGCATTACGGATGATTTTATTTCGCAGAAACCGATTCAGGTAGGCTTAGGGAACGGCGCGTCAAGCCGCGGCTGAAGAAACATGGCGTCAAGCCGCCAAAGCAGCAATCTTCTTGTTTGGAGTGCGGTCCCGCAGTCGCGGGAACGCCGCTTTCTCTTGTGCCCCGGCTTGACGGGGCGACCCCAGAACGGCGCGTCAAGCCGCGCCTGAAGAAAAGCGGCGTCGAGCCGCCGCACTCCAAAAATTGCGCCCCAAGCACTCTTGTGGTAAATTTTGCCACACAAACGTAACGTTTAAAAGGAACACACTATGATCCATTCGTTTATCGGCCTGTTTTTACTCGCGATCGTTTCAACCACCCTGTGGGCGGACGACCTGTTCCCTAAGCCGGACTGGAAGGAAAAACCCAACCCGATCGCCTCACCCGATGCCGTTCCCGGCGGCGCCATCTCGGTCTTTGGCTTCCAATACCCCAAAAGCTTTAACCTCTACCTCGACAACAATACCTTCACCTCCGACCTCTTCTCCTCCCTCTATGAATCCCTGCTGACCATGAACCCGCTGACACCCAATCAGGAACCGGGGCTGGCTGAACGGTGGTCGATCTCGGATGACAAGCGCACCTTTACCTTCTGGCTCAACCCCAAGGCCCGCTGGAGCGATGGCCGCCCCGTCACCGCAGATGACGTCAAGTGGACCTTTGACGCCATTCGCAATCCGGCCAATCTCACCGGCGCCCATAAAGTCGGCTTCGAAAGCTTCGACTCCGTCACGGTGGTGGATGATCATTGTGTCCGGTTCGTCGTCAAGGAAGTCCATTGGCGCAACCTCCTGACGGCGGGCGGGTTTGCCATTCTCCCGCGGCATGCCTTTGAAAAGCTGGACTTCAACAAGATCAATTTCGAGTTCCCGGTGGTCTCCGGCCCCTACCGGCTGGGTGAGGTCAAAGAGGGCATCTCGGCCACGCTGGAACGGCGGGCCGACTGGTGGAACCGCAACGCCCCCAGCACACGCGGCACCTGCAATTTCCAGTCCATCAAGTTCAAGTTCTTCGCCTCGGCCGAGACGGGCTTTGAAGCCTTCAAGAAGGGGGAGATTGATCTCTTTGCCGTCTATTCCGCCCGGCTCTGGATGAATGAGACGGGGTCCGAGAAGTTCGCCCGGAACTGGATCGTACGCCAGAAGGTCTTTAATAATGAGCCCACCGGCTTTCAGGGCTTTGCCATGAATATGCGGCGTCCGCCTTTCAACGACAAGCGGGTGCGCCAGGCCATGGCCCTGCTGCTGAATCGCGAGCGTATGAACAGTGCCCTCATGTACAACCAGTACGCCCTCTCCCGCTCCTATTATATCGATCTCTACGACACCGCCCACCCCTGCCCCAATCGGGCATTCGCCTTTGACAAAGAGCAGGCGCGCCGGTTGCTGGCGGAAGCGGGCTGGAAGGCCAACCCGAAAACCGGGCTCCTGGAAAAGGATGGCAAGCGCTTCCAGTTCCGTTTTCTGGAACGCGAATCGGTGGCCGATAAGTTTCTGGCCATCTATGCCGAGGATCTGCGCGATGTGGGGATTGAGATGCAGACGGACTCCAAGGATTCCTCGGCCTGGACGCGGGATATGGATGAGTTTAATTTCGACATGACCTGGGGTGGCTTCACATCGAGCCTGTACAAGGATCCGGAGGGCCTCTGGGCCTCCAAGGAGGCCGACCGCAAGATGAGCGCAAACATCACAGGATTCAAGAACGCGACGGTGGATGAGTTGATTGAGAAGCAGAAGTCGATGTTTGATGTGGCGGCCCGCCACGAACTGTGCCGGAAGATCGACAGCATCCTCTATGAGGAGTGTCCCTATATCCTACTCTGGGGAATCAATTATAAGCGATTGGTGTATTGGAACAAGTTCGGCACCCCGCCGACGGTGTTGGACAAATACAGCAGCGAAAGCAGCGCCTATTGGTATTGGTGGTACGATGCCGACGCCGACGCTGAACTCAAAGAAGCGATGAAGGGGAGCCTGCCTCTGCCGCCGAAGGCTGCAGAGATAGGCCAGTGAGCAGTAGCCAGTAAACAGTAAGCAGTGGGCAGTGGGCAGTATGCAGCAGACAGTTTGCAGTGGGCAGTAGACAGTTGCTGCTCACTGCAAACTGCTCACTGCAAACTGCTCACTGCCTACTGGCTACTGGCCACTGGCTACTGGCACCAGTGTGAAGCCGTGTTGATCATTGAGCCGATGAGACGGCCTACTTCAGCGGAGGCGTCAGATAATGCGTTGTGCTCTGTTTTGGATATGTAGCCGCAGGCCTTCGCTGTATCAAGCCAATGCTGAGTTTCGGTGTTTTCAGCATCAGAGTCTGTCAGCTTTGAGGTAAAATGGGCCTCATATCGTTTCTTTCTCCAGGCCTCGGCAATATTGGCGCCAACAGAACGAGACGAACGACGTATCTGATCAGTAAGTGAATAGATTTCTTCTTTCGGAAATTTTTTACTGGTTGCAAATACACTTTGTTGAAGAATAAATGCTTTCTGATACGACACCAAATCCCGATAACTGACAACTGGCTTCATTCCCGGAATATGCCATCTACACAATAAACTAACAACAGTTAAATACTAACTCAACTCCACCGCCCACTGTCTTCTGCCCTCTGCCCACTGCCCTCTGCCCACTGCCCTCTGCCCACTGCTCACTGCTCACTGCCCACTGCTTACTGGCCACTGCCCACTGCTTACTGCCCACTGTTTACTGGCTACTGGCCACTGTCTTTCACGTCGTCGTAGAAGCAGGCCATGCTGACCATCATGTAGGGGATGAGCCAGAGGAAGCCGATGCCGAGGGTCAGGACGCAGAGCAGGCCCCAGCCGATAAACCGGAGTTGCAGGCAGAACAGTTTCCATTTATTGCCTTTCATCATCTGCGTACTGCGCCGGACAGCCTCCATGGGGCCCACGCCGGGGTAATCGTTGAGGATATAATAGGCTAGAAAATAACGGAGTTGGGCAACGATCACAGGAATCATCGCTGCAATAATCAGGGGGATCAGAAACGGAATGGCTCCCATGGCAGAAGCATCCTGCATCAAAACCCCTTTCAGCCCAAGCACCGCCATAACAATGACCACCCCAAAGGCTGGTAGGCACCAGGCCAGGATGAGCAGCATGATCAGGAGATACATCACAAAGGCGTTGCCAAACAGCTTGAAGCCGTCGAAAAGCTGTCCCACATCCGCCGGTTCCTGGCGGGAGATATTAAGGTAAAACAACGTCCAGCCCACCATCATCGGCCCGCTGATCACGAAACTGACGACCTGCCCCAGAAAGGGGATCGCGGCCAATACGATCAGCACCAGCAAGTAAATGAGGAGGCCGCCGATGGCCTTGCCCCAATTCTGATCAAGCGAGGTCCGGGCCTGGGCCGTCAGATCGCGATTGGCGACCGCGCTCTTAAAGGTTGCGGTGTTGGACCATTCGGCAGGGGGCTCGGGCTCTACCGGAACGGCGGGCGGCTGCATCTCGAAAAGTCCTGACACGGTGTTAGCCTTGGCCCATTGATTGCCCATGGAGGCGTTCCAGACCAGATCATCGGGCTTCAAGCTGCCATTATGTGCCAGCGCCACCAGTTGTTCGAACTCGACAGGTCCCTGCTGCTTGCCATTCTCCGCGTAATACCATTGCATACGTGATGTGCTCCTGATTGATGAGGAATAGGAATAGCCATTCCAGGCGTAATAATCAAGTCATCGTCAGACGCCTCAAATTTTTGGAGTGCGGCGGCTTGACGCCGCTTTCACAAGGCCTGGCTTGACAGGCCGACAGTACCGCGCGTCAAGCCGCGCCGATGAAAAGCGGCGTCAAGCCGCCGCACTCCAAAAATTTAGAGGCGTCTGACATGTTAAATTAGTGGTGAAGTCTTCCCTGCTTTTGCTAGTATTCGCGGTTTTAGCGTTACGGGAGAACCTTTTATGAAAACTATTCTCTGTATTGGGGCCGGGTATGTGGGCGGACCGACGATGGCGATGATCGCCAGAAAATGCCCCGATTACCGTGTCATTGTTGTGGATATCGACGCCGCCCGCATCAAGGCCTGGCAGTCGGATCGCCTCCCCATCTATGAACCCGGCCTGCAAGAACTGGTTCAACTCTCGCTCAATAAAAACCTCTTCTTCTCCACCGATGTGGCGCAAGGGATCCGTGAGGCTGATATCATCTTCGTAAGCGTCAATACCCCCACCAAGACCTTCGGCCAGGGAGCCGGTCGGGCTGCCGATCTCCAGTACTGGGAAAAGACCGCCCGCGAAATCAAAGCCAACTCCACCTCCGACAAGATCGTGGTCGAGAAGAGCACCCTGCCCGTCCGCACCGCCGAAGCCATGGAGCGTATTCTCCATTCCGGCAACAAGACGGTCCATTTCGAGGTGCTCTCCAATCCGGAATTCCTGGCGGAAGGCACCGCGGTCAAGGATCTCGAGAACCCCGATCGCGTCCTGATCGGCGGGCATGCCACTGAGACCGGTCGCCGCGCGCAGTCAGCCTTGGCCGATGTTTATGCCAATTGGGTCCCCCGGGCCCGCATCCTGACCACCAGCGTCTGGTCCAGCGAGTTGTCGAAGCTGGCGGCCAACGCCTTTCTGGCCCAGCGTATCAGCTCCATCAACAGTCTTTCCGCCTTGTGCGAACGGACCGAGGCGGATGTTACCGAAGTGGCCCGCGCCATCGGCATGGATGCGCGGATCGGCTCCCGCTTCCTGAATGCCAGCGTCGGCTTTGGCGGCTCCTGCTTCAAGAAGGATATCCTGAATCTGGTTTACCTCTGCCAGCATTACGGCCTGAGCGAAGTGGCGGACTACTGGGAACAGGTGGTGACCATGAATGAGTATCAGGAAGACCGGTTTGTGCGGAAAATGATCTCGGCCATGTTCAACACCGTGGCCGGCAAGCGGATCGCGGTGTTCGGCTTCGCCTTCAAGGCGGATACGGGCGACACGCGCGAAAGCCCGGCCATCCGCGTTTCGCGGTTCCTGGCAGACGAGCGTGCGGCCGTGGTGGTAACGGATCCCGAAGCGCTGGGGAATGCCCGGAAAGATCTCGTGGATCTGGGAGAGAAGATCAGCTTTGAGCCCGATCCTTATAAAGCCGCCTCAGGCTCACACGCCCTGGCCGTGATGACCGACTGGGCTGAGTACAAGACGCTGGATTACCGGAAGATTTACGAAAACATGGAGAAGCCCGCCTTTATCTTTGATGGCCGGAACTGCCTGAATCACCAGGAACTCTACGAAATCGGCTTCAACGTGTACCCCATCGGAAAAGTACCGCTGAGCCATCTGTAAGTGGCAGAAAGAGGTTTTGCTTCAGCAGCATCATACATATTTGGCCCCATTTTGGAGTGCGGTGGCTTGACACCGCTTTCCCGCGTCCCGGCTTGACGGGACGCATGCCAAAAAACGGCGCGTCGAGCCGCCCCGAAGAAAAGCGGTGTCAAGCCACCGCACTCCAAAACGGAGTATTAATTATCCTGACTGGGTGGCTGGGGGTAGCGGCGGTTGCTGCGCCTGTACCGGCGCCCATCAAAGTGTCTACCACCGTCGTAAGCCGGGT
>Ga0194053_10001218_pt1 | contig 16936 bp, 18 predicted proteins | sample SepL228m_MetaG_FD_161684 | JGI IMG/M metagenome (GOLD analysis project Ga0194053, IMG submission 161684) | Anoxic zone freshwater microbial communities from boreal shield lake in IISD Experimental Lakes Area, Ontario, Canada - Sep2016-L227-8m | ecosystem: Environmental > Aquatic > Freshwater >... | reverse complement strand
TTCCTGGACCGCGCGCTGGAATCACTTGGGGGAGCCGCCGTGCCGATCGCCCTTCTCTGCATCGGAGGATCGCTCGCGCATGCCAGGATCGGAGACAAAGTCGGCGCGATCTTAGTAGCCGCGCTGATCAAAACATTTTTTCTCCCGGCCCTGGTTTTTTTCTCCGCGCCATATTTTGGCATCGCGGGAAACGATCTTCGGATCGCGCTGGTTTTATCCTCCTGCCCCACCGCCGCTGCGGCGTTCGTGATGGCGCGGCAGATGAATGGCGACGCCCCTCTCGCCAGCGGGTCGATCGTGCTCAGCACCCTGCTCGCCGCCGTGTCCCTTCCGCTCGCGCTCTTCTTATCACGCTGATGCAGGGATGTGGGTGGTCTGTGAAAAGGTTGTTGGCATCTTTGCCTTTCTGCCAAGAACCCGGGTTTTTGCGGGCTTTGTTGGTCGCTCTGCGCCGCTCGCCGGCTTTTGTTCACAGGTTTCGTTCCGCGTGGAACACCCTCTGGCCGCGCGAGGAACACGTTTCGGCTGTGTTGTTCACATGATGAATATGAAGAAGGAGCCGTTAATCCTTTCTTTCTTCTTCTTCTAGTTTGTGAACAACCAGCGGTTTCTCTCGGAGTCCTACGGCGCGGAGCTGATTTCGTCAGCGATCCGGAGGAAGGCGTCGCGCGGCGATTCGGCCGCAGTGATCGGACGGCCGATTACCAGGTAGTCGGCCCCGCACCGCACAGCCTCCCCTGGCGTCATCACGCGCCGCTGGTCGCCTTTGTCGCTGCCGGCTGGCCTGACGCCTGGCGTCACGATCACAAGCCCGTGGCCGAACTCCTCGCGCAATGGCGTGATTTCGTGCGGGCTGGCCACCACGCCGCGCAAACGGCAGTTCGCGCCCATCTCGGCCAGGCGGAGGACCTGGTCGCACGCACGATGAGGGACGCCCACAATATCCAGCGTCTCGTCGTCCATGCTTGTCAGGACGGTCACCCCGAGCACGAGCGTCTTGGAATTGTCCGCAGCCTCCACGGATGCGGCAACCATCGCGGGACCGCCGGCAAGGTGGATCGTCGTCATGTCCACACCAAGCGCCACCGCCGACCTCACGGCTTCTTTCGCGGTGTTCGGGATGTCGTGAAACTTCAGGTCGAGGAAGACCTTTGCGCCAAGCGCCTGGATTTCCTTCACGACCGCAGGCCCGGCGGCGGTGAAGAGCTGGAGCCCGATTTTAAAAATGCAACCCTCCCCGGCCAGCGGTCCGATCAGGTTCAGGGCTGAGTTGAAATCCGGGGAATCGACGGCAACGATGATTTTTTCTTTGGCAGGAACAGACATTGGCGGATGATGGAACCCGCATGACAATTCAGGCTCCCGCCAAAGTCAACCTTGTGCTCCGGATTCTCGCGAAACGGCCAGACGGGTTTCACGAAATCGAAACCCTGATGGTGCCGATCTCGCTGGCGGACGAGATCGAGGTCGAGATCTCAAAGGGCGAGGGGATTGATTTGAAATGCGACCATGCCGGAATTGGAAACGGACCGGAAAACCTTGTTTGGCGCGCGGCCGAAGCCTTCCGGCAGCACACGGGTCTCAAATTCCATGCGCGCGTTGTTTTACTGAAGAATATCCCGCACGGCGCCGGCCTCGGCGGCGGGAGCAGCGATGCCGCCGCAGTTCTCAAGGCGCTCGACCAACTTCACGACACCCGGCTTGGCGTTCAGAAACTGGAAGAGCTCGCCGCAACCCTCGGATCCGACGTTCCGTTTTTCATACGATCCCGCCCGATGTGGTGCCGGGGTCGCGGCGAAATGATGGGCGATGCCCCCGCGGTCAAACCCTCAAATATTCTTCTTCTCAAACCGCCGTTTCCTGTCTCCACAGCTTGGGCGTATCAGGCTTGGATCCCTCGCGAACGCGCGGCTGAGCCCCGACAAGCCCACGGCAAAATCGAACTCGCCAACGATTTTGAACAACCCGTCTTCCAAAAGTTCCTCCTGCTCCCCGCTATTAAATCCTGGCTCCTCGCACAGGATGAAGTTGCCGCCGCCATGATGTCCGGCTCGGGCTCGACCCTCTTTGCCATTCTGCGGAGCGACGCGGGCACCCTCTCGCAACGGGCCAAAGAGCGTTTTGGCCCAAATCTTTGGACAGCCGAGACACGACTTTGATGTTAGCGTTTAGCGGGGTTTGGCCCCCGGCGCAGATAATGAGGCTTTGCCTTGGCCGGGATATTCGGCGCGTCCAGCAACTGTTCGCAGGTTGGGAAAATTCCAAGCCATCCCAAACAGTGTCCAATTGGACACTGTTTAGCGGTCATGGAGGGATGTGCAAGAGAAAATTGGACGCCTGCCTCAGGAGTAACTCCCGGGTCAGTTGATACGCGCCGCGCTCACGGCAGCTAACATTTTTGGTGTCTTGGGGTGCCCGGCTTTTCAATGAGGGCGTAGGCGTTGTGGTTGTGGATGGACTCGAAATTCTCCGCCTCGACCCGATACCAGAGGATATTGGAATCCGACTCGCACCGGACCGCGACATTGCGGACAAGGTCCTCGACGAATACCGGATTCGCGTAGGCGCGTTCGGTGACGGATTTTTCGTCCGGGCGCTTGAGGAGGCTGTAGAGTTCCGAGCTGGCAGAGTCTTCGACCAGGCGGATCATGTCCTCGATCCACATCGGCTTGCGGCAGCGAACCGCGAAGGTGACGTGGCCCCGCTGGTTGTGGGCGCCGGATTTGCTGATCGCTTTTGAGCACGGGCACAGGGTGGTAACCGGGACGATGACCTGCACGAGGAAGTCCATTTTTCCACGTTCGAGCGTGGCAAGGAACTTTGCCGAGTAATCGATCAAGCCGACAGCTCCGGTCACCGGGGCCTTCTTTTCCAGGAAAAATGGAAACTCGAATTCGAGGTGCGAGCAGTCGCTTTCGAGCCGCTTGGTGAGTTGCTCGAGGATATCGCGGATATTGTCCACATGCACGACCGGGCCGTGGGATCCCAGAACCTCGATGAACCGGCTCATGTGCGTTCCTTTGAAATGGTGAGGAAGATCGACGGTCAGTTGAACCGTCGCGATCGTGCTCTGGATCGCATGGTCTTTGTCCCGGACCTGAACCGGATATCGCAACGACTTGACGCCAACCCGGTCGATCGGGAGTTGGCGGCTATCCGGTTCGCTCTGTGTGTCTTTCATTTGCTCACTGTATATGCTCCTCAAAGAAGCGCGAGAAAATCAAAAAGACAATGCCAATCGAAATGGTTTTGATTAGTCCAGAATATGGCGATTGAGAAATTCTTTCAGAATTCCTCTACAATAATCGCCGGTTTTGATTAATCTCCGCGAATGAACCTATTTGATCTGACAGAGGAAATTGCGGTTGTCATCGGGGGAACCGGAGTGCTCGGTGGCGCGCTCGCTGAAGGACTGGCTGCAAGCGGGGCGAAGGTTGTGGTCGCGGGACGCAATGCCATACGTGGCGGCGAACGGGTCGCTGCCATTTCCAAAGCCGGCGGAGACGCTGTGTTTTTCGAGGCGGACGCCTCCTCGAAAGAGAGTTTGGGAAACCTGCTCGCCAACGTCCGGGGCCATTTCGGAACCCCCACGGTTCTCGTCAACGCGGCTGGAGGAAACGATCCCAAGGTCACCGTCACCGCTGAGAACGCCTTCGAGAATATTTCCGCCGCAGACTGGAGTGCCAATTTTGACCTCAACCTCATCGGTGGCGTGCTTCTTCCTTGTCAGGTTTTCGGGCCGGCGATGGTTTCGGAAAGGAAGGGATGCATCATCAACATCGCCAGCGTGTCCGCGCATCTGCCGCTTTCCCGCGTCGTTGCCTACTCGGCGGCAAAGGCTGCTGTGCTCAATCTGACGCAATTCCTTGCCCGTGAGTGGGCTCCGCACGGCGTGCGGGTCAACTCGCTCACGCCTGGATTCTTCCCAGCCGATCAAAACCGCCACCTTCTTTTCAATCCGGACGGATCCCCCACCCCGCGAGCCGCTTCGATCCTTTCGCACACTCCTATGGGCCGCTTTGGATCGGCGGCGGAGCTTGTTGGTGCGGCTGTCTTCCTTGCTTCGACGCGCGCGGCTTCTTTTGTGACGGGTATTGATCTCCGGGTGGATGGCGGGTTTTTGTCCCAAACGATTTGAGTTGGCGGAATCGTCCGCGAATTCGAGCGGTTGGCTGTAGGCTTGTTCCACGTGGAACAAACGCTAATTTACAGATCAGGGTGGCGAGGGCGTCCCGCGGAAACTGCGCGTGTGAAAATTGCACCAAAAATCAGAGTTGGAACCACGGATGGACGGGATAAACACGGATTTCCAGCAGTTTATAGCAAACTGAGGATTCATCCAAAAGATGAGGCGAGTGATCTGCGGAACCCTCTTCTGATCAGTGTGAATCCGTGTCCATCCGTGGTTCTATTTTCCTCTTTAAAGCGGCGAAGCCGAGAGGTAACACCCATCGTGCCCGGAGGTCACGATCCACCGGCATCGTCCATCGAGCAGGCGGTTGAGGTGGATCGGGCGCTCCGTCGCACGATGGGCCACAACGCAGACGGCAATTCCGCAGCCTTGGGTTGCGTGGCTACCTTGGGTGGATTGCATGACATCGACCAAGCCCTGATGGGGTTGCATCCATGCCCTTCCAAACCCTTCAGGGTTGATGCTTTGCTCCATACAAACCCAGGTGAACCCCCTCCCTGTAACCCCGCCTCGGATTCTTTATCCCGGTTGGGGATTCCCTCGCGAAGTTTCGTGTGGTTCTCCATTTGCAGAATCGGATTTTTGATAGTCCTTATGTTCCACGTGGAACAGTGGTAGCCCGCATCGATTTCGAGTGGTGTTTGCGCGTCATGCCGCACGATGGTCTTCCAAATCCATTTTTGAAACGGACGTCTCACTGTCACTTGGAGAAGGCGTCAAACACGCCAGCGCCGGCACATCAGGAAATCCGGAAACAAAGATATAAGTTGTTTCAATAGCGCTTGGTATAGGACATAGTTTGTCCATTCTATTAAGATTTGCTCCCATGAGGCGATCGAGCGTTGCGCTCCGGACAAGATCCTCAAATATAGGACAAAAACCAAATTGTCGGCCAAGTCCAACATCTGGCGTTTAGGCAAGGCAGCGGTTCCAACCAGGAATATTATAGGACGCAATATGTCCTATACTTTCTGCGGGGTAATCTCTGAAAGTTGCGAGAGGTATCGCGGCGGGGTCGCCCTGTTTGGAGTCGCGCCATCAGGCGGCGCAGGACAAGGTCGCGCCCTTGAATGGGGGCTCTGAACCGCATGAAATCGGCACGAACGCCTCCCGTAAGCGGATGGCTATGCGCTCAGGTGCGGGTTGTCTTTGATAAAGAACCGCCACGGCAGGGCGGTCGCCTTGGAAATTCCAATCCGTGGGCTTTGGGCAATCCGGGGGGTGGCTATCGCCGCGCGGAGCGTGAGGAGGTTGCCCTGAAAGAAATCAACACCGTGACCGGACCCGTCAATGCCGAGGGCTTGGGTCAGTTTTCCGGGGCCGGAGCAGAGGAGCCGGAGATCGTTTGATTTCCTCCTCCGGCACATGCCGGGGGTTCCACGGGTCGGCTCCAAGGCGCGTATGAGGACGAAGCCGTCCTCGGGTCCGCCTTTCACGAGGAAGTTCAAAAGCCAGTGCACGCCGTAGTTGAGGTAAATATAGGCGGAGCCCGGCGGATGCTCCTCGACAAAGCGGCGTGAGGAAGGGCGGCTGAACGTGTGGCAGGCTTCATCGCTTTGTGCGGAATAGGCCTCTGTTTCGACGATGAGTCCGCCGCATCCGCGCCAGAGGAGTTCGCAGCCGATCAGGTCGCGGGCGCAGGTGAGGGGGTCGCGTTCGAAAAACCTGCGGTCGAGAGGTGTGGCTTGGTATTTCACCGGGCAATGAATCGAAATTCGACCGTTGAACCGCAGATTTTCACTAAAAGTCACTAATTAGCAGAACGTTGAGGATCACTGGTCGATTCGCCTCGATTGGTGACTGGGGGCGTTCGCGCAAGTCGCTGAACTGCTCCATCTTTTAGTGAATCTCAGTGGTTTTTAGTGGTTTATTTTTTAAAGGGAACCGGTTCGCAGAGCGCCAGCAGATTCTCTGCCGGCGTGGCGCTCGGGATCTCGCGCCCCGCGCTGACCATGAAGGGGTTTCCCGCTTGCTCGTAGCAGGAGAGGGTATGGGCGCGGATTTTTTCCGGAGTGGACCGGAGGATCGCCGAGACAGGATCGGACATCGTGTTCATCTGATCGATCCCGAACTCGCGGGCACAAGCGATGTTGGCATCGGTCAGAACGCGGTGGTCCGCGGCGAACGCGCCGTAGTTGCTGCCGATGCGCTCGGCGGCAAACTGCATGAGGATAGGGAGCCGGGGGAGATGATCGGCAGAACGCCCGCCCAATATCGCGAGGTAACGTTCGAGGCCGCTCATGTCCCTCCGGTCAGCTCTCCGCCGGGCTGAGCGAGTGGACTCTTTCGCGCAGGAGATCCAGGTCGCTGAAGACGGCAATCGATTCGATGCGGAACTGGCGCGTGCCCTTGTCGCCTGGGAGTTCGACCGTGTCACCGGGCTTGCGGCCGAGAAGGATCTGGCCGATTCCCGCCTTGTAGGAAACGATGCCGAGATCCGGGGCGCTGTCCCAGGCTCCGAGGATGCTGTAAACCTCGCGCTCGCCGGACTCCTGGACAAGCGAGACAATCGTCCCGATCGAAACCTGGCTGGTTTCCGGGCTTTCAAAATTTGTTCCGCGCGCGTTCGAGAGGTCGCGTTCCGACTCGATTTTCCGGCGCTCGAGAACCCGCTGCTGTTCCTTGGCGGCCTTGAACCCGAAATTCTCTCGCAGATCGCCCTGCTCCTTGGCGACGTTGATGTCCTTGAGGTTTTGCGGGATTTCCTTGTAGATGAGGTGCTCGTAGTCGGCCTTGCGCTTCTCCAGGCTGGACCAGGAGACGGTGAGCGACTCGACCTTTTCTTCCGGAGCATCTCCGGTGATCATGCTCTGGGTATCCGGATAGAGCTTCACGATCCGGGCCATGAGCGAGCGCTTCGTGAGGTCGTCGAAGACGGGGGTGAGCAAAAGTTTGCGCATCGTGTCGCGGACGGTGTCGCGGTCGGCTTCGGCGATCAGTTCGCCGAGGAGTTTGCGGTCGTCCATGAGCAGGTCGCGCAGGCGGGAGGTGCGGCGTTCGGAGAGCAGGTCGAACTCGAGGGCGCTGAAGACAGCGGCGAGGAGTTCGGCGTTGAAAACCCCCTCGAACCCGGCGCCGCGCTCTTTGCAAAGCCAGATCAGGGTTTCCGAAGAAATCGAGCGCTCGCTGATCCATCGCGCGATTGCGGCATGGATAACATCCTTTTTCCCGACCTTCTCGAAAAGTTTGGCGATCTCGATCACGAGGCGGGAGTTGGCCAGGTGGGCGAGCTTGAGCGCTTTGTCCGTCCAGCGATCTCCGTAGGCCCGCTCGAACGATTCCAGCACCTTGCGGTGTTTCGAAGCGGGGAGGCTGGCGAAGAGCGCGGGCAGGCGGTTTTCCTCACCGACGAGGATGTCCGCGACCGTCGGCGCCTCCGGCCCTGGTGTGAGGGCGCTGTGGCGCGAAAGAATCTCGTCGCGGACGAGGAGCATCTCGACCGCCGCCGCCGACTGGAGCTTGCGGCCTTTTTGCGCGGTATCCTCGATCTGCGCCGCGAGAGATTGCAGTTCCTCAACCTCGTGGGCGAGATCGCCGAGGGCTTTGGTGATCTGGTCGAGCGCGGCCACCTGGTCTTTCGTGTGGCGGGCTTCGCGGAACTGGTCGATGAACCCGCGGCCAGGGTTCACCGCCACTTCGAGAAGCACGAACGGATCCGACTTCTTCGAGGGGATCTGGAAATGCCCGTCCGCCTTCATTTTTTTCTTAACCCCATCCCACCACTTTTTGAAGCCGGCAGCGTCGAAGATTTCGGGCTGAAGCGTGGCCGCAACCTGCTCGGCTGTGGCCTTGCCTCCGAGATCCTCGAGGATTTTGCGCGCCAGCGAAAGGGCGTCCGCCTTGGCTTGGTCGCGGACCGCCTGGGGTTCTTTCGCCTTGCGGGCGAGGATGTGGTCCTCCGGTATCGGCGTGAGGGTTTCGCCCGCGTAAGCCACCTGCATCGGGTGGCTTTTCTTGCTTCCGAAGTCGATAAAGATCTGGCCGGCGATGAGGTTCCACTCCGCCACGCGCCCGAACCCCCAGCTTTTATGCTGGCAATATGAGCCTGGCGAAAGGCTTTCGAGGGCTGCGGCGGATTTCTTGTCAAGGGAGCCGCTCTCCACGGCTTGGGCGAGTTCGTCTGTCATTTTTCTCATTTCACAGGGAATCTGCCCGACATGCAAGGCGAACAAAATTTGCACCCCCGCGTTTCTCGCGTTATGACCTTTGCTCGCCCGACATGAACGAACCCGAATCTTCCGCTCCTTCGCCGCGGGTCTCCGATGATCTCAAGCGGATTCTCGACCTTGCGGGAGGGCGGCCGATGTCCGTCGCCGACATCATCCGGCATACCCGCGGCCGCGGGCTGCAGACGATCGCCATCATCCTCTGCCTTCCCTTTTTGTCTCCGGTGGCGATCCCCGGGCTCTCCATTCCGTTCGGGATCGCGATCGCGATCTGCGGGTTGAGGATCGCCTTCCGCCACCAGCCGTGGCTGCCGGAATTCATCGCCAAGCGGCACATTTCGTTCGCCGTGCTGGAAAAAACGCTCCGGTTCGGGATCGCGGTTCACACGAGGCTCGAAAAATTCCTCCGCCCCCGGTGGACGGTGGTGCTGGACAGCCATGCCTCGCAGATGGCGGCCGGATCCGCCATCGCGGTTTCCGCGTTTCTCCTGAGCCTCCCGATCCCGCCGCCGTTTCCTTTCACAAACATGATCCCGGGCTTCGCCATCGTCATGCTGTGCCTGGGGATGCTTGAGCGCGACGGGGTCGTCGTTCTTTTCGGCTACGTCCTGACGGTCGTTTCGGCTGTCTATGTCGCCCTCATCGCCTTCCTTGGCGGAGCCGGAGCGAACAGGATCTGGCAGTGGATCGAAAGCCTTGGTTGAACCGGGCTACAAGATTTCGAGGAGGTCCTTTTTCGGAAAGCGGACTTTTGGAAGGGACGCGTATTTGTCCCCCTCGGCACGGTATCCAGCCGGGCAGGCGACAACGGCGTTGAACCCCTTTGCGGGAAGGCCGAGGATTTCATCGTATTTTGCGGGATCCATTCCCTCCATCGGGCAGGTGTCCACGCCGAGCAGGGCGGCGGCGGTCATGAAGTTCCCCAGCGCGATATACACCTGGCGGGCCGCCCATTCCTGCACGCACTTCGAGCGCGGGCCGTTCAGAAGGTCGGAACCTATCATGTCCCGGTAGAATCCCAGCGACTCGACCGAAACGCCGCGGACATCGGAAATCCGCGCGAGATATTTTTCCACGAACGCGGCATCAATGTCCCGGCGGGTTGCAAAAACCACGTGGTGCGAGCAATCCGTGACCTGCGGTTGGTCCCACGAATGCGGCCGCAGCGCGGCCTTCAATTTCGCGTCGGTGACGACAAAAAAACGCCACGGCTGGAGCCCGTAGGCCGACGGCGTGAGGACGAGCGCGTCTTCGAGCGCCTCCCACACAGCGGCTGGAATTTTCTTCGCCGGATCAAATTGCTTGGTCGCATACCGCCAGTTCAGAGTCTCGATGAGCGCCGCAGGTTCCAAGAATTTCATGACTGGGAGTGGAAGCCGATACCTCCATTCGCGCAAGAGATTTTTCCAATTTCCTCAGGAACCGGGCCCGGCGGCCAGGGATCGGAAAAACGAACTAGTGCTACACCTGAGAAATGAGCCGGCGGCAGGGGCTTTTACTGCGGGTTCCACCAGCATTTCCCCTTGCCCTCGATGGATGCCTTCGCGCGGACGCGGATATTGGAAAGTTCATCGGCCCCCAGCGGAATGAAAGAACGCAGCGCTTCCATGACCGCGTCCTGCTCGTTGGGGAAACTCATCCCGAGCAAAGCGACATCGGGACCGATGCTCAGCGTGTAGTGCAGGCACTCCGCGACGGACATGTGGGGGAGTTCCGGGGCCGTGTCGGAATTCCCGCCACCCGAACTGAATTTTCCCCGCGGCCGTTCCTGTAACGGCTGGTTGTATCCGGCGGTGTCGCCAAGCAGCTTGCCGGCCCCGAAGGTTTTGAAGCACACCGTCCCGGCCCGCAGCTGTCGGGCCATGGGGAGAACCAACTCGATGTATCGCGGGTCGACAAAAGGCCCGACCGGGAACATGACGACGTCGCACAGGCCGCTTCCCAGCGCGGCGAGCAGCACCTGCGGGCTGTGGCTGGATATTCCCCGGAAGCGAGTCTTGCCGGCATTTACGCAATCCTGGAGTTGGTCCATCCCGCCGCCCGGCGCGGCGAGCTTCTCCCATCCCTCCATCTCCGAGACCGCGTGAAAGGCGAACAGGTCGGTGTGGTCAACGCCCAGCGCCTTCAGGCTGGCGTCCACTTGCGGGGCGACGGGCTCAAGCAGGCTGTCCACCTTGTCGATCACGAACAGGCCGTCGCGCCGTCCCTTCAATGCGGCTCCGACAATCTCCTCGCTGTAGCCGGATTCATACCCGGGCGCGGTGTCGATCAGGTTCAGGCCAAAATCCATCGCCCTGTGGAGGGTGCGGACGCATTCCTCAAGCGGGACGTTCCGGTCGGCGATGTCGCCGATCCCGATGCGGGTCGCATGGAAGCCTGTTCTGCCCAGAGGTTGAGTTGTCATCTTGATATGCGAAGCAGGATTGCACGCCGGGTCTGAAAATGAAACACGGGTCCTCCAATCAGCCTTGCGAGGGGGATCACTGTTAACCTGCACGCGCTGTTGCAGCCCCTTGGAGATTTCGGAGAGGGTGGAGCGTCCAACGCGCTTGACCAGACAGGTGGGCATGAGTTCAGATCCCAGCCATGCACATGGAGCAACTCCGCGAGCTTTTGCTCGGCTTCCCCGGCGTGACCGAGGAGGAGCCGTTCGGTCCGGAGGTGGTCGTTTACAAAGTCATGGGGAAGATGTTTGCGCTCGTGGACTATGACTCGGTGCCTCCAACGATGAACCTCAAGTGCGATCCCGACCGCGCGTTGGATCTGCGGGACGTCCACGAGGCGGTCAGGCCGGGTTACCACATGAACAAGCGCCATTGGAACACCCTTGATCTGGACGGGAGCCTGCGCGGACCGCTCGTGTCTGAGCTGGTCCGGCATTCGTATGATCTGGTGGTTGCCGCTCTGCCGCGCCACGTCCGAGCACAACTGGGGTAGTTGCTGCATCACGGCGGGCTGACTGCTGTTCCTCAACCCGACGCTGGCCCTACGGCCGCAGCGGTGACTGTCCTCCTATCAGCTGCCGGCGGCGGGACTCGAACCCGCACACCCCTTTCGGGATAAGGGATTTTAAGTCCCTTGCGTCTGCCATTTCGCCACGCCGGCTTGCGCTGATTACCAATGGTTTATTTCAAGTTTAACGCATAAGAATGGACGCTGTTCTACATTGACGGCCCGCAAAGGCATGGAACGGCACGCGGGGGGTTGGAGAACAAAGTCCTGCACGGCCTTCCTTTTACCAGCGCCAGAGACGCCCGCAATCGCAAAGTCTGTGGCCTGTGGAGACGCGGCGAGCGCTTCTACGCCTAAGCCCGGATCAAACCGCCAGGGAAACGGTTTGACCTGAGGGAACATCAAACAAGCGCTCGTCCAGTTTGAGGGTCACGGGCGTCCCGCTCGGATTGAATGCCGACGCGCGGTTGGCGGCGAGCACGATGCGTTGGCGCGCGGCCTCGTAGTCAAAAAGCTCGATGTTCGTGCAATACCAGACATCGGGTTTTCCGGCGAGCGGCTTGTAGATCCTTTCAAGGCCAGCCCAGTCGTTTTTGTCGTGAAATTCGAAGCTGTGGCCCCAGATGTAGAAGACGCCGGCCGCGTGCGGGTTGTTATACAGCGCCTCGAACCGCTCCGGCACCGTGGGGGCCGCGGCGTATTGGTGGGCTGTCGAGGCCCACAGCAGCGGTTCCTGCGGGGGGAAACAATTCGGGGAGTTGATGCAGGTGCGGCTGTAAACGACGCCGAGCGAACGCAGGACCTCGACGACCCGGGGGCTGAAATTTCCGAACGGATACGCCATGCCGCGAACCGGATAGCCGACGAGGTCTTCCAGCGCTTTTCTGTCCTCCAAAACTTCCGTCGCAATCTGCGAGGGATCCAGGCGGTCGAGCCAGGGATGGGTGACGGTGTGGATCGCCACTTCGTGACCGCGAAATAATTCCGCGATTTCGGAAGCGTCCAGCGCGGTGCGGCCCCCTTCTTCCACCGCCGGCTTCCCGGTCCGCAGAAGCTTTCCGGAATTCAGGTTGAAGGTGCCTTTGAGCCCCCATTTGTTGAAGGCTTCCACGATGCGGCGGTCGAATGTCAGGCCGTCATCAAAGCTGGTGGTCACGGCGAGGCGTTTCCCGCCCGGGAAGGATGGGATTTCAATGCGGCGAGGTGTGTTCATGATCAGGAAAAGACGGGCATATGGACCTATTTTATCGCGATGACGATCGCGCCGCAGAGAATCAGAAATCCGCCGACCCAGTGATGCCAGGTGAGGGGTTCGTGCAAAAAACACCCGGCCATCGCGATCGCGAAGATCACGCTCAACTTGTCAACAGGAGCGACCTGCGAGGCCCGCCCGAGCTGGAGCGCGCGAAAATAGCAAACCCACGAGAGCCCGGTCGCCAGGCCGGACAGAACCAGGAAGATCCAGGTCCGACGGGAGATGCTGCCCAGCGATTCCGCCGAGAGGGCGGTCGAAGCGAGCAGCCAGGTGAAAACCAGAATGACCGTCGTGCGGATCGCCGTGGCCAGGTTCGAGTTCACTCCCTCGACGCCGACCTTGGCGAGAATCGCTGTCGCGCCCGCGAAAACCGCCGACAGCAGCGACCAGACCAGCCAGTTGTTCAGGATATTCAAGCGTTCCCGTTTTTTAGATTTTCTTCTCCGGCCGGTAGTGGATGACCTTGACGTTTTCCATCGTCACGAGCCCGCCTCCGAGCATTTCATCGAGAACAGGCAGGAAGCCGTTGATTTTCTCCGCTTCATCCACGACCTCGATGACGACCGGCAGGTCCATCGAAAGCTGGAGAATTTTTGACGTGTGGATGAGGCTGTTGGCTCCGAAGCCCATCGGGCTCCGGAGGACGGTGGCCCCGGCGAGGCCGAGCTCGCGGATTTTGAGCACGAGGGCTTCGTAGAGCGGCTTGTGTTCCCACCGGTCGCTTTCTCCGATGAGGATTCTCAATAGGACGGCATCTTCCTGGAGGTGTTTCATGGGACGGCTATTTATGGGTGAGCAACGACACGAGAATGGTTCCGAGCCAGACGAAAGCGAGACAAACCACGACCGAAAGCACGACATTGAGCGCCGCATAGAGCCACTCCCCGTCAGACATCAGGTTGATCGTCTGCAGGCCGAAGGACGAAAATGTTGTGAACCCGCCGAGGATGCCGATCATCACAAACTGGCGGACGAGCGGGGATGTCCAGATGACGCCGTCGGGACCGGTCAGCGCCGAGAAGGCTCCGATCACCAGGCACCCGAGCGCATTCACCACCAAGGTCCCCACGGGAAACGTCTCCCCGAAGCGCACCGCGCAGAAAAGGGACATCCACATCCGGGCCCCGCTGCCCAGCGCGCCGCCGGCCATCACAACGAGATAGGACATGAACATGGATGGAATGCCCGGCTATTTCAGAAATGCCGGGGTTCGTGGGGCGGGGTGCCCGGACGGCTGCTGCCCGGGCCGCTCGATTTTTCCGGAACCGTCCTTCAGGAAGGTGATGGTGGATTTTCTGTTTTTGGATTTGGCCTGGAGCAGAATCGTATCCGGAGGCTCTCCGGACTTCAGCATTTCGGCAATCCGCGACTCGGGGAACGGGCCGAACTGCTGCCCGTTTTTGTGGATGTGGATTTGCATCGGGACGTCCCGGAGGATTTCCGATGCGGAATGATCCGGCAATAAAAAAGCCGCCGATCCTTCTCGCTTCCCGGATGCGCGGGCGGTTATGAATCGTCCGACCGCTTAATCAAATGATACTCCTCGGCATGTTCGTCGGATTTGTAGCCTGGTTCCTCGTCCGTTATCTGATGGCAGGGATTTTCACGGTGGACCAAAACGAGCGGGCCGTAAAAACCGCTTTCGGGCGCGCCGAGCGGATCGGGAGCCAGACCACGCTCGATGATCCGGTGTCGGAAATGCTGACCGAGGAGGAGAAGTCGCGGTATTGCTTCCCGCAGGTGCGGGTGATTCCTCCGGGAGGCCCGTATTTCAAGTGGCCGTGGGAGCGGGTTTACAAAACCAGCATCGCCGTCCAGACGGTGAGCATGGCCTACGATCCGGAGGATGCCGATGCGAACGAAGGCGGCACCCGCCTGAGCGCCGTGACAAAAGACCAGCTCGACACCGGCTTGAGCGGCCAGTTGAGGTTCCGCGTTTCGGAGAGAAACCTTCACGCATGGTTTTTCGGCGTAAAAAATCCGATCGCCCACGTGATGGGGTTCTTCATCAGCGTCCTCCGCGAGCGGATCGCTAATTTCGAGGCTCCCGCGATGGAGTCGGGGGCCGACGACGGGATGGCGGCGGCGGTGGCAGGCATCTCGATCAACGACCTCCGGAAAAACCTCTCCTCCCTCAACGAGCACATGGACAGGGAATGCGCCAGCACCGCCGCGCGCTACGGGATCACGCTCGACGCCTCGCTGATCACCAGCATCGACCCGCCACCGGAGGTGGAGTCCGCGCTCGCGGCGATCAACACCGCGCACAACCAGGTCTCGAGCGACATCAGCCTCGCCCAGGCCCATGCCGACCAGAAAATCGTCCAGTCGCGCCGGGCGGTGGAAATCGAAACGCTCAACGCCCAGGCCGAGGTCGAACCGCTGCTCGCCCTCGCCGGCCAAGTCTCCTCGCTCCAGGCCACCGGCCCCGCCGTGCTTCCGGCCTACCTGCGCAACGTCAAGCTCTCGCTCTTCCGAAAAGCGGCCCGCGTGATTCTGGAGGACCCGCGATGAACTTCCTGATCGCCGCCATCTTTACGTTTATCGGCATGTTTTTTTTCATGCCGGCGCTTCAATTCCTTCTCCGGCTGCTCGGGTTTTACGCGGTCGTGGAAGAAGGCACATGCCATGTCTATGTGCTGTTCGGAAAAGTGCTCGCCGTCCTTGACGAGGCTGGATTTTACTTTTTGTGGGTCAAGCTAGGCCTGGCCGCGCCGATCGTGAACTGGCTGGGGAAACGCTACGTCCTCGACCGCCGGCTGGACCAGATCTACCTGCGCAGCCAGGCGGTGAACAGCGAGGAAGGCGCCCCGATGGGCATCGGGATCTGGTGCGAGATGCGGATCGGCGACCCGGTCGCCTACCTGTTTAAAAATGCCGACCCGCGCGGGTCTCTCGCGGCGAACGTGAGCAACGCGACCGTGCGCTGCCTGAGCAACATGAAGCTCTCGACCATGCTTGAAGGCCGGCACGGCATGTCCCAGACCGTGCGCAACGAGGTCAGCCCGAAATCGGAAGAATGGGGGTTCCAGCTCGGCAGCATCTACATCCGGAAAGTCCACTTCCGCGACCTCGCCATGATCCAGCAGATCCAGGAAAAAGTCGTGAACCGCCTCCGCCAGGTCACCAGCGCGATCAAGCAGGACGGGGCCAACCAGGTCAGCATCATCACCAGCACCGCCGAGCGCCAGGCGGCGGTGGAGTTCGCCAAGGCTGCCGCCATGCGCCCGGCGATTGTTGGCAGCGCGCTCCAGCAGATCGCTCAGTATCCGGATGTTCTGGCTGCGATGTTTGATATTCTAGAGACCCAGCAAATCCTCGCCGGCGAGTCAAAAATCTCAATCGTTCCGCCGAAGAGCGAATTGCTGACGCAGCTCCTTACGAGCAAAGACCACGAGCCCCCGCCTCTGTGAGCTCCGCGTCTCCGCGTGAGGAATCGACGGATCCGGAATTATCCGAGCCCCTCGCGCGCGCGGAATCCGCGCGGCGTTGTCACCAGCGCTCGATGATCAAAGCGACCCCGGAGGAGATCCGCTCCTGATCAGAACAGCAGCGTGGCCGGAGATTCGAGGCTCTTTTTGAGTGAGCCCAGAAATTCCGCGCCCGCAGCGCCATCGACGACGCGGTGGTCGCCGCTCAGTGCCAGCGTCATCCGTTGGCCGGCCACGACCTGGTCCTGGGCGTTGACCACAGGCTTCTTGACAATGGTTCCAACCGCGAGGATTGCGGCCTGCGGCGGGTTGATGATGGCGTAGAAGCTTTCGATGCCGAAGGCCCCGAGGTTCGAGACCGTGACCGTGCCGCCCTGGTATTCCTCGGGCTTGAGTTTTTTTGCGCGGGCGCGGACGGCGAGGTCCTTCACCGCGCTGCTGATTTCGCGCAGGGTGAGTTTTTGGGCGTCGCGGATCACCGGGGTGATCAGGCCGTCCTCGACAGCGATCGCGACCGAGAGGTTGACCGTGGCGTATTCGACAACCGAGTCCCCCGCGAAGGCCGAGTTGATCTTCTGGTGCAGGGCGGCTGCGCGCGCGGTGGCGAGCAGGACAAAATCATTCACGGTCACTTTCGGGGTGCCCTGCGCCTCCGCGGCGGCATTGATGTCCTTGCGCAGCGTGGCGAGCGGCGCGGCGTCGATTTCGAGCGAGAGGTAAAAGTGCGGGATCTGGGTCTTGCTGGCCAGGAGCCGCTCCGCGATCGTGCGGCGCATTCCCGAGAGCGGAACCCGCTTGTCGGCTGCCGATGAGGGCACGTCGATTTTTGTCGCAGCGGGGGAGGAGGAAGCTGCTGGCGCGGATGACCGCGCGGCCGGAGCCGCGTCTTTTTCGGGGACGTCCGCTGCAACGATGCGGCCTCCGGGGCCCGAACCGGCAA
>Ga0194053_10001217_pt1 | contig 16949 bp, 18 predicted proteins | sample SepL228m_MetaG_FD_161684 | JGI IMG/M metagenome (GOLD analysis project Ga0194053, IMG submission 161684) | Anoxic zone freshwater microbial communities from boreal shield lake in IISD Experimental Lakes Area, Ontario, Canada - Sep2016-L227-8m | ecosystem: Environmental > Aquatic > Freshwater >... | reverse complement strand
AAATACCACAAGGCCCAAAAGCATTTGCCCACGAAACCATGAACCAATTTTAGCGGATATTTTATTTATTACTACGACTGCGCTCTCGCGATGATTTTCTGGAAAAATAAATGATACAAACTTTTTTATGTCTTGCTCGTTAATTAGCATATAGAATGTCAGAATTAATACCATGAGTACTGCAAAGACGGCTGAAATAATACCCGCAGTAAAGGAATATATATTAGAAGATAAAGTTCCCAAATTAGAAACTAAGTTATTCAGGGTGTTTTGAATCGTTGGTAAGTGCTGCTGCAAATTACCAAAATTAGAGCTTCGAATATAGGCAGGGATGCTTTGAGCCAATTGCGAAGTCTGAACAACCAGCGGCGGAATTATAATATATACTACACCGAAAATTATTGCGGCTAGTATTAGAAAAAGCGCAACAATTGAAAAAACGCGGCCAATATATTTTTGCCAGCTCTTTACCACCGGAGAAAATGTTGCGGATAAAATTAGGACAATAAAAAACAATGCTACTACATCTTTTACCAAATACAAAAGAATAAAAGCTGCAATAATTAGCAAGACTTTGGCAACAGACCAAGACGATATTTCAAATTTTACTGTTTCCGGCATAATGCGTCTCCCCATTTACCCTGTTAAATACGATCGCATCACTTTGTGATTAGATCGTCCGCCTCTGGCGGATTTAACAGGGCGAGTTAATATTACTACTCTGGATTTTAGCACAAAAATAAGATATATTAAAGCTGTTTTCTTCTAATTGTCGGGGATTAGCGCAGCCCGGTAGCGCGCATCGTTCGGGACGATGAGGCCGTGAGTTCAAATCTCACATCCCCGACCAAGTGTTACAGCTTCAGGTTTTATGTTCTGGATGAACTGAAAACATGCACTAATCGGCGTGTTCAAATAGCCGGGGTAGTTCCAGACCAAACCAGAGGGGAATATTGAACACAGGATCATTCTCTTCTGTTGAAGATCGGAATCTGTATAAGTTTTTGCTAAATCTTTGAACTTTTCCTGAATAAAAAGTGTCACATCTTCAATATTATATTTCGTGATTAAATCGTCATTTTTCGTCATTTGAATTCTGGCGATTTTTGCTTCCAATAGACTATTTTGTTCTCTGAATATATTGTCGGAGTATATACCAGACAAATTCTTGTCAATTAATGCTTGGCGTGTTTCATATGACCTTTTAAGCTCGTCATCGGCTTGCTCTCGTCTTTTCTGCAGCGTTGCCACCCTTTTATAGTATGTCTTGCGTAAGTAGATAGAAATCAGATCTAGAGCCTTTGGAGTCGGCTCGACATTAGTGAGTAAGCTGGTGGTCTCTTTCTCAATTTCCTCCATTGGTATTGAGTGGCTTGCGCTACACCACTTCTGACAAAAATAGTAAGCATATCGTTGTTTTTTGCCTTTGCTCCAACCGGCTGTTAGTGACTGGCCACAGGTGCATTTAACAATCCTTCTAAGTGGAAACTCTGGATTATCTCGGTTTTTCTTGGCGAGTGGCTTGGAAATATTAACATTGCGACCATCGAGAATGGCTTGAACCTGATAAAACAGTTCTTCGGTAATCATCGGAACGTGCTGTCCTTGGACTTCCTGGCTGTATTTTTTAGAGACCAATTTTCCGGTGTAAAACTTGTTGCGAAACATTCTCTGTATTGTCTGTGGTTTAACCTTAAATTCTTTACCGGATCGGTAACTGACTTTCACACCCTGATTACACAAGATCTTGGCCATCTCCCTGAGCGACTTGGTTCCGGTCGCCATGAGATCCCAAGCATTTTTTAGAGCATCAAAAGTTTTTGGATCTTTTACCACATAACCGTTTTCATTAAGATAGCCGAATGGCGCGAGGCTGGTCGGTAGCCCCGAAAGAAATCTGGCGCGCAAACCATTTTTACTGCGCTCTCCACGGACATCGTTGTCCATTTGAGCAAATCCGGCCAGCATCGTCTCAACAAATTTTTCTGTCGGACTGTTACCTGTTGGTTCAGTAGCAGATATTAAACTGACTTCACTTTCAGCCAGTTTTTTTCGAATGATTAAATAATCTGAGGTCTGGCGAGAGATTCGATCAAGTCGGTAGACGATAACATAATCGATGTCCTTTTTATTCTTGCGGCAGTACTCAAGCATTTGAATTAATGTTGGTCGGCCCTTGATGGTTTTGGCTGATTTGCCCTCCTCCCTGAAAACCTGGACTATATTAAGTTTGCGGCGAGCAGCTTCCTTGATACAAATGTCTTCCTGTGTTGATAACGAGTAGTTTTCTACCTGCTCCTCACTGGAAACGCGGATATAGACAACCGCTTGATTTTCCTTCCTTTGTACTTTCCCCAAAATTGATTCATTCATCTTAGCCCTCCCTTTCTAATTGTTGTAAAGTTTTGCCACTAAATAATTGTTTTTCGTAGATATCGAGCCATTCGTCCAAAAGATATTGAAATTCAGTCAGATATACCGAGAGTTCTTCGTCCGGGACATCGGCGACCGTATCTCCCAATATCGCCCGAGCTTTCTGAATTTGACTCTCCTCTTGATCGTTGGACATCAGAGTATTTAACGAAGAATCAAAAGCTTTACGATGAGTAAGAATCGAATCCTTGAGATCGTGTTCAATTACCGGCGACTGCCAACTTTTAGCCTGGTTTGGACCGGATATTGCCGGACTTGATACGAGTTGTTGAGATAGTTCCATATTCCCTCCTTACTAGTCTTATATTACTAGTTTATAGGCATATATGCCTAGTGTCAAGAGGGTGTTCAAATAATTCTATTTAAAATAGCTAGTACCAGATAAGTAAATCAATGCCTATCCAAGATTGCGAATTATGTTGCATATTTGCTTCTGTAATTCGTACGAATCACAATGCCCGAGGATTCCCATATATGACGAAGAGTTTTCCCGTGTAAGTTTTTTCAACATCCTTCGTCTGGTTTTCGTTCTCAAGACGGTGTGGTGAGGTAATATTACATATCCCAGAAAATCAATCCCTTGTTTTAATTTTCGAATGCAAACTTTATTTTCGTGAAGACGAAGTTTAAGATTTTCATTTAAGAATTTCTCTATTACAATAATCACTTTTTTGAGCTGATCTTCATTATTAGATAGGATTACAAAGTCATCGCAATATCTCAAGTAATATTTAATTCTAAGATTGTGTTTTATAAACTGGTCAAATTCATTCATATAAACATTAGCAAAGAGTTGACTTGTTAAATTGCCAATCGGAATACCTACCCCAGAGCAGCCGAAGGCTGCTCTCTCTCTCTCTCTCTCTCTCTCTCTCTCGATTTTCGACTCGAAAATCGAATAGTTGAAGTTGAGGTTGTGCTCCAAAACCTGAGCCAAAACTTCCAATGATTTCATCAAGTAGTGACAGCAGGTCCGGATCGTCAATTTTGTTCTTAAGGATATCGAAGAGTCTTTGATGGTTAACGGAATTAAAAAACTTTTTGATATCGCATTTAAGTACATAGCAGGGGCCGGTATAGTTTTTGCTTATTTTGCGAGCCATTCTCTGTAGTTCGCTAACGGCTCGGTGGGATCCTTTTTCGAGACGGCATGAGTAGGATCCAGATATAAAATATTCGTTAAATATCGGATATAGTATTCTATGAACCGCATGATGAACAATCCTGTCTCTGACCTTGGCCTTATGTATATGTCTTTGTTTTGGGTCTGTAATATGAAATGAGCTATAATTGCTGTGCTTGTATTTCATTCTTGTTAGCTCTTCGTGCAATTCAAAAAGATTATTTTCCAGATTCAATTCAAACTCCTGAACATCTGTCTTGCTCCGCTTGCCATTCCTGAATTCTTTCCATGACAAAAGCAAATTATCCAAACTTATTATTTTTTTATAGAGGTTTTCCATGAGAGATGATGTTCCAATTATTCAAAAGACTTACGATTTTTATCGTGAATTCTACAAGCTCGTTCCTCAGATTCCAAAGCTCGATAGATATTCTTTAGCCCAGAAGATAGAAAAGTCATGCCTGGATATGCTTGAGCTTCTTATCTGTGCCTCGAGGAAAGAAAAGAACGGCAAACTCCAACTACTTGATCAAGCAGCAACTAAATTAGACCTGCTAAAATTGTTTTTACGATTAGGCGAAGATACGCAAGCCATCCCATCTAAACGTTATTTAGCCCTATCTAAAATGCTCCAGGAGATTGGGCGAATGCTTGGCGGATGGATCAGGAGTATGAATTAAACAAAACTCCCGTTTAAACGGGAGAAATAAAGACAGTTGCGACGGAACAGCCACCGATTGCTGGCATTCCAGATGTTGTCGGGATTGTCATAGTTGCTGTTGAGCCAGGCACCGTCATCATTGCGTTCGACGTAGAACACCAGGAGGTAGCCATCGGAGTCCTTGATGGGCTCCATGGCCACGAGCAGCCATTCGTTCATCGGCTGGTTGAGATAGTAGCGTCGGATCTCGGGACCGTCTGAGGGCAGGCAGAGCTTCCAGCCGAGCTTGAGGCCAGCCTCGTAGGTTTGCAGGCGCGTGCAGCCCTTCGGGTAGCCGAGTTCCTCGTTGGAAGCGTAGACGAACTCAATGTCTTCTTCCACCTGGGGAATGTTGGCTGCGAAGTCCGGCTTGCTCATGATGTCACCAGCCCACTGGCTGATGTTGCACACAGGGTCGGTCTCCGCCAAGGCGTGGCGGAAATCCGCTTCGGTCTTGAGGGTGCCGACCCGCACCGTCAGGAACGGCGGGCGTTGGATTAGTGGCAGACTGCGCGCGTACTCGGCGGCCAGTCTGTCCATGAGCAAGTGCTGTTCGGCCTTGAAGGTCGGGTTGCTCATGGCATGCTGGATGTCCTGCGGATTGCGGCGCTCCTTGCAGATCTCCTCGATACGCCTCAGGTAGTCATCCAACAACGTCTGTGCGAGGGTAACTCCATCTGTTGCGGCCATGGGTTACTCCTCCTTTACAGTGATTTCCCCTCTAAGAATGAGGGTTCGCCCTTTGGGCTTAGCTATTTACCTTCAATAAGATAAACAATTAAGCCCAAGGGAACATTGGAATTTCAACGAGCATTTAACCTGTTATTATACACTTTTTACAGCAAAAGTCAACCATTTTGACCCGATTCTAATCAAGTTATCACTTACATCAAGAATATCACAATTTTATGGATTTCCCGTCAAAAATGTTCTCGGATTTACGGGGATTCCGAAGATATTAATTTGGAAATGCAGATGCGGGCCGGTTGACCAGCCGGTGCTTCCTCGCGTGCCGATAATAGTTCCGGCGGGGATCGTATCGCCAACATGAATGTTGGGATCTATTGTATCTAAGTGAGCGTATGTTGAAGTGATGAAGTGTCCGTTATTTATATTGACGTGTCTACCGAAACCCCAGTTGACTGTATCCGCATAAGTAACCGTACCGTCCATAAAAGCGATAACAGGATCACCGATAGGCCCTGCAATATCAATTCCGGTATGAAACGGCTGGTATGGCGAGTGCTCGCCGTATTCAAGAGTGACTACTCCTTGAGTTGGCCACGCAACGGATTGGTTGATATGATCTACCACTTCTCCGGTTAGCGGGTCTCTAATGTCAACTACGAGGTCTTGGGGATTATATTGTGCCAGAGCATTTGAAACTATATTGATACCGTCTTGAGTCAGAATAAGCACCGAAAAGACCGGTACCATAATAATTGCCAGCATAGTGAAAAAGAGATACTTGATCTCTTTTTTCATCGAAAAGGCAGCCGCAATTATTTTTATAGTTTGCGGATTCATTTTCTTTTAGTTCTCTCGGATGGGTCGGTGGTGATTAGCGGATGTTCGTCTTCCGAGGCAGTAATCTTAACTGCTACATGATGTTGATCGGCAATTATTAAAGCCTCGCCTCGCTCGCAGGTTAGAAGGAACCGTTGCTCGTATTCGCTTAAGCGGAATTCTTGGGCAACATTTCTAATGGTAGTTGTGTCCTGTCTCATAAGAATTCTAAGAGCGCTTTGGCTGGCAATTGCTCGACCGTGCACGTTGCCTAGAAAGTCATTTGCTTGTTGGGAGATAATGCTAACTCCTAAATAATATTTTCTAGCCCTCCTTACCATGCCGGCAATAAACCTAGCCGACTCTTCATGTTCGAGCATCAGCCAGGCTTCATCTATAACAAAGATTCGTTTGCAGATATCACCCTGAACTTGGTTTTGGACGAACTGAGCAATAATCAGATGCATAATTTGACGGATAGATTCCGGCAGGTCTTTGGTATCAAAAACTACTAGGCGATTATCAAGTTCAATATTGGTGTGCTCATCAAAAACCTCTGAAAGCGAACCGGTGGTATATTTCTGCAATCGTTTTACTAATCTTGGTTGTTTTAGTGATCTTAAAGTTGCGTAGAAGTCATACATCCGCGGGTAATCTTTGTTTCTCTTTACTTTATTAGCGGCCTTCTTTCCAAAGCCAAACTTTTTGTATGTTTTAAGGATGGCTTGATCAACAACGGATTTTTCCTCTGAAGATAGCCCGTCAGCCATTAGCGATATAATTTCCGTTAGCGATTGAACATGGTCGGCAAAGCTATCCGGATCGTTGACTGAAATATCAAATGGGTTAATCTTTTCCTTTGAATGAACGGAGAGCTTGATCCTTGTTCCGCCAACTGAAGCGGCCAATTGCTGATATTCTCGTTCCGGATCGATGACGATGACTTTTGTTCCCTGCATAAGGTGGCGCAGAACTTCGACTTTGGCGGTGTAGCTCTTGCCGGCTCCGGATTGTGCGAAAAGTATTGAGTTAGCATTTGGCAGGGAGAATCTATCTAGAATCACGAGCGAGCTATTAGAGCGATTTATCCCGTAAAGTACGCCCGACTCATGCACCAGCTCGGATGAGATAAAGGGAAAGGTTAGGGCAGCCGACGAGCTGTCTAAATTTCTTTTTTGTGCCAACTGATTGTCGCACCTTGGTAGTGCCGACTGAAAGCCTTCAATCTGTTGATAGAGAGCGGATTTGGTATAGAATAGTCTGGTAGCCAGAACTGTTTCCAAAAGTTTTACGGTTCGGTTAAGTTCGGCGAGTGTTTCACAGGACAAAGTAACATAGAGAGAGATCTGAAAAAGATTTTCCTGCCCACGCTGAATTTTATCGCGAAGTTCAATGGCCGAATCGAGCGGATCGGTTAGCTCGGCACCGATTATCTTACCGGCTCGCTCCATCGCTCTTTTAGTAGATGTCAGCTCGGTAATTTTGCGGTTGAGTTTGGGCAGAGCCAGCATCGCGTCAACCGGTTCAATATGATAAGAAATGTCAGCATTGTGGTTAAAGTTAATCAGATGATTAAGCCAACCGCTTGAGGCGGTGTAGGGAAATCCGGAGACGAATAAGGTCTTAACATAGCGGCCGTCAACTATTAGATAGTCCGGGTACTCTTCAAGTCCCGAATAGGTAATAAAATCAAGCTGGTCTTGAGAGCCGATATGAAAAGACAAAGCGCGTTTCTGCTCCTCGACTTTATTAACTTTTGTTCTTCGTCTTCGATTAAATATAGTCCTGCTCATTTGTCTGCCTCATTATTTGTTTCATTAATGGCTGAGTCTTGGCCTGATCGGGACGATAGAAGCTGTAAAACAGATCAAGGACTTCCAAGGTGTTTAGCGGCTTGGCGTTCATGCCGAACTTCTCCAGTCCTTTGATGATAATTTCCTGTTCTAAATTAAGCTGTTCTTTTACCACTTCGAATTCAACCGGAGTTTTGCTTCCGTATGGAATTACTAAGTAAAAACGGCGTGATAAAATCTTGTTGCCGGCGACTAATTTCTTTATGAACTCACAGTACGATTTGCTTTGCTTGATATAGATTTTTTCTTTCTCGCCGGCGCATTTTTGCTCGAAGTCCTCAATGTAGCGATCAATATCAAGCTCTCTGACCCGGATTAAGATTTGAATTGGAGAGTTGAGAGAGTTTAGAAAAGTTTGAAAAGTATCGACGATGACATCTTGCTCTTCCTCGCTTTGGAGTTCAAAGTTGACCGATGAAGTCGAGAGAATAGCTCGGTAGCGGTTAAATGGCAAAACCAGTATGCCGTCTCTAACTTCTTTGATTCCGACTTGTGTTCGGGCCGAGCCGAATTTCTCACGCTTCTTGGTATTCAACATCAAATCCTCCTTTCTTCGACGGCTTGATTGAGACAATTGATTCGGAGCTTTCAATAACCGGTCGCTCAATCAACCTCTTTTTATTAACCCTCCTTTTAGAGGTTGCCGTTTTCGGCTTTCTTTCCTCATCTGCAATCTTTAAATCTGCCAGCTGTTCGCGGAAGGTCGGGTCGTTTTTAGTGAAAATATAGATTCTCGGGCGAGCCTTATATCGCAGATAAATTACCAGCCAATCGGCCAGAATTCGTCCTTTGTAACGAAGAGCCAGTAAGCCGAAGATTGCAAACTCCCCAATCATCAAGACGATTTTCAAAGAGCTTAAGTGTAGCTTCGGTGGTATCGATCCGTAAAAGGCAGTGCCGATGATCAAAGAAAATACTAACAGGATTATTTGAATGAAATTTAAAGAGCCGGCAATCTTATCTTCGACTGTTGTTATTTGAGCCGGTACGACGGTTGATTTCATTTTGCCCTCGCTATTTTAGTAGCCGCTCCGGCAGTTTTGCCGGAATTCGAACTAATGACATTGATTATTTGCGTTGAGAACTTCTTCAAGGTATTGCCGGCCTGCGATGACATGGCGAGTTGAACGGTGACGGAAGTGCTTTTTAAAAGAACCGAGAATAAAGCTACGCCGACCAATATTCCGATGATCGGGTTTTCGCCGACTTGACCGGGCACTGTAAGAAACGCGGAAGCCAGTTGAATAATTACCACATGCAGGAATACGGTAAATATTGTGACGATATAAATCTTAACGGCATTGCCGACAAAGTCCGACATCTTAGAAGATAGGGACAGCAAGCAAACCAGCGGAGAAATAACAGCTCCAAAAGCCAAGATCATTAAACGGCTGATATAGAAAATTAGCAATACGACCGCCAGCAATATAAATAGGATAGCAAATATTAAAGTAATCAAAGCGGTTGTACCGCTTAGAAGTGCTGCCGGGTCGAATGCATTAATTATCCAGGCGCTTGAGAGTCCGCCGGTGGCATGAAGCACAGCGTTGACCATTACTTGGCAAAGCTCGATTATCCAATCGATCCAAAAGATTGAAGTATTAGCCAACAGAAAGGCCAGACCGATTCTCGGCAAGAGTTCTTTTAGTGGAACATCATCGAAGCCGAATGATGATGCGCTCATTACTCGAAATCCCAGTAGCGCAATCGCGATGGCAAAGAGCGAATCAGTTATTCCAACGATGATTAGCCAGAAGTTAAATACTACCGAGTTAGTCGAAAGAGTCGGCGTCGAGGTCAAAAACCAGATGATGCCGTTTAATATTGGCTTAGTTACCGAACCGATGATGTTTTGCAAAAAACCGGAAACGGCATCAAGCAGAATTTGCGTTAGTGTTCCGGTCTGCTCGGTCGGAGCAATCGGCTCAAGTTGTAGAGCAGTCGCCGAGCCGCCGGTTGAGCTTTCGGTTAAAGATTGACTTAGTAAATTCGTCATAAATGCGGCGGCAATTACAATAACAAGACCGATCAGAGCATTTCTGATCGTTCTTTTGGCATCTTCAAGTGCCGCTGGATCTCCGGATGAAGTGATGTATAGGTAACCGCCTCGAACCAGAAAGAAAACGACTGCAGTGCCCGCAAGTGCCAGGATTGCCGTCATCGCATCAGAGGCAAACCGATCAACCTCGGCATTGGAGGCAGCAAAAGCGACTCCGGGAGTTAGGAGCGGAACCAATATTCCGATTCTAATCAGTAGTTTTTTCATGGATCAGACTATTTAAATGATTGATTGGCTAAATCCGTAACTATACCGCTTAAAACCAATGCTCCGATACAAACGGCTAAGCCGATCGAAGAATATACCAGAATCTTTTTTGACCGGTCAAGATTTTCCGGATTGCCGGAACTGGTAATGTAGCCGATACCGCCCATAACAAAAAAACCGGCTGCGAGCAGACCGGCGATAGTGACGAGAACCTGGATGACATTAGTTGCGAAATTTTGGACTCGGGAGAGGTCGGGGGCCGCAAAGGCCGGCGTAGCCGACAACAATACTATAAATATTGACATACCAAGAGAGCGGAGACGAAGCATAAAACCTTCTTTCTCCCCTCCCAGTAGAGAAATGCCTTGCGGACATTACTCAGATATTAATTTTTATATAATCTGTTTTGCGCCTTACTAATTCAGGTATATACCTAGTGCTATATCTTTGTCAATAGGCTCAGCATTTTTGCCTTTTTTAAATTATTAAGAATACGGAGAGATGGTTGATTAATAATGAAGAATACTATATAATACGCGCAAGCCACTTGAGTGGTGAGTATATTCTCTAGGGGTATGCGTACCTCGCAAGCAGGATGCGTCCTGCGCAAGGAGAAAGAAATTGGATCGGAACAAGTTCATTGAGGCTGTAAAGCGCGCGCTGGCCAGTTGCTTCGAAGCGCCGGACGGTAGCAAGAATTCGCTAGCCGACTGTCGAGCTAAGCCATTCGACAGATGGCATGCGAACAAGCCCATCGTCATGGACCAGAACGACACCTACCTACAACGTCAGAAATACTTGGTGGTAAGCATGCGATGTGTACCTGAAACTGACGAGCGACGCTGGCATGGATTCCTTGCCGAGAACGGGAGAGGGTTCGTCCGTGAAGTCGAGCTGGAGTTCCGAGCCCCTGTCTGGACTGCACCAGTCTTCCGATCACGCAATCTCAGTGACCTTCCTGATGAAGACCTTTGGGTCATCGCGGATGACCTTTCCGAGCTTATGGGCGACTATGCCGCGAGCAGACTTGCTGAAGGCACGAAGGCTCAGAATGACGGCAAGGAGTTTCACAAGGCGCTCATGAGAGCGCTGAACCCGTAGAGCAAGAGTGGATCTAGCGCATTGCCTAGACTTGATTCAGGAGGAGACTGTCATGTCAGTGGAAGACGAAAATGCCGAGAAGAGGCTGGTGCCTATGGTCATCCTGCCGCCTGGCGTTATGAACCAGGTGGAGGTTGAGGTAGTGATGGTTGAGCCGTGCGTTGCACTCCAAGGCGAGGCAGCCAAGCACACGGACAACCATGTCGAGGATGTCTTCGTCAAGGGCAGTATGGTCAACCCGGCCTGCTACGTCGTGGAGACAGATCGCGAGGGAACGATCCCCCTCCTGAAGCTGAGGCTGATCGAGGAAGCAATACGCACTGCTCGCGAAGAGCTCGGCAAGAGCACCTCTTCGGCTGCGCCGGCAGAGCAGGTCAAGGAGAAGCTGGCCACAAGGATCATGGAACTGCTGGTGCCTGCTGAACTCAGGTAGCACAGCATCGCGCTGTATTTTGTAACCACGAGACTGGATCCCTGATTCAGTCTCTTTTTTTGTCTTAATAATATTATTGGTTTTTCTCCCGCCAGTCTTCCAATCTTATAGAACAAATAGTCTGTTCGCCTCAAGGTCGTTCAGATCGTAGTGTGCTCCACCTTGACCCGTCCAGTCTATTTGTTCTTAGCCTCTACTCGATGGCGGGAGGTCGACCTGCATTGGGTAATAATAACAGGAGGTTAATATGGAATTAGTTAAAGAGTTAGAGATAGCACACAAGAATGATGTGTTTAGAAAGTTAGGTTTTGGAGTTACGATGACTTGCGGAGCAGCGGAATTGCCTGATGTTATTGGGCTGATGCAAAAAGTCAGAGACTTTAACACTTTTACAGAGGACAACGATCCGTATGGAGAGCATGATATGGGTAAACTAGAATGGCATAGCGAAAAGGTCTTCTGGAAGATTGATTATTACAATGACCAGTTGACCTGCTTTGAAGATCCGCTATCACCAACATGTAAACGGGTGATGACCGTCATGCTAGCTGAGGAGTATTGAGTAAAGAGCCCTCGGAGTTTCGACCACTTCGGGGGCTTTTTTTATTGGCGAATAGAGTTCTATACTTCAGAAGCTTTGTGAGATACAATAAGACCATATTGAACCATAAATAATAGAGAAAATGAAAATAATTATTTTAGAAGGTCCTTCCACTTCGGGGAAAACAACAGTCGCAAAACTGCTTTCCGACAAACTTTTGTTGACTGGCTTCTCGGTGCGGTATGTTACCGAAGATGAAACATTAATGCCAATTTTAAGCGAAAAAGATTTTCAAGTACATTTGAAGCACTTGAATAGTCTGCTATCAGGATTGGACAATAAAGTTGACTTCGTGGTAGCCGATAGATTCCATTTAACAAGTGCAGCGGTAACTAATACTTCCATCTCGGAATTTAATGTACTCGAGAATTCTTTAATCAAATATGACCCACTTATTGTTTTTCTTGAAATTGATGAAGAAAAACTTGGAGAAAGAGTTTTTGAAGCGATGAAGCACCGCGGTCCGTCATGGAAAGCCCATGTCGAAAGCAAAGGATCAAAAGAGGATATTATTAACTGGTACAAACAGACTCAAATAAACCTACTAACGCTTCTGAAAAATTCCATAATTTCTTACAAGCTCATTGATGCTACTAATTCAAATTATGATAATATATCCGAACAGATCTTTAACGCAATATGTAACAATAAAAATTAATAATGAACAATATAGAATTTAAAATATATAATTTTCAACCAACATGGGATCGAGGCAAATCTTTCGAGCTAGTCGCAATATATATCGATGGAAAGAATCTCGTAGAAATCGTTGAGGATTTTGAGAAAAGAAAAGGTTACGAAAACACCCCGGGTTCGTATGTTGGCAGTTTTCCCGAAGCACTGGTGCGAGAGCTCGAAGGCAATCATGGGCGCGAAGTAGAGGTTTTAATTTCTGCAGGGTCATTGTTTACTGATGATTGGAGTATAAAAATGGATTTCGATATTCAAAACAATACAGTTACTTGGTGCAACTTTCGCCAGCCATGGAAAAGCAATCCGGATAAAATCGGTAGTGATTTTTGGGACTATTCAGATTTTCCTAAGTTTGAATTTTCTGAAAAACAATTCCGATTAGAGCTAAAGAAACTTGAGGACTTTTGCAAGAAGTCTAAAACATGATGCATTGGCGGCGGATTGGGTTTTTCTTTCTATCCAGCTGGGACAATAATTTCTAAAAATTCTCGCATTAACCCTTTTTTGTTTTAGCTCTTCCTTACAATTTATTCCCAAATTTCAGCGCTGATTCCTTGATCTCTAATTTTATCATTGGTTGAAAACCAAGCATCAAAGTCTTCCGGTTCCTGATAATCATTAAGTAACCCCTTCATAGATCGTTTAGCATATATCATCAAAGCCATAGTCTGGCAGGCAAAGAGAATGGTTGGGAATGGCTTGCCGATGTTTTCCTCCCACTCATTAGCATAAAAGAGTTCTAAATAGTTCTTCATTTTCTTTTTGATCATGTATTTGGGCTGTGCAGAATCCAAAATAACAAACACGAATTGCTTAAATTCTGATTTGGTCTTTCTAGTATAAATCAGCTGCGGACTCAAATCTTCCATAAATTTATATATAGAATTTGAGGTGACATCCGCAGCGGTTAGAAATTCGTAGTGTATTCCTCTTTTTTTATTTCTCTCAATTAAATGCAAACCACTATCAGCAATCAATAGCTGTTCAGCGATAAAATTTTCTGTTCTCTCATTATCACGATAGAGCTTTTTGAGATAGCCATTATTATCTTGGTCCAGCGATTTAAAATATCGGATAGCATTTATTCCGGCATAGTAGATTGTTGGTGACATTACGATTACTGCTGAATTTGGGTAGATTCTGTTTAGATACTCTTTTTCGGTTAAGTCTTTTAGCCAGTCGATTATTCTTTTGTGATATTTATGATTTAGGAATGCTTGAATTTGGGTTCTGTTTAGGAATCGGTATTTATATATTAGATTTAGTATTTCTATTTGTTTGTTGGTTATTTTGGGTAGTGTCATTTTGTAGTTGTTGTAATTACATTATTTTTTACCTAACCTACCTAACCATACATTATGTAAGGGTTAGTGCGACAAATATTTGTAAATTAGCCTTGAAAATGTCGATATTTTGTATCATCGGCTGATACAAAATTACTTAAATTAAGCGCCCTTCTTTTTCTTGATATTATTCTTTTCTGCTGTCGGAAAATTGATCTGTTTTTGTTTGGATGGTTTCTTCAAACTAGATTTAGCGGCATGAGTTTTTCCAGAAAGTAGCTCATCCAAATACTCTTCCACCTGTTCGCGCGAAGTTGCGTATTTCTTCCTAGAGTAGGCCAAGACGGCCTTTTTGACCTCTTCACTAGCTTTGATACCCAAAGGAACTGTAACACCGGAGAAGGCGTTCTCACTGGCTTCGTTACTAACCTTCATATAGAAGTGGTATGGCGCCAAGTTTACAATATCGCCGGGTTCAACTTCCGGTTCCATAAACGGCAAAATAAACTTTTCATCATCTGGGCTGGCCTTAAGACAAATTATCGTGTTGGCATTGCCGGCAACAATTTGCAATATTTTTTGATCATCGACTTGAGCAATATTTTGATGCGAAGCAATCAAGCCAATACGGAACTTTCTGCCCTCAGAAGTTATCTCGGAAAATCTTGGCGTAGCAAAGTTTTGGAACTCATCAACATAGAGGAAGAAATCCCGTCTTTTGTTTTCTGCAATCTTAGTTCGCTGATAGGCCGCCATCCAGATTATTGAAGTTAGGATTGTACCAAAGAAAAAGCTTTGGTCTTCGCCTAGGTCGCCTTTGGCTAAATTGACCAGCAGTATTTTACCTTCGTCCATAATTTGGCTAATGCTAATAGTGCTTTTTTCTTGAAGCAGAATATGGCGAGACATTTTTGTAGTGATAAACAGACCGAGCCTTTGGGTCAATGGCGCAGTAACGCTTGAGAGTTGCATTTTGCCCAGCAAGGCAAACTCCTTATTCCAAAACTGTTTTAAAACCGGATCTTTAAGGGATTGGGCTGTTTTCTTTTGAAAACTTTTGTCGGTTAGTAATTTTTGCAAAGTATAGAGACTTGGGTTCTCTGTTTGTAGTGCAGTTAGCGTAGCGTTTCTTAGGATGTGCTCCATCCTCGGTCCCCAATACTCTTTAGCGGTTATTTTGGCGAAAACCCCTATAACCGAACTGGTGATCCATTCTTCCCCGTCTTCTTTGTCTAGAAACTTTACGCCAGGCGAAAGAATATTGAGTCCAATCGGCCAGCCTCTATCTGATGGATCAAAAACCACTACATCTTGCCGGCGATTCTCCGGAACGATTTCCAACAGTTCATGGAACATATCGCCATGCGGATCAAATACTGCCAGTCCTTTGCCGTTTACCATATCCTGATAGATAGCGCTTTTAAGCAAAGTTGTTTTACCGGTGCCGGTCTTGCCGATAATGTAAGTATGTTTTCGTCGTTGATCTAAGGTTGTGCCAATTGCTGTTTCATTTCCGGCGTAATCATTGACGCCAAATATTACATCCAGGTCAGGGTTCTCTTTTTTGAAAGAAAGCGGAACCGGTAATTCGCGACTACGAACTCGGGATAAATCTTCACTGTGAACATCGGTATTAAATGGAAAATGATACAACGCACCGATTTCCGAAGAAGACAGCACCAGTGATCCACCTACTCGATTTCTGAGTTTCCACAATTTAATTCTCTGAGAGATGGTCCCAAAGTAATTTCTTCTAACAGCAAGAGTTTGTCCACAAGAATGACGATAACTCATAAAGGATGAGCGCAAACCTTTTTCGCGTTCACTCATCTGATCTTTGCTTACTATTAGAAGAGTTCGGATACTCGTCTCAAAAAGCGGAGAGCTAAGTTTTGTTTTAGACAATTCTGATAATTCTATATCGGATGGTGACGGCTCAAATTTTGTATGAGTAATTGGAAATTTGGCTTCATTGCCGGAAACAAATTCGGCTAGAAAAAGAATCGGGATCATAATTACATGAGTGACAAATTCTAAAACTTGAACAAAGACATTGGCCGTTCTTTGGGCTTGGGTGTTTTGCGACCAATCAATATGAGTATTACGGTGTAATACCTTTCTAAGCCTACTGGTTTCGTGTTTCAAACCGTTTTTATTGGAATGAACCAGTGGTTTTAAAACAACTTGAAGCGCTAAAAGTTCGTCGTCTTTAAGCCGTGACATATTGGAGGTCAAATATGCCAAAGGGTCATGTTTGTTAAGGTCGTCTTGTTCATTCAGTGGCAGACAGAAATGTTTTTGCAGACCAAACTCCAAAACTTTTACATTTTTGGGAATTGTTTGAGGAATATATTCTTTAATTTGTTTGATCTTCAAATCAGGAGAATATGCCCGCAGAGTTTTCTCAAAAGTCGAAGCGTAAGATTTTGGCGTACGGATAATAAACTGGATGCCGGTTTCTTTTCTGGAGATAATTTCAAACGATGCGGAGATCTGCCGGAATGTTAATCTGTCTCGCCATGATCTTTGTTCAAGCAAACCCATGATTAAGTTAAATAGCTGAGAATTGGAAACATTCTGAATTTTGGTATCAACCGGCGGGGTGATTTCCAAAAAAACATATGGCTCTTTTAGATGACGGATAAATCGGATCAGACTGGAAACAATTACAAAAAATAGCCATAAGGCTATTAAGTAGAGGACTATAACGACTAGGCGATAATAGAGGTCAACCATCTGGGGAGACCAAAATATACGGCTGATGTTTTGGAAGAGGGATATATTGGAGATACTAAATTTCACATACTCCTTGCCCGCCTCCTTATTCTCGTTGTTATTATATTGTTATTTATGGTTTAGCACATCGTGAGCATCAATGTAAAGGGTGACCATAAAGATTATTTGACAAATGTTTATTGCCAAACCATAAAATGATATAATTTATTTAACAATCAATT
>Ga0194053_10001216_pt1 | contig 16949 bp, 4 predicted proteins | sample SepL228m_MetaG_FD_161684 | JGI IMG/M metagenome (GOLD analysis project Ga0194053, IMG submission 161684) | Anoxic zone freshwater microbial communities from boreal shield lake in IISD Experimental Lakes Area, Ontario, Canada - Sep2016-L227-8m | ecosystem: Environmental > Aquatic > Freshwater >... | reverse complement strand
CAATTCGGCCGTGATCAGCGCCGTGCTTGCCGGCACGAATGGCCTGACCAAGTCGGGCACGAGTTACCTCCAGCTTAACGCTGCCAACACTTACTCCGGGGGAACAATCCTCAGAGGGGCCGATTGTCGTGTCTCGGTCGGCAACAACCGCGCCTTTGGCACCGGCAAGGTTCTGGTCGGCGCCAGCCCCGGGGAAGGGCAAGGCTGGTTTCAACCTGCGGGCACGCGCACGCTGACCAACGATTTCGAGATCCGCACCATTCGCTGGATTATTGACTGGAACACGGCCAACGGCGTCGTGGCCGGCGACCTGACTGTCAACGGCAACATCCTGCTCAACGCCGGGGCCTCAAACGTCCGCGATATTTACTGCGGGATGAACCTGACCTTGAACGGCAGGATAACGGTCACACCCGCGTCCAATCCGTTCAACAAGCAAGGCGGTTCGAGCCTCACACTCAACGGGTCGAGTGTGTTCTCGGGACCGACTGCCATCAACGCCGGAATCCTGGTCGTAAACGGGGCTATCAATAGCCCCGGTCTCGTCACTGTCAGCAGCGGCGCAGCCCTGACCGGTACGGGGGTTATCAGCGGCCCGGTCTTCGTCCAGGACGGCGGGACCTTGGCGCCGGGTAACAGCGGTTCGGGCACGCTCACCGTCGGCGGACTCGGAGCGACGGCTAACGCCGCGCTGAGTTTCGGTCTGGGAGCGGCCAACAGCTCCACCAACGCTTTCCTGCGGGTCAATGGCAATCTGACGCTGGCGGGTTTACTGAGAATCACGGACCTCGGCGGTTTTTCCTCCGGCAACTACACGAGTATCTGGTATTCGGGCACGCTCAACAACCAGGGTTGGGTGATCAACCAGGTGCCGCCTGGCAAGTCGGTTTTGGTGCGGACCGACACACCGCATTACGTCGTGCTGCAGGTGGCCAACGGCTTCCTGTACCCCACCGCGAATCAGTTGGTGCCCATGGACCAATCGAATCCGATGGTTCTGGGGTGGCCTCAGGGAGTGGGTGCGACGGGCTATGACCTCTATTTCGGCACCACTTCAAACGCCGTTTACACGGCGGCCACAAACACGCCGGGTGTTTACCTCGGTCGCAGTAGTGCCCTGACGAACAACGTGGGCGCACTCGTGCCAAACACCACCTACTATTGGCGCGTGGACAATGTTGCCGGCGATGGCACGATTACTCGGGGCGTGGTGATGGTGTTCACTACCGGCGCGGCCATGATCGACCTGATGGAGGACACCTGGGTGGCTACCGACGCGTTGGGCCGCGCGCTGCCGGGCAACGCCGAGTGCGGCAACCCGCGTCCCAATCGAACCATCGGCGCTTTCTATTTTCTATGGCACAACTTCCCCGGCTACGGCTCCGGCACGAACTGGGATGTGTCCCGGTGGATCGCCGCGCACCCTTATACCAACCCGCAGAATCCGTGGGCGGACAACCCGATTTTCCAGCAATACCCCGCCACCTACTATTGGGGCGAACCAGCCTTAGGTTACTATCTGCCCACCGATCCCTGGATGTTGCGCCGCCAGATCGCTCTCCTGACTCATGCCGGAGTGGATGTCCTGATCATGGATTACAGCAATGCCGTCACCTACGACACCGAGCTGTATGCGCTGTGCGACATGATTCGCCAGATGCGCAGTGAAGGGTTCCAAACCAATCTCAAAATTGTCTTCCTTACCCACGCGGGCAGCGCCGCTACGGTAACGTACCTCTACAATACCTTTTACGCGGCCAACAAATATCCCGACCTCTGGTTCTACTGGAAAGGCAAGCCGCTGGTGCTCGGCTATATCAACGGCCTGGACCCAACCGACCCGGTTCCCTCCGCCACCGTGCAGAATTATTTTACCTGGCGGCAGTCGTGGGCCTGGGAAGGCGGGCTGGATAAGATGGCCTGGATCGATTCCACGACACCGCAGCAATTTGGCTATCACGATTCTTCAGATCATCCCGAATCGACCCCGGTCACTTGCGGCGGTTGGTCCACCTCCAACCTCGGACATAGTTACACGAACCACACCCAGCCAGCCTACAATAGTTACCACCTCCCCGTCAGCGGCACCCAGGACAAGGGGCTCTTCTTTGCCGAACAGATGTATTTCGGGCTCAAACTGGATCCCGACTTCTTGTTCATCACCAGTTGGAACGAATGGATCGCCGGCGCATTTCAATCCCCGTCCGCCGGGGCGGTGTACATGCTGGGACAGCCGTGCCCGGCGAACGGCTTCTATTTCGTGGACGAGTACAACGAGGAATACAGCCGGGACATCGAGCCGATGAAAGGCGGGCACACCGATAATTACTACTTCCAGATGGTGGGCCAAAACCGGCTGCGCAAAGGCGTCCGCGCATTTCCCGCCGCCAGCGCTCCGCAGACCATCGATGTGGGGGGTGACTTCACTGATTGGACCAACGTGGCGCCCGCGTTCTTCGACGCCGCCAACGATACGGTGTGGCGCAAATTCCCTTCCTCCGTCCCGCAAAACGGCAGCTACACCAACACGACCGGTCGCAACGATTTCACCCTGCTGAAGGTGGCGCGCGACGATTTCTACCTCTATTTTTTCGCGCAATGCAGCTCGAACATCTCCAGCCACAGCAGCAGCAACTGGATGGTGCTCTTCATCGACCGCGATCAGAATCATGCGACCGGGTGGGAAGGGTACGATTACGCCGTCAACCTAGGCGGAGTGGGCGCAACTACGACGACGCTCAGCCGCAACACCACGACGACCAACGGTTGGAGTTGGGCGGCTATCCGCAGCGACATCCCGTGCAAAGTGACCGGCAACAAACTCATGGTTCGCATCGCCCGCGGGGATTTTGGGCTCGGGGCTGACCCCATCAGTTTTGACTTCCACTGGACCGACAACTTCCAGGTGGCAGGCGACATCAGCGATTTTGGCATCAACGGCGACAGTGCCCCCGATCGGCGATTCAATTTTCGTTACCAAACGGTGGGGCAAACCCAAATCAACCTCGCCCGGGATGATTTTGAAAACGGCAAGCAAACGGCCTGGTCGGGTGCCTGGGTGCCCGGGTGTCGCTGGGATCTGGTTGGCAACACGTTTTATTCCTCCAATCACTGCGTCGAGTGCAACTTGAGCCACGGCAGCGGCAACGGCTCCCTCCAGATGCCGTTGGACCCCAGCGGCTGTTCCAGCCTGCGAGTGTCGTTCCGATACAAACTGCACGGCGTCAATAATGCGAGCGGGGTCACCGCATCTTATCTCGGCACCCATGGATGGGTAACGATCCGGAATCTCGGTCGTGATCAATACTACGCCACCGGCCAGATCTGGGGTTATGATGAGCGGCAGGATGTCTGGCTCTACTTCACGGACGTGCGTTTCAACACCGGAACCAATGCGCAGTTCTTTACGAACGGGTTCATTTTTAAAATTAACGGGTCGCCCCTGAGCAATGGAAACCAGTCCATCTGGATTGATGATTTCCAAGTGACCGGCGTGCTCGGCGACCAGGCCGCGCCCGCTGGCAGCGTGGTCGTCAAGGCGAACAATGCGGCCTCGCTGGTTTACGGCCAAAGCTGGGTGGGCGGCTGGCCCGCCACCCCCACTAATACCGCTCGTTGGGACAGCACGGTCACCGGAGCAAGCTCCACGCTCTTGGGCGCCGACTCCTCTTGGAACGGGTTGCAGATCCTCAACCCTTCCGGCCCAGTGGCCATCAATGGCGCCACCACACTCAATCTGGGCGGCGGGGGCATCGACATGTCTGCCGCATCGCAAAACCTGACCCTCAACCACAATGTCAGCCTGAATTCGACGCAGAGTTGGAATGTCGCAAACAGTCTCACCTTAGCAGTGAACGGAGCCATTACCGGCGGCGGGGATTTGAGTAAAGACGGGGCGGGGACATTGCTGTTGGGCGGAATGGATTCGTTTGTAGGCAACCTCAATGTCAACGCCGGCATCCTGGCGCCTGCCAACGGCAATGCCATCCCCGACACATGCACGGTCACGCTGGCGAACGCCGCCGGTGCCCTGCTTCGTCTCGACGCCAGCGAAACCATCGGCGCCCTCGCCGGCGGCGGCAGCCTGGGCGGTTGGGTGAACTTGGCCGCCAACACGCTCACGTTGGGGGGCAATAACGCCAGCACCACCTTCTCTGGCCAACCCAGCGGAACAGGTTCCCTGGTCAAGAACGGGATTGGCACAATCATCCTGACTGCTTCCAACAGTTTTGCCGGCCCCTGGCACATCCATGGTGGCATTGTGCGGATTCAGGACGGCAATGCCCTCGGGCAAGGAGGATTCAGTGCCTCGACCTGGACGCTGGTCGGCAACAACGCCGCTGTTGAAATCGACGGCAGTCTCTCCGTCGGTGAGCACATGCACATTCTTGGCCGCGGACCGGATAACCAGGGCGCGTTGCGTTCCGTCAGAGGCAACTCCTCGCTCAACCAGCACATCGCCCTGGACGGCGATTCGTCCGTCGGCGTTTCGGCGGGGGCGGCGCTAGTTCAGAATCTTCAATTTTATAATGGAGTTGGCCCATGCACGTTGACCAAGATCGGCGGGGGTTCCTTGACGGTGAACTCTTATGTCTATCCGAACGTCGTCGTTGTCGAAGGACAGTTTGTGAACAACGGCAACTTGCAGGGCAGTGCCGTGGTTACCAACAGCGGCACCCTCAGCGGCATAGGCGTTATCAACGGGCCGCTCTCGGTGACCAGCGGCGGCACGCTCGCGCCGGACCACGAGATCGGCGTCCTCACCGTCAACAATTCGGTCTCATTAGCAGGCGCCTGCGCGTTGGCAATCCAGACGGCCGGCGGGGAAACGACCAACAGCCAGCTTGTAAGCGCCACTGCCTTGAGCTATGGCGGAGCGCTGGTGGTTACCAACCTGGGAGGCACCTTGGCCGCCGGCGATTCCTTCAGGCTGTTTAGCGCCGGCAGCTATAGCGGCCACTTCGCCTCGATGAGCATGCCAGCCCTGGCGCCCGGGCTATACTGGGATACCTCGCAGTTGCCGGTGAACGGGAGTGTGCGAGTTGCGGCCTTGCCAGCCCTATCCGTCTCACTCAACGGGAGCTGGTTGAATCTCCTTTGGCCCACCGGTTACATGGGATGGTTATTGGAGAGTCAGACCAACTCGTCGAACGTCGGCCTCAGCACTAATTGGACGATCGTGCCAGGACTCGCTTCAAACGGCCAGACCTTTCCCATTGGATTAACCAACGGCTCAGTTTTTTTCCGTTTGATTCTTCCGACGCCCTGAATGTTCTCTGCCAATGCCGGTTTCCCGCGAACACGGGATAGCGGCCCGCCCGCTGCTGGCACATAATGACTTCAAGTTTTGCTTAAAATAGTTATCCTATGAACACCATCGCCTTCCGCCTGCTCCTGACCACATTTCTCGGAGCATCCATCACCGACCCCGTACCTGCGGCCGAACCGCCCGTCACCGACGCCCTGGCGCGCAACTTCGCCCAGCCGCCGGATGCGACGAAGCCGCGCTGCTACTGGTATTGGATGGACGGCCAGATCACGAAGGAGGGCATCACACGCGACCTCGAAGCGATGAAACGCGTTGGCATCGGCGAGGGTTACATCGGCGTCATCAGCGGGCAGAGCGGTACCCCGACAAAGGGCGGGCCCAAGGCGCTCACGGATGAGTGGTGGGGTTTCATCGAGCACGCCATGCGCGAAGGAACGCGACTCGGCGTAGATATCGGCCTGTTTAACTCACCCGGATGGAGCCAGTCGGGCGGGCCGTGGGTGAAATCCGCTCAAGCAATGCGCTACGTTGTGTTGCCGGAAACCCGGCTGCACGGGCCGCAACATTTCGAGGGCAAACTGCGGACGCCAGCGGACGAGTTTCAAGACGTCGCAGTGTTGGCGTTCCCGGCACCGGCCGGGGAAGGCCAGCAGGCGAAGGTTACGGCGCGCACACCGACGGCGACGACCTTCGAGATGGCGGCGCCGTTCACGGCGCGCAGCGTGACGGTGCAGCCGGTCAAAGCCGTGAACGTCACCGCCGAGTTGCAGGCATCGGACGATGGCCGGCAATACCGCACGGTGAAGAAATTCGCGATTGACCGGCACAACCTTGAGATCGGTGTCGGTCCCGTGCCGCTCGCGCCTATCGTGGCGACGTTTCCCGCAACGACGGCCCGGTTCTTCCAGTTGAAATTCTCCGCAGAATGCGAACTTGGTGACATCCGGCTCTCCCCGGCGGCGCGAGTGGAAAGCTTCGCCGAGAAGGCGTTGTTGAAGATGTTCCAGGACCCCTTGCCGCCATTTGATCATTACTCTTGGCCCGTGTCGGCGGAGCCGGAGTCGGCAGACTTGGCGGTCCAGCCGGAAACGGTGCGCGATATCAGCAAGCGGATGGCGGCAGATGGGACATTGAGCTGGGACGTTCCGGCCGGCGAGTGGATTGTGTTGCGCGCGGCAATGACGCCGACCGGCACGAAGAATTCACCCGCGCCACCGGAGGCGACCGGGTTCGAGGTGGACAAGATGAGCCGCACCGCGTTGAAATCGCACTTTGATGCATACATCGGCGATCTTCTCCAGCGGATGCCGGCGGCGGACCGCAAGTCGTTTAAGCACGTAGTTGCCGACAGCTACGAGATGGGGCCGGAGAATTGGACTGACGGGTTCGCCGCGGATTTCCAGAAGCATTATGGTTACGATCCGATTCGCTTCTTGCCGGCCATGACCGGACGCATCGTTGGCAACGCCGACCAATCGGACCGCTTTCTTTGGGATTTGCGGCGGATGGTGGCCGAGCGGGTGGCGCGGGATTATGTCGGTGGTCTGCGCGACCTTTGCCGGGAGCATGGGCTGACGATGTGGCTGGAGAATTACGGACATTGGGGTTTCCCCAGCGAATTCCTGTTGTATGGCGGTTACTGCGACGAGATCGCCGGCGAGTTCTGGGTCGGCGGCGATCTTGGGCGGGTCGAGTTGCGCGACGCATCCTCGTCGGCCCACATCTATGGCAAACCCGTGGTATGGTCAGAAGCGTTTACGGGCGGACCGGCGTTCATCAACACGCCCCGCGATCTAAAAGCGCTCGGCGACAAGGCATTTTGCGATGGCATCAACCAGTTTTTGCTCCACGTGTATATCCATCAGCCTTGGGAAGACCGGTGGCCGGGCGTTAATGCCTGGTTCGGGACGGAGTTCAACCGGCACAACACATGGTTCGAGCAATCAAAGGCGTGGATAGATTATCTGCGCCGTTGCAGCGTGATGTTGCAAGTCGGCAAACACGTGGCCGATGTGGCCTACTTCATCGGCGAGGACGCGCCCAAAATGACGGGCATGCGCAAACCGGAGCTGCCGGCAGGATGCGACTTCGATTGGATCAACGCCGACGTGATCGAGCACCGGTTAAGGGTGAAGGATGGCCGGTTGGTGTTGCCGGACGGCATGAATTACCGCGTGCTCGTGCTGCCCGAACTGACCACCATGCGCCCGGAAGTCCTGCGCAAAATCCGCGATCTCGTCAAAGCGGGCGCGACAATCGTCGGTCCGCCCCCGTTGCGCTCGCCGAGTCTCCAGAACTATCCGAAGTGCGACCAGGCGGTCCGGAATCTCGCCACCGAACTCTGGGGACCAGATGCGGTCCAACGCTGCGCCGACGGAAACCAGACTCCGAACTCTCAGCACGTCCTGGGCAAGGGACGCGTCCTCTGCGGTGTGGGGCTGGAAGAGGCCCTGGCCGGGATGGGCCTTGGTCCCGATTTTCAAAGCGCAACCCCGCTGCGATTTACCCATCGAGCCTCGGGCGGAACAGACCTCTACTTTGTATCCAACCCCAAAGACCGCGAAGTGGCGACGATGGCCGCCTTCCGCGTGCGCGGGCTGGCGCCAGAAATCTGGCATCCGGACACCGGACGCATCGAATGTCCGGCGGTGTACGACGAGGTTGCCGGCACCGTCCACGTGCCGCTCCAGTTGGGACCGCATGGGTCGGTGTTCGTTGTGTTCCGCGAGAAGGCCGAGCGCAACCGCGTCGTCACCTTGACTCGCGACGGCCAGATGGTGCTGGACGCAAGGCAACCGATCCTTCCGCCACCGGCCGGCACCGCCGGGGAGACCACGAACACTTTCACCCTGGCCGTTTGGGTCAGGCCCGCCGCCGAGACCACGCTTTTGCCCGAAACCAACAAAGGCGTGCATGGCTTGGGCGAGCCCCGCAATGACGTCGTGTTTCCACCTCACGGCGGTAATTTGGGCGGTGCCGGCCATGCCGGCAGCGGTTTGGCGGTCGGCAGCAATGGCATCATCGTGTTCGAGCACGGGGCCAATTATTTTGCGCCGGTGCTGGTTCATGCAATCGACCTGACCAATTGGACTCACGTGGCCGTGGTTTATCTCAATGGCCAGCCCAGTCTTTATGTGAACGGCGTCTTCGCTCACAAAGGCATGGCCAGCGACTTCACCGTCCACGCCGGTCTCGGCGACAGTGGCACAACTCCTTTTCGCGGCGAGCTCGGCAGCCTCGACTCTTTTCCGCGCGCCCTAAGCAAAGCCGAACTGGCGCAGTTGATGAAGAATACGCCCGCGCAGGGCGCACAGCGGAGCGCGGTGCCAATGGAACTTACCCGGACCACCAATGGCAGCTTGCAGGCGATTGCCTGGCAACCAGGCAATTACGCTCTCACCACCGCCGGAGGCCAAACCCGAGCGTTGAGCATCCCGGAGATTTCCGAGCCGACGCCACTGGCGGGGTCATGGGAGGTACAATTCACCCCGGGCTGGGGGGTGCCCGACAAAGTGACCTTCGACGAACTCACAGACTGGATTCAGCGATCCGAGGAAAGCATCAAGCATTACTCCGGAAAAGCCATTTACCGGAAGACCTTTGACCTGCCGGAGTCGGCCGTGCGCAGTCCGCATTCCGCACTGGTTCTTGATTTGGGCAAAGTACACGACCTGGCAACCGTCCGCCTTAACGGTCAGACCTTGGGCACGCTTTGGCTGGCACCGTGGCGTCTGGACGTCACGAGCGCCATGCGGCCGGGCAACAACCTTCTGGAGATCGAAGTGGTGAATGCCTGGAACAACCGACTGGTGGGAGACATGGCCCTTCCGGTCGCCCAACGCCATACCTTCCTGACCGCGGATACGGTCGCCAAAGATGCGCCGTTGCGGCCGGCCGGGCTCCCGGGTCCGGTGACCTTGCATTCGGTGCGCGCGCATATTATTGCCGACCTCGAGTAGTCGGTTGTTAGATGGCACTGCTGCGGAAAGAGCGGGCAGGCGTCGGAGGGACGACTGCCCGTGTGGCCCATTTGGTTCACCAACTCAATTGGGATGAACCGCCCGGGATCGTCAAACGCCTTGGAGCTTTCCGACGGTCGGTGAAAGCGTAAGGACGGTAACGGCCTCCGCCATGAGTGGAGCTTGATCATTTAACCGCAAAGAACGCAGAGAGCGCAGAGATGAAAACGCCACGGACTCTTTGAAACGGTTTCATCGGCAAACAAAAAGAACTGGCGGGGAAGCAGGGTGGTTTCAAGAAATCGTAGCCGCTGACGGCAGTCGGCGCTAACACTCCGATAATCGAGGAAAAGTGCGCCGACTGCCGTCGGCGGCTACGATTTTTCAGGTTCTTGAATCCGCCCTGGCGGGGAAGGCATCCCGCGTTTGCGTGATGGCGGAAGTTCTTTGGTTGAGGTAGTACCATCAAGACTAGACCCATGAAATGCCGAACCAACACTGGCCATGAACGACCATCGCGCGCCCGGACGGAAGAGGCGACTGGTTTCAATGGGCCATACCTCAGGGGGCAAATGGCATTAAACCTCCCGCCCACGAACTGAATTTCCGAATCCAAAACAAAAAACAAAAACACAATACAGAAAACACAATACATGAAAAAGAATAGACTCCTAACAATCATCAGCGCCCTGGCGGTGCTCGCAGGCGGGGTGGGTGCCGCGCACGCGCAAAACCTGGTCGCCAACGGCGATTTTACGGCGAACGCGGCGGCGTTCACCGACATTCCCGGCTATCTTGGTGATGGTACCGGCGCTAACCCGACGAACATTACGAGTTGGCTAACCTACCCCAACGATTCGGGCAAAGGCATCAATGGTCTGGCGGCGGGTGTCGGCAATATATTCGGCCCGACCGCCGCCGCCGGCTACACGTTCGCTTTCATTCAAAACGGAGGTAATGGGATTTACCAGTTGCTGCCACTCGCCACCAGCACGACCTATACCTTGAACATAGACATCGCTGGCCGGGGTGGTGATGCATCGCCCGCTTTGTTCTCGGTCAAGATGGCCGACGGTTTGCCTGCGTTCTGGGATAGCAACGCGTTGAATGGCGGCAATCCCATTCCCACCAGCCAAGGGGGGTTCACCCATTACGCCGTCAATTTCACCACCCCGGCCACGATGACGACCGGATTCATGATCCAATTGTGGAATGAAAGCCCGAGTGGCGACTTCAGCGTTAACTACGCCAATGTTTCCATCAAGTTGGCCACGACCACCAATCTAAACATAATCGGCAACGGCGATTTTACGGCAAACGCCGCAGGATATACGGTCTGGCCCGGTTATAGCCAGGACGGTCTCTCTGGTCATAATCCGGCGGGCATTACGGATTGGGTGAATGCCTCGGGCGCCGGCAAGGGCGTGAATGGCGCGGCGGTGAGTTTCGCTGGCAGTCCGTTCGGTCCGACTACTACTGGCGGCCGCACCTACGCGTTGCTTCAGGGAGCGGGTACGCTGACCCAGTATCTGCCGATCACCTACGCCCCCGGCAAGGCGTATCAACTGAACTTTGATGCCGCCGCCAGAGCCGGCGAGTTTTCCATCCCATTCCAGGTTCAGATTGGTGACGCCAGCCAGACGCATTTCACTACGCAAGTGGAAGGAGTTGACTTGATCGGCAACAACGCCGCGTTCGTCCCCTACGTTTACATATTCAATGCACCGGCCACGTTCGACGGCACGCCCTCAATCAACCTTTATAATCTCGTCGCCAGCGGCGGCACCACGATTGACTTCGCCAATGTCTCCTTGCAGGTGGCCACGCACGCGGTTTTAATCAGCCAGCAGCCGACACCTGCGGCTCTGAGCCTGTATGCCGGAGGCACGGCGACCTTCACGGCCCTCGCGATTGGGACCAACACGGTCTCGTACCGGTGGCGGCATGCTGGCACCAACCTAAGTGACGGCCCCAAGTTCTCGGGCACCACGACGCCGACCCTGGTGATTAACAACCTGACCACCGCGGAAGCCGGTTCCTACGATGTAGTGGCGAGCGTCGGCCCCAATTCGGTGACCAGTCAAGCGGCGACCCTCTCGGTATCCATTATGATCATCACCCAGCCGCTGACACCCACGGCTGTGGAACTGTATGTCGGACGCACCGCGAGCTTCACGTTTGTCGCGGAGGGGATCGGCACGACTTCCTACAAGTGGCGGAAGAACGGCAGCAACCTCAGCGACGCCGGCAAGTACTCCGGCACCGGGACGACGAACCTCGTGATTACCAACGTGTCATCGGGAGAAGTCGGGTTCTACGACGTGGTGGCGACCGTGACCGCCGGTTCGCTGACCAGTTCAGTGGCGACCTTGGCGGTGGTTCCCGTCCCGGTGCCCGGCACCTATCCGGCAGCCGTCCTCAGCCTCAACCCGATGGGTTACTGGCGCTTCAGCGACGGCGGCGGAACCAATGGGTTTGATTACATCGCCGGAAATACTGCGGTGGACCCGTTGGGGTCACCGTTGCAAGCCGGGCCGCGGCCGCCTGATTTTGGCGGCTTCGAAAGCCTGAACACCGCGCCGCACATGAATGGCACGAATCAGGGATATGCCTCGACCTCACAGATGTTCAACGGTTTGAGCGAGTTCACACTCATGGGCTGGTTCAACATTGATCCGAACCAATATCCCTTCACCCATAATGCGGATGGTCGCGCGTCACTGTTCGGCCAGCAATGGACGGCGGAATTGTCTTTTTACCAGGGAACCAACCTGTATTTTTATGCCCAAGGAATCGCCCCTCCCGGCACGATCTTTATCACCAGTGGGTTTGATCCCGGCGTATGGCACTTCCTGGTCGCGGTGAACGACGCGAGTGCTACGACCATATATTTGGACGGCGTGGTGGCTGGGGTCGGCGGACCGTGCCCGGGAGTTGTCCTGCCATATCATTTCAGCATCGGCGACTATGTGTCAAACTTCCCTAATGTTCCGTCTCCCTTCCCGGGCAGCATTGATGAGGTGGCGGCGTTTGATCACGCGATATCAGCGTCAGACGTGGAGAACCTCTACAAAGTGGCGACCCCTGTCATGCTGAAGATCGGATGGTCGGGCGCTAACCAACTGACGGTGACTTGGCCGCAAGGCATGCTCCTGCAGGCGGATGCCGTCACGGGTCCCTGGACGACCAACAACGCATCCTCGCCGTATCTGTTTGCACCGTCGGCGGCCAAACGGTTCTACCGTGTGAAGGTGCAGTAATCGGCCCGCCGGGTTCACCGGCCGGTGCAGTTATAGATCATGGATAGATTCGGACGGTCGGAGCTTCGGCTCCGACCGTTTTTTTATTGGGCATCACCCTCGAATCGTTTCTTGCCCAGCCAGCGAGCCGCTGTTATACAAAACAGCGTGCGGAATCTGCTGGTTGCGTATTTGAACCTGGCTCTTCTGGGAGCCTTGTTTGTGGGCCTCAGCGCGATGGCTCAATCGCCCGACGCTTCGCCGGAGGATTACCTTGTGGATGTGTGGGACACCGATTCCGGTCTGCCGCACAGCACGGTCACCAGCATCGTCCAGACGCCGGACGGCTATTTGTGGTTGGGCACCTTGCACGGCGGCCTCGCTCGCTTTGACGGCGTCCGATTCGTCAACTTCCATCCGGGCAACACTCCGGAACTCGATGATGCCGAGGTGCAACGCCTGTTGGTGGATGCGGAGGGAACCCTTTGGATTGGCTTTGTCAAGGGGGAGCAATTCTCGTATCGGCAGGGACAGTTTCGTCACGAGCGGGGTGATTCGGGGACGCCGGGAAGCTGGTTGAACCAGTTGGTTGCCACTCACCCCGATCGTATCGTGATGTCCTCTTATGCCGGAAGGTTGTTCCGGGCCGACCGCCAGACCGGCACAAACCGCTGGCAAACTCTGGTACCACCCGACGCCAACCTCCTGTCCGCCTTTTGCGAAGACCCTGAGGGGGGCATCTGGTATCGCACGCTCGACGCCGGGCTGGCGCAGTTCAAGAACGGACGTTTTCAGCGCCTGACCGACCTGCCGGGCCTCAAGAGCCGAATCATCAACACCGTCGCCAGAGACCCCACCGGGCGGATCTGGGTCGGGACCGATAAAGAATTGGCCGTCTGGGATGGCCTCGGGTTTGTGACCATGACGCCGACCAACGGCCAAGCTGAAATCGCGGTGCAGCAACTGGCGTTTTGTGCGGATGGGGGCCTCTGGGTGCGCACGGAAACCAATTTGTCCAAGTGCATTGGACAACGATGGGTTGCGGAGGCGAAGCCCTGGGACGGGCGTTTTCGCCCTTCGCCGCGGCCCTTATTAATGTTTGCCGATGCTTCGGGGGGCGTCTGGCTGGCGCACTACGGGAGTGGACTCTGGCAAGCGAATGCCGCCGGCCGCGCGGTCCACATCGGCGAGAAAGAAGGGTTGCCCAGCGGGTTGGTGGAATGTTGGTTTCAGGATCACGAGGGCAACGTATGGGCCGGGCTGTCGGGTGGGGGCCTGGTCCGCCTGCGCAAGCGCACCTTCCACCTGGTCTGGCCTGCCGAAATGCTTCGCGACCGGGCCGCGCGGTCGGTGTGCGAGGACGCCAGCGGCGCGATGTGGTTTGGCACAGCCGGAGACACCTTTCTGGAAAGGCGCGAAGGCAGGTTTGCCGCCTTCACGCCGCCACCCGAGGTGACGGCAGGCCGGAACGGGGTGGTTTGCCCGGACACCGAGGGCCGCCTGTGGGCCGGGACCGTGCAAAACGGCGTCTGGCTTCTTAAAGACGGCCAGTTCAAACGGCCTTTTCCTGCCGACGCCGTCGGCACGGTGGCCCGCGCCCTTTACGCCGATCAAAGCGGGCGTTTATGGATTGGCAACGAGTTTGGCCTGTATTGCTGGCAAACCAATGCGCTGAAACATTTTTCGACCAACGACGGCTTTGGGCCGGGCTTTGTCGAGTCGCTGGCGGAGGGTGCGCCGGGGGAACTGTGGATAGGCATGCAATATGGGGAATTGCGGCGATTAAAGGATGGCCGGTTTACCACGTATCGTTTGCCGGAAAGCCGGGACATCCGTTTTTTTGCGTTATGGCCCGAGACCAATGGCGTGGTCTGGATCGGCAGCATGGGAGCGGGCCTGCTGCGGTTCCAGGACGGCAAGTTCACGCGTTACGCGGTTGAAGCCGGGTTGCCCAATGAACACGTGAGCCAGATTCTGGGTGACCGTCGCGGCCAGCTTTGGCTCGGCACGCGCGGCGGCATCGCGCGGGTCAGCAAAGAAGCCCTGGAACAATTTGCCCGGGGCGAGACTCGAACCGTTCCGTTCATCACCTACGGCAAATTCGATGGCTTGCCTTCGGCGGAATGCTCCGAAGGATGCCAGCCGGGCTGCTGGCGCGACCAGGCCGGACGGCTATGGTTTACGACAGCCAAAGGCGCGGTCTGGACTCGGGCCGGGGATGTCCCGTTCAATCCGCTCCCGCCGCCAGTGCATATCGAAGAAGTCTGGGTGGATGGCCAGCACATCAAAGAAGCGGTGTGGCGGGCAGTGGGATCGACTGCCCCGGGGTCAGGAGTGCGCCACGAACTGCGGGTAGGCGCCGGGCGGCATTACTTCGAGTTTCATTTTACGGCGTTGAGTTTCATGGCGCCGGACAAGGTCCGCTTCCGATGGCAATTGGAAGGGATCGAGCCGGAATGGGTGGAAGGCCGGGACAAGCGCGCGGTGAGCTACAACTTCATTCCGCCCGGGAGTTACCGTTTCCACGTGCAGGGCTGCAACAACGATGGAGTTTGGAACGAGGCAGGGGACATGCTTGCGCTCACGGTGCTGCCCTATTCTTGGCAGACCTGGTGGTTCCGTTTGGCCGCGGCGGGCGCGCTGCTGCTGCTGCTGGCTGTGGGTTATTCCGTGCGCGTGTCGCGCCTGCGCGCGCTGGAGCGGATGCGCCTGCGTATCGCCCGCGATTTGCACGACGAAGTCGGCGCCAATCTTGGCAGCATCAGCCTGCTCGCCCAGATCATGGAGAAGAAGCCCACGGCGGCGGACGCCACGCAGGTCCGGGGCATCGCAGCGCAAACCGTTGACACGCTGCGCGACATCGTTTGGTTCATCGAGCCGAAGCACGACCGAATCAGCGATCTGGTGACGCGTCTGAACGAAACCGCGCGAACCATGCTCCAGGGCGTCCCATGCCGCTTTGAGACCAGCGGCGAGTTGGGCGCTCAATCGCTGCCCCTCGAGTTCCGCCGCAACATCGTGCCGATTTTTAAGGAGGCGCTGCACAATGTAGTCAAGCACGCCCAGGCCACCGCAGTCCAAATCCGGGTGTCCCGCTCCCGCCATCTCCTCGAGCTGAGCGTGGCTGACGACGGACGGGGTTTTTCCGAAGGCGGCGGTTTCCCCGGCAACGGTCTGAAGAACATGCGCCGGCGGGCGTCGGAGATGAGCGGCCGCCTTGAGATTACGAGCCAACCCGGGAAAGGCTGCACGGTCCGGCTTAGCGCCCCCATCCCGCAAACGCGTGATTGGAAGGCCTTCCAAGGTGGTCTAGTCTAGATCGGTCTAACGAGTCCTGGATTCCCGTGGCCGAAGTCCGGCACGGGACCAGGGGCCAAGCCCCAACTCGCCCGTCACCGCTGAAATGGAAACGATTGTGAGATCAGGAAAACCAAGCGCATCGCGCGCGGGGGCGCGACCTCCCATCACCGTCTGGCTGGTGGAGGACAACCACACTTTCCGAAACACGGTCGCCCGGGTGCTGAGCGATGTCGAGGGTGTGGAGTGCTCGCAGCATTTCGCCAATGCCGAGGACGCGCTGGACGCGCTGCTCGGCGGGGCGGTGCCGGACGTGATTCTGCTTGACGTCGAGCTGCCCGGGAAAAGCGGCATCGAGGCGGTCAGTCAGATCAAATCCATCTCCCCCTCCACCCGGGTCGTGATGCTCACGGTCTTTGAAGATCACGAGAAGGTCTTCAAAGCGATTTGCGCCGGCGCTTCGGGTTACCTCCTGAAAACCTCCCCGGTCGAGCGTATTGTCGAATCGGTTCACGAAGCGCTGGACGGCGGGGCGCCTATGACGCCCCGCGTCGCCAAGTCAGTCCTGGATATGTTTGCCCGGCTCTCCCGGCCCAAGCATGACTACGGCCTGACCCGTCAGGAACAGAAGATCCTGGAGTTAATGGCCCAGGGCCTGATCAAGAAGGAAATCGCGGATCGCTTGACCCTCAGCTACCACACTGTGGACACTCACCTGCGGAACATCTATACCAAGCTCCACGTCCACACCCGCACCGGCGCGGTGGCCAAGGCGTTCCAGGAAAAGCTCTTCTGATCCGGCGCGCTGACCTTACTCGATCCACAGAACCACACTCTGGGTTGGCATCGCCTGGCCCTGAACCATCCGAATTACCGCGAAGTCTTGGATGTGCTCCCTAAGGTGTGACGCCCAAAGCCGGTTTGTCGAACTTCACGCCCTTGCGGAGGGCGTGGTCCACCATTTCCGCGAGAGAGAAGACCGGAGATCGAAGAGAGGAGAGAGGAGAGAGGAGAGACGCGGCGAAATCCGCTCTACTCTCTTCCCTCTTCCTCCGTTCTCTCCGTTCTCTCCGTTTCCTCCTGTTCAATTCCGTCCCCCCTGCCGCCTCGCCTGACCGCCAACACCCGATCCGTCCCCTGCCCCGCCCGTTAACCCAAACCCGATGAAACCACTCTTCCATCTTC
>Ga0194053_10001215_pt1 | contig 16950 bp, 15 predicted proteins | sample SepL228m_MetaG_FD_161684 | JGI IMG/M metagenome (GOLD analysis project Ga0194053, IMG submission 161684) | Anoxic zone freshwater microbial communities from boreal shield lake in IISD Experimental Lakes Area, Ontario, Canada - Sep2016-L227-8m | ecosystem: Environmental > Aquatic > Freshwater >... | reverse complement strand
GATACCAGATCGCGCCTTGGATCGCGTAAGGGATCACCGGGTTGATCATCCCGTTGAAGAGATAGGAGGCGACGTTCTGCGGTTCGATCGGAACCGCCGGACGTGGCGGCAGGGCTTGCTTCGCGGCGTCATCCAGCGGCGGCAGCGCGAACTCCGCCTTTGCGAGCCATTCTCCCGCGAGCATAAAATGGTTTCCCTGGAAGCGCGGGTTCCCCGGCTCGATCCCGGCTCCGGTGGCCGGATTGAAAATCCGCGCCGCGAGCACGTTCTCTCCCTCGATCACAAAATTGAAGCGGATCCCGTAGCGGTGATCGACCGCTGTGATGTCGCTCTCCCCGATCTTCCTCCCGTTCCAAAAAACGGTGTTCGAGTCGCGGACATTGCCGAGGTAGAGATCGATCCCTTTGTTGACAAAAATATCGGGCTTCGACGGGACGGGAAACTTCCGGCGGATCCAGACCGCGCCCGCATCGGGAAGGCCCGCCGCGGAAAACAGCCCCGGCATCGTCACCGGTTTCCAGTCGGCGGTGTCCACATCGGCTCCGGTGAAGGCTTCCGGGTTCGCGGTCGGGCGGTCGAGCCGGTCAAATTGCTTCTGCCAGGCGCGGTATTTTTCGGCGTATTCGTCGAACGCCTGGCGGTCGTTGCGCGCTTTTTCCGCGCCGGCTTTCAGTTCGGGATCGGCAGCGAGCGCCTCGGCACTCATCCAGGTTTCGATGACCGTGCCCCCCATGCTGTCGTTGAGGAGACCGACGGGAACCTTCAATTCGTTCTGGAGCGCTTTTCCGAAAAAATACCCCGCCGCCGAAAAGTCGGGCGTCGATGCTTCCGTCGCCACGACCCACTTGCCCTTCGCCTCATCGAGCAGAACGGGCGAGGGGGCCCGGTCCACTTTGAACTGGCGCAGCAGCGGGTTGGCGGACCGGGCGATTTCCTCCGCCGCGCCTTTGCTCGCTCGCAAAGGCCACTCCATGTTCGATTGCCCGCCGCAGAGCCAGACCTCGCCGACCAACACGTCCTTCACGGTCAGGGAATTTTTCCCCTGCACCACCAGTTCGAACGGGCCGGGTCCAAGCGAGGAGAGGTCGAGGGCGACTTTCCACTTTCCATCAGCCCCCGCCACCGCGCTGGCCGAGACTTTGTCCAAGGTGACCTTCACCGGTTCGCCGGGCGAGGCCTTGCCCCACACTGGCACGTTGTTCGATTTCTGGAGCACGGCATGATCGGAGAACAGCGCCGGCAGGACGATATCGGCGCGTAGGGACGCGGCCGCGCACAGAACGGCCAGGCTAAGGAGGATTTTTTTCATGATTTTGGGCGGGAGCCAGCAAGGCTTCCGCTTTTCAGGCTAGCAGAACATGCAGGAAATACTCAAAACCTGTGTTGTTCTACCTGTTGATTGGAAAATTGCGGCATAACCCGCTTGCCGTAAGCTATTTTTGCCGTGGAACCCACGTGGCCTGCGCCCCTGGGCCGGAATCCCGCCGACACGATTTTCCCACGGGGCCGCCGAAAACCACACCCGGGACAGGCATGCTCCCCGGATGAAACCGGCTCGCCCCAAGAATCTCCTTGCGCTGCACCTGCTTCCGTGCTGATATTCTAGCAGCTAAAACTCTTGCTTCATCCCGTATGAAAAAGCCCCTCCTACTTTTGCTCACTGCCACCGCGATTCTTTCGCATGCGGCGTTCGGCCAAACCGCTACCACTACCCCTGTCGGGGCATTGACTTATACATTGGCGGCGACGACTACGTCACCGTCAGGCACATATATTTCCATTCCCCTCACTGACACCCCGGTTTATTCCGGACCAGTCCAGTCGTTCACCTCGACGACGCTGACATTTTCCGGGACCCCGTTTGTTGCCAGTGCGCTCGCCCAGGCCGGATCTCCTTATTTCCTGCGAATCCAGTCCGGGACACAGGCAGGAAGAACGATGCTGGTCACTGCGAACACCGCGAATACCGTCACCGTTGACGTGACGAACAACTCAAGCCAGGCAACCAATCTTGACTCGTCGGGTTTTTCTGTGGCGGCGAACGATACCGTTCAAATTTTTGCGGGTGACACGCTCGCCAGTTTTTTTGGCAGTTCGGTTGATGTCAATAGCTACCTGACCGGCGTCGCACTCAAAGGGGCGGCTAGTGCGCTCTCAGCCGATGCGGTGAGCATCTACAATAGAATTACAGCCAAACAGGATGGGTATTTTTTTAGCACCACATTAGGATACTGGAGGACGACTACTTCTGCAGTAAATCAAAATGGGGTGGTCTTGTATCCTGACACTTCCTTTGCCATTACCCGCCGTGCTAGCCGACCTGCGCTTTCATTCACAGTTTTGGGTGATGTTCCTGTGGTGGCTCCAAAGATCAAAACTCCCGGAGGCAGTCAATCTGTTTATGGAGGCAATTCTTTCCCTGTAGACGTGACGCTGGGATCTCTCAGCTTGGCCAACTGGACAAAGGCAAATTCGGCGCTATCTGCGGATACGATATCCATTTACAATCCGATACTTGCAAAAATGGACGGATACTATCAAAAGCTTGATGGCACGTGGCGCAAGGTTGGAGATGCGAACACTGACCGTTCTTCACTGGTAATCCCTGCTGGGTCGTTTTTGGGCTTTCTCAAGCGCGCCTCAGTATCAGGATCAGGCTCTTTCTTGTCGTCTCCACTACCTTACAGCCTCTAAATAGCTTAAACACTCTTCAATCAAATCTCAGATTAGCTAAAATCGACGTCTATGAAAAATGTTGCAACAATTGGGTTCCTCGGCTTTTTAACTGCGCTCACATCGTCATTTGCGCAAACAATTTGGACGGATGGTGGCTTTGATCAGACATGGTCGACAACGGCTAACTGGAATACCGGAATTCTTCCAATTTCCACGACTGCGGTTCAAATTGGCACTCAACCGACAGCGAACCAGATCGGAGTTGATACAGGGGCTACCACTGTGGCGTCTTTTACATTTAATAACACTCTCACCAGCGCTGTTGACATTACTTTGTTCCTAGTAGGAGATACACTTCAAGTCAACGGAGCGATTACAAACAATTCTGCATATACAGATTCCTTTACACTGCCAGTTACATCTGGTGCGAGTGCAGTGTGGTCCGGCCCTTTAAAATTTAATTCTCAGGCGGTTATTGGCGTCAACCAAATCACTTTGAGCAATGCGATCACATTCGCCGACTCTATATCATTTGATATCACGAACGTGACAACATATGGACATTTCCTTGGTGCTGGCACAGCCACCGTGACAGGTGCTACAATCAATATCGGCGGAGCCTACACGGGAGTTGCCAACGACACCTTCGATTTCACCACCGGCAGCTTCTCCGGCGCAACCTTGGGCACCCTGCCGACGCTTAGCGGCGGTCTGACATGGAACACCACGAATTTCCTGACGACCGGCGTGCTGACCGTCGTCCCCGAGCCGACGACCTGGGCGCTCCTGGCCGGCAGCCTGACGACCGTGATGGTCTTCCACCGCCGCCGCTCGATCATCTGATAGAATCCCACCCGAAAGCGAAGAGGACGCGGAGCAATCCGCGTCCTTTTTGTTTTTCCCCAAGGAAACAAGGAAAACAAGGAAAAGGGGTCAGCCATTTATTATTGACATAATTTCGGAGAGCAGTAGAAGGCATTTATGCCGAGACATGTGAGGGTGGAGTTTGCTGGGGCGATGTATCACGTGATGGCGAGGGGGGATCGCCGGGAGGCGATCGTGAGGACGGGAAAAGGGGTCAGCCATTTATTATTGACATAATTTCGGAGAGCAGTAGAAGGCATTTATGCCGAGACATGTGAGGATGGAGTTTGCTGGGGCGATGTATCACGTGATGGCGAGGGGGGATCGCCGGGAGGCGATCGTGAGCGATGACGAAGACCGAGGGACATTCCTGCGGACGCTGGGAGAGGCGAGCAAGCGTTCGGGATTCCGGATTCACGCTTATGTTCTGATGACGAACCACTACCATTTGCTGCTGGAGACACCGGAGGCGAACCTTTCGCGGGGCATGGGATGGTTGCAGAACGCCTACACGCGGAGAATCAATGTTAGGCACAAGCTCTGGGGACATGTGTTTGGTGGGCGCTACAAGTCGGTTGTGGTGGAGCCGGGCAACTGTTTCGGGGTGGTGATGGACTACATTCATCTGAATCCGGTCAGGGCGGGGATGGTGAAAGAGTCTGTCGGGTTGGAGAGCTATCCGTGGAGCAGCGTGAAAAGCTACATGTCGGCCGTTCGCGCCCGCCCGGAGTGGCTGGAGACGGGAAAGGGATTTTCGGTCTGCGGGCTCCAGGATTCGGCGAGGGGCCGACGGGAGTATCTGGAGATGCTCGAGCGGCGGGTGGATTGGAGGAATCCCACGAAAGCCGGGGCGGTTTACTCGGAGGGGGAAGGGATGCCGGATTTGGCCATTCATTCCACGCTGAGGAGGGGGTGGCTTTTTGGATCCCAGAAGTTCCGCGAAAAGCTGCTGGCGCTTGCTGGGGGGAACTTTGAAATGGGATCGAGGAGCAAGTCGAACGGCTATTATGGTGCGGCGTCCAGAGACCACGGGGAAAGCCGGGCGGCGGAGTTGCTCGCGGCCGGGCTACGGCATTTTCAGCTCGAGCAGGAGGAACTGAAAGTGGCGCGCAAAAGCGACACGAGGAAATGCCTCCTGGCCGATATCCTCCAGGCGCAGACATCTGTCCGGCTCGATTGGATCAGCGCACAACTCGGTATGGGCACGCGATCCGGCTGCTGCAAGCTGATCGCCCGTGTTCGCGAAAACGCGGCCAAGGATCGGAAGCTGAGAGCCGCGCGCGAGGAGTTGCAGAAAAAGACAATAATAAATGGCTGACCCCTTTTTGAAAGCCTTGTGGATTCCGTAAAAAACTTCTACACTGGGCGCCAACAATGAAATCCCTGCAAGGCACATGGGCGATTGGGTGGAACACATTTACCGAGCTGGTGAGGATGAAGGTGTTCTATTTCCTGCTGATCTTCGCGCTTCTCATCATCGGGAACTCGGCATTCGTGGCGAAGTTCTCGTTCCAGGAGCAATTTCAAATGCTAAAGGATATTTCGCTGGGGGCGATGTCGGTATTTTCCTCGCTCCTCGCCATACTGGCCACGGCGAATTTTTTGCCGAAAGACATCGAGGACCGGACGATTTACACGATTCTCGCGAAACCGGTCCCGCGGTTTTCGTATTTGCTCGGGAAGCTGGTTGGGATCCTGCTCCTGCTCGCGCTTTCGATCCTATTGATGACCGGGCTATTTCTTGCGGTGCTGTGGCTTCGCGAGCGGGGAGTCCTTGCCGAGACGCAGGCGCAGCTCGCTGGCGGATCCGCCGAGGACCTCGCGCTGGCGCTGAGGGAGGTGACGAGTTCGACCTTTAATGCGAACCTCTTCCCGGGAATTGTCATCATTTTCGTCAAATCGGCGCTGCTTGCGTCGCTCACACTGTTTCTTTCGACCTTCGCCAGCTCGGGGCTGTTTGCGATCCTGATGGCGATCGCGATCTATTTCATCGGGCACCTGCAGGCGACGGCGCGGGAGTTCTGGCTGGCGGGCGTCGATGTCCACTGGTGGTCGCGCCTGCTCTCCGCGCTGGTCGCGTTGCTGTTCCCGGACCTGCAGGCGTTCAATTATGTGGATGATGTGATTGCTGGCGTGGCGGTTCCGGCCGGCCTGTTTCTGCAGACGCTGGCTCTGGGCGGCCTCTATGTGGCGGTCTATTTTTTTCTGGCCGCTATCGTCTTTGCCGGTCGGGAGCTATGAAATGTAAGTGTTCCGTTTTTAGTGATTCAGTGTTCATGAAAATCATTTTCGGAGCCGCTTCTGTGCTGAACACTGCAAACCGAACACTGGAAACTTTTCTTCCATGATCGCGCGTCGCTCGCTGGCGGTGTTTTTGCTGGCCGGATTCGGGGCGGCCCTGCTGCCGCTGCAAATCCACCTCGCCGGGGAGGCAAAAGCCGCGAACTTCCGCAAAACCTCCCTGAACCTGGATCTTCGCGAGAGGATCGGGCAGATGGGGTTTCTGGCAGCGCTCAGCGGGTTTCGTTCGCCCTTGGCGGCGTTTCTCTGGATCGAGGTGCACACGGCCTGGGAGAACACCGAGTGGGGGCGGATGGCCGGGCTGTTCGACACCGTGACAACACTGCAGCCGCGGTCGATCCTGTATTGGGATATGGCGGCCTGGCACATGGCCTATAATGCCAGCGTGGCGGCGATGCAGGACCAGAAACAGCCGAGCGAGGCGCTCCGGATCCGCGCGCAGCGCCAGTATTTCGACCTCGGGCGCGATCTGCTCGAGCGGGGGATCCGGAACAATCCCGACAAATACCAGCTTTATCTCCAACTCGGGGTTCTGCTGCGCGATAAATTTGAAGATCATTGCGGATCGGCCGCCGCATTTTTGCGGGCTTCGGAATTTCCGGACGCGCCTCCGTATTGCCAGCGGTTTGCGGGATACGAGATGTCGAAATGCCCGGGGCGCGAGCGGGAATCCTACGAGTTGCTCAAGAAACTTTATCTGGAAGGAGACAAGCAGCGGCTGCCGACGCTCGTCAATGTTCTGCGGGAAATGGAAAAGAAACTGGATATCCCCGCCACGGAAAGGGTAGAAAGTCACTGAGGCCGCACGATGCGGCCGTAACACTCTCCATGCGATTTGCCATATTCGGCGACATTCACGCCAATCTTCATGCCCTTCAAACGGTTCTCGCCGACGCGGAATCGGAGAAATGCACACATTTCGTGTGCATGGGGGATGTCGTGGGTTACAACGCCTTCCCGAAGGAGTGTCTGGACATCGTGCGCAACCTCGATTGTCCGGTGGTCAAGGGAAACCATGATGAGCAGGCCTCGATGGTCGGGCTGCAGGAAGGGTTCAACGCGCTTGCCGAAGAGGCGATGAACTGGACGCGGGACCAGCTTTCCGAGAAGGACAAGGAGTGGCTCCGCACGCTGAGGCTCCAGCGCCAGGTCCGGGATTTCACGGTTGTCCACGCCACATTGGATACGCCCCACAAGTGGGGGTATGTCTTCAACCAGCTCGATGCGGCGGCAAGCTTCAGCTACCAGCACACCTCGGTGTGCTTCATCGGGCACACCCACTCCCCGAAAGCCTACATCCGCGACGGCAGCGTCCGCACGATTGCGCTGGACACACTCGACCTCCTGCCCGGAAAAAAATATCTGATCAACGTGGGCAGTGTCGGCCAGCCGCGCGACGGAGACTGGCGGGCGTCCTATTGCATCTACGATACGACCCACAACCGGATTGTCTTGCGCCGGCTCGAATACGATATCGCTGCGGCCCAGAAGGCGATTCTGGACGCCGGGCTTCCGTCGAAGCTCGCCGACCGCCTTGCTGTCGGAAGATAGGGCATCCGGAGGGGCCGGTGTGCTCCGGTCGATTCTGATCCTTGGGCGCAGAGGAAAAATATCCGCACTTTCTTGTTGTCGAGCCGTACGGATGTGCCACAGTCCGACTCAGGCAACAAGCCAGGAAAGGAGGGGAACATCATCGTGAAATTTGTTAAAATTCTAGCAGCAGTGGCGGTCGCCACAGCAGCTCTCAGCCTCGGCGCTTGCGCAAGCAAGCCAAAGCCGGCTCCGGCTCCGAGCAGCGTCGGTCTGCACAAGTAGGACCCGACAATTTGCGCCGGGCGGGGAGCAATCCCTGCCCGGCCTTTTTTTTTACGCGGGCGTAAACAAAATCCTTCCGCATTGCGGGCAGGAGATGATGGATTTTTCCGCCCGAAGTTCGACGCTGGTCTGGGTGGTCACCTTCATGTGGCAGCCCGTGCAGACCTCGTGTTCGAGGGCGACGACGGCGGCGGCGTTTTTCGTTTGGAAAAGCCTGTTGTAGCGGTCGAGCAGATCCTCATCCAGCTCGGTGGCCGATTTAAGCCGGGCATCTTCCAGTTCGGAGATCCGGGTCTTGAGGTTGGATTCCTTCTCCCCGAGATTCGAAATTTGGGTCTCATACTTGGATTTATCCGCAGCATAAGTTTGCTCCGCGGAGGAGATCTGCGGCCTGAGAGCTTCGGCTTCTTCCATCAACTCGATCTCACGGTCTTCGATCAGCGTGATGGATTTTTCCACGGTCTCGATCTCATGGGCGAGCGCGGAGAATTCCTCGTTCTTGCGCGTCTGCATCTGCTGGGTCTTGTAGCGGGCGATCTGCTCGCGCTTTGAGGCGGCCTCGACTTCGAGGGTTTTTTTCTGAACTTCGATCTCCTTTGCCCGGGCGCGGGCGTTTTCGAGCCGCGCGGCGGCTTCGGCGATCAGTCGCTCCTTTGCGGTTTTCTCGGTGGGGATGACGCCGAGTTCGGCGCGGAATGTGCGGAGTCGCTGGTCCTTGTCCTGGATGGCGAGAAGTTTTTCAATAGCCTCGATCATCAGGGCATCATGCGGGTTTCGGAAAATATATCCAGCCGCACTTTTCCGGCGCGCAGAAAAGTTGTTAGTTTCCGAAATCCCACCTCGCGCTCGGCGGCGAGTGATGGTAACGACGGGACATGGACCTTTTGCAATGTGATTTGCCCGGGATCAAAAAGCTGAGGAGCGGAAAAGTTCGAGAGGTGTTTGACCTGGGAGAGAACCTGCTGCTGGTGGCCACGGATCGGATTTCGGCATTCGATTGCGTTCTTCCGAGTGCGATCCCGCGCAAGGGGGAGGTCCTGACGCAGATGTCGGCGTATTGGTTCGAGACGTTGGATTTTGTGCCCAACCATTTTATCACCGCGAATTTCGCTTCTTTTCCCGTGGTGCTCCAGCCGTTCAAGAACGAGCTTTTTGGGCGTTCGATGCTGGTGCGGAAGGCTCGGCCTCTGCCGGTGGAGTGCGTGGTGAGGGGATACCTCGCCGGCTCGGGCTGGACGGAATACGAGGAGGGCGGCAGCGTGTGCGGCCAGGAGCTTCCACCCGGGTTGCAACTCGCCTCGCGTCTGCCCGCGACGCTCTTCACCCCCGAGGCAAAGTCGCAGACCGGGCACGATGAAAATATCACTTGGCGGAAATTTCGGGCAATTCTCGGGGATGAACTCGCGCACGAGGTCCGCGCCCGAGCGATCGACCTCTATGAAAACGGGCGGGCGAAAGCCGCGGCGGCGGGCATCATCGTTGCGGACACCAGGCTGAAATTCGGCATGGCCGACGATGATCTCCTTCTCATCGACGAATGTCTGACGCCGGATTCCTCCCGATTCTGGCCGGAGGCGTCCTGCAAGCCCGGCGGCAACCCGCCCAGCTACGACAAGCAGTTCGTCCGCGACTATCTGGAGGCACTCGGTTGGGACAAAACCTCCCCGGCACCCGAACTACCGCCGGATGTGATCCGGAGGACATCAGACAAATATGTGGAGGCGTTTGAGAAGCTCACCGGCCGTCGGCTTTTGACCGCCTGAAAAAATGGAGGGGTCTAGGCCCTTGTGCCAAGGGCCTGTGGAATTCGTCAGGCGGTTGGCACAACCGCCTCCACAACATCAGCAGCAATGTCCTGCGTTATTGCTTTTCGATGGCGGAGATCGTCGACGCGATATTCCGGAAAACTTCCGCAGCCGCGCTTTTCGGATGGGCCGCGACGGCCGGGCGTCCGGTGTCGCCGGATTCCCTCACAAGCGGCTCGATGGGGATTTCTCCCAGCAGCGGAACGCGGAGGCGTCCGGCTTCCCTGCGCCCGCCGCCCGTCCCAAAGATGTCGTAGCGTTTCCCGTCGCCCGGGCAGAGGAAGAAACTCATATTTTCGACAATGCCAAGCACCGGGACGTTCGTCTTGCCGAACATGGCGATGGCTTTGCGGGCATCAATCAGCGCGACTTCCTGCGGGGTGGTGACGATGATTGCGCCGCTGAGGGCCACGGTCTGAACGATGGTGAGCTGGATATCTCCGGTTCCGGGTGGCAGATCCAGGATGAGAAAGTCAAGTTCTCCCCAGGCGACCTGCCGGAGGAATTGCTGGGTGTAGCGGGTGACCATCGGACCGCGAAGGACTGCCGGCGAACCATCGTCGAGGAGAAACCCCATCGACATGAGCGACACCCCGTAACGCTCGATCGGGATGATGCGGTTCTCGTCGTCGGCAGTGGGCCGTTCGCTGCCGCCGAACATCAGGGCGATGCTCGGGCCATAAATATCACAATCGCAAAGCCCCGTGCGATATCCGGACTGAGCGAGAGCGAGTGCCAGATTGGCAGCAACCGTGGATTTTCCGACTCCGCCCTTACCGCTGGCTACGGCGACAACGTGGCGGACGCCCTGGATTTTTGCGGGACCGACATCGCCCGCCGACGTCGCGGGCGCCTGCACGTCGACTTTGACATTCACGCTGGCGACCCCCTTGACCGATTGAACCGCCTGGATCGCGTCGTCGCGAATCTGGACAGCCACTTTCGGCTCATTAGTAGAAACGGCGAGTTGGATCTGCACGTCCCCTCCTGAGATCCGCACCTCTCTCACGAGACCGAACGACACGATGTCGCGGGAGAACCCGGGATATTTCACAGTGCGAAGCGACTCGCGCACAATTTCCTCATTCAACATGCCTCTCCATAATGGCAACAGGGACTTCCCGCAAGCGCGGATGAGCGAGCCAGGGCTGCGCGTCGGCTATAGAGTTTTTCAGTAGCGGTTGTCTGTGACCGTCGAAAATATCAGCGGCGGCACAGACAACTGCTACAACGCGCTCCGTCCTCAGAACGATTTCCGGAGGTGGCTGGGGAGGATGCCCAATTGCTCCCGGTATTTCGCTACCGTGCGCCGTGCAACCGCCAGCCCCTGGTCTTTGAGGAGCCGGACCATATCCTGATCGCTGTGGGGGTGCCGGGCGGATTCCTCGCGGACGATGGCGAGGATCGCCTGCCGGACGCTTTCGTTGCTCACCTCCTCCCCCTCGCTGTTCGTGTAGCCGTGGGTGAAAAAGTATTTGATCTCAAAAATCCCCTGCGGCGTGGCGATATACTTGCCCGAGGCCGCGCGGCTGACCGTCGTCTCGTGGACGCCCACAGCATCGGCCACCTGGCTCATCGTCATCGGGCGCAGGCAGGATGGCCCGTGGTCGAGAAACTCCCGCTGCCGGGTCACGATTTCGCGGCCGATATTCATCAGCGTCTGCTGCCGTTGTTGGATGCTACGGATGAAAAATTTTCCGCCTTTGATTTTGTCGCGGAGGTAATCGCGCACCTCCCGGGTCGAATCCGGGAGCATGTCCTTGTAGGAATCGGAGATGCGGAGGACCGGGATCTCATCCCCGTTCAAGCGGACCGAATATCCGTCGCCGTCGCGCTCGACAACGATCTCCGGAATGACGATTTGCTCGGGCTCGGAGGAGAACGCCCTCCCTGGCCGGGGATCCAGCTTCGCGATCTCCCCAGCAGCGTGCTGCACTTCCGTCACAGTGAGGTCGAGCGCGGCGGCGATCTCCACGACTTTTTTGCGTCCGAGTTCCTCGAGGTGGTGGCGAACGATCCGGGCCTCGGTGGAATACTGGCGGCCCTGGCGTTTCAGCTGGAGAAAAAGGCATTCGCCGAGGTTCCGTGCCGCGATGCCCGGCGGATCAAATTCCTGAACTTTTTCCAAGACCCTCTCGACCTCAAGCGCATCCGACCCTGCGGCATAGGCGACATCCTCCGCGTCCGCGCGAAAGTATCCCTGCTCGTCAAGATTTCCGATGATCTCAACTGCGATCCGGGCTTCCGGCTTCGTCCACGATGCAGTGAGGAGTTGTTCCAGGAGGTGCTCCTGGAGGGTCTGAGGCCTGGTCTGCGAGTCCAGGAAATGCTGGCGTTTTTCCAGGGCTTCTTTCGTCCACGGCTCGGCGACGGCCCGCTGCGCGTAGTATTCGTTCCACTGGTCTTCGAGTTCGCTTCTGCGCTCTGGCTCTTCCGCCGGGTTTTCAGGCAGAACCTCCTCCAGGGCGGGATTCTCACGGAGTTCGGTATCCACAAGCTGCCGGAGTTCGGTCAGCGGAGCCTGAAGAATATTCAGGCTCTGCTGCATCTGGGGGGACATCGTCTGCTGCAACGCCATCCCCGCGATCTGTTCCATGCCTGCCATTCTGCAAAAAATCAGGCATGACAACTGCTTGTGCAAGCAATAATCACGCCAATATGCATATTGAATGGGGGTTCTCTTTTATTCTGAAATTTTTGTCTTGCGCGAGGCTGCGGGTCCTTTAGTTTCTCACCTCCCGCATGACGTCGGGGCATTCTGAATTTGCACCAATGTGTGGGGGTTCGTTGTCCCGGAAGATTCGGCGGATTCAGAAAAATACAATGCCCACAATCAACCAACTGGTCCGCAAAGGACGCCGCAAGATCACGGTCAAATCGAAGTCGCCCGCGCTGGTGAACTGCCCGCAACGCCGTGGCGTTTGTGTGCAGGTGATGACCCGCACCCCCAAGAAGCCAAATTCCGCCCTGCGCAAAGTGGCGAAGGTCCGGCTTACGAACGGCCAGGAGGTGATCGCCTACATTCCTGGTGAGGGGCACAATCTCCAGGAGCACTCGATCGTCCTGGTCCGCGGAGGCCGAGTGAAAGATCTTCCCGGCGTGCGTTATCACATTGTCCGTGGAACTCTCGACAGCCTCGGGGTGGATGGACGCCGTCGCAGCCGCTCCAAATACGGGGCCAAACGTCCGAAGCCCGGCCAAGAAGACGCCAAGGGCAAGGGCAAGAAGAAGTAACAATTCCGCATTCCAAATTTCGCATTTTAAAAAGCTATGTCCCGCAGACGCAGAGTCATCCACAAAGAAGTCAAGAAAGACGCCCGTTATGCCAGTCCGGTCGTTGCCCGCCTGATCAGCGCAGTGATGCGCCGGGGGAAGAAATCGATTGCCGAGCGCATTGTTTACACCGCGATTGACAAGAGCCGGGAGGGGAGTGACACGGTCGATCCGTTGGAGACGCTCAACAAGGCGATCGAAAACGTGAAGCCGAGGCTTGAGGTCAAATCCCGCCGCGTTGGCGGAGCGACCTACCAGGTTCCCATGGAGGTGCCGGCCGACCGCCAGATCGCTCTCGCGATGCGGTGGATCGTGACATTTGCAGGCAACCGCAAAGGGGTCCCTATGGAAAATGCACTGGCCTACGAGTTGAAAGATGCTGCTGCCGGGCAGGGGAACGCGATCAAGAAGCGTGACGACATGCACAAGATGGCGCAGGCCAACCGTGCATTCGCGCACTTCCGCTGGTAGCCGGATTTTCCGCATCCTGTGATGCGATCGAAATGGGATGGGCTTTGGACCAAGTGGTTGCGGCTTTGGGATTTTCTCGGGAGGCTTCCAGCCGCGCACTGTCTGCGCGCAGCGCTTTTAGTCTGGGTCATTTACTCCGGGGTTGTCGCGACCATTGTGGCGGTGGATCCTTCCGGACGCTCAGCGACATTGGAATACCAGCACGCCACGGATAACTGGTGGTCCGGAAAACCCCTCTACGAGGGCAAAAATCACTACCTCTATTTGCCCCAGTTTGCGGTTTTTTACACTCCCTTCGAACTTCTGCCCGACCGCGTCGGCGAGCCGCTCTGGCGGCTGGTTTGCATGGGGTCGCTTGCCTGGGCTCTCTGGGCGGCGGCCTCGCGTCTCGCGCCCGCGCAGAAAGAAGCCGTTTTCCTGATCGCAACGGTGCTGGTGTTGCCGTCCACGTTTGCCAGCGCCCGGAACGGCCAGGTGAACATGCCGCTGGCCGCCCTCTTCATCTTCACCGCGCTTGCTCTTGCGAAGGAGAGGTGGTGGGCGGCGGCGGCAGCCCTGGCTTTGACCATTGTATTCAAACCTATCGCGCTCGCGCCGATTCTGCTCTGCGCGTTCATCTATCCGAAGCTTCGGCTTCCGATGCTCGTGGCCCTACTTGTGACAGCTGCTGTCCCGCTCGCCCATCCGGATCCCGCTTACGCGCTCGGTGAATGCGGTGCCTTTGTTACCAAACTCCAGTCTGCCGGAAAACCGACAGGGAATTCCTGGTGCGATTTTGCCGGCATGCTGCGCGTGACGGCAATCCATTTTTCCCCGTCGGTCCAGCTTGCGATCCGCGCCTTGGCCGGGCTGCTCACGCTCGGGCTCTGCTGGCGGGCGGCCAAATGCGTCGACGCGCTGCGCGGCGCGTTCACCGTCCTCTTCCTCACGATGATTTACCTGATGCTCTTCAATCCGCGCACCGAGACAAACTCGTATGTCATGCTCGGGGCGTTTGTTGCCATCTGGGCGGCGGTCGAAGGGCTGGTTTGCCGGCGCCCCGACATCGCTCTCTGGGCTTCCCTGCTTGCCTTGCTCCTCGGAAGCGAAAACTACGGCTGGGTGATTTTTTTGCTGACGAATTTGTGGGCGAAAGCGCTCGCGACGAGCGCGCTGGGGATCTGGCTTGCGTTGCGGCTCATGAGGACTCCGCAAGGACGTCCGGTCTTGATGGACGCGAAGGCCGGCGGGTAAAGTGGAGGGCGTCCAAAAATCCCGACGACGAAACACGGTATGTGTTCCGCTACAGGAAAATCCTCAGATACCCTGATGTCACCCAGAGAAAACCTCGTATCGCGGGAAACCGGTGATCCTCTCCCGCGGTGGTAGGGACGACTCGCCGAGCCGGCCGTAGATAGAAGCCGGCGGGCTCGGCGATCTTGCCCTACCAATTAGCGTCTCAGCCGATTTCCTTGCACCTCAGGATGTCTGAAGCTACGGCTGCATCGCCCGGCTTCTCCCGGCGAGTGCCTCATCGACCGCCGCAAGAACTGTCTCCACGGAAATATCTTTCATGCAGACATTGTCCCGGCACGATGTTTGGCGGTTGTTGGTCGCGCTCACGCAAGGGCTGCAAGCAAGGCCGGCGGTGATGGTCTTGCAGCGGGGGAGGAGAACGCCGAAGAGCCTCGGGGTTTCCGGACCAAACAATACGACCGTGTTGACGGCGGTGAGCGTCGCAAAATGGGCCGGCCCGCTGTCATTCGTGACCAGCACGTCGGCGAGGTTGTAAAGGGCGAGGAGTTCGCGGAGGGTGGTTCTTCCAGCGGTGCTGAAAACCCGCTTGGATCCGACCGCGGCTGCGATCTCCCCGGTTCGCGTGGCTTCGGCAGGCCCTCCGGTGAAGGCGATGAAGACATCCGGAGACAATTCCAGGATACGCTTTGCCAAGGCAACATAGCTGGCATCCGACCAGCGTCGCAAGGGCAGCAGGTCGCTGGCGTTGGCATTCAGCAGAACAAGCGCGCGTGGCCGTCCTCCGCAGTGGGTGGAGACAAGATTGGTCATGGACTCGACCTCAGCGGCTGTTGCAACGAACCGAGGCGGTTCAAAGACTCGGGGATCCGGGGGCACCCAGTGGAATTGGGGAAACGCATCCGGCGGCATATCCAGAGCCGCGACAAGGCTCCGGAACGTGCTGCTCGTATGAATGTGTGGGTTGTATCTGGGCCTGTGGGTAAACAGGTTTCCCCGCCAGGGACCTTCCATGAAATACGCGTGAAAACCGACCCGCCTCGGAATGCCGGTCAGAAAACTGAATGCGGCCGTCGCGCGCGAGAAGAATTCGAGGTCAATCAAGGCCTCGAGCCTCAACCGGCGGATCTCCACGAGCCGGCGCAGAGAACTCAGAACAATTTTTTTGAGGCTGCCGGTATCGATGGTCAGGACATTTTCCAGGGGAATCAGATCGTGCGCGTCGAGGATGAAACGGTTTTCGTCGAAGACGAGGAAATACACATTTTCCCTGCCGAACTTTTGGACCGCATCCCCGATGGCGGCACCCGCGAGAACCGTCGAGCCCTGCTCGGCGAGTTTGACGAAAAGCAGTCCCTTTCTGCCAGAGGAGCGGGGTTTTGGAAACAGTCCGCCCAGGATGCGAAGAAGTTCGCAAAAAAGGCAGGCTGCGCCGCCGACCCACCTGTCGATCCGCTGAAAAAGCGGTGTGTTCGAAGCCAGGCCTGCCATCAGGGGATGGGGAAGAAAATTTCAGGAAATCGCATCGCGAGACCATATCCTCCTGCGATCCGCGGCGCAATCCTCTTCATCGACGGGAAGATTTGGTTTTGCAAAGGCTGGCGGTCAAGAGTATGACTCGACAGTAGGACATGGGTCCGGATTTTCAAAACCCCACAATATCTATGAACCACTTTTCTGCCCGCCTGTTCTTTCTTGCAGCTCTTGCGGTATTTGCCATCGGCTGCGCTTCCGGACCACAGGTTGACCCGGCAGTCACAGCTGCCGCCACCTCGCGCGGGGTCAACCCGGGAACCGTTCTCAAAATGTCGAACGCCCGCGTTCTGGACTATGACGACATCGTCAATCTGGTGAGCAAAGGCGTTTCGTCAAACACGATCGTTGCCTATCTCAACAGCACCCGGAAAGTTTACGATTTCAGCTACGCGCAACTGGCCGGGTTGAAGTCTGCGGGAGCGACGCCCCAGCTTCTCAACTACCTGACCGAGACGCAGGGCTTCTATGGAAACAACTCGCCCCGGCAGAAATCCAAAGTGGCCAGGATGCAGAAGGACCAATACTACAACAGCCCCTACTATCAGGACAAACAGCCGTTTGCCTACAATGCGCCGGCGATTGATGACTGGTATGACTCCGGCTACGAGGAATCGCTTTACAGCCCATTTTCTTTCAACAACTGAGTGATGCCCACAGGCGTGCATCGCCGGCAGCCTGAACGGTTTCATCTTCCCCAGGTTCCGCTCGTGCGGGTTGTCGGACACATCCTCGGTGCCGACATCGAGGAACGTGAAAACCCCGACGAGATCGATCATGTTTGGATCCGGATCCATGCGAACGATGACATGATTGTTTCGGTCAACACCTCTTCGAAAAAGAACCGGCTAGCCGGGTTTGATCCGAGGATCCGAGTCGGGCTGAGCCGCGGGACATGGACGCTCCTGCCGTTGCAGGGTGCCGAGATATGCGTGGCGAACGACTATGCCGAGATCGAGGCCCGTTCAAACGTGTTTTA
>Ga0194053_10001212_pt1 | contig 16981 bp, 20 predicted proteins | sample SepL228m_MetaG_FD_161684 | JGI IMG/M metagenome (GOLD analysis project Ga0194053, IMG submission 161684) | Anoxic zone freshwater microbial communities from boreal shield lake in IISD Experimental Lakes Area, Ontario, Canada - Sep2016-L227-8m | ecosystem: Environmental > Aquatic > Freshwater >... | reverse complement strand
ACACGAGGCCTACTGTCTATGCCTTGCATCCCCATTTTATTTTCAACGATCTTTCACTTCGCGCCTGACCTCACGATCAGTCTCACGTTTTTTAATTGTCTCGCGTTTATCAAATTTTTTCTTTCCTTTCGCAAGAGCAATAGAAATTTTTATTTTCCTTCCTTTATTATACACTGAAATCGGCACAATTGTCAAACTCTTATTATTGCCACTATCAGCCAATTCTCTAATTTCTTTTTTAGTTAACAAAAGTTTTTTATTGCGAAGCGAGTCATACTCTTTTGGAGTGTTATTAGTCTGATACGGTGGCACATTCGCATTAATTAAAAAGCATTCCCCTCCTCGAACAATCACAAAAGCCCCTTCGAGAGACATTCTACCCGCTCGAACTGATTTTACCTCCACACCTGAAAGCTCAATACCGGCTTCATATTTTTCTAATATTTCATAATTGAAATATACTTTTCGGTTTTCCGCATAATTTGCCATGACTACATCTTAGCATTTGACGAGAACTTTAAAAAGTAATAAAAATAATTCTATTCAATCCTATAAGCACAAAAACGACCTTCTGGAGGACAGGTAGCAGCACTACTACAACAAGCATTAAAACCAATATTTTTACATTGAGAATCGGAAGATGGATCTAACGGTGATTCTGGTACCCAAAGTATATATGGCCCCTTAGGATACCAACTACCATCACAATTCCAAGCTACAGTAGATTCTGAGTCCGCATAAACATATCTATCTCCCTTTCCACTCCGACCACTAGGGTCAGAAGGAATTTTAGGAATAAAATTAAGAATTATATTATTTATAGTTTGATTTCCTGAAATACTACCCATCCAACAAGTACTAGAGCTATTTATTCCAAGACAAGCTCCCGCCATTGCATTCGAAGGATAAACTCCACCATTACTATCAGCAGCAAGTTGAAAAGCTCTCGCAAGTTGCTTAACGTCACTTACTCTTACTGCATCCCTAGCTTTAACTCTTACATTACCAAGAGCCACCAATACAATGGAAGACAATAAACTAATTATTGAAATAACAACAAGAAGTTCAACTAAAGTAAAACCTTTGTTTGATTTGCTATAAAAAAACATTTTTTTACCACACATGTTCTAAATTATAGTAATAAAAAAAATAAAAGTAAATTATTAATCAATATCTAGGGTTTTATATTTTTAATATTTGGAGTAAAATATACCAATGGAACAAAAAAGAAAATTAAATGTATCGGGGTATCGGGGTATCTGGGGAGACACTTTAACGGAAAAAATAGTTGGTGATTACGCTCGCGCTTTTGGCCGTTTTACGACAGAGGCCACAGATAAGAAAAACCCCACTATTTTAATAGGACGTGATGGTAGAGAAAGTGGCCCAAAAATTAAAGAAGTTTTAGAAAGAGAGTTAAAAAAAATCGGAATTAATGTTGTTTATGGAGATGTTATGCCCACGCCAACAATGCTTTTCTCTGTTCGCAAGCATAATTATGATGGGGCAATAATTATAACTGCATCGCACAATCCAATTGAATACAATGGTTTAAAATTTGTAAATAAAAATGCATTATTTACTCTCGAGAAAGAGGTAGAAAAAATAGAAAAATACTACGAAGAAGAAGCTTCACTAGAAAAAACAATACTAGAAAGCTATGGAAAAATCAACGAAAATGATTCTTCTCAAGAATTTCAAGAAAATATTCCAAATTTTACAAAAGAGCACGCAGATCAAATCCTATCTCATGTAAACGTCGAAGCAATTCGAGCTAAGAAATTCAAAGCTGTAGTGGACATGATTAACGCCTCAGCTTGTGCAATGGACCCATATTTATTTGAACAATTAGGGATCGAAATAATCCCACTCAACAATGTACCAAATGGAAAATTTGCCCACCGTCCAGAGCCTCTAAAAGAAAACCTAGGAGAAATAATAAAAATTGCTAAAGAAATAAAAGCAGATGTCGGTTTTGTGCACGATCCTGATGCAGATAGGCTTGTCCTTATCGACGAGCATGGAGAAGTAATTTCAGAAGAATATTCTATTGTCTTTGGAATTGAAAGTATCCTGTCAAAAAATCCAGGCAAGCCTATTGTTATAAATCTTTCAACATCTCAGATGGGAGCTGATATTGCTGCAAAATACAATAGCCCTTGTTATCGTTCAAAAATTGGAGAAGGTTATGTAGTAGAAAAAATCCTAGAACACAATGCCGTCGTAGGAGGAGAAGGAAATGGTGGAATTATCTACCCTACTATAAACACCGTAAGAGACAGCTTTACAGGCCTTGCTCTTGTGCTTGAACTTTTGGCAGAAAGAAATAAAACAATTAGCGAATGTGTCGTGACTTTTCCAAAATATTATATTAAAAAAGATAAATGGCCAGTTGGTGGAAATTTACAAGAAATGTACTCAATCTTAAAAACACACTTTAATGATGCCAAATTTGATGAGCAAGATGGACTACGACTTGATCTAGAAGATGGTTCTTGGCTGCACCTACGTCCATCAAATACTGAGCCGATTATTAAGCTTTTTGGAGAAGCAAAGTCACAGGAAAGGATAGATGCCTTATTTTTAGAGACTAAGTTGACTTTAGGGGTCAAATAAGCTATTATCTACCTAGTTTAAGTATTACAAGAAAAAATTGCGAGAAAGAATAAACAACCAAATACGAGCCCAAGAATTGCGAATTATTGATAGTGAAAATCAAAATCTCGGAGTCTTAAGCATAAAAGAGGCATTAGAACTTGCACAAAGCAAGGGTATGGATCTTATTGAAATAAATCCAAATGCTAATCCCCCAATTGCAAAGATTATGGATTTTGGTAAATATCAATATGAAGCAAGTAAAAAGCTAAAAAAAGCAAAAGCAGGTGCTAAGACTACCGAAACAAAATCTATTCAGATAAAAATTGGTACTGGTGACCACGACCTTGAGCTTAAAGCCAAAACTGCTTCGAAATGGCTCAAGGAAGGACACCGAATCAAGATTGAACTTTTCCTTGCAGGCCGTGCAAAGTATATGGACGAAAAATTTTTAAAAGAACGTTTAGATAGAGTATTACATTTGATCACTGAAGATTACAAAATCTCAGATTCATATAAAAAAGGTCCAAAAGGTTTATTTATTACAATAGAAAAAGCAAAATAATTTTATGAAGGGAATGAAAACAAATAAGTCATATTCGAAAAGATTAAAGCTAACTAAAAATGGCAAAGTTATCGCTCGCAAGCCAGGCTTTAACCATTTCAATGCGAAACAATCACGAGGCACACAATTAGCTGGTCGCAAAGGTAGTGCCTTCGCAATAAAGAACAAACCAAAAAGTCACTTATTGCCGTTTTCATAATTAAAAATAATATAGAAATATCATGACAAGAGTAAAAAAGGGAGTACATGCGTTAAAAAGAAGAAGAAGCGTCTTGAAGCAGACCAAAGGTATGCGACATGGACGTTCTACAAAAGAGCGTCAAGCAAAAGAAGCATTAGTTCATGCAGGAAATTATTCTTTTGCCCACCGAAAAGACAAAAAATCACACAATCGAAAGCTTTGGAATATCAAGATCAATGCTGGAAGTCGAGAAGTTGGTACGACTTATTCAAAATTGATTGGATCTTTAAAGAAAAACAAGATAGAACTTGATCGCAAGATCATGGCCGACCTTGCCGAAAATCATCCCAAGACTTTTGCAAAAATTCTAGCAAGCCTAAAATAATAACTAAACTAAAAAATCCTCCGCCAGCTGGCGGAGGATTTTTTAGTTTGCATTATCTAGGAAAAATGTCTGTGAGTTCATCTGAATAATAAAATTCATAAGCAATATCACCAAAAGTATACACTTTACCACCAATAGTTATGTCTGCCCCACCAGCTTTCGCATCAGGTTTTGGAATCGAACGATTAAAACCTAGATTATATAAGGTTGCAATAACTTCTGGTCTCTCACTGATGTCGTACCCTGCTGCCTTCCACTGTGCTACTACTTGTCGCATATAAAGACCTACGTATAGATAAGAATAATATGGGTCTTTAGTGTTCGTAATGCGAGTCATTATTTCTGAATCGATATTTGCATCGGTTGCGTAATCTGCGATATGTTCCATCTCAGGACCCAAATAATAAACTGATTTTGAATTTTTTAAATGCTCATCAATTAATGCAACAGTCTGTGGTTTTAAACCTGCTATACCAAAAGAAAACTTCGAAAGAGTTGCCAATATTTTCATCGGCTCAAAATAATTCTTAAAAGACTCTCTGCGATTTGAAAAAAATCTCAACTGCTCCCCCATCACCCCACCGAGAATTAATCTAGGAGATATACCAGCATCGTGGGCTGCTCTATTTATGACATCCTGATCTCGAGTAAAAACTTCTTTCAAGAGTGCCCAATCTGCCGTATCTTTCCAACTATCTTTTATCTCAGTTGTATCAATTGTATTTAAATTTAATTTATCATTTATTTGAAAATAAGAATTTCGCTCAGAAACTGAACCTTTCACGTTTAACCAACCAAATTGCATTGCGAAAAAAACAGCCACAAACACAAATCCGACTAACGCAAAACAATATATTAATATTTTAAAAATATTTTTAAAATTCATTTTAATATTTATCAGAATTTATATGAGACCCTTTTCTCCAGCTTTAATTTTTTTAACTAGTTCGATTATGTCAGCCACTAGTTTTTTTGGATCTTTACCAGTAATTATTCTGTCATTAGGTCTATGTGATTTTGCTAAAATATCTTCAAGCTCTGCCGACATTTCCCAAGGACCTTCAAAAATTCCAATTGCCTTATTGTCTTCAAAAGCAATTACGAACTCATGAATTGTTCCTATGCGTCCACAACCACAAATAACAGCGTCAACTGAACGAGTAAGTAATAAATCTCTACCAGGATAACCAAAGCCGGTATAAATTATCAAATCCATATAATCAACCGGCAATTTGTATACTTCTACGTGCTCTTTTTCAGTAGCAGCAGGAGAAAAACCAATTGACAACCCTCCGACTTCTTTAGCACCCATTGCAGACCACATTGGAAAACCAGTAGTTGCTCCTGTAACTAAAATTGCTCCCTGTCGTACGATTTCACTACCTAATTCTTTTGCTAAATCAAGTGCCCCGAGACCACAATGCCCTGTCTCGGCTGCTCCTGACACACAAATTTTTATTCTGTCGTGCCCATGTTTTTCGAAAGGATTTGTTGAAGATAATATGTCCATCCCGTTAGAAGTAGGAAATCTTTAGATTTCCGTAAATTATTTTTATAAAACGACTATAAAACTTAAATAGTATAACATTTTTTATTATTTTCCCAAACTGAATGACTTCTAACGGGATCCATATAATTTCCTAACACAAAAAAGAAACACTGTCTCCCCGATCTGGAGCAATTGCGTCTATGCCTAAATTGTCTCTTAGTTTTTGAACCAAAAACATTGAAGACTTTGGTTCACCCATTACTACAAAAACTTTTTGCACAGTATCACTAGTTTTTTCTACAAAATCAATTAAGCCATCTGAATCTTTATGTCCCGAGTAACCAGTAATTGTAACCACATGTGCTCGAACTATCACGTCCTCTCCTGTGATATGTACTGTTTTTAATCCTTCTTGAATTAATCGTCCAGGGGTTCCCACTGCCTGATATCCAGTCAAAAGAAGAGTGTTATTTGGATCTGGTAAATAATGTCTTTCATGATGAACCACTCGCCCACCCGACGACATTCCAGATCCAGCAATTACAACTTTAGGATTTGGCACTTCACTAATTTTTTTTGACTCTTCTGATCTTAAGGTCTCATGTAATCCTGGGAAATCAAAAAGGTGTTTTTGATGAACCATGGCTTTTTGAGCTCCTTCATTAAAGTAATTTTTGAATTGTTTAAAAACTTCTGTTAAACGAATTGCCAGTGGTGAATCAAGAAAAATTGGCATGAGTGGGATACGATCATTTTCTACTAATTCATTTAATTCAAATAATAATTCTTGGGAACGTTCCAAAGAAAAGGTCGGTATTATCAAAGTCCCCTTTCTCTTAAAGTTGTCTTCAATAGCAATTTCTAAATTTTTTCTTCTATCATCTCTTGATTCATGATTCCTGTCACCGTAAGTACTTTCCATGATTAGATAATCAATATCAGTAACTATTTCAGTATCTGGAAGCAACATTGAAGGGCTGTTCCCCAAATCACCTGTAAAGAGTATCTTTTTTTTATTTATTATAAATTGCACCATAGCCGAACCTAAAATGTGTCCAGCATTCAAAAAAGAAACTTCAATTCCTTCACTTATTTTTATAGTTTCGTGATAGTTATATCCTTGCCATAAAGAAATTGCTAATTTAATATTTTCTTCTTTATATATTTCTGCTAAATTATGCTCTTGATTTTTAGATAATATTCCCGCTGTATCCTCAAGCATTGGAGTAGCCAGTGCTTTTGTCGGCAAGGTAGAATAAATTTTTCCTCGAAAACCTTCGCTGATTAATTTTGGAACTCTTCCCAAATGATCCACATGCGCATGAGTAATAAATAAAATATCTATCTCGCTTGATTTATATGGAAATGGGTCCCAGTTAATATCATCCGCTAGTTTCGTTCCTTGCGTAAGGCCACAATCGACTAATATTTTCTTGCCATCTGCTTCTAATAAAAAATTCGCGCCCGTTACTGAGCCCGTTCCCCCACAAAATGTTAATTTAACTAAATTTGCCATATTTTGATTATATCTTAAAATTTTCCTTTATCATAATTCTTTTTAAGAAATAAAAAATCGAAATAAATGCTCCCGACAAATCAAAAGAAAGGTCCGAAAGTGTATCGAGGCCGTTAAAAGGATCTCGGAGAGTTGCCTTATTAAGAACAATCTCAAAAATTTCCCACAAAACACTAATAAACAAAACTAGAAAAATTATTTTTAAAATTTCTTTAAAATTTGTATCCACTGGTTTCAAAAACAAAAGAAAAACGAGGCCCAACCAAAAACCTCCTAAGAAATGCATTACCATGTCAGACCACCAAATGCTGTAATACCAATGAAATTTTAAAATAATTAAATTTAAAATAGAAATAAAAACAACAAGGATCGCTATCCTCATTAAAAGCTTTTTTTTATTCATTTTGGGTAAATTTTCCATCCCATTAGAAATTTTAATTAATAATTTTTTATCTTTATCCCTATTTTTATTGAATTTCTAACGGGACAAGCTAATTTTAATTATACCATTTATAAACAAAAAATCTCCGCCCTACGGCGAAGAATTTTTTTAGGACTATTTCCAATATATTACCGTAGCTTTCGCTTAGGTGGGTGCGAGACTTATGTAACCAAGGCCACACAAGATCGAAGCTCCCAAAAAATATTGTTCTAGGTAATAATTGGAAATAACCCTACTAAAAGTTTATCTTATTTGCAAATTTTTGCAACAAAAATTTCAATAAAAACACAAAATTTATACAAAAACAAGTTTGACTTTTACAAAATTTCATAAAATTTTACTAAAAACAAAAATCCCCTTTCAGGGATTTTTATTTCAAATATTTATTTTATTTATGAGCCTTTTTAGGTTGAGTAAACTTTTGATGAACAGTTTGATAGTCACCATAAATTTCACTATCAGAAAACCAATGTGCGATTTCTGCTTTTGCTTCTTCAAGGTCACCTGATGCATGCATAACAGTTGGCAAGGCAACACCATTCTCATTTACATAATCAAGACTAGCGTGAGCATAATCTCCTCGGATAGTTCCAGGAAGAGCATCCTTTGTATTAGTTGCACCAACCATTTTACGCACAACAGCAACAACTTCAACGCCCTCAAGAACTGCTGCAATAACAGGCCCTTCCTGCATTGCACCCAATTGCACCTTGAATTGAGCTTCTCCGCGACGAGAGATCATTTTACCAATAGTTTCATAATGATGAAAATAATGCGCCTCATCTGGATTAACCATTTTCATACCAACTATCTTTAAGCCCATTTTTTCAAAACGACTTAACACTTCTCCTACAATTCCACGCTGTACAGCGTCTGGCTTAAATACAATAAGAGTTCTTTCCATATAAAAATTCTTTTTTAATTTATAATAATAACCATATCTTAACAGATATTAGTATAATTTCAAATGAAATCAATTTCAACGTTTTTCATATTTTGCCATTATCTCGGCTTCAACTTCTTCTCGATCGCGTCCGTATTTTAAATATGAAAGCTGTTTCAAATTTTCAACTAATTCAATATTCCCTTTTTCCGGAGCCAAAGTGTGCATATTGAATGGTTTGGTTGGCTGACCATTTACTAGCATGTTCATGTACGCATTATAATTATCCAATTTCATAATATCAGCTGCTTTAAAAGTTGGTTGAAATCTTTTTTCTAAAAATTCAGCATCCTCAGAACTCACTCGAAATACGGCCATCGAGCCAACGTTTCCAAAAACAGCATTCTTGATTCCTTCTTCTAATTGTGAAATATATTGATGGGCAATATTTAGGGACAATCTATATTTTCGAGCTTCAGACAAAATAGAAGAAATCGAATCAGTAGTGACATTTTGGAATTCATCAATGTATAAATAAAAATCGTTCATTTTTTGGCCAAACATATCTACTCTGGAAAGCGCTGCCATTTGAATTTTCCCGACCAAAAGCAAACCAATCAAATTGGCATTCATTTCCCCCAACCTTCCTTTTGAAAGATTTACGAGCAATATTTTTTTATTATCCATAATTTCTCGGAAATTAAATACGGATTTTTCTTGAAGGACGACAGGGCGCATAATGTCGTTAGAGATAAAGTTATCAAACTTGGAAGTAATATAAGGTACAAAGTTTGCTAAACCTTGATCCCCTGTCGTCTGTTCTGCGGCTACCCAAAATTGCTTAATAATTGGGTTACGACATTTTGATAATTTCATATCTCGAAATTCTTTATCTACGAGCACTCGAGAAATTTCAAGTAAAGTACAACCCGAAGCAGGGTCCTCCATTATAAGGAAAGCACTATTTTTAAAATATTGTTCAAACATTGGACCACCAGAAGTTTTCATATCAAACAATTTATTGAAAATACCCATCAATTCATTTACTACGAAAGTTTTCTGCTCTGGATATTTTGGATCAAATTCAAGCATATTAAGCCCCATTGGACGTGCTGTATAGGCAGGATCAAAATAAATTACATCATCGATACGTTCCTTTGGAATACGCGAAAGAATCGTCTGTATGTCCGTACCGTGCGGATCAATATAACAACAGCCATCACCATTTTTAATATCTTGAGTAATCATATTGAGCATAATGTTTGTCTTACCTGTACCCGTCTGTCCAATGACATACATATGACGAACTCGATCTTCCCGAGCCATACGAATTTCTGTTTCTCGGCCTCGATAATCATTTATGCCAAGAACAATCCCCTCTTTCCCCATTTCAATTGGTGCTGGAGCAATGCCGGCTTTTGCTTCTTTTAATTGCCCCTGTCCTGAGATACCAACTGGAAAATGAAAAACGGAAGAAAGTTCTTTTAAATTCATCGGCAAAATTTTATCATGCGAAAAAGTTCTAAAAGAAAAATCATGAAAAAGTTGCTTCAAGTCACTGCCTTTTATTTCTTCAAAGAAAATTCCATTGCTAGCAGCTTCAGTAAATTGATTAAAAGAAGATTCGATTTCCTTTAAAATTGCTTCTGCTCTTTCTTTCGTATCTCCGGAAGCTACAATTCTAATGTTCGCTTTCATGATAGTACTTTTTACTTTATTGCCTATTTTTTCAGCTGCGCCTTCATCCACGGCACGCCTACCTTTCATGTATTTTTCTTTTTTTTCTTCTTTTTCATGTGTGCCAAAAATAAGTTCCTTAGAAGCTTTTAAGAGTGCGTGATTAAATTTATATAAATTATCATTTGCATGTTTGACCGACACACCATCTTTGACATCATCTAATATTTTATGAAATTCATTCATAAATTTATTGCCAGCCGGAGCAATGACAAGCTGAATCGCGGCACCTTCACCCTGTGTTTTTAATTTAGAAAAAACATTAAGTATCATATTCATCGGATCATGCTCAATGTTATCATATGTCTTGATTGGCAAGACTCCTCTCTCTGTAAATGAAGCATAGGCTCCAACAGAACTACCCTTTTCGTTAAAAATATTATAATCGTCTGGCAAATCTTTGATTTTTGCATCGTGATAAAAAGCTAAGACTTGTTTTTCAAAAAGAGTTATATGTTTATTTGGAATTGCCGCATAAATAATAACCTGATCACTTACACTAGACAAAGCAACTTCTAAAGTAAAATAATTTTCTCTTTCATTATTTTCACTTTCAGAAATTGATTGCATGCCAGCATAAAACTGCTCCATGGCACTGATGAATTCTTTAAAACTTTTTTGTTTATCTGCTTCATCCATTGGTGGCGGAAGCGTAATTTCAAAAAGTGTCATGTTGAGAGACTTGAAAATAGGAGTGCCTTCCTTCAGATCCCCCACCACTTGCCCTGTTTTAATATACTGCACAAGCAATCTATGAAAATCATTATCAATATGAGGACTATTCATTCCTTCTGCCACAGATAAAGCATTTCGAATTCCCTTAGTTATGACAATGCCGAGTAACTCTTCCATCACAGCATCATGTGTCTCAGGTTTTAATTTTAAAACGATTCCTTCAGTTTCTTTTTTGCTTAATAAATTATCTTTATGAATTACATCTTTGGCAGGAACTTCTTTATAGGTTGAAATAACCTCTTTCACAGCATTATCTCCAGCATGTTCAAACTGACCCTGTCCGATGAGCTCTTGTTCCCTTTTGGCCACATGCGCTCGTAAATAATCCAACTCCTCTGTTGGATTACTAAATTTAGGCATTTCCTTTAAAAAAGATGGATTCATGTTTCAATTATACCTCGTACTAAAATTTTAACAAAATTTTCACACATATTTTATAAGTATTTTTACTTACAATACTTGTCCCCAAACTTTGTTTGACTTTATGTGAAATGAGTGATATTATAAAAATAGAAAGTTCTTCATATTTTCATGACAAGTATTTTTTAGTTTATCTAAGGGCCTATTTTTTGGACTTTTGGATAAACTAAAAACAACAACCATGGACAACATGTTAAAATCACTTCGGGTAAGGCTTTTATTTAAAAAACCAAAAACCCGGCTCAACAAAGAGCAAAAAATAAGCTACCAGGACTTTACCCTGGCGATGAAATCTCCTAATGGAGAACTATTCGGAATCTATTTTTTTGTGGGCCGCAACTAACCCACATACCGCAAAAGCCCCAGAAACTACATAGTATCCGGGCAAATTTTTACCCAAAAATAACTTGACATTTTAACTCAAATATGCTATACTTAATATGTTAGTTTATTAATAAAATTTTCTTTTAGGTCTAGTGTCATGTATAATAGTATGTAAGTAATTATTAATTAACCAAAAAAAATTATGACCAATGAAGAAATGTTAGTCTTGGCTGAAAAAGTAAAAGCTGGAACAGCAACAAAAGAAGAGACTTTAGAATTTCATAAAGAGCTAAATAAGCTTTTATTGGAAACAAAGGCATTATTAGAATAATTAAATTATATTTATATGGGAACATTTGATAACATGATAGGAAAGTTAATGAACAAAAAGGTATCTCCAGAAGGACTAAAAACTGAAAAAGTCTATTCTCCTGAAGAACAAGCAATAATTGATGAAAATAAAAAATTACAAAATGAGTTTATGGCAAAATTGACAGAGCTAGAAAATGGAGCTGTCGAAAAACTTGAACCATCAAATCTAGCAAAGGTAAATGAGTTTTTAGTAAAAAACCAGAAACTTATTTTTGGTTTAATTGCCATAGCAGGAGCTGGCGCAGCCGCAGACAGTCTTGTTAATCACAACTGGGAATCAATAAATATGGACCTAGGTGTCACTTTACAAGGATTAAAATTATGGGCTGGGGCAGTAACCGCAATACTTTCAACAGCAGCAGCAGCTAGTTTTGGAAACAAAGCTCCCGTACAAGAAAAAGTTAATTCTTAAAATATCACACAATAAAAAAATCCCCCGTTAGGGGGATTTTTTTATTGTAATTTAGTTAATATTTCAGGATCTCCTTCAGTGATGAGAATCGTGTGTTCAAAGTGTGCACTCTTTTTCCTATCTGCTGTTCGAAAAGTCCAACCATCATCATCGATAGTCACATTCTTTGTACCATTGTTTAACATTGGTTCAATTGCGATTACCATACCAGGAACAAGCTTTGCGCCAACTCCAGCTTTGCCATAATTTGGAATAAATGGATCTTCATGAATCTCTTTTCCAACTCCATGCCCTGCCAATACTTCTACGATACCGTATTTGTGCGGTCGAGCAAATTTCTCAATTGCATTTCCTATGTCCCCTATTCTATTTCCACCCACAGCCGCATCGATACCTACATATAATGATTTTTCAGTAGTTTCTATTAATTTTTTTGAAGCATTACTAATTTCTCCGACTCCGACAGTCACAGCATGATCGGTAAAAAGTCCTTTATGCTTTAACCCTAAATCAAGTGAGATAATGTCCCCTTCTTTTAAAATTCTTTGCTTAGATGGAATTCCATGGACTACTTCATCATTCACCGATATACACAAAGACGCAGGATATGGTGTCTCTGCTCCCTCAGGTCGATAATTTAAGAAAGCTGGTATATCTCCCATCTCAGTTATTAATTTCAAAGCATATTGATCAAGCTCCCAAGTCGAAATACCAGGAGCTACTTTTTCTTTTACTTTTTGTAAAACAAAAGCCAACCGCTTTCCGCCTTCTCGTAAGATTTCTATTTCTCCTTTTGTTTTTATTATTATTCCCATATAAATTATATATTTTTTATTATTGTTCCCTGAAAACTTTCACCATTTAAATATTTTTTAAAATTCTCTATTGGTTTACCATTCATTATCACCACTTCAAGCCCAAGTTCTTCTGCCATTTTTGATGCAATTGGATCAAATGGAGAATTCAATCCTGGATTCCATTCCGCTGGTATTAAAGAACGATAATCAGCCCAAGAAATTTTCTCTAACTTCTTAGCCTCGGGATTAACTTTCGGATCAGAATCATAAACATAATCAGTATTTGAAAGATTAATTACTTTTTTAGCTCCGACATTTTTCGCTGCAAGTACTGCATCCCAATCAGTACTTTGTCCTGGTTTATAAGCAGAGCCAAGAATTATCGGCTTACTAAAATCAAAACTCTCTGAAAAGTTTTTAATAATTCTTTTATCTGTTTTATCTTCAAAAATCACCCTTACAAGTTGAGCATTCAGTCTTAATGATGCGATACCAATCCAATCCAAATCATCATCTGGTGGGTTTGATAGCTGTTTGGCAGCATCTTGATAACGCCTGCACACTTTTCCCCCACCGGTAATGATGATAAACTTTTTGCCAAGCGCTACTTGCGATAAAATAATCTCTTTAAATTCTCTTAAAAAATCTACATCGATTTGGTCAGGTATAATAAGCGATCCTCCAAGTGAGATTATAATTGTTTCTTCTTTCATATTATAGTGCAATAGATTTGATAATATCTTTGTGCACATCCTCGATAGATTGCTCGCCATTGATTGTGTATATTTCGTAATTTTCTTTTTCCTTAAAATAGTTCATAGCGGGCAAGACACTATTCTTATATTCATTAAATCTTCTACGCAACCCTTCTTCTGTGTCATCGGCTCTACCTCGCAAAAGATTTCTTTTCATGGCTTCTTCTTCAGAAAGTTCTATGTAAATAATTTTTACATTCCCTCTTTTGAAAAACTTAACCATTTTTTCAAAACTCTCGGATTGAGCAATTGTCCTAGGATACCCATCCGCAAAAATGTGCATATCTTCATTGAGCGAGGTGGTGAGAATATTAGTAAAAATTGAAGTAGTTAAAAAATCAGGTTGTAATTCCCCTCTTTCTAAAGAATCTTTAACTAAAGAAGCAGTGTAATTTTTAGTCTCAAGAAGACTTCGAAAGCCATCTCCTGTGCCCGCATACACGCACTCCTTGCCATCCTTGGCCTTTAAATAGTCAATTAGTAGTTTCACCTGGGTTCCTTTACCAGAGCCCACTTGTCCGAAGAATAAAAAGGTTTCTGTTTCCATCTCTTTACAATACAAAATTTAAGCTTAAAAAACAACCCTAGGTGTGTTATATTGAATATACCTGTCCCATTAGAAATTCAACAAAAAATGGGAGCAAGGGAAATGATTATTAATTAAAACTTCTAATGGGATGAAAAAAGAGATCGTTACTATATGTGGAGGGTTAGGAAGTGGCAAATCAAGCACTGCAAAAAGAGTAGCCCAAACCCTAGGTTTTAAGCACTTTTCTTCAGGTGATTTTTTTCGACAAGTAGGCTTGGAGCTTGGACTATCTGTAACCGAAACAAATATCAGAGCTGAAACAGATCCTAAGATTGACGAGATGACTGACCAAAAACTTAGAGATTTAAATAATGAAAACAAAATTGTGATTGATTCACGCACAGCCTACCACTGGATACCCGACTCTTTTAAAGTTTATTTAGACCTATCCCCCGATATTGCCAAGGAGAGAATTTTAAATAGTATTCGTGAAAACAAACTTAGAGAACAAAGTGAGCAAGCAAAAAACAGTGAAGATGTTTTAAAAAAAATGACTGAGCGTTTTCAAAGTGAACAAAAGAGATATTGGGATTTATATAAAATAGACAATACAAATATGAGTCAGTTTAATCTAGTGATAGACACAAACAAAAACAACCTAAATGAGGTTGTTGAAATTATCGTTTCAGAATATCAAAAGTGGATTAAGATTTAGTAATACTGTTATCTAGACAATAAGACATATTTATCTATACTGAACATTTTTTATCTTCGATAGACACTGACTTCTCTTCAAAACTTATAATCTCTTTTTGGTCAGTTCCAATTTCTTCTAAAGAAATTTGGTCATATGGGTCCTTGTCATTAATTAATTCAAGTAAAAAAGAAAGTGTTTCCAGAAAATCACATGGATTATTTTTTACATCCTCTTCGTTAAATTGGCGTAAAAAATCCAAACAAGCAAAAGCTTGTTCTTTTTTAGTTTTTTTATTATCTATAATAAACTTTTCTAGACTTTCTCCTAACATATTATTTATTGCAAATTATTATTAGAACTTAATACCTATATTATATACCAAAATAATAAAAAAGTCAATCCAAAATAGACAAAATAAAAAGCCCCGTAGGGCTTTTAGGGAATTATTTAGTATTCTCGCATCGATATTTGAGCATCTACTTTTTTGATCAAATCAAGCAGTACTGAGACGACGATAAGAAGAGCTGTGCCACCGAGCGCAATAGCAGAGATACCAGTAACAGCTCGTACTATCAAAGGTAAAACTGCGATAATACCAAGGAATGTTGCTCCGAGTAACGTAATGCGACTTAACACTTTTGAAATATATTGAGAAGTAGATGGACCTGGTCTGATACCTGGAATAAATGCACCATTCTTTTGCAAGTTAGTAGATAGAGCCTCAGGGTCAAAAGTAACTGCAGTGTAGAAATACGTAAATAGAAATACTAAGATAAAATACAATACAGCGTACAACCAACTTGTTTGTGAAAAACCAGTTAAAGCATGTGAAACTTTCAATACTGTCGCATTAGTTGAACTTGCCATAAAGTTTCCGATCATTTGAGGGAAAAGCAAAATAGAAAGTGCAAAGATTATAGGAATAACTCCAGCTTGGTTTACGCGTAGTGGCAAATAAGTAGAACCTCCACCATACATCTTTGCTCCACGAACTCGCTTTGCATAAGTCACAGGGATTGGTCTTTCTGATTCAGTGACTACTACGACTCCAGCGATAACCAAAATTCCCAGTACTACGAATACGATATATAGAGGAATTTGAGAAACATCAAAAGTAAATAACAACTGACTCATTTCAGTAGGAATTCTAGAAACGATACCAGCAAAGATTAAGAGAGATACTCCATTACCAATACCGAACTCAGACATTAATTCTCCGATCCACATGATAAGCATTGCACCTGCAATGACGATGATGATATTGGTGATTCGGTCAAACATTGTTAAGTTAATTAAAATTTTCTGACTTTCAAGAATTGCTAAAAGAGAAAACCCTTGAATTGCAGCTAGTGGTATAGTAAGCATTCTTGAGTATTGAGTAAATTTCTTTCTTCCTGCTTCCCCTTCTTCGTGGTACATCTTTTTCAAAGCTGGCACCATAATGGTGAGCAATTGCATGATGATAGAACCAGTAATATATGGTCCTACTCCCAACATGATGATAGATAGATTTGAAAGTCCACCACCAGAAAAAATATTTAGTATTCCAAAAAATTGATTATTGCTCAAGAAACGACTAAGAGCCACAGCATCAATGCCTGGAATTGGAATAGAGGAAAGTAAACGAAAAACTATGAAAGATCCAAGAACGAAAAGGATTTTTTTTCTTAAAGAAGAATCTGTCCAAATTAATTTAATTTTCCCTATAGAATTTTGCATATTTTTTTTATAAAACCGTACCTCCGGCTTTAATAATTTTCTCTTTAGCAGAGAGAGATACGAGACATTTCGTCACTTCAATTTTTGCCGTAAAAGTAGTTTTGTTATTTAAAATTTTAACCTGTGGAACAAAACCCTTTTTTCTTTTAATTACTTTTAATTCAAGTAATTTAGCTGGATTTACTTCTCCTCCTTTAGGGAAAGCTTTAGAAATAGCATCAAGTGATACTCCAACTGGTTTTACTGCGAAAGACTTAAACTGATATCCACGATTTTTTGGAAGCTTCTTAATGATATCACGAAGTTCTGGTCGGCGCTTGTTACCAGCACGAGCCGTCTGACCCTTCCCTCCTCGTCCGGAAGTTTTAGCATGTTTACCGCCACGTCCAACGATACGGTCTTTTTTATTTTTATGTATTCTTTTTAAG
>Ga0194053_10001210_pt1 | contig 16993 bp, 15 predicted proteins | sample SepL228m_MetaG_FD_161684 | JGI IMG/M metagenome (GOLD analysis project Ga0194053, IMG submission 161684) | Anoxic zone freshwater microbial communities from boreal shield lake in IISD Experimental Lakes Area, Ontario, Canada - Sep2016-L227-8m | ecosystem: Environmental > Aquatic > Freshwater >... | reverse complement strand
GAAAAACCAGAGTTCCTGACCACCCTCTGCCGATTTTGGTTGACACCTCAACTTATTAATATCCAATACATAGGGCTGGTCAATTTATTTCGGCGAGGACTGGTCAATGCAAGCGTTTTTTCCAATAATAATCTTGAATTCCAGATGAATGTGTAAGGAGCATATGAATAGTCACCGTATCTCCATAAGGAAACCCAGAAAAATATCTGCTGAGTTTATCGTCCAAACTTAATTTGCCTTGTTCTTCCAGTTGGAGAATAGCAGCAGCCGTAAATTGTTTTGTGTTGGAAGCAATACGAAATTTTGTGTCAGCAGTGTTCGCTGAACCCCATTCCCTGTCGGCAAGTCCATACCTTTTTTCAGTATAATACTGTCGTTCCTTGATACCAGAACAGCACCACTAAAATTGAAATAGTCAGTCTTAGCTTGTAAATATTTGTCTAAGCGGTCTGTTAAATCATTTTGTCCTACGGCTTTGTAATAAAAAGAAAAAAGAAGGATAATGCCGAGGAAGATTGAATTATTTCTCATTGGATGGATTTAATAATAAACGCTGTTTGTCGCTTGAAAATTGCAATCTTGTTACAGGTGGATAGGCCGTTCCTATTGACTGCCCGACGCAGATTTATTATGACCACGGTATAGGTCTGATAATAAAACAAATGAACTGTTCCCTTGCGATCAGCCAGGGGTGGTCAACTCCATAGGCCTGTCCAGTTATTTGGCTTTCAACTTTTTCAAAGCATCAATACCACTTTGACTCTTCGGATTCAGTTGCAGCGATTTCTCATAGTTCTTGATTGCAAGTTCCTTTTCCCCTGCTGCAGCATACGCCTCGCCAAAGCTGTCGTAAGCATTCCAGGATTCAGGAAATGCCTCAACATTCATTTTAAAAACGGCAACAGCTTCCTTTACCTTCTTCGAAATCAGGTATTCATACCCTAATGCATTCATCTCCTCCTCCGACAGGTAGTAGTCAGCCATGTTTGCCCGAATTTCTTTGAATTTTGCATAGCCCGCATCTATCCCCGCTTTCTGAATAGTCTCACGCACTACCTCCACGACCGATGTTTTCAGATAATGCAGCAGGCGTGCAACCGCAAGCCTGTTGCAGCCATCAATCGTTGAGACATTAAAGGCCCTGAAATCAGGCATGGTTGAATTTTGCAGATCAGTAATAACCCATTCACCGCTGCGATTGCAAATCAAGAAATGTACATAACCCGTCAGCAGATAATCGGCGTACAGCAGATAATCTGCCTCCTGTGGATTCTTTTTGACATAATCCCTGAAATCGCGCGCCAGGTCCCACATTTTTTTCATTTCATTCGGACCTTCCTGTGAGGTTTTCAGCAACAAGGCATCCTTTGAAGGCAGTGCCTTGCACAAACCAGCATCATTGATCAATTTAATAAGCCCGGATGCGCCCTCTGCGTTCGCTTCACCGTTTGCACGCACGGGGAAAACGATGAGTGTGGATTTTTTGAAATTTTCCTTAAATAATTTCTGGCGATCAGGGATTGGCGCTCTTTCGTTATCAGGCGGCAATCCGCTCCTTTCGCTCATTATTGCTGCCATCTTGCCTGGCTTGGCATTCCTTGCGGTTTCTTCATTCAACCCTATCTGCTGGCCAAGGCGTTTGACCAGCAGCACGGAAAAACCCATTGGATCAGGATCCTCAACCTGCCTGAATACATCATCCTTTGAGTTCAGGGCGTCTGACCAAACTACCTCCCCGGTCTTATCAACCACGATACCTACAAGTTCAGCAATCTGGTGCTTTTGTGGTTCACCATTCATTTCAGCATACAGAACATAATCTGTCGTGACCGGGTGACCTTTTACGAATTTTCCTACCGAATCGACCAGGGCCTGCAGGCCGGGTTTGGTCGTTCGGACGAAAGCAGATTTGCCCAATTCAATGTTTTTAAGGCCCTGTTGCTCTAGTAATGCCCCGACAACTTCAGAGACCCTTTCAAAGGGTTCACCGAAAAGCCCGACAGGCAGAATGGTCAATGTAGCATCAACTCCTTTTAATTTCATCATGTCGAGTCTCTGCTGCTGCTCCTTCGAAACGACTGATTTACCTTGTTGTGCAAATACCGAACCAGGTACTTGCAGAAAGGTAAGAAAAACGCCTAAAAAAACCTTCATTAGGAAAAAGGTATTATGGCGTTCCGGTGCAATTGGTTGTTTTGTTTTCATTTTTTCCTCCTTTTTTGTCATTTTACTTCTTTGGTGGAAGAGGTGGGGCCTCTGTCCCCCTTTACCGGTTTTGGACGATAAAATTAGCATCAGGCCGGATTTTCATTTTGCAGAACTCTTGTAAAACAATTGTAACTTGTTTTGCAAGGATCTGCCAACTATTGGACAAACATTTGCAAGACACAGCAGGGACAGATAACTAATATAATTTCAAGGGTTTACTCCACCAGGAATGATATCATGTGATTGCAACTTTGTGCAGTAAGGGGAGCAAAAAAGCCGCGAATTGCGGCTTTTATATTTTACACTTCGGACTCAGGTCTTTGCACCCGGCAATAAAATATCGAACGGTGATCAACGAATTTCCGTTTGAACTTAAAGTTCGCTGATCACTGTTCGATCGGGAAAACCATTTCTAAATAATCATTATTTTTGGCCAGATCAATCCTCAGATAAAATGACCAAGAACCGATTAGAAGCATTCAGTGACGGCGTACTTGCCATCCTCATAACGATTATGGTCCTGGAACTTCGTCCCCCGGCCGACATCTCCTTCGCCTCCCTCCGGCCGCTGATTCCAAAGATCCTCAGTTATGTAATGAGTTTCACATTCATTGGGATCTACTGGAACAACCATCATCATCTTCTGCACACTGTAAACAAAGTGAACGGGGGCATACTATGGGCAAACCTGAACCTCCTTTTCTGGCTTTCTCTGATCCCTTTTACAACAGCCTGGATGGGGGAGCATGGTTTTGCGGGTCCTCCCGTGGCATTGTATGGGATCGTGCTCCTGATGGCTGCAGTTGCTTACTATGTTCTGGTTCGTTTTATCCTTTACAGACACGGGAAGGATTCGGTTCTGGCCCAGGCGATCGGCAGCGATTTCAAAGGGAAGATATCGGTCGGGATCTATGCACTTGCTATCCTTTGCGCGTTTATCCTGCCCCTGATGGCACAGTTGCTTTATGCGCTGGTGGCGCTGATGTGGCTCATACCCGATATGCGGATTGAACGACTCCTTGAGAAGGAGGAATAAGCCGTTCCCATTGACCGCCCGACGCCGACTTATAATGACCGCCTTACAGGTTTGATAATGAAACAAATGAACTGTTCCCTTACGATCAGCCAGGGATGGTCAACTCCATCGGCCTGTCCGGGATATTTCATTACCAGCCTGTAAACCGATGTCAGTTGCCTTGAACTATGGTTTTATAAATCTTGTAGTGTAGACTTTCTTGGGAAATTCACCTTTTGCATACTCAAAGTTCCTTTCTCCCTTTAAAATCGCCTCATCGGCATAAGCCTCTATCACCTCACCGATAAAAAGGCTTTTATCTCCTGTTTCTATTTCCTGTCTAACCAGGCATTCCATATAAGCCACACACTCATCGATAATTGGAACTTTCACCCTGAAGGCTGGTTTTGGGGTTAATCCCGTTTCTTTGAATTTATCAACTTGATAGCCAGAATGGAATCCGCAATAGTATATTTCCGGTTTTAGGGCGGCAGGTGGAATATTTATAATAAATTCTTTGCTGTTTTTAATCAGATCATACGAACAAGAATTTTTCCCGATGGCACAAGCGATTAGCGGGGGCGCCTTTGAAACCGGCATACAAAAACTAACCGCTATTATATTTGATTTTCCTTTCAGATCCCCGGAGGTTATTAAAAAATGCCGCATCGGCCACATAAACTCCAAAAACTCGACATCAACCTTCATTGTAATTCAACTTACCCGTGTAGTTCTATGAATCATTCAGTGATTGCAATGCTCTTTTTCACAAAACGATATGCCAAATTTATAGCCCAGCAATTTTTTTCAATGTATAAACTCATATTGTTGGTGCATAATAAGAAAACACCAGGAGCGGCCGGCCTGGTGTTTCATATAAACCTAACTCAAAAAGCACACACAAAACCTATTTAAGCCTCGTTATTAACAAAAAACACACACGCTATTCAGAAGGCCGCTATGACAAATATACGACAATCTGCCCCCAAATCCAAGTAAATCTTTCTGACATCTCGATAAATGATTATCCCGGTGTCAATCATAAGAATCCATTTGAAATAATTGATTTATGACCTCGAATTTGTTTCTGGTATGGTGGATACCTCTGCAATCGCCAAATTTATCCGGGATATAGAGAGGTTTTCATCAATAAAAAGGGCTTCAGTTGTTGCCTTCTGAAACCCTTTTTATTGTTGCTGCCATTGTATCAAGAAATTAGCAGCGGAAATTTTGTCAATTTTAAATGATGAAAATAGTCCTATTCTTTTTTATCGCTTCCGCCGTGGTCACCAATCATAACCCATTTTGTCCCTTGTTTTAAAAGGATATCTGTCCATCGTCCGCTTTCTGAACTCTTCTTTCCATCCTGCGATTCCCTTGCCATTGCATAGTAGTAATCAACAAATGCAACATCCCCATATATTTTTATCGCCACTGGGTTAATTTCATATACGGGCACTTTAACGCCCTGATAAGCATAAGTAATCCATTTTCTACTTTGTTCCTTTGTCGAAGGTAAAGGAGAGTTGTTGTCCCATCCAATATAATCAGAATGGAAATACTCAAGGAATCCGTTAATATCGCCTTTTGCCATAAGTCCCCAGTAGTTATTGACATTCGTCCATACCTCTTTCTGCGCGGCTGACCATTCCTGAGCAAATACCGAAGAAAGTCCAAGCACGAAAAAAAGCGAAACGGTTAACATAACTTTGTTTTTCATAAAACCACCTCCTGAATTAATTGTGAATAAAATTGTTAATTTCTCCCAAAAAATTAAAAATCAAATTTTTATGGGATGTTTTTACAAAGGTATATCCACTTTATATTAATTAAGTCTAAATTAATGTTAATTATTGTTAAATGCGCTAGAAATATTTGGATAGGCCGTTCCCATTGACCGCCCGACGCCGATTTAGAATGACCACGATACAGGTCTGATAATAAAACAAATGAACTGTTCCCTTGCGATCAGCCAGGGATGGTCAACTCCATCGGCCTGTCAGGTAAACCACTGAACGGAATACATCCCGTTTAATTCTTCACCGAGGGCTGTTGTTGTGTAGAACAATGAATTCCTCCGCCCGAGAAATTCTGGCCAAGCACATCAAAAAGGAGGATCTCCCGATTGGGAAATTGTTCTCTGAAGATTTTCATGACCGCCTCTTCGGCCTCTTTTGATGCGCCTATACCGGCATAGGTTGGCAGCAGCACCACGCCGTTGGTAACCAGGTAGTTCAGATAGGTGGCAGCCGGAAGCCACAAGAGGGTATCTCCCTCTTTTGGCATTTCTGAGGGGATGAATGCGCCCATGGGCACTTCGGTGGGGGGGAATGCCCCGGGCATGTTGAACTTCGTTTTTGCAACCACCTTCAGGGGGATGATGTCAGGGAGCGGAACCTTAATAACGGTGAAGGGTTTGCCATCCTGGTCGGTGGATTGTTCCAGTATTTTAAGGTTTTCATACAGACGTTCATAATTCATCCTGTTCACAGGATTAAGATCTTTATCTTTTTCGTCGACCCAGGCCAGCAAAACAGTATTCGGACCAGCGAAGCGCACAAATTCATCGGTATGACCGCCTGTTCCGCCTCCGATATAATTTCCGGCAATTCTTCTGAGCAACCACTGGGGATCGTCAGCCAGACCTTTTTTCATCCAGATGATCTTGGAAACCCCCAGGACTCTTTTGAATTACTTTTCCAGATCCGCTCTGGCCCACCCCGGGTTTCTCTGGAAAACGGTGGCTTCACACAGGATCAGGGTTCCTTTTCCGTTCACCTCCGTTGCTCCCCCTTCATGGCATACTTCCGTTTTCAGAATTGCCGCACCTGTTAAGGCTGCCATCACGCTGTCGACACTTTTAGTTTTCGGATCGATCGCCAAAGCCATGTATTTGTTGATGCTGTCTTTTTTTTCCCCGAATTTCTCTTTCAGGAATTCCGGATAGCCATATAAATTCCAGCCAAACTGCGCAACGCCCAGCTTACCTTTACCATTCAACAGAAAAGAGGCGCCATGATCACGTATCCAGTACCTATCACCCGGGACAAGGTAAAATCTGACCCTGGCTGTATCCACGCCCTGCCCGGCCAGGTATTTTTTGGCCACGATCATCAGGCTGTCGGACCGAACGGCAATTTTCACCAGTACATGGGGGGTAAGGGCTTTGATCATTTCTGAAACAACGGGATAGAAAAATGTTTCATTTTGCTCCCAGCCAAACCAGACAGCATCATGTGACTCCCATTCAGCCGGCATATAAAAACCTTCATTCCTGCTCCTGCAGGAAAACAAGACCGTAAGGATGAGGAGAATCGCGAATTTATTCATATGTTTTCTTGTAAGCAACTTCCTTAACTTGAATTCGAAGATGGGAATCAAATCTGCACAAAAAAAAAGCATCAGGAACGGCTTACCTGATGCTTTGCGTGTCATAGGTTATTATGTTATTGTTCACAATTGATGTATGAAAAATATAAACATTTAGCCGTTAAGCCAAATATACGACGATTTTCGCGAAATCCTAATTAAATTTTCACAAATTTCGAGAGGGCAGGAGTCACCACATCACAGCTTGTCGCACTGAGGACAGCATTTTAAATACATGCCATTTGCATTTACAGAACAAGGGGTGGCCATGTTGTCGTCGGTTCTGGTCGACCACCTTAGTTTATTAACAATCAACAAATTGAGCTGGTCGGGCTTTTCCGGCGAAGGCTGGTCAAAGTGAGCGTTTTTTCCACGCTGTGTTAAGAATTGTATCTGAAATTATTTCGGATTTGGAATCTACAAGGCAAAGTAAAATGTGGCCCCTTTTCCGGGTTCTGACTCTGCCCACACACGGCCACCGTGTCGTTCAATAATCCTTCTCACCGTGGCAAGTCCAACGCCGGTTCCCTGAAACTCACGGCTTGTATGTAGTCTTTGGAAAGGGTTGAAGAGTTTAGCAGCCTTCGACATGTCAAATCCAGCACCATTATCCTTGACGAAGAATATATTTTCATTTTCACTTTTAAGCTGACCAAAAGTAATTTCAGGGTTTGGGATCTTACCGGAGTACTTCAAGGCATTGCTTAACAGGTTTTCGAGCACCACATGGATTAAACCGGGATCCGCGTTGATATTCAATCCTTCCTGGATGAAAACCCTGGGTTTGCTTTGCGGAGAGTGATTTTCAAGATCTTCCATGATACTTCGGGCCAACCCGCTCAGGTCGATGGGTTTCAATATGATTTCTGAACGTCCTGAACGTGAAAACTGCAGCAGGTCATCAATCAGGGTTGCCATAGATACGGTTGCCTGTTGGATCCTTTCCAGGAATTCAATGGCCTCCGCATCCAGCTGTTTTGAATAATCCTGTTGAAGGATCTGGCTATAACCGCCGATGACGTTCAAGGGGTTTCGTAAATCGTGGGAAACGGTAAATGAAAAAGCCTCCAATTCCTCATTGGCGGCGACAAGATTTTCATTGGACGCTTCAAGCTTCGCCTGGGTTGAGATCAACTCATCGTTTCGCTGAATGGCTGCTTCATAAACCGATAACAGAAGATCCAATATCTGTTTCTTTTCCGAATTGATGGCATACCTGTTTCCCCTGAACATGATTTCGATCATCATCTCGGCAGAACCTGACTTTCGCATTTCACGATTGGCTAAAAGATAATGAATGCGCGATAAAAGGTACATCTCATCATAGGGCTTGGTGATAAAATTATCAGCTCCGGCTTGTAATCCCTTGATAATATCAAGCGGATCGCGAAGGGAGGTGAGCAGGATAACAGGCACCTCCTTTAAAACCGGATGGGCTTTGATTTTAGAACAGAATTCATAACCATCCATTCCTGGCATCATGATGTCACTGATAATGAGGACGGGCGATTTTTCAAGCGCTGCAGTATAAGCATCCATAGCTTTACTATAGACGATGGTTGTTAAATTATTTTCATCAAAAAAATGCTGAAGCCGTTTGGCCTGAACATGCGAATCTTCAACAGCCATGATATAGCCGTCTCCTAAGGTAATCTGGTAAGATGTCAGCATAATATGTTCTATTGTTTTGTTTTTTCAATAATTTCTTTGACGATTTCTTGCGGTGAAAGTATCAGTGATGCTCCGCCCAGTCGGATCGCTTCACCCGGCATGCCATGTACAAGAGAGCTCTCCGCATCCTGGGCAATAGTAACAGCGCCGGTTTCACGCAATATTTTTAATTCTGTGGCTCCATCAGTTCCCATTCCGGATAAAAGAATACAAAGTGCTGTTTCACCGTATACCGTTGCAATATTTCGAAAAAGGTACCTTACAGCAGGTCGTAATCCTTTCATGGGAGGGTCGTTTGAAACAGATATTACACCTTCACTATGAACCCCCATATGACGATCTCCTGGTGGTAAATAAACATGACCGGCCAGCATTTGTTCTCCATTACTGGCAATCTGAACCGGAAGGGTTGAGAAAGTATTGAGCCATTCACAAAATCCAACAGAAAAATTGGCATCAATATGCTGTACAATCAATATTGGAACATCAATATCATTCGGTATTCTGCTAAGTATTTCCTGGATGGCCACAGGCCCTCCCGCTGATGCTCCGATGGCGATAATTTTACATTTTATGTCAGGAAAACCAGAGGGACCCAGAACCCGGGAAACTGTGAGAGAAGGTTTGGCATTGGCCGTAATAGATGATTTTATGTGGGAGACCTTGATCTTCGACATCATTTTCAGGGTATTCCGGTAGTATTTTGCAGTTTGAAGGTATTGTGGATGACCCGGGCCAAAAGGTTTTGGAAGGATAGTCAAAGCCCCGGCTTCCAGAATTTTAAACGACATTTTAACCTCGGCAGGCGTGTAAAAACTACTCACAATCACAATGGGAACAGGGTTTTGCTGCATGATATGGCGGGTGGCCACGACCCCATCCATCAGCGGCATGTAAATATCCATACTGACCACATCCGGATGATATTTTGCAACAAATTCAACTGCTTGTATTCCGTCAACGGCGAGGGCAATAATTTCGAAACGCGGATCCCCGGCAAGGATTCCTTTTAATAATCCCTGGCCTGTCGGGGTATCCTCTGCTATTAAAACCCGTATCTTTTCATTCATCTTTGTATTTTAAATCAAATGACGAATAGTTTCAATCAGGTTGCTCTGTTCAAAGCTGCTTTTAATGATATAGGCGTTGGCGCCTGCGTCCATACCCTTTTGCCGGTCGTCGGCCGATTGAAGTGCAGTGACCAGTACGACTGGAATCTCAGACAGATTCGTATCCTCTCTGATCCTTGCAGTCAGTTCAAACCCATTCATCCTGGGCATTTCAACATCTGATACTACGAGATCGATTTTTTCATTCTGTAGAAATTGAAGAGCCTCCAGTCCATCAACAGCTGTCTTTACCAGAAAACCCGACGACTCGATGATATCCCTCAGCAATGACCTTGACGTGATGGAGTCATCTGCGACAAGGATCGAAAGCAATTCAGATTCCTTTACTCCGGTCTCATCCGCTGTATCCAACCCGGTGTCAGCTTCGGCAGCATGAATCGCAGATTCCATCAATTCGTGAATCTGGAGGATCGGGACAACCTTGCCATTGCCCATAACGGTCACCCCGGCAATATTCCTGACATGGATCAATTGGGGGCCCAGATCCTTGACGAGACCTTCATGTTCACCAAGCACTTCATCAATCATCAATGCGATTCGTTTTTGGGCCTGAGAAAGGATTAGTACTGGAAACGTCAGTTCGTCTTTTTTTCTTATTTTTCTTCCCGGAATATTCAGAACATCTCCCAGTCTGACCAGTGCAATACTTTCTCCATGCATTAGGATCATCTTCTTTGATTCGACCGACCTGACCTCATCCTGGTGCATACGAACTGCACTGTCAATAGAATTGGTCGGGACGATAAAAAAACTTTCGTTCATTCGAACAAGGATACCACGGAAAGTTGCGAGCGTAACAGGCAGGGTAATGGTAAAGGCAGTTCCCGAATCTGTTGGTGAATCGACCGTAATATTCCCACCCAATTTGGCAATTTTATCAGCAACTATAGCCATTCCAAGCCCACGACCAGAAATATCAGTAATAAATTGGCTCGTTGATATTCCGGACCGGAATATCAACCCGCAAATATCTTTTTCTGACATATGCGCTGCCGCCTCCATCGAAGCAATCCCCAACTTCACCGCAGCGGAGATTACCTTCGATTTATTGATTCCGGCACCATCATCATAAATACACAGTTCAACATTCTTCCCGGATTCCTGTTTTACAGTGATTTCAATTAAACCGGTTGCAGATTTCCCTTTTTTCTGGCGGATATCCGGTATTTCAATGCCATGGTCAATACAATTCCTGATCAGATGAATCAAAGGATCCTTCAGCTCTTCCAAAATACGTCGGTCAATTTCAATTTCACCGCCGCGTATACTAAGTTTTATCTCTTTATTATACTCTTTACCAAGGTCCCTTACAATTTTTGGAACAATTGCTAAAAGCGATGAAAATGGATGCAACAAGGTAGTCTTTATGTCAAACAACAAATTATCAACCATGCGGGTTAAACCTCCATGAAACTGTTCCATATCTTTAACAAGCATTCTAAGGTCATCATGTTGCTTCTTTTTAATTTCTTGAATGTAAAAGGCCATGGTTGCTTTTATCGTGATAAATTCTTCTGCCTGCCTGAGTAAAATATCAAGTTTTGATGTGGCAATACGAACAGTGTCTTTGGCCTCTTTGGTTTCATTTATCGGGTATTTGGCTGTATTGGTTTCCAACGTAGTTTCATTGACTGACAGAGGTGCAATTTTATTTGCTGCTGCAACAGGAGGAGGTGTGGGAAATTTCATTTTCTGCGTTGTTCCTGCAGCATTCTGGATGGTTTCAACTTCCTGAATTAATTGAGTCAATGCATTGGCACCAATGCTTTTATGTGTTTTGTCGATCTCTGAAAGCATTACATTCAGTGAATCGCTGGCTTTATAAAGAATATCAAACGATGATGGTAAAAGCGCCAGACTGCCCTGTTTAAGTTTATGAAAAACCCCTTCAAGGGATTGGCAAAGTCGTTCAATGTCTAACAAGTTTACAGCCCTTGCCGATCCTTTCAGGTTGTGAAATTCCCGAAAAGTTGTTTCAACAAGCTCCTGGTAAACCGGGGAGGGCGGTTTCTTTTCCAACTCAAGCAAACCATTGATAATGGCCTGCTGATGCTCGGCTGCCTCAATTTTAAAATCGTTTAACAGCTCGAGAAGAAACGCTTCTTGTTTTTTGTCCATGGAATTAACTAAACATTAAACTTCTCAATAATTTTTTTCAGGCTCTGTCCTAATTCACTCAGGTTATAGGCTGCCGTCTGTGTTTGTTTGGTCGCAATAACATTTTGTTGGCTGGCTTGTTTAATGTTCTCCATAGCTGGTACGATTTGATCCATGCCTGCCATCTGCTGTTGTGAAGAGGTAGAAATCTGAATGACTGATTGAGCAGCTCCAATAACTGTGTCTGATAATATTTCTATCATCTCCCCGCTCTGTCGGGCCAGGGTACTGCCATTTTCAACCGCTTTCGAGCCCTGCTCAGTAGAAAACACCGCTTGATTTACTGCTTTTTGTATATCGTTCAGAATCTCCCTGACCTGTGCTGTTGCCTGTTTTGATTGATCGGCCAGGTTGCGGATTTCCTGAGCAACCACCGCAAATCCTCGTCCCTGTTCACCTGCTTTCGCAGCTTCAATGGCAGCATTGACTGCAAGCAAGTTCGATTGGTCGGCAATATCATTCACCGTAGAGGTAATTTCACCTATTGACCGGTTTTTCTCAGATAGTTTCACTATACTGTCGGCAATCAGGTTCATTTGTTGATTTATCCGGTTCATCCCTTCGATGGTTTGCTGAACCGATTCCTTCCCGTTTTCAGCTGCATCTGAAGCCCTTTGTGCATTTTCCAGTACCGATTGCGCTTTTTGGCTTGCCAGCAGCGCTGTTTGCCGTATTTCTTCAATCGTTGTTGTCGTCTCAGATATGGCTGTGGCTGTTTCTGTTGCCCCGGTTGATACTTCGGTAACTGTAGTAAGGATTTCAGAAGCAGAAGTTCCAAGAATATTGGCACCATTTCTGATTTCCATGGCAATTTTCCTGAGCATGCGGATCATCCAGAAGATAAGGATTACAGAAAGGAGAATTATTCCGACACCTCCTACTATAATGGTTATATCTGCACTTTGTGTCAGTGACACGGTTTTGGCTTTCTCTGCATCGACGATGTCACTAAAATCCTTTTCGATCCCAAGAATCATCATCCTGATTTTTTCGTACAGGGGGCCTTCGGTTTCCCTGGCCATGTTGAGCGATTCTTCTATTTTACCGGCATCATTTAAGGCTAGCCGTTTTTCCCGGTTTTCGATATAGCGTTTCAACTGTACTTCAATTTCATTAAACTTCTGAAGTTGATCAGGATAGGATTGAAGGTCAGTCTCAATCAGTTTGAGATTTGTTGCAATCAATGCTGCCTTTTCATAAAGCCTCTTTTTTAGTTCCTCGGTTCTGGTTTGATCTTTACTGATCGTAATTTGCAACATGGTCAGCATTTGCCTGTTTTCATCCGATTTGAATTCCGAAAGATATCCCTCAATTTCCATCGATTTGACCATGGTTGCCTGAGCATTTTTAATATTGTGGAAACTGACTAAACTTAAAACAGATAATAAAATGATGACAACTATGATTAAGCCAAAGCCCAGGGATAGTTTTGCTCTTGTACTCATATAGAATGTAGATTTCATTATTTTTCCTCCATTATTTTACATTGTTACAGAATTACCATTTTCATTTTTGGTTTACAATGATTGTTTTATTTGTCAGAAGATTTGCTCCATCGAGCAGAATAATCCCTTCGGGAGTGATGCCTTGTATATATTCAGCATTTATTCCGTGAAGATTGGCAGGTGGCGCGCTCAATGTATTCGGGTAAACCTTAAGCGTGCCGGCTATGTCATCGGTAACGATGCCGAATTCCATCTGATGCATTCTAACCAGGATGATTTTATTTAATTTGGTTATGCCTCTTTCTTTAAGGTTAAAAAGAAGTTTAAGATTGAGAATGGAGACAATTTTACCACGTACATTCATCACGCCGGCCACAAAAGCAGGTGTGCCTGGGATCGGGGTCATCTCTTGCAATGATAAAACCTCACTTACATATTTACTTTCAATACCATACCTTTCGGGGATAAGCAGAAATTCAACAACCAACAACGATTCAGCCAGGGCATCCTGTTTTATTTTATGGCCACTTACCTCTTTAGCCCTGGCCCTGAGTATTTTCTGATCAAGGTTCATAATTGCAATGTTTATCTATTGCTTCCTGAAAATCAAGTTCTTCCTGTGCAGATAAAAACTGCTCAATATCGTAAATCAAAATAATTCCATCGTCACGACGCAGAACACCCTTTGCCTCAAAACCGGAATCAAGATCAGTTGCTTTGATCAGTTCATTTGATGTAGGTTTAACAATCCCATCAGCCTTATCGGCCACCAAAGCAAGTTTTCTCCTTGACGTATCGGCCAAAATAAAAACATCGTTTATGCGAACAGGCTGATCAGCCATTTTCAACCGATGCCTCATATTAATCACCGGAACCACGCTCCCATGATAATCAAAGACACCCATGATGACCAATGGCGCGTTTGGAACAGGAGTAACTTCCAGGGCTCTGATGACACGGTCGACACAGGACAGGCAGATCGCGAACCGGATGTTTTCAATTGTAAAACAGAGTATTTCGTTTGTTTCCTGGAGCATTTTCAGAAATATAGGATAAAAATAAGAAAGATATTGTTCAATAGCAAAGATTCTGCCTTATAAAGCGTTCATTTTCTGGTGTAAACTTTGAAAGAAGGGTTAAATTTTGGCGAAGGAGCCGGGGCTGCTTGGACAGGCCGATGGTTCTGACCATCTCTGGCTGATGTAAAAGGACCACTCTTATTCATTGATTGTTAAAAGGCTGAAGGGGTCAGCTAAGATCGGCGAAAGGTAGTCAGTGTGTCCGGCCCATCTAATTAGAAAGTAAATTTCTTGATCAATGCAAATCATTTGCCACCTTCAGGCAGATGTTGCATTATTTACTTGATTCTCCTCATCCCTTCCTCTGATATTGGATTTTTCGCAAATAATATCCCGACTTGCTTAAAAACCAATTATGTTTCCCCTTGTTTCTGCCCTATATTCGTACTATTAACCGACAAAATCCAACCATGGAAAAGATAAAAGAATATTTGGATAAAATTCAACCTGCAAGAATTGCAATAGCTTTGCTGTTTCTGGGCTCGCTACAAGGATGTATGTTTTACTATAAAGTACAACCTGTCAACAGGGTCACTCCTCTGGAGGTTAAAAAGTATGATTCCCTGAACAAATACATTATTTTGCATCAGAGAGATAAAGCGTGGCATTTTTCCCAACCACTTATATCGGAAAACACGCTCTACGGTAAACTATCTGTTTTACCCGAAAACCGTTATAAATTCCAAACTACAAAACCAAGAGGGGGCAACAGGTATATAAAAAACAAGGATCCCTATGAATCCTATGTGCTTGAAGAAGTTCACCTGTATCTGTCGGATTCTGTTGTTCCGGTAAAATACGACAGCGGGAGTATTAAAATCGCTTTTTCCAAAATTCAAAATGCAGAGATATATGTGAAAGCCAAAGGACGCACCAGCGCATCGTGGCTCGTTCCAGCATTTGTGGGGTCTGCGGTTGGTGGCGGTGTTATTTTTGGAACTATATTGGTTGTATCACTGAGCCATATGCACATTAATTTATCACATTAGCACGTCGCCATTTTGTCCATTCAGATGCACGATAGCCTTTTTATAATCGGTAATGTGAAATAACTTTTCACTTAGCGTCGGCACAGATAATGGACAGGCCGTTCCTATTGACCGCCCGACGCCGATTTATAATGACCACCGTATCGGTCTGATAATAAAACAAATGAACTGTTCCTTTGCGATCAGAAAGGGATGGTCAACTCCATCGGCCAATCCAGTGAATACCTTACGCTCATGGCGCACCCTAATCCTTAACGCAACGCACAGAATGTCCAAAAATCTTAATAGCCATGAATATGTTTACATCGCTGTAAAAGGAGGTCATACCCCGGCCCCAGGCCTCCATTGCATCATATTCGGAAGAACTCCACCAGTAACCGCGTTCGCCGATGTAGTAATATGAGCCATTACTGAAACGGTAGCCACCCGGAAGGGCCGTAAAACCTGTTTCATTGTTTGCTCCTTCATTGGGGCTTAGCCAATGGGTTGTGCCTGCTTCTTTAAGTTTACCGCCGCAAACAGTTGCACCCCCCAAATAAGTTGTTAGTATGGTCCATTCGGCATTGGTGGCCACGTGCCAGCCTGTTGGTGCCAGTTTTCCAGTGTTTACTGTAAACCAGTTGTACAAAGCCCCATAAGGGCTGGCAGCATCGTTGTCATACCAGCAATATCCGGGCGTGCTTAAAGTACTCCATTCTACATTATCTGTAACCAATGGGATGGATGTGCCATCGTTGTATTTGGTGGTTTTCAGGTTTTCAACCATCCATACCTGGGTGCCAATCGTTATCGTATGATACACATTGCCGTCAATGTCGGTGACTGTTTCACTCACAACGGTAGTTATGTTCAAATCTGCATAGGCTCCGGCTGACTTGCCGTTTCCATAAGCGGTAAGGGTAACGTGGTAAGTTCCATTCTGAAGATACTGATGCTCGAAAGTCACTGTAGTTGCCGTAGAAGTTGTGTTATCACCGAAATTCCACAAATAGGATGTTGCATCAGTGGAGGTATTCGTAAATGAAACGACCCCATTCTCTTTAATGCTATAGGTAAACATCGCATAGGGATCTTTGACCACCGGGGGGTCTGACGAGTCTGTTTTCTTACAACCCGGGACGATCAAAGAAAGTCCTGTTAAAATGAGGAAAAATGTAAATGTTTTCATATTCCAATGTTTTAGGTTCTTAGCCAGCTGAATGGATTACTTTTATGAATTATTCCGGGGAATTTTCAAAGAATTCACGGGTTTTATAACTGCCTTAATATTACAACATTTATGATCATGTTCATACCGATGATTCCATTTATTTGGAAAAACGATGCCACGAATGCCAAATGGTACGGGAGTGAAATTGCTGTAAATACCGTTAAGGGCAAAAACGAAATTCGATTTTATTTGTGCCTGTTATTTTGTCCGTCCTGTTACCTTGTAAGGGATATTTTTATGTGCTGCCGGGGATGGATGTTATCCTTTACAGTAACAATATACATGCCTGCAGGAAGAGCTGAAAGATCAATTCTGTAAGGTTCAGACCCGGTTCGTGTATTCGTTTGATGGTACACGGTACTCCCGATCATGTTACGAACGATGATTTCGGCGTTTGTTCCATTGGTTCCCTTCTTCACCAGGTATATTATTCCGCCTGAAGGGTTTGGGTAGGCAGAAATATCGCTGCTGTGCATCTCTTCTTCAATTCCCAAAACTTTGTAAGCAGCCGCCACTGATTGCAGGGCATCCACTTTGCCCCAGCCCCAGTCATTGTTACCGTCAGGCCCGATTGGTCCGGTAAAAGAATCCGTTCTTGCATTTTTTTGCAAGATCTCTTTAACACGTTCCGGACCAAGGAGGGGGTTTGCCTGGAGCATCAAAGCGACAATTCCTGTTACCATCGGACAAGACATGGAAGTGCCCTGCATAGATCCAAAA
>Ga0194053_10001209_pt1 | contig 16998 bp, 15 predicted proteins | sample SepL228m_MetaG_FD_161684 | JGI IMG/M metagenome (GOLD analysis project Ga0194053, IMG submission 161684) | Anoxic zone freshwater microbial communities from boreal shield lake in IISD Experimental Lakes Area, Ontario, Canada - Sep2016-L227-8m | ecosystem: Environmental > Aquatic > Freshwater >... | reverse complement strand
TCCAGAAGATCGCCGCTGACCTGGGCATCACCCGGCAGCGCGTGAGCCAGCTCCTCGAGCGCGCCACCAGTGCCCTGACCCTGGAGCTCGCCGGCTGAACCCAAGACCGCTGCATCCAAGCCGGCGCCGGGCCTTCCCGGCGCTGGCCGGAGGGCGTTCGGCAGACATGGACAGCAACTGGCCATCCAGCGCGCCGATAACCAGATCGGGACCGTATCCCCACCAAGGAGCCGCAGACATGCAGACCAGCCCCTCCGTAGCCTCTCAGGAGCCCTCCGTGGCCATCATGAAGGGCCAGCGCCATGCGTGGGATGCCGCCGGTGGGCTGGAGCCCTCGGTGACCCTGGAGGTGGTCGGCTACGTCCGCAAGAAGGCCGGCGGCTACATGGAGCGGGCGGGAATGGCCTGCCTCGACTACGAGGACCTGGTCCAGGAGGGCATGACCGGCGCCCTCAAGGCCGCTGCCAGGTATCGGCCAGACCGGGGAGCCAACTACCTGACCTACGCCGCGCCCTGGATCGATGCCGCCATGAAGGATGCCCTGCGGCGCTCCCTCGTGCGGACGCCCGCGGGCGCACCGTTCGCCCGCATCCGCTCCCTGGACACTCCCATGGGTGCGGACGACGAGGATGACGCGCCGGTCCCGCGGGACTGGCAGCGCGCCGACCTGCCGGATGCCCAGGACCTGTCTGCGGCCGCCGAGGACCGCACCCGGGTCCGGCAGGCTCTTTCCAAGCTGCAGCCCCGGGAGCGGGAGGTGCTGCTGCGCCACAGGGGCCTCCATGACGGCAAGGAACAGTCGCTCGCGGTCATCGCCCGGGAGATGGGCATCACCCAGCACTGGGCAGGACACCTCCTCGACCGGGCCATGGCCGACCTGCGCCTGCACCTGGGCGGGCGGCACCTGTGAGGGAACCGCGTTCGCCTAACCGGACCCGGATCATCACGCTCGGCTGGTCCCATGGGGCCAGTCGGGCGATGGCATCCCTGCACTCAGCCGAGCCCTCAGGCCATCCCACTCCGTGACCTTTCTCATCCTCTCCTTTCCGCATTGGCAGGCTCCTCCGGCCCATGCACGGACGCTGATCTATCTCCTGGCGCTGGCCGCAGCGCTGTGGGTGATGAACCAGGCCCGGCGATCCTTCTGGCTGCTCTCCCTGCTGGCGCTCCCTGGCACCTTCTGCCATGAGCTGTGCCACTGGGTGGTCGGAAAGGTCCTGAACGGCCAGCCCGTCCACTTCACGGTCATCCCCCGGCGGGAAGGGCGCGGCTACGTTCTGGGCTCGGTCGGTTTCGTGAACCTGCGCTGGTACAACGCCTTCTTCGTGGGGATGGCACCCCTGCTCCTGCTGCCCGCGGCCTACCTCCTATTCCTCTGGCGGCTCGGCGCGAGGCCTGTGCTCGGCTGGCCCGAAGCGGCCATGGTGTTCCTCCTCGCAAGCATAGTGTTCGGAGCGATCCCCTCGGTGCAGGACCTGCGCATTGCGGGCCGCTGGCCCCTGGGCTGGTTCCTCCTGGCTGGGGTGCTGTGCTGGGTCTGGTGGTCATATAGTCACCGGCCCCACCGGCACCCGACTGCTTCCAGCGCCGCAAGGTCAGCCAGGAAAGCAATCAAGAGGCAGGTGCGCCATGCGCCACCCGCCCAGTCGATTCCGGATCAGGGGGCGGCAGCAACCGAGTGAAGGGGAACCCCGGTGCGAAGCCCTAAACAGGGGACCCCGTGTTGGTAACCGCTAGGCCCGCTTCACACCGAGACCGCCGCCACGAGGATCAGCTCGAATCCATGCTCCTTCGATGCCGGCATGAGCCAGGCCTCGATCCGTGCCACAGGAAACGCCTCCCTCAGCCGATCGAAGATGGGCTTGATGCCCGTGACATCTGCTCTCCCCCAGTCAGCCAGCAGGAAGGCCACCACCCGGGTCTGCTGCTCGGGACGCTCCTCGACCAGGCCGGTCAGGGCTTCCTCGACCAGGCAGCCCAGGGCCTTCGGCCCGATGGCGCTTCCGGCGGACTGGGGAAGGCTCGCGGACGCCCACTCCGCCTCCAACAGGAACGGGAGCAGGGCCTGGAAGCGTTCAAGGTCCTCGACCTCAAGGCCGGCCATCACCCGAAAGAGCGTCTCGAAGGGAGTCCGTCGGGCCTGATCGTGCATGGAATGAGGGTGTGGAGGCAGGATGGACAAACTCTGTCCGTGATGCCAGAGTTCCATGCTGTTGTCAGGACCCTTGCGACCCTGGTCGTGTTCAGTGGTTTACGTAAGCCCCTCTTGTAAGGGTTGTTCCTCGCCTATCCCTTGATAGGAAGTCGTCCCCTGTCCTGCAGCCACTGAAATAGCTGCTGGGCGTCATGGAAAACCAGGGTCGCATCCTCCTGTAGGGCGTGGCAGGTATAGCCCTCATCCAAGTAGTCCGTGCCCACCTGGATGCTGGAAGGCAGGCCTTTGGCGTCGCGTGCCGTGTAAAGGAAGCTTGGGCCAAGGCCATCGTGATACAGCGGCAACGCCAGAGCCGCTTCCTGCTGAAAGTCATCGCCCTGGAAGGCCGTGAAGTGGGGATGGCCAGGGTAGAGAGTGGCAGCCACCGACCAACGGTGAGGACCACGGGCATCTCGTCCGTCGGAGATTTCCTCCCGGCGAGTGACGGTCACCAGGAAACCTTCCCCCTGTTGGATCCAGTGCTCCTGGTGTGCCCAGGAAGGGGTCAGATCCATTGGTATGAGATCTCCAGGAGTGATGTATTCCTCGTTAACGGCACCGGATGGATCAGAGCCCAGTGGATGGTCCGGCCTCGATCAACTGTCAGTGTCTACTCGTCGCGAGGAGGCATATGTTCCCCAACCCTGCATGCGAGCGGCCGTTGCCCTCCGCGGCAGAGTCGTTGCAACTCCCGGGCCTCTGCGACATCACCCTCGAAGCCGCGTCGATCGAGGATCCGAATGGCCTCCTGACAGAGCGTCCCAGCCTCCCAGTGCTGGCCAAGACGAAGGTCAAGGCGGGCCAGGCTCAGCATGCCCTTGGCCAGGGAGAACGGTTCCTCCTGGAGATGGAAAGCCTCGCAGGCTTCCGACTGGCGATCCCGGGCCTCCGGGAGCTTCCCCTGGAGGTCCAGTGTGCGAGAGAGCTTGGCCAGGATGTTGGCTCGCTCGCCGTCCGCCGGGTTCTCGAGGGCCATCTCCAGCCAGGCCTGGGCCTCTGCGGCATGCCCGGCGGCGAGGAAATTCTTCCCCAGGTATTGGGGCAGGTGCTTGTGCCGTTGTAACGGATCAAGCTGTCGCAGGGCCAGCACGGCTGCGGCAGATTCGCGGAGCGCCTCGTGAGGATGGCCCGCTTCGAGCAGGCGTACGGCCAGCACGGCCCTGGACATGGCGATCTGGCTGGGGTCGCCCACCTCTTCCCAGAGCGTGTGGGCCCGCCGGGTCAGGCGCAGCGCAGCAACGGGGCCCTTAAGGTCGGAGATGCACCCGGACAGGCGGGAAAGCGCCTGGGCCTTCTCGACGGGGCCGCCTAACCGGCGAACCCTTGCCCACTCACGGCGAGCCTCTTTCGTGACCTCCACAAGCCAGTCGCTCTCCTCGTGGAAGAGGGGTATGCGGATCTGGATGGGATGAGAGGCATTGGGCATGCTTCAAGTATCGGGCAAGGCATTGGACAGTATTTGTCACTACCTTGGGTTCCGTCCTCGCGCTTCAGCGACAGGACCAGGGGACGGCCCTGACGGGGCCGAACCAGGGGGTGTTCAGGCAGAGGGACTATCGTGTCGGGAGGTGTGTTGCCACCTGCGGTCGAGGTCAGTCCAACCATAGTTCGTAAGCATGGCAACCATGGCCTGCCCGATCCCTTCTCCGACCTGGCTGAGACGTGCCCCATCTACCCGGTTGGCGACCCAAGGTGCTTTCACCACATAGGGATGCGCGTCGATCCAGGTTCCCAGCAGCTCGGGAGCGGGCCGCCGCCTGGTCATGTAGGCCAGGTCGATCCCCAGCTGGAAGCGGGTTCGGCGCCTGCCCTTGGTTCCCTTGCTTCCCTTGTGGTGGGTGCCCACACGGAGGTGAGGGCAGCCCGATCTTTCCAGGCGGTCCCGCTCCTGGCGGGCCTGGGGGCCACTGACGTAGTGGACGATGGCGTCGGATTCCTGGACGACGAAGTAGTCGACCTTGCGGTCCGCGGCCTGGAAGAGCGCCCACTGCAGCTCGTAGGCAATGGCCAGGGGTTCCCCCCGCAGGTCCAGCAGAAGCCCCCACCCGCCATCGACGGAAGGCAGGTGCGGCCATTCCCTCTGGGCAAGCTCCCTTGTGCGAACCCGACAGGACTCGACTAGGCTGGCCTGGGGCAGCAGTCCTTCGGGGATTGGAGTGCCGAAACCCTCTGAGAGGCTTCGGACGATCGTCCCAGCGTCCTCGGCGGACAGGTCTGGCGTCCGTCCAAGACCATCAATCACGTTCAGCCACTGCTGCACAGACTCGGGAGTGGGCTCGCCCTTCCTGGTCCACCGGAGCTGGGCCGCGGCGAGGAGGTCATCGGCCACCGGGTCATCGCCGAGGTCGAAGTGGCGGATCACCAGGGAGACCGCCTCGTGGACGCCTTCACGGTCGCCCCGGATGAGGCTCTGGAGGGTGGGCAGGAGTTCCCGCATCCGGGACTCCCCCTCCACGCTGGAGGGATGGTGGTCGATCCAGGTCAGCGTTCCGCCTGGGGCGAGCAGCGCGTGGAAGCCTGCTGCTATCCGGTCCGCATGGATCGGGTGCCAGTAGGTGTCACAAGCATAGATCGACTGGTAGCGCCGCCCAGCCAGGGCCAAGTCCTCCAGCTCGAAGGCCAGGAAACTTCCCTGCGTGAGCAGGATCTGAGGGGGGGCCTCGATACTCGGCATTTTCTTTAAGGCACGGAGCAACGCGGCCCCGGAGAGGACCCCGTCCCGATCGGTGTGGGTTAGGAGGAGGGTGGAGGTGGGTGTGTTCATCATGTTCCCATTATCGGTGCAACCAATGGACACAGGCTGTCAAATACAATTCATATATAATGGATAAGAATCAGTCGGGCAGGGTGGACACCCGCTGTCCACGGATAGGACCCATCCTTATCCCATGAAGATTCTCCTGTTCTCTGACCTCCACGGCCGCCACACGCGGGAGGTCGAGGCCCTGGTCGCAACCCACGCGCCGGACTGGATCGTGCTCACGGGCGACATCCTGCCGGACTTCCACATGATCGGGGGCCGGGGCAACCGCCTGGACTGCCAGCGCGAGTGGTGGGGCACCTACCGGAGCAGCTTCCAGCGCCCGGGGGCGGTCACCACCTTCACCCTGGGCAACCATGAGATCGAAGGGTTCCGAGACCGGGAGCTCGAGGCCGTTCCTGAAGCCCTCCAGGGCAGGGTGGGTGTGCTCCAGGGCAACCCCGCCGAGTTCGGCGCCTGGGGCTTCTCCCGGGAATACGAACCCAGCCAGCTGCAGGCGGAGGTGGACGCCCTGGACTGCCCCCTATTGGTGCTGTCCCACTGCCCGCCCCATGGCCGGCTGGATCAGAACAAGGAGGGCGAGCCGATCGGCCATCCCCCCCTCCGCCACTACCTGGACGAGGCCCAGGAGGCGCCCCTGCTGGTGCTCTGCGGCCATGTCCACGAGTCCTTCGGGCAGCTCCGGCAGGGTCAGACCCTGATCGTGAATGCGGCCACGGGCTTCGCCCTGCTGGACCTGGACCTCTCCACGGGCCAGGCGCAGGTGCTTGAGATGTCACGAATGAAGATTTCCCTCCCTGAGGTCCCATGAACAAGCGTCCCTGCAAGAACCGCCGAGGCCGGCGCGCGCCCTCCATCAGCATCATTCCGAAGGCCTACAACCCCATCCTCCGCCTCTGGATCCTCCGGCTCATCAACCAGGGGGGCGGGCTCATCGCCGAGCGCCGCAACCGCGCCGGCATCTCCCGGGAGGCCACGGACGCCGCCGGCCTGCCGCCCTTCACGGGGCGATTCCAGGAGGAGGCCGATGCGCTTGCCGTCGAGGCCAACTTCAAGGTGGCCCTGCGCGAGGCAGAAGAGGAGGCCCCCGAGCTCCCTGCGAACACGCCCATGGCCCAGAACATCCAGTGGCTTGGTGAGGCTACGGGTCTCACAGAGACGGACATGCGCATTCTGCATTTCGTCCTGCTGGGCTTTCACCACCCAGGTCTGGAGAACGCCCTGGATCAGCTGGGGGGCCTCAGCCTGGGGACCCTCCAGAGGGTCCTCGCCCGTGTGCTGGACCTTTCTCCCGTCAAGGTCGTCAAGGCCCTCGATCCCACCGGTCCGCTGACCCGGACCGGGCTGCTCTGGGTAGACACCAACGCGAACTTCCCCTTCCGGGGCAAGATCGAAATCCTGCCGGGACTCGGCGATCGCATGACCAGCCGCCACAAGGACGCCTGGAGTCTGTTTCGCAGCGCCTTCGTCCACGCGCCGAAGCCGAAGCTCAGCCTGGCCCACTACCCGCACATGAGCAAGGACCTCGGCATCCTGGAGCCCTTCCTGCGCGCCGCCCTCCGCGAGCGCCGCAAGGGGGTCAACATCCTCATCCACGGCACCCCGGGGACGGGCAAGACGGAGCTTGTCCGCACACTGGCGGCTCATCTTGGGGCCCAGCTCTTCGAGGTCGCCTCGGAGGACCCCCGGGGCGGCCCCGTGGAGGGCAACGACCGCTTCCGGGGGTATCGCCTGGCCCAGGCCGTCCTGGCGCGTCGGGAGGACCACCTAGTGTTCTTCGATGAGATCGAGGACGTCTTCCGCCCCCGGGAGGACGGCCCGCGCTCCTACCGCAACAACGTGAGCGGGGTGAAGGCCTGGGTCAACAAGACTCTGGAGGAGAACCCGGTGCCCGCGTTCTGGGTCACGAACCATCTGCACATCCTGGATGAGGCCTTCATCCGGCGCTTTGACTATGTGCTCCGTCTCGACAACCCGCCCCGCAGCGTGCGCCGCCGCATGCTCGAGGAGAACCTGACCATGCTGCCCGTGGACGGCCGCCGCAAGGACCAGCTCGCCGAGCACGGGGGCCTGTCGCCCGCCCTGATCAGCCGAGTGGCGGAGGTGGTCCGAACGGTCCATCCGGCTCTGGGCCAGAAGGACGCGGGACCCCTCCTCAGCCATGTGCTGGGCAACGCCCTGGAATCCCTCGGCCACTCCCGCACGCCGCGTCAGGCCGTGGAAGTGGTCACCGACTACCGGCCTGAGCTGCTGAACACAGACTGCGACCTGGGTCCTGTCCTGGGGGGCCTCCGCGAGCACAGCGGGGGCCGCATCTGCTTCTACGGCCCCCCGGGCACCGGGAAGACCGCCTACGGCCGCCACCTGGCCGAGCAGCTGGACCGGCCCCTGCTCCTGAAGCGGGCCTCGGACCTGCTCAGCATGTACCTAGGCGGGACCGAGAAGCTGCTCGCCGAGATGTTCGAGGAGGCCCGCGCCGATGGAGCCGTGCTGCTCCTGGACGAGGCCGACAGCTTCCTCCAGGACCGTGGCAAGGCCCAGCGCTCCTGGGAGATCACTCAGGTGAATGAGATGCTCACCCAGATGGAGGCCTTCGAGGGTGTCTTCATCGCCTCCACCAACCTCATGGACCAGCTAGACACCGCCGCGCTCCGGCGCTTCGACCTGAAGGTGCGGTTCGATTACCTGCGCCCCGAGCAGGCCTGGACCATGTTCCAGGATGCGGCCCGCCGCCTCGGCATTGAGGCCGACCCTCTGGTGAAAGGTGGGCTGTCGAGCTTGGCCGTCCTGACGCCGGGCGACTACGCCACGGTGCTGCGCCAGGCCCGCCTGAACAAACCCAAGGACTCCCGAGCGCTGTTGGCCCGCCTCGAGGCCGAGTGTCAGGTGAAGCCCTACTCCCGCCGCAAGCCCATCGGGTTCACGGAGCGGGCGTCGTGAGGTCAGCCACTTGCAGGGAATTCTTCCACCGCGCCATTCACCCCGGTAGGGGAGGAGCCAGACCATGCTGAACAAGGATGCTGCGACGGTGCTTCACCGTGATGTCGAGTCCATCTGCGCCCAGATCCTGAAGGCCTATCAGGAGCTGGTGGAGTTCACCCGGACGCTCTCAGAGCTCGACCCTGAGCTGGCCGAGCTCATCGGACAGAAGGTCTCCCAGGTGGAACCCGGGCTGGGCGAGCTGCTTCAGAAGAACAGGCTCTACTTCGAGATCGTCCTGCTCCTCGACGATGCCGCCCTGACCGAGGTCCTGAAGCGCGCGGACAAGAAGGTCCTCACGATTGCCCTCAAGGGCTGCGAGGAAGCGGTACAGAATCAGTTCTTCCGGAACATGTCCTCGAAGTCCGCGGAGCTCATGAAAGAGGAGATGGAGTTCCTGGGCCCGGTACGAGTCCGGGACATCCACAAGTGCCGCCAGGAGATCCTGGCAGTCATCGAGGCATTGAATGAGGAGGGCGTCATTGCCATTGGGGGACACTCTGGGCCGGATGATTATGTCGCTTGATGCTGGATCGATGGACCAGCTCTTCCTGGCCCAGGCCAAGCGCCGACTGACGGGGGTAATCCTCCCTGCGCGGATCGAGGTCCAAAACCTTGCTCAGGAGTTCGCCACTCTTTCGGAACGGGATGCCATTCCAGAGCCACTCCGAGATCACTACCACCAGGTGGCTACCCTCCTAGCGGGCCTGGTTACTGACATCCAGGAAGCAGAGGCGCAAACAACTAGGATCCTGGGGGAGGCTGCGGAGGAACTGCCCCCTCCCTCTGCGCCTTTAGCAGCTGTTCGACCCGCGAATGAGGAGATCAGCCGGGCCTGCCGGTCCTTGGATGCGGCTGAGCGGCAGGCCTGGGACCTGCTCAGTCAGATCCAGTTTCATCTCAGGGGTGGTCGATGGGCGGAGGCAATGGCCCACGCCCATGCGAGAGTCAGCCTGGTGCTGGACCCCGGGTCTGGGCATCAGCAGTATTGGCTTGAGGACACCGGCTTCAATCTGCTCGAGCTGCCAACCTCAACTCAGCTCTGGAGAGAGTGCGAACCGGAGCCGGAGGGCGAGAACCGACCATGCCCCGCACTGGATGGATCTCAGATGGAGTTGGCTCCCCAGGGCGAGTGGCTCCGTTACCTGCTGTCCCAGTCTGTCCTGGAGTGGGAGCAGTTGCCCATGGTGCGGACCATCTATGTGGATTTCGACCTCGGGACGGGCATGGAGGTGCCAGGATCTTGGGATGAATCGTTAGTCCACCGACTGAATCCAGGAACTCCCCGTCCTCCTGACGATCTGAATCCGAAATTGCCCATGACTACCAAAAAGAAGGAATACCCATGAACGCCCCACGCACAGTTCTGCTCCTCCATGGCATGGGAGGGTCCGGCCAGGGCTCCGTGAGCCTGCTGGAGGCTGAGCTTCGCCTTCTGGGCTGGCATGAGACCCGCTTCCTGCGACCCACCCTGCCCACGGTGAATGCGCCCCGCGAGCGTCCCCTCGACGAGGCCTACTTCCGCAAGGCGCTTGCGGAGGCTCAGGCGGAGTGTCCCCCTGAAGTGGACTTGGTTGTGGGACTCAGCTACGGCGGCCTGCTGGCGCCCTTCCTGGACGTCCCCCAGCGTCGCTCCGTGTGCAGCCCCTGGAAGCGCCTGCCCCCGGAGATCCTCGCCCACCTGGCAACCCGCCCCGGCTGGGCCGTGCTGCAAGGCGGCCTGGATACCCTGGTCACGCCTGATCACCTAGAGGCCCTTCCGACAGAAGTAACTTGTTACCTCGACCCCGAGGGCACCCACCAGTTTGATGCCTGGATGCCGCGCATCGCGGCATGGGTGGCGAGGAACGCTGGTTGATAACCAAGAGTTCAGTTGGTTTTCTCAAGTCTGAAAACATCCAGTTAGACAAATAGATAGATTTGTATCTCTGGATCGCATGGGGGCCCTTGCTTCGGCTAGATTCAAACCTCACACTCCCTGCTCCGATGCACTCGAAGAGGAACCTACAAGACCCTTACGGGCGCCCAGTTCGGGGATATGTTCATGAGCCTCATCCACAGCGCTGAACTCAAGAAGGTGAAACCCTTTGATTACCTCGTCTCCCTTCCGCGATATCACGCCTTGGTGGAGGAGAACCCTGAGGGGTGGATGCTCTGGAACTTCCAGCGGACCCTGGCCGGGAACTGGCTGGCGATGTAGACTCGCTCGCCGCAAGGAGACGTTACTTTAAGATCAGCGCGAGGAGGGCAATAACCGTGATCATGGCTGCACCTGAATGGATCGAGACCGGCGCCAATGTGACCGCAGGCCTCGATTTGGTCGCGTTGCGAGCTTCAACCATGCGTATCGGATACGACCTCCTTGACGGCATCACCACGGTCACGCCAAGTGTTCGGTACTTTTCCTTTGTGTCCTGGATCACCTACCGTTTTTGGGCGCGGGGGGGAGAGGATTCCGATAGTGCCTACCTTGACTTCGCGCGGCGCCTTGAGGCAGCCATCGTTTTGGGCAATCTGGTCTCCGCCCCGCCAGGCACCCCCATTGCGTCCGGCCTTATCGGTGCTGAGATCGACCAACAATTGGGCGATGGGGCGGATCTTTCACTGGACATCCAGGTTCAAGCCCTGGGAACGAGGGTTTACGGGGGTCCCCTCATACAGCTTGGTCTCCTGGTGTCGAAGCCTGATGGTGCGGTGCCTCGCCTATCGGAATCCCGAGGCCTTCCCTTGGCAAAGGCCGTGGAAAAGGCTGTCGGTGCCACTGCACTCGGACGCAGACTCGCCGGTGAGGTGCTGCCCCTGACAGCCTCCAGGGAGGAACTCGCTGAATTCGGAGCCCTGCTGCGGGTGAACGTCTTCCCTCCGGAAGAGAAGGCCATTCTGCTTGGCGCGCTCCTTCCTCAGGCGCCAGTATCTCCCATGGAGCGCAGGCGACTGTCCAGCTACGGTGCCTTCCTCGCTTGCGCAGCCGGCGGGCAGCCCAAGGCTGAGTTCCGGAGGATGCTGACCGAGGCTGTGCAAAGGGATCGGGCCCTTCCTTCCGTCCTGACGCCCATTCTTGATGGTTGGGCCCGTTATCTGGTGAGGGACTTGCTCGCGGTGGTTCATGAGTGCGCTCTCGAAGCGACGCTGAAGGCCCTCCCTCCGAATGCCAAGGACCGGAATCAGGCACCCCAATACCTGCACCCGGATGAGGTTATTGCGAGGACCCTGGAAGACGGCAACGATTCGGCCCAGATGGCACTTCTCGACCTGGGTCTGATCGAAAAAGGGGAATCCTGGGCAGCCCTTCCCTTCTCCCTATTGGATCAGCGCATCCATCTTCGCACCTCCGATAGGGATTATATTGCGAACGGTATTCGGTTTTGGGCTGGAGGTCTCCAGGAGCCGGATCTGCTTCGGGTGGCAGAACAGACCGGTCTGGCTTCGCCCGCACTCTTGCCTGTCGCCTGGCTCCTGGCGGAGCGCAGAGTGGGCCCCGGGGTTCTGGCAATGCTTCCGGACTTCCGAGCCCTATCCCACGAAGGACCCTGGCGGCTGGGGCTTGAACAGAGGGTGTTCCCCACGCTGAGCCGGTTCAGGGAACAAGGTGTGACCTTCGGCGAAGCGGCCGCAGAGTTGACCTTCGTCACCGTCGAGCAGCACCTCCACACGGCTTGGGATAGGCTCGCCAACAACGGCAACGATGTGGCCGTGCTTCATTCTGACGGCCACAGCTGGGCCCACCGCAAGAGCTTTTCCGCTGGCCACATGGATTCCCGCCTGAACCAGGTCCGGAATTGGGTCCAGCAGCTCGGGCTGCTCACGGAGGGTGGCCTGACCCAGGAAGGCGAGCTCGTCCTGCAGGAGATCATCACGACGCTAGGCCGGGAGGTCTCGTGAATATTCGTGAGTTTTGCCGGGAGCCGGGATACCCGTCCACGCTGATCCTGACCTGGTCCTTTGATGCGGTGTTCTTTGAAAGGGTCCTTCTCCAGGACCTCGCGGCCGGTGGGAGCCGGGCGCCCCTAATCCTGGCCGACCGGCACGCCATCGCTTCCGCCAAGAACCACTGGCCAGGGCGGGTCCAGCATCTCGGTCGCCGATATGTCCTAGAGTCGACCCGGCACGAGGGCCACTTCCACCCCAAAGTCCTGATAAGGGTGGGGCCCAAGGGGGGGCTGGTCTGGCTTTCGACCGGCAACCTCTCCTCGGCCGGGCTGGGTGGCAACCGCGAACTGGGCACGACCTGGAAGGTTGGTCCTGAGGCGGAGGACCCAGGCGGATGGCTTCGCGCCCTGCTCGTGGATGTGGGGGGCTGGTGTGCCAGTCCCGCCGCCAAAGAACTGGTTCATCGCCTTCAAGGGGTCGCTTGGCTCAACCAGCCCACGGCCAGGACCACAGATCTCCCCCCCGTGCTCTGGTCTCGGCCAGGTGCCACGCTGGCCCAGCAACTCGAAGCGCGCTGGAAGGGACGGTGTTTCGACACGGTGGCCTTGATGACGGGGTCCACCGATGCCTCAGGCGCTTTCCTGGCCTGGGCCCATGAGACCTTTGGCGTCAAGGAGGCCCGGATCGCCGTCAATGCGGGGAGGGCCTCCTTCGATCCGTCCCTGATTGAAAAGCTTCCCCTGGCCACGGGCTTCATCGAACCCGGCGGTCCCCGACCGCTCCATGCCAAGTGCTACTGGTTCCGTGGCCCGGAGGGCGAGGCCGCCCTGGTCGGGTCCGCCAATTGTTCTGCGTCAGCCTGGGTTCGCCCGGTCGATACGGGGGGCAACCTGGAGATGATGGCAGTTTTCGACCACCCCATCCGGGCCGAGTGGGAACAGGTGCTGAGCCTGTTCGAGATGGACGTGGTGGCGCCCCACGACCACCTTCTGGTACGCCAGCTAGTTCCACCGGAACCAGAAGGGAGCCCATCCTACGCTGCCCTGTTCCTTGAAATGGACATGGACGACGGCAGGGTCCGCGCCGCCACGGCCCCGGTAGCACCCCCTGAATCCTCGGTGGTCCTCATGATCGAGGGCGAGCAGGTGCAGATGAAATGGGGAGATGCGTCCCTGTGGGAGGGTCCCCTGCCCGAATGTTCGGGTTCAATGCATGCCTTGTTCGGCGCCCTTGAGATCACCACCGCTGCAGGCCGGTCTGTGACGCCGCTCCGCTGGGTGGACAAGCGCCACGAACTGCGGGAGGCCGCGAGGGACCAAAGGGCCCTCAGCATCCTTGGACGCTACTCGCGCCCCATGGAGGCCAAAGAGGAGCGCCGGATGATGGAGGATCTCCAGTTGGCCCTGACGACCTTGCTCACAGAACCCGGGGAATTCCAGGATGCCCCGGGGCCTAGGCGGACCATCCAGGCGAAGGAATCAACCAAACCCCTTCGCCGCCTGGACCCCGACCAGATGGCAGCCGCCCTTCGCCGTGGCGGTTCTGCTGCCGCTAGGACCGGGGACGAGTTGCAGAGGTCACTGACCTTCCAAGGGGTCATGAGCGCCTTCTTCGCCCCGGCCGAGGCGGAAGGACCCGCTGGGCCGGAGGATGCGGCGGGTCTCAGGAGCCAGGAAGGAGGGGGCCCATCTCCTGCTCCCGACCTGCCAGACCCGCCCCCACCCTACCGCCCCAAAGCGCCCAATAAAGTCCGCCTGGCGAATCAGGTCGACACCTTCTTGACCCGGTTGCTCGAACCCAAGTTCGCCGAATCCTGCACGGCGAGACAATTGGTGCAGGCGGTCGGCCTTCCAATTGCCCTCGCGACCCTGGGCGCCGAGAGTGGCTGGGCCGCCCCTGAAGTGACGCGAACCTGGGCCCTAAAGGCCGTGGCCGCCCTGCTTTTCACTCCCATCGAGGGAACGGTCCATAGGGGCCTCCTCGCCTGCGTGGCAGAACGCTATGGCAAGGATGGACGTAGCGAGGTTTTTGAACAGGAGGTAGGCAACGGGGCGCTTTGGACCGTGGCCGCCGTCGCCCTGGCCGGTCAGACCTGGCCTCGAACTGCGGAGCGCATCCAGCGAGCGCTGCTGATTCGGGAGGTGCTGGAGCATCCCATGCTCATCTCCCAGGCGGACTTCGATACCCTGGGGCGCCTCGCCGGGCTACTCCGGGATGCGACCGCGGCCCATGCCATCCGGAGTGAGTTTCCAAGGATCCTGGAAGAGCTCCGGCAATTGGAGGTGTGCATCGACCAGGAAATCCCTCGTCTCATCGAGGAGCAGATGCGAAATGGTGGCAGCCACCGAGTCAATGATCCTATGAGGGGGCCCATGGGCTGGGGTTTCGTGGTTAAGGACGCACGCATCCGGGCCAAGAGCAAGGTGAGGGTCCGGTTGTGGCAACACGGTTCGCTGTCATCGGAAAAGGAACCCTACGTCCTTTCGGCCGGGCACTACGTCAACATGCTCATGGCCCTGGAAAACGGATGGCTGAAAATCCTGTCGTCCCATCCAGAACCGAGATAAGGACGATTCGAACCAGTTGACATCATTTATCGCATATCTGGACACCCTGGTTACGCCAGACCACCTGGAAGCCATGCCGGCTGAGGTAGCCTGTCAGCTGGATGCTGAGGGCATTCGCCAATTAGATGCCTGGATGCCGCGCATCACGGCATGGGTGGTAGCGAAGGCCACTTGACCAGCAACTTCTACAGCACTCAGTCCGGGCAGGTTCTCGAGCAGGAATATACGATTGATTGCGAGGTCCATCGCCTCGGAATCGATCAGGGCGTCCTTAGAGGAACCTTTTTCTGCCAGTGAATCTCTGGCCCATGACCGTTGGTCATGGACTGGATGAGAGAGGGTCCCGCGGGTTGAAGCCGCAGAACCTAACGCTGACACTACACCTAGGCAGCACGGCTTTCCTGAAGACGCTGGAATTCCCCTTATGGTCCAACCGATTTCTCAGAGTGATCAGGGAAACTTGCGCGGCTATACACTCGGCAATATGGTTTAGTTCAGTGTGGCGTTCGATTCGTCCTCCCCCCCCCCGATCTTGTTTTAGTAAGAACCTAGATATCTAGTTAAGAGAAGCTCTAAATGCGATTTTCAGAAGAAGGATGATCAGTGTTCACAGCCTACTTGCCTTGAATCTTATCTGGCTACTCGCCTGTCCGCGGTCGGTAGGAACGGCTATGGACCTTCCAATGTTTACCTTCCACGCAGCCATGACCATCCTCATCGCATCGGGTGAGTTGTCCGTAGGTTTCCTCCTCGGTGGGTAACTCGATCCAGTGGACTGGCTTTGTCCAACTCGGCCAACCCACTGTCGCTAGTTGCTTCGGTTCACGCGGTGACATAAGCACGAAGTGCGGGCAGACCCCTTTCCTTTCCTTGCCACTTTCACCGAATATTGCGCATAGCCGACTCGCCTTAGACTGTAGTTGCTCGTTACTCCAACCTGTCGTCGCTTTTGCCTCAATTAAAACCAAATGGGTCTCCTCCTGACGCTCAGCAACGACGAGCAAGTCAATGTCCTCCTGGGTTCCCTTGAAGCATTCTGCCCTATCGATATCAATGGGATTTCCGCTTGCGTGGGCGTTGCCGTCCAATGTCAAAGCGGCGTAGAGCCAGTCGAGGTGATAGTCGATACACCAATAGTCCGCGGGAACGATCTTGACGTCTGGGAGACAACTGTTTATGCGCTCAAGGAATGCTGCGGAGATGGTTCGCTCCGGGGGAAGGAGGCTGCTTACCACCAGGTAGCGCTCCTTGCGGTTGAAGTATTTGATCAGTTCAAGCAGCGTTTTGGACATGATGGACCTCTCTGTCTGCTATGTTGCTTGCATTCTAATTATTATCAACCACCCTTGGGGTCTAGGCTAAACAGTGTGCAGTGCACCGGGAAGTGACGGTCCGAGAAGTCTTGGATTGATGACCATTGGCGGCATATTGGTCCCAATAGCGGGGGAGACACACGCCGGTGGAGTGAATCGCTGACCATCCAGGCATGGTCGGTGATCCCAGTCATCACCCAAACCCTGGGGGAATCTAGGGAACCGGCATCAACCGAAAGAGCGCTCAACAAATTAAATGGCCGGACACTCTGGAATCAGAAGGATTTCATGGCCTCCCGAATCTTCACCATAGCCAGGGTGTCCTGCCCGCAGTAGGTGAGGAGATCGTTCCGGATGGCCTGCCGGGCGAGGGAGTCTGATTCGTCCAGCATCTTTGCAAAGGCGATCCCGGCCTGAAGTCCGTCCTGGATCTGCAACTGGCTGTAGTCGAAGCCGGGGACCAGGGCGGGCAGGACCTTCTTGATGGAGTAGGAACCCTGGAAGGCCGGAAGGTAGAGGTTCTCCCGGATGAGCGGGAGCAGGTCCACCAGGCGAGTCATTAGGGCCCGGAGATCCGGCGCCAGGTGGGGCAGGGAGTCGGCGAGTCTCCTCAACACCCCCTGCTCGTAGGGCGAATAGACGCAGATGCTGCCCTCGGCTTCCAGGGCCTTTAGGAGGGAGGTCGCAAAGGCCTCCCGGGGGTTGGCGAGACCCTCGGCCAGGAACTCGCGATGCGTCAATTGACCCTCTACAGCCATGGTGTGACAGGACCACTGCACGGGCATGATCTCGCGTGGGCCTGTTCCGATGAGCCTGGGCACGGCGGGCGCGAAGGTCTCGAAATCCAGGAAGTGAATGGGCGGTGCGAACGGCCTCAGCGCCTCCCTGAGGCCTTCGCTCACCCAGGGTTGGTTATCCCGATGACAGGCCACCACCTGGAACTGTTGGGCAGTCAGGCTTTCCAGGGGCAGGTCCACCATTCTGTGGGTGCTTGCTGCATGCAGGGGCAGGCATTTTGCCGACCCGAATCCGGGAAGCCAATCCACGGGATCGGGCACCGCCGGCCAGTGGCGGGTGCAGTAGGCCAGGTAGGGACACTCGTAGGGGCTCGCGCAGTGGCGGCCGGGCGCCACGTCCGGTGCGCTGGTCTGCTGGAGCAGCGCCTGGAAACGGAACAGGTCTGCTTCGATGAGGGGAACCAGGGCAGCGGCTTCGGTTGTGATGTCCTCAATCCGGAACAGGCCCGCCAGGTTGAGGTCACCCCCCTGGTATCGATACTCCCGGTTCAGCGCCATCCCCGAAATGCTGCCGACC
>Ga0194053_10001208_pt1 | contig 17001 bp, 11 predicted proteins | sample SepL228m_MetaG_FD_161684 | JGI IMG/M metagenome (GOLD analysis project Ga0194053, IMG submission 161684) | Anoxic zone freshwater microbial communities from boreal shield lake in IISD Experimental Lakes Area, Ontario, Canada - Sep2016-L227-8m | ecosystem: Environmental > Aquatic > Freshwater >... | reverse complement strand
CTGGCTTCGCCACTCGGTGTCAGTCCCTGAAAGTCGTTCTTCCCCTCTCCAACCGGGGAGGGGATTGAGGGGAGGGGCTTTTAAGGCGAAAATCTATAATTCAGAAAATAGGTTTTGCAAGAGCCTGTATGAATTACGAATTACGAATTATGAATTACGATAATTTATAAGACAATTGTCAATTGTCAATTTTCTTCTCTCTTCACTTGGGCATGTGTGCGTGGCACTGGTTGCATGCTCTATTTTCATTTGGAATAAAATTGGTTACTGGTCCAGCGGTATTAACCATCATTCCTAATCCGTGACCAAACCATTGTCCCAGGTTGCCTACCCGGGTTTTTGCGGTTGCGGCAATGGCGATTTTGGCGGTGCGGCCGTCATCGCTTAACGTGATATCAACGATCCCGGGTCTTTTTTTAATGGTGGCAATGACATTTGTTTTGGTGGCGTCGCTTAATTTTTCTGCTTTTTCTTCAGTTCTTGAATTAATATAGCATACAATCTTTGCGCCATAGAATTTTTCAGCGTCATCTAATTTCGGGTGTTTTGCGATTATATTTACCAGGTCGCCCAATGTCACTTTGGACTCATCAATAGTTGCAGTAAGTATGCCGGTTTTAATATTTGTAGTTATCTCGGCAATGCCAGCGGTTTTAACAAGGTCAGTGGCGAGTGCGTCAAATGCCGCCTGGTCTTTCACCCCATCAACAGCGATTGTAACCGCAAGCCCAACGACTTTAGGCTTTTCAGCGTTTTGTGCTGATAACAGGAACATGGTCGTACAAAAAAGTACAATAATTGCAACTATAAGGATAAGTTTTTTCATTTTTCTTCTCCGCTGATTTATAATAGACTTGTCCGGAAATAAGGAATGATTAGATTTTAAGGCAATTTTTTCGTCAGACAAGGCGTATATTTTACACTTTATCTGGATTGATAAACGAAAAATGAACAACGCTGTATGGCGAAAAAAAAGTCTAAAAGATGCCATTAATTATTTTCGGAAATGTCTAATGATACGTGACAGGCGTAATTTAGTTGCTTATGTATGCGGCGAATCTATAAATTCGCTATCGCATGCCTTGTCAGGACACTCACCCGGGTGGTCAGGAGTTAATCCTTCTTTCAACCGCTTCAGCCTTTCCGGGTGTTCTAATAAGATGCCAATTGCTGTTACAAAATATATTACCGAACATGCCGGGTGAATATATTCAGGATTAATCCATGGGAAAAGCATGGGGTCTTTTGCCACCATAATTGGCAGAACCAGTTGTATTATAAACATAAACAGCAGGAATGAAACCTGCAGCAGGTTTATTCTCAACGCGGCAATCATGACGATACCGAGGGTCGACTGGGCGGCGGTAATCATTATTTCATTCATTTGCACATGCGTCATCGGTATTGGGTGAGCGAAAGTGTTTGCGGAGAAAGCATAAACAAATGGAATCATACCAACCAGCAATGTCCACTGGTTAAGGTTTGCCGATAATAAGCTGCCCAGTGCCACACCGGTGCGGTTGCGCAGGGTGAACATAATTGCCACGGTAAATTCAGGAGCCTCTGACGCAATGGGAGCCAGCCATTGGATTAACAACTCACGTTTTACGTGAAGTATTTCACCTGTGGATATCAGGCTTTCAGCGAATTGTTCAGCGTTGGCAAAGATAGCAAAAGCGGCGACTAAAAATAATATTACTGTCCAGATTCTGCGTTTTAGAGTGGGCATGACCATCAGCAATTCTGCTGGGCCGTCTACCTCGCATTCTTCACATTTTTTCTTTCCGGCAATTCGCACGTACCAACCATATATAATGAAAAATACTATGCCGTCGTACCATTCCAGAGTGCCTTTGATAGCGACAAATATTGCATAAATAGTGGCAATCCCAAGAAATAAAATCTCTGTAAGCCGGTCGCGCTCTATCCAGACGATATCTTTGTTTTTTCGCCAGTGCATGAATATCAGGGTAAACCAGGCAAGTCCGATAATCAGCCGGTTAGCTCCGGTCATATTTGCGATTGCCAGTGATGCGTAATGTCCGGGATCCTTGCCAGCCATGTACGTTACATACATGTCAACGGCATATTCCGGCAGCACCGCAATTAACGCGACAATCGCCAGTGCCAGCATTTGCGAGATATCTTCCTGTACCGCGTCACACGCCCAAAGCAGCAGGAATGATGCGCCAAGGACTGCCATACCGCTGAGGAAAGCCAATAAAGGCGCGGCAACTTGAATTTCTGGTATGCCTAAAAAATGAAGGTGGCTTAATCTGATTAAAACGCCGGGTATGGTGATGAACCAGGCGAGAAACATGAGGAAGAGGTATTTTTTTTGATTTTTCAATTAATTACTCCGGGTATAATGGCGACTATTTTAAGGCCGCACGAATTTACACATCGCACGACCAAGAGTCTCACACCCAGATATGAATCGGTCGGACAGACCAGGGAATTACCCCGAGATTGTTGGCCTGCCGGAACGGCAACCGACGCCGTTCTGCTACTCCCCCTTGGCGGGTACAGGTGAATGATAGCAGATTTAGAAGATACAGGCAAGTTTGAATTGAGAATTGAGGAGACTCTTGAAAAACTTATTTTATCAAATGTTTATGTTGCAGGTTTGTGGTAGGCGAAAACCATCCCGACCTTCGGCCACCCCTCCTTGGCAAGGAGGGGAGTTTAAAACAACAGTTTTGATTATTAAAGCAGCTTTTATTTTATCAAGTAACTATCATAATTCCCCTCCTTGCCAAGGAGGGGGGGGTGGTTGGGTTGATTATATATTTAGTATGGTTTTGCAAGAGCCTCTGAGAATTGTGAATTTTCAATTAGTCATATTACTTGCTTGCAATCTCATAAGTGGTTGACGGGTCATAACCTGCCAACGAGCAGAAGTTGCTCCAGACTTTGCGGGAATAGTTTTGGGTTTCTCGGTAGGGTGGAATGCCGTTGTATTTTCTTACTGCGCCAGGGCCGGCGTTATAGGCGGCGAGGGCGAGTGGGGTACAACCGAAGGCGTCTATCTGTTTGCGCAGGTAGCGCACGGAACCATCGATATTTTGTTCTATATCAAATGCATCTTTCACGCCAAGTCCTGCTGCTGTCCCGGGCATTAATTGTCCAAGTCCGCGGGCGCCGGAATGGCTTACCGCACGGGGATTAAAGCGGGATTCCTGAAGGATGAGGGCAAATACTAACCGCGGGTCTACATCGTAAGAGCGGCTTTTACTGATAATATGCCCAGCGATGGTGTTTGCCATATCTTGCGATATCCGGCCATTCAGTTGACATATTCTTTCGCCATAAACTTGAGTTATGTTAATGTCATCGGTATCGCCGTCTTCATAGCTGATTCTTTCTGGTGCAGGCTCATTATCTGTTTCTGGCGCAGTGGTAATATTTGTTGTATTGCCTGTTGCTGGTGCAGACGGAGTTACTGTTGTTTGCGGAGTTACTGCGGATTTCGGGATGTTGGCACTGGCTGCTATCCCAGTACCAACGGCAGCGGTCCAATTCATCACCTGCAGCATTGCGTCTTCTTTATCCGCAGATTGCTGTGGTGTTACAGAAAGGCATACCGGGGTGCCGGTGTTTTGCGGTAAATAGGCAATCATATTAAGTTTTTTGCCTACGCTGACGTCAGTATCTTTTTTCGCGTAATTTAAAATTATGGTCTGCTGGTCATCTATTTTGAATAAAATCCCGGTGATGCGGTCATTGCTGAATGTCCCAATCACGGTTCCGCCGAACTCAAAAACCTTTCCCTGTTCATTCGACATTGTTTGCGCTACTTTTGTGCCGAGAGTTAAAGGGGTTACATATTGCAGGCTGCGGGCAAGTTGATATTCATTCAAATTAGCCGCAAAAGCAGTGCTGATACAAAGTGAAAACGCCGTTATTAATATAGTTCGCCAGGAAAAAATCAATTAAAAACTCCGCAATGAATTAATACCAGAGGGAATGATAGCACTGAATCGTCAATATGAAAAGATACCGGCGGCGGGAAAATGTGTAAAATATGACATTTTTTTTAAGATTACTCGTGAAATGCGCTATTATTAACCTGTAATTTTTTTCTTCATTACGGTATAATTGACCCCGGTCAGAAGATTTCTGGCCAGAAAGAGCTTGTTTTTATGTTAATTGATGCGCATACCCACGCCTTTGCTGATAAGATAGCAGAAAAGGCGGTACTTCAACTGATAGATTATTATTCTATCCCTACCAGCCACGGAGGAACCATATCTGATTTAATGCATCAGGCGCAAATAGCCCGACTGGATGCCATGGTAATGCTGGTGGCGGCGACGAAGGCAGAACAGGTAAAACCGGCAAACGACTGGATGCTGTCGCGTCCCTGGGAAGCATTTGAAAACCATCCAATCATCATTCCATTCGGTTCTTATCACGTTGATGATGAATATTGGCAAACTGAAATTACCCGGTTGGGTGACGCAGGGATTAAAGGCATTAAAATTCACCCGGAGTTTCAGCAGATTGACCTTGCCGACCCGCGATTACTGCCATTTTGCGAGGAGATTCAAGGCAAGTTTATCCTGATGGTTCACGTTGGCGACCCGGTAGTGACTGCGGATAATTACAGCACCCCGGCAAAGGTTGCCCGCTTATTGGAACTATTTCCAAATCTGACAATTATAGCCGCGCACTTGGGCGGGTATTGTTTTTGGGACGAAGCCCACGACTTGCTGGCGGGGAAAAATCTGTATCTTGATACTTCCAGTGCGGCACAATATATTGACCCGGAATTAATGAGAAATATCATCAGGCGCCACGGGGTAGAAAATATTCTTTGCGGCAGCGACTACCCACTAACCTCGCCAATCGAAGCGATAAATTCCATCATGGAGATATCCTGGCTCAGCGACGTGGAAAAAAGTATGATTACTGGCGAAAATGCCGCCAGACTGTTTGGTTTATTGTAGTTTGACGGAAAAATAATAGTGAATAGATGTTCACAGTTTGTATAATTTAGTATACATTGACGGTTTGAATGTATACAGTTTATGCCATTTAGTAGACATTGACTGTTTGAATGTATACAGTTTGTGCCATTTTGTATACATTCACAATTGCAATGTATACAGTTTGTACTGTTTTGTATACATTGGTGTATAGTCAGTTAGCAATCAAATCCGAATAAAAAAAATCATGATTTATTGTTGATATAACTTTAATGTGTCGCAGCTCTGCAGCTTTAACTATTTATATTTACCACGATACTATTAATATAAAAATGATAATTAGCTACAGAGCAGCGACACATTAAATTTGTCCAATTTATTTGGGTTAGGAAGTTCACAAACCTTTAATTTATCGGCAGTTGTTCGCGGCTGACACATTTCCCTTTATCATCAATCTTCCAATATAAAAATCCAGTCGGGTCTACCGAGAAGTTTTTGGTGGTTGATACGCAGGTGACCAGCAATGTGCCTTTATAATCATTAACGATGCTGGAATGGGTGTGTCCGGTCAAGTATGCGGTAACGTGGTATTTTTCCAGTAAATCTAAAATTTTCGTTCGGTATAAAAGAGGTGTGTTATTGCCGTTTTTCTCGTCAAATGTTTTCAGGTATAGCGGGTGGTGGGCGGCAATGATGATAGGTTTGTTTTTCTTGGTAACTTCTTCTAAAGTTTTCTCCAGCCAGGCTATCTGCACGTCGGCACCTTCACCACCGGTAAGCCAGCGGTTGCTGTTGGTCATTATCAATATACAGTCCGGCATTTCGCTGTAACGGTACTCTTCTCCGACAATCTTCTTAAATTCTGCTGATTTCCAGTCGTCATGATTACCGGCGATGGCAAATTCAGGCACGGTGAAAAGTTTCAGCGATTTCTCTAAATCCAATGCGTGTTCAGGCGTCCAGTTATTTATCATATCACCGCAAATAACAGCAAATTCCGGCTTCAATGCATTTGTTTTTTCGATGGCGGTATTAAATAGCGTTATGTCAGCCTGGTATCCCTTTTCCCCGATGCCAAATTGCGGGTCGCTGATTTGGACAAATGTAAATTCCGCCGCATTAGCGCAGAGTGAGATGAATAAAAATAGCAGTATTGATTTTAAACGCATGATGATCCTCTTTGTATCAGCAATGATAGCAAATGCAATGGTGATTTACAATGTAATTTATGCGGAATCATTATACTCAAAAGTAAAAATACTGTGATATAATAAATGTCACAAAAGGGGGAGTAATAGATGTTGAAAGAATTTAAAGAGTTTATCATGCGCGGCAATGTAGTCGACCTGGCGATTGGTATAATTATTGGTGGCGCTTTTGGCAAAATCGTCAGTTCATTGGTGAATGATGTATTAATGCCGCCTTTGGGCATGGTGCTTGGAAAGTTGGATTTTTCCAACTTGTTTATCAGTTTGAATGGCGTAATTTATCCATCTCTGAAAGCAGCAAAGGATGCCGGTGCGGCAACATTGAATTACGGCATGTTCATCAATACTATTGTTGATTTCCTTATTGTTGCACTTGCAATCTTCATGTTAATTAAACAGATTAACAAGATGAAAAGAAGTGAAGAACCAGTGCCAGCAGAACCAACAACAAAGGAATGCCCTTTCTGCGTTTCAAATATTGCGCTGAAGGCAACCCGTTGTCCCAACTGCACATCAGAACTGCCGGAAAATAATTAATAATGAAAAATTAAAAATTAAAAATTGAAGAAAAAGTTCTCAATCAACAATTTTTAATTCTTAATTTTCAATTTTTAATTCAAGTTTACGCTTTCAGCCAGTTCGTTGCTACCAGCAAAGTCTTCACTTCGAATGGATGGAATGCGGTGGTGATTACGCCGTTGCTGAGTAATACAGCGTTGCCGGTTGGGCGTTCCAGAAAGTTTACTTCTTCTGCGCTGCCTGCGCCTGCGCCGATGCTGATTTTGGCTTTAACATCCGCGTCGCTGGCATTGAAAAATCTTATGGCAATTTTGTCGGAATATTCGGCATTGCGAACTGATGTGCAGATTACCGCGTCGGTGCCTTCAATGACAAGGTTCGCCTTTGCTGCCAGGTTTATTTCTGATGATACCGCAACATTCGGGCGGTTGTATGCCATCCCCTGGCGAACCAGTTCGCTGTTGCTGATAACTGCACCGTGTGGCGCAAACGCGAATTTTATGGTGTGGCTGCCATTGTCTGGTTCGGGGTCGGGGTTGTATGGATTGCGCAGCAATGATAACCGTGCCCGTCCACCCAGCGCGTCTACGCCATATTTTGAATCATTGAAGATAGTATAGCCAAAGTTATCGCCGGATATATCAAGGAACTTCTGGGTTACCTGTTCTGTTCCGTCTGCCCGGCGTTCCGGCAGGAAGAATGGCCCTTCAAAGCGTGCTCTGGCTGCCTTCACCGTGGTTCCGAATGAGACCTTCAAATGCGGCACGCCAACCTCCTGGCAGCCTTGTTCGCGCCAGTCGATGTTGGCAATGAAATCTACCCGTTGGAAATCGTTGTAATAAATAACATCTTCGCAAATAGTAGATGCCCGGAAACTGTGTTTTACGTTGAATCGTGCAAATACCGGTCCTGCTTCAACCTGGGTGACTGTTGCGCCGCGCAGCAGGTTTTCTTCTTTTCTGATGTCGTTAATCAGCCAGGCAGACATCGGGTTATGCGACTCGTCGATTATCTGGAAAACGTTCAACGCCAGGTCGCGACGGGTGCACGGCACATGGGTCAGGGTTTTGTCGACACCGTAAGCGACATATTCGACAGCTAATTTCTTGTCAAAATATGAACCGATAACGCCGGATTCTTTATGCAGATAAGAAGTTGCGGTATTAGTTTTGATGATGAAGTTGCTGTTATCTTCTTTCACTGCCACTGCTGCAAACTCAGCACCTGCCGGCAATGCGTTGAGGACGCTGTAGCTTTTCACTGATAACGCCGGGACATCAACAGCGATGAAGACGAACTTGTCATCCATCGCTTGTACCGGAATGATGTTGCCATCCGCGTCTTTCAAGGCGATGGTATTGGCGGGTAAAGTTGCCACTACCGGTTCGGTGCGGGTAAAGCCCAGCGGGTTCAGTAGTGTCAATACATCGCCATCTGCTGTCGGGGTAACTAACGCGTTTAGCGATTCGTTGATGGCTGCGCTTGCCGCGCCGATGGCTTCTTCCGCGCGCTGGTGCGCATTGATATAGCTGTCGTGAACCGCGGCACCGTCAAAGATGTCATGGAAATGGTTGAACAGCATTTTTTGCCATGCAATCTTTAATGATTCATTGCAATTTACGCCGGCTAACGCGGTGATCGATTCGGCGGTAAGCAGAGCGGTTTCGCAATAGCGGTTGTAGCGTTTTATTGACGCGTGGGTGGTGAAACAACCTTCAAACAGACTGTATGTTTCACCTTTATTCGTCAAAATATGTTCTGATTCGTTAACCAGAATTTCTTTAGTAATGTTATTGATGGTATCGTATTTGAATTTTGGAATAATCGGTTTATTGCGGTATGCTTCCAATGACTTCATGCTGTGGCGCGGCAAACCGCCTCCATGGTCGCCCAGACCCCAGATATGCAGGATATTCTTGAAACCATGTTTCATGTAATTCAGGATATTCCCTGTCACCGCGTTTGGATTCAGGTTGCTTCCATAGGCTTCTGACAATGCGGTTATCGGGGTTCCATCCACGCCGACCCAGGTTCGTACCGGCCAGTTGTTTTCCCAGTTCCGGTCGCTGCCGGGGTTGCAGCGCCAATGAAAGTAGATATCCATGCCGCCAAGTTTTACCAGTTGCGGCATATTGCCCGGGTGACCAAAGGTGTCGGGTGCCCAGAAAACATTCGCTTCCATCCCCAGGTTCTCTTTAGTCCATGCCTTTGCGTACAGCATGTGGCGGGCGATATCTTCGCCGTCTGCCATGTTCAGGTCGCCTTCAACCCAGGTACCGGCGACACATTCCCAGCGACCGGCGTCAATATATTTTTTCAGCTTTGCGAATACTTCCGGGTCTTCCTTTTTCACCACGTCATAAAATGGCACCTGGCTGATGGTAAATGTCAGGTCGCTGAAATCGTCCATCATGTCGGTGATAGCCTTGGCGTCGCGGCGCATGCAATGCACGGTGTCCGGCCATGTCCACATCCAGTCCATATCGATATGGGTGTGGCCGATGCAGTGAACGGTCATCTCTTTTGCCCGGGCAGAAAACGGCTGCAGGATATTCTCCATGGCGGTGAATGACGCCGTCAACTCGTCCCAGTTATTCTTTTCCAATGCGCTAAGATTTATTGCTTCGGCAGCTTTAACCGTCAACTGTTTTTCATCGTAATTCTTTGCTAATCCCCGGGCAATGCGCAATTGCAATGCGGCGGCGCCGACCTGTATAGCCATATCCTGGCAAACTTCCGAATGTATGCCAATCCCGCCCAGCGGGTTAAAGTCCGCCGGCAGTTCTGTCGGAATAAAATTAACCACCAGGCGATACTTTTTGCCCGGCTCGATTAATACTGGAAACGGGTCGGCGATAGGGCCGGTGGCATACCACGCATGCTCTTCTTTGAATACTTCAACGCCATCAACCCACAGTGTGAACGGACTCCAGCCATTTATAAAGAAACGGGCAACAGTGCCTTTCAGGCTAAACCCGCATTTTTCTTCAGGAAACACCAATTCAGCATAAAACCAGTTTTCATCGTTCTTTTTCATCAGCGACCTGACGTCGTGGCCGCAAATAGTCCAGTCATCTTGAATAACCGCAGTCAAAGCATTCTTCGGCGTCTGTACGGGATGTCGCCAGGACAGCTCAAATGTGCCGTCTAACTCCCAGCATTTGGCATCTAATCTGCCCAGCACCGCATCAATATTAAAATCAGCCATTTTATCCACCTTTCATATCTTTTTCAATCGTGAATTTATTCTTGTCAGATTATAGATATTTTTGCTGATGTAAGCAATGAGGTGAATGTGTTTATTAAAAGTAATTTTAAATAAATATGAATGTGGCGTCACTTTGGGGAGCCGGGCTGCGAACCTGTTCCAAACTGAGACTACATCAATTACTGATGTTTATTATATAAAATATTTTTCCTATTGAAAACATAAAACTTTTAAGCAAGCAGGTGCTGCCATACACAAATGGGCAATCCCTTGCGGGGATTGCCCATTATGCGATTATATTTTGTATTCTTTACTGTATTGTCGATCTTTTCGTTAACACGGCGATTGCGGTTACGGTGTCTGATGCCGGGTTGATTTTGCCATTGGTGATGTCGTTCCATGATTTTGCGGTTATGCTTACAGATTGGGTTGGCGGGTTGTTTTCGTCAATTGTCTGTTTGCTGGTGCCAACAAGCCGGAGCATTAATCTTACCGTTTCGCCGGGTTTAACGTTATAGGATGCCCAGCCGCCGGTGAATATTTTCCTGGTTCGGTCGATATTATTGATATCAAAAATGGCTGCTTTCCATTTGCTGTCTATCACAGAATTGCTGCTGATAAGGAAAACATCGGGAACGTTGCCGGTATTTTGTATCGAAATATAAAACTCGCTTTGGCGGTTGATTTGCTGGCTTAGCTGTATGGTCTGCAAAATCCCGGTGTTATTAACTACCCCAACTCCCATCATCAAACTGTTGCCTTTCGAGTTTGATATGGCAGCGTCAACGCCGGTTGTAAGGACAGGGGCCGCAGTGGTGAAACTGTGTACCGCCGACCATGTTCCGAGGGCGTTTCCCTGTTTGGCGCGCACCCGCCAATAATACACGGTGCTGCTATTTGCCAATGTAGCAGCCTGGCTGGCGACAGCGGATGACAGCGATGTCTTGGTGGTGAAGGTTGGATTTGTCGAGATATCAATATCATACGCGCTCGCGTTCGTCACCGTGCTCCAGGTAAATGTTGTGCTGACGGGAATATTTACGGCGTTGTTTGCCGGTGCTGTCAGCGTAGGGACGGTTAACTGCACGGTTTGGGCAGCAGTGGTGAAATACCAGGCGGATGACCAGTTGCTGGAAGTGCCGGCGGCATCGGTGGCTTTTACTTCCCAGTAATAGCGGGTGTTGCCCAGTAAAGTTGGATTAGCGGATAGATTATTTGATGCAACTACTGTGGCATTGGTGAAATTGATATTTGTCGCATATTGCAAGGTATAACTGACAGCCGAAACAACAGCCTGCCAGGCTAATGGTGAAGTGGTTGCTACACCGGTCGCGCCATTTGCCGGGGAGGTTAATGCCGGTGCCGCAATTTTTTGATTAACGATGGTGGTAAAGTTTGCCGTTGCCGCGCTGCTCCATACTGTGCCATTGCCTGCCTTTACCCGCCAATAATATATTGCTTGATTTGTTAAATTAGTCAGGCTGTATGATGTACCGGTGACATTTTGAAGATTTACGATTTTATTGGTAAATGTTGCGTCTGTCGCCACTTCAACAGAATATACCGTCGCGTTTGCTACCGGGTTCCAGGTTAGGATTGGCGAGGTTATTATGTCGATAGCATTGTTTAACGGGTAAGTCAGCACCGGTGCTGCAAGCGCATTTGAGTTGATGGTGAAATCCACCGCGCTTTGGCTCGAAACAGTCGAGTTGACAACAGAACTTATCTTAACCCGGTAATCGGTGCCTGCCGCCTGTGATGTTAGAATTGTCCAATTGTATGTTTTGTTATTCACCGCGGAAGCAGAGATGACACTGTCGCGCCCCCCGCCTTTGAATAACTCGATAGCAACATTTCCTGTGAACCCGACAGATGTCCAGGTAATTTTCTGGGTGGTGCCGGATTGCCACTGTACAGCGGTATTCGGCGCGGTTACGGTGACGGTAGCCAGCGATGTGCCGATTGCGATGTTGCCGACATATAATGTTCCGTCAGCACCAATCGCCGGGCTGGAGTATGTCTTTGCAACGGTTACAAACACCCATCTTTGGACACCATTGGGGTTGATTGAGTAAATATTGGCATCATCGGCAGATACGTAAATTGAACCGGCAGCATCAATGGCTGGGTTGTTAATGATAGAGCCACCGGTAAGATATGACCATTTCTCTATACCATCAGTTTTAATGGCATAAAGTTTTTTGTCTTTTGACCCGACATATATGGTGCCGTCAGCAGCAATTGCCGGACTTGATTCTACCTCGCCGCCAGTAGTGAATGCCCATTTTTGAGTGCCGTCAGGTTTTACAGCATATAATTTCTGGTCTAAAGAGCCGACATATATAGTACCGTCTGTGGCTACCGCAGGAATAGATCTCACCTCGCCACCGGTGGGGAAAGCCCATTTTTTTGTGCCATCAGCGGCATTTAGCGCGTATAAGTTTTTATCGTTGCTCCCGATATATATAGTAGTGCCATCAGAACTCATCGCCGGGCTGGATGATACTCCGCCGCCGGTAAGAAACGACCATTTCTTTGTCCCGTCAGGCTTGATTGCATAGACATTTTTATCTTCAGAGCCTACATAAATAGTGCCATCCGCACCAATAGTCGGACTTGAGTTTACTACATCATTAGTTTTAAAAGTCCATTTCGGTTTACCGGTATTGGGATCGATAGCAAAAAAACTGCCGGAACCATAATATATGGTACCATCAATACCAACTGCCGGACCTGATATTACTGGTACTGTTGATGTAGTAGTAGACCATTTTTGTGCGCCGTCATCAGGATAGTAACAATGAATTTTCATCAATACGCAACCTGCTGAGATACAACCGTCAGTGCCGATAACCGGACTGGAATCAAAACGATGCGCAGAATAATCCAGCCATTTTATAGTAGGATTTGCGGGTCCGATATATTGTGAACGCCCGGTACGCTGAAGGTCATGCCCACGCATTGGCCAGGCAGAATTACCGAGTTGCGCTAACGAAATAGAAATGGAGAAGATAATAATCCCCAAAATAAAAATTGCCTTTTGCACGATGCAGTTCTCCTTACAGATTGATAGAATGCTGTATACATTTTTAGAAAAAAGTTACTTCACTTTTTAATTAATACGCTTATAGCAGAAATTAGTTGCGAATGAAATAAGAATTATTAATGTATTGGACCGCAGGCAAGATACCTGCGGTCCAATACATCAATAAATTGTCCACTATTAACTGACCTAATTCTTACCCGTCGTTTTCAAATACCAGTTATCGGTGCGGAATGGGGATGCGGGAAGGCCTGCACCGTTGTACAGGGTGCAGGTGGGATTGTCGGACCAGGCGTAGCGGACGGCGACTGGTTTTTTCACGTCCGGGTTCCATACCACCACGCTGTCGCCATCGATTTTTGCCTGGGCTGGCTGGAATTTTTTATTAGCTCCGGCGATGATGAAACTACCGATAATCTCGCCGCTTTTTGATGCCAGTCCGCTATCGGTGTGGGTGAAATGCAGGCGGATTTTGCCGTCGCAGCAGATGCTCATGCTCTTGTATATCGGTCCGCTGTATGACACATTTTCGCCGTATACCTGTTCGCGAGCGATTAATGCCAACCGGCGACCGGCTTCCTGTTTATTGGGCGGGTGAATGTCGTTTTTGTCGCCGGCGTCGCACATTACTGCCATGCCGGTATGTTTTACCGTTTGCAGGGTGAATAACTGCGCCTCGCGCAATTCATCGTAATGTGCCGCGTTTGGCTGCGGCTGGATATCCAGATTTTGCAATTGAACAAAATAAAACGGGAAGTCGTATCCCCACTGTTTGCGCCAATCATTAATAAGCAGTGGGAAGAGCTTTTTGTACTGCTCGCAACGTTCGCTGTTGTATTCTCCCTGCCACCAGATGGCGCCGCGAATGGAATATGGAACCAATGGAGCAATTTTGCCATTGTAAAGCCCGCCGGGTCGAGTGGTTAACTGAGCCGGGTCTGCCGGGATGCCTGTTTTCGACTTTGTTTCCAGTGCCTTGTTATATGCAACGACAGAATCGTCGTAACGGGAAAATATCGGCGCGAAATCTTTCTCGTCGAGCATGGCATCGGGACGTACCCACGCCTCTGCCAACGTGCCGCTGACAGAACTGTGTATTATGCCAATGGGAACTTTCAGGTGCTGGTACAATTCCCGCGCGAAGAAATACGCGGTGGCGCTGAAATGAACAGCGGTTGCCGGGTTGCAAGCTTCCCATTTACCCGTCACAGTTTCTTTTGGCTCACCAGCAACTACGGTACCCACGGTGAAAAATCGTATTTGCGGGTAATTAGCGTCGGCTATTTCCTGTTTGCCGTTGATGGCGTGGCCGACCGGATATTCCATATTTGACTGCCCGGATGCCAACCAAACCTCGCCGATATAGACATCTTTCAGCGTGATGGTGGTTGCCCCGGCGATGGTCATGACAAATGGTCCGCCAGCTTTCATTTTTGGCAAATCAACCTGCCATTTTCCGTTAACATCGGTGACAGTTGATGCTTGTTTTTTGTTAATTTTAACAGTAATTTTTTCGCCGGGAATGCTCTTTCCCCATACCGGTACCCGGGCATCGCGCTGCAATACCATCTGGTCACAAAACAGCGGATTAACTTCGACACCCGCCAATACATTTAACGACGTCATAATTAACACAACGCTCCCGATTAATAACATTTTCAAGTTCATTTTTTGCTCCTTACCTCTCCCCCCGACCCCCTCTCCGAAGGAAAGGGGGAGAATATTTGTGGTTGGGGTCACACCGTAAAAGTATCCAAACAGAATGTGCTTTTTAATGTGATAGCATCCGGGTCATTCGGGTGTCCGCCGCCAACCCAGATATGATATTCACCGCATTCAAAGAATGGCTGTCCGTTATCGTCGTATACAGAAAGCTGTTCTGGTTGAAGAAGGAACTTTACAGTCTTTGTTTCGCCGCTTTTCAGGTGTATTCTCTGGAAACCTTCCAGGTGAATTACCGGAACCGGCACGCTGGATGCAACATCTTTAACGTAAAGTTGTACAACTTCGTCGCCATCGCGCTTGCCAACATTGGTAACGTCGACTTCAATGATTTGCGTTTGTGTCTGCAATAACACTTCGTGGCCGATAATCAAATTACTGTACGCGAAGGCAGTGTAACTGAGGCCGTGACCGAAATAATATGATGGAGTGTCGGTCATAAACCGGTAAGTATGACCGGCCATGTTGTAATCTGCCATCGGCAATAACTGTTCGGAAGATTTCAGCATGGTTATCGGCATGCGTCCGGCAGGATTTACCCGTCCAAATAAAACATCGGCAATCGCCTGCCCGCCCAGTTCGCCGGGATAAAACGCCTGTACCACCGCGGCGACATTTTCAAATGCCCACGGTGCCGCTACCGGACTGCCGCCGAACAGCACCAGCACCACCGGAGTGCCAGTCGCTTGGATAGCCTTTATCAGTTCCTGCTGGCAAACCGGCAGTTCCAATCCCTTGCGATCGCCACCCAAATCGGTTACTCCTGCTTCAGGGTCGCCATTCTCGCCTTCCATCGTGGGGTCTAATCCCATACACAGGATCGCTGCGTCGCTGCGTTTCGCCGCCGCTACCGCCTCGGAAAGATTGCGGTCTTTGGCACCGAATGCAAAGAAAATCGGCTTGTCGGTAAGGTCGCACCCCTGGGTGAACCAGACCCGGGCATCACCCGCCGCTTGTTGAATGCCGGTTAAGGCGGTTATTTGTTTTGACGGTATGCCGTTGTAATTGCCAATCAGCACACTACGCGAATCCGCGTTTGGTCCCATCACCGCGATATTTTTAATCTCGCTGGATAGCGGCAATATGCCGTTATTCTTAACAAGTACAATCGACTGCTGCGCCATCTCCAGTGATAAATCCATGTGTTTTTTGCAGCCAACTACATCGTAAGGAATCGACGCGTAGGGAACTATGTCATCAGGGTCGTAAAATCCGAGTTTTATCAGCGCTTTTATGGTGCGCAGCAAAACGGTGTTGATATCGGTTTCGGTGATTAATCCCTGCTGCAATGCTAATGCTGCGCCGGTATCAACTACATTGCCAAGTTCAAGATCGCATCCGTTTTTGCATGACATCGCGGTTGTTTCTGCCGGACCGCGGCTAACCATGTGAGTGTCATGGCAATAATCATAGGCACCGCCGTCAGACACTACGTATCCGTCAAATCCCCATTCATCCCGCAAAATATCCTGCAACAGCAGTTTGTTGGCGCAGCATGGTTTGCCATACAGGCGATTGTACGCGCTCATTACTGATTCAACTTTTGCTTCCTGTACGGCAGCGCGAAATGCTGGCAGGTAAGTTTCATAAAGGTCTCTTTTTGATGGCGCGACGTCAAATGTCATTCGCTGGCTTTCCGGTCCGCTGTGGATGGCATAATGCTTTGCCGTGGCGGCTATCTTCAGGTACTTCGGGTCGTTACCCTGCAAACCGGTGATGAATGCCACTGCCATGCGTCCAGTTAGATATGGGTCTTCGCCATAGGTTTCATGTCCGCGTCCCCAACGCGGGTCGCGAAAAAGATTGATATTTGGAGAGAAAAAAGTCAGTCCCTTATATGTGCTGCGGTCACCCATTCGCACTGATTCGTGGTGTTTGGCACGCGCTTCGTCAGATATCGCGTCGGCAACCTGGTGCATTAAATCAACATTCCAACTTGCCGCCATGCCAATCGCCTGTGGAAATACCGTTGCCGTACCTGCCCGGGCAACACCGTGAAGGCACTCGTTTGACCAGTTGTATGATGGTATGCCAAGTCTTTCCACCCCGTCCCATTCGTGATTCATCATGGACAATTTTTCTTCAATCGTCAGTCTGCCCAGCAAGTCGCTGGCTCTACCATCAATATTCAAATCAATATTTCGAAATGGAAGGTTAGCTGTATTATTCATATATATTTTCTCCTGATATTAAGTATAAAAAGGCGGGTTACTTGTACCATTTTACAGAAGATTTAAATCTTTGTCATTAAGTAACCACTGAAAGATTTTATAATAACGGGGTAGTCGGTTAGCTCCTCCTACTGCTTTTACTATCATGTTCATCCCAATTGTAACCATGAATCAAGTCTGCTTCAGTAATTTGATTAGCATT
>Ga0194053_10001207_pt1 | contig 17009 bp, 11 predicted proteins | sample SepL228m_MetaG_FD_161684 | JGI IMG/M metagenome (GOLD analysis project Ga0194053, IMG submission 161684) | Anoxic zone freshwater microbial communities from boreal shield lake in IISD Experimental Lakes Area, Ontario, Canada - Sep2016-L227-8m | ecosystem: Environmental > Aquatic > Freshwater >... | reverse complement strand
TCACCCTCCCCCCAAACTTCAACCCTGGCGGTCTCAAGCTGCGCGTGTCCAGCCTGTTGGTCACGAATATCGCCCACGAGGTCTGCTTTTGTGCCGCAGCAGCCATGGCGCTCATTCCTGCCGGCAGCTTCACTATGGGCAATTGCATGGACCCAGGCGAAGGATCCTCCGATGAACTGCCGCTGCACACGGTGAATGTGAGCGCGTTTTACATGGACAAGAATCCGGTGACCAAGGGTCTGTGGGATGCGGTGTATCAGTGGGCTACGACTCGTCCGGTTGGTATGCGTTACAGTTTCGAGTATGGGGCGCAGGGGAAGGCGAGCAACCATCCGGCTCAGTCCATGACGTGGTATGACTGTGTGAAGTGGTGCAATGCGCGGAGCGAGATGGAGGGGCGGGTGCCGGCGTATTACACGGAAGCGGGGCAGGCGAATGTGTATCGGAGTGGGCAGATCAATGTGCAGAACGGCTGGGTGAAGTGGAGCACCGGCTACCGGTTGCCGACGGAGGCGGAGTGGGAGAAGGCGGCGCGGGGACCAGCCAGTGGGCATCGGTTCCCGTGGGGCGACACGATTTCATGGGGTCAGGCGAACTACTACGCTTTGCCCTTGTCGGCTGGCGGTTGGGCTTACGATGTGAATGCCACCGAAGGCTACAATCCGGCTTGGACGAGCGGGGGCTATCCGTACACGACTGCGGTGGAGACATTTGCGCCCAATGGGTATGGATTATATGACATGGCGGGGAATGTGTGGCAGTGGTGTTGGGACTCGTGGGACGGTGCGTACTACAGTTCATCTCCCGGGACTGACCCGCGTGGTCCCGCTACGGGCTCGTTCCGCGTGTACCGGGGCGGCTGTTGGTTCAGCTACGCGGACCTCTGCCGGTCGGCGTTCCGGGACGGGGACGACCCGGGTTACCGGGGCAGCGACCTCGGGTTCCGCGTGGCCCTAGTTCCAGTTCCTTGAGTGCCTGAGCTAAGGAGGGAGGAGTGGGAGGGAGCGGAGCCGCCCTGGAGCAGGCGGCGAGGGACAAGCCGTTGGCGGAGGGGCGGCGGAGCGAGGGCGGGGGTCGAGGGGGCAGCGCCCCCTCGTTTCAGGAAAGTGAGAAGATGCAATATCAAGTTTTTGCGGTTTCAGTGCATGGCAACTCAACGCAGGTTGAGGAGATGAACCGTTTTTTGCGGAGTCACCGGGTATTGACGGTGGAGCGGCAGATGGTGGAAGAAGGGCAGAACTCGTTCTGGACATTTTGCGTGGAATTTCTGGAGACGGCCGGGCCGCCGGAGGGCCGCTCTGAGGTGCGCATAGATTACAAGGAGGTACTGAGCGCGCCGGAGTTCGAGCGGTTTGCGCGGCTGCGGGTGCTGAGGAAAGAGCTGGCGGAGAAGGAGGGGGTGCCGGCCTACGCGATCTTCACGAACGAGCAACTGGCGCAAATGGTACGTCTGGGAAAGCCGAGTCTGTCAACAATGGAAGGGATTAACGGCATTGGGGAGGCGAAGACACGGAAGTATGGCGAGTTGTTTCTGGGCGCTCTTGGGCAGCCGGCCGAGAAAAACCCGGTGCCGCAATGAAGCGAGTCGGACATCTGCTGGGAGCGGTGGCGGAGCTGGAGAATCTTCGGCTGGCGTTTTGGAAAGCGGCGCGCGGCAAGGGCGACCGGCCGGTGGTGCGGGCATTTCGGCAGAATCTGGCGGAGGAACTGGGGCGGATGGGCGAGGGCATCCTGCGGATGGACTACCCGGTGGGGCGCTACAACCGGTTTGTCATCCACGACCCCAAGGAACGGGTGATCCACGCGGCGCGTTTTTCCGAGCGGGTGCTGCACCATGCGCTGATGAATGTGTGCGAGCCTTTGTTTGAGCGGTGGCTGATAGACGACACCTACGCCTGCCGCCAGGGCAAAGAGGAGAGCCTTCGGCGGAAATGTTACGTGCGGTATATGGACGATTTTGTGGTGTGGGGCAGAAGCGCTGCCGAACTTCGGGAGCTCCAGCGCGCTATCGAGGCATTTTTGGCGGCGGAACTGTATCTGCGGGCCAAAGACTCGCCTTATATCAACCGCACCAGTCACGGCATGGACTTCCTGGGGTGCCGCGTCCGCCCCGGGTACTCGGAGCTGAATGCGCGGAGCCGAAAGCGATTCCGTCGCCAGTTGCGGCGCTACGGCAAGGCGCTCGCGGCTGGGCGCTGGGGCGAAGAAGCTTTTCAGCGGCATGCGCAGCCTTTGTGCGCGTTCGCGTTCCAGGTGCGCTCATGGCGGTTTCGCCATCGTGCGCTCGAGGATTTTGGGCGGCGGCCTTATGGGCTCGAACCGCGTGAACCGGGGCGGCAGTTGGAACAACAACGCGAACAACTGCCGGTCGGCGAACCGGAACAGGAACAACCCGGATAACCGGAACAACAACCTCGGGTTCCGCGTGGCCCCAGCTCAGGTCAAGGCCGGATGGCCTCAAGGAACTGAACCGGCCGCCCTCCTGTCCCCGCCATCAGCGGTTGCGGGGCAAAGGGCACAGAAAAGAGGCTCGGTGCTGGTAGTGGAACAGGTTTCCGCGAAAGCTCCGGGCCTTGTGCTCGATCTGGTCGTGGACACGGCCGGGAAACACAGTCCCGCCATAAACGCTGGGCTGAGTGAGGCACTCTTTTCAGAATTGAATGGACGGATTCGAGAGAAGCCTGACTGCGGACGAACAGTGGAGCGGCGCAAGCATAACGACGGCCGAGCATGGAGAAGAAAAGCCCGCGCAGCGGTCGCGGTTGTTTGTGATGTGGATAGAGAACGGCTTTTGGCCGTCGCCCCACACCCAAACCGGACAGGCGGTTCTCTCGCATCCGGCTTTCCAGTTCATGGTCTTGATGGACTGGCTCAGGCACTCGACTCAAGGTTTCGGAAGAGTCGCACCAGCCGCGCAGGCTTGCAGCCCCGCTCATCCCGCAACCGCGGGCCGCACTATTTCGTTCGGGCTTCGCTGTTTCGCTCGCAGGCTCGCCAAAACCGCCGACCGAATCGAGTTCACCTGTCTCTGTGTATCGAGACGTGTTACGGTCTGCTCGTTGACTTCCAGTTACTTTCAGTTACTGGCCCTAGAGTGATGGCCAGGTCAGGGACTTTCACCCTGCGGTTGAAGTGCGCTCTCAGGCGCACGAGCGCCGGCTTGAGCCGGCTTTGGACGACCGAGGAGCGAGATCGTTCGAGGAAACGGCTCGGCCACCCATTCAGCCACCATTGGGCACGGTCAAATCCAACTCCCCGTCAAACCCTCCCCGCCGCCACGCTCCGCTCAATGCTATCTTTTTTCGTTAGAGGCAGGAGTGCGGGGTAAGCCGGCTTTGGACGAGCGAGGAGCGACGTCGTTAGGGGCAGGAGGTGCGGTGTAAGCCGGCTAAAGCCGGCGCTCCGGTGCGTGAAGGCTGCCGCACGCTGTTCCCTAAAGTGCGAATTGCCGCAATCAAGGTGGCTTTACTTTACTTTCGGCGGTGGATGGCGCATTCTAACGGCACATGATACGAATAGGAATTCATTCGCTTTTGATCGCCGCGCTGGTGGGGCTTGCTGCACCGCTGGGTTTGCGGGCCGAGACCAAAGCCGAAACGGCCCCTGCGCCGGAGTTCAACGAAGTTTATGATTCGGTTCGCGCGCATTTGGCGGGGATGAGCGAGGCGGAGTTGAATCGGGCGGCGGTGCAGGGGTTCATCTCCGCTCTTGGTCCGCGAGTTTCCCTGGTCACGAGTGGTGCCACGGCCAAGCCCGCAGCCGATGCGCTGCTGGTCAGCAAGTCGAGCCTGATGGATGAAAAAATCGCCTACGTGCGGATCGAAACGGTCGGCGAGGGATTGGCCAAGGCCGTGCGCGGGGCGTGCCAGAAAGTTGCCGGAACCAACCAGTTGAAGGGGGTGGTGCTCGATTTGCGGTTCGCCCGCGGGGATGATTATGCTGCCGCGGCGGGAACGGCCGATTTGTTCCTCAAGAAGGAGTTGCCGCTTTTGAATTGGGGCAGCGGCGTCGCGCGGTCGAAAGAGAAGACAGACGCGATCTCGGTGCCGGTGGCGGTGCTGGTGAATCGCTTCACCGTTGGAGCTGCGGAGGCGCTGGCAGCGGTCATGCGCGAGACGGGCACGGGGCTGATCCTGGGCGGAACAACGGCCGGGCAGGCAATGATCGCCCAGGAGTTTCCTCTCAAGAATGGCGACCGGTTGCGTGTCGCCACCGTGACGGTGCGACTGGGCGACGGCACGGCATTGTCCTGGCAAGGGATCAAACCGGACATCGCAGTGCAGGTCAGCCTGGCAGATGATCGCGCGTATTATGCGGATGCGTTCAAAGCCAGCGACCGCACCGACTTGGCCGCCGTCGCGGGTCTTTCCTTGACGAACCAGGCCGGCGTCACGAATCGTTCCGCGCGGGGACGCCGCATGAACGAAGCCGAGTTGCTGCGGGAACGGCGCGAGGGCCTAAGCGAGGCGGACCTTGCCGGGTTGAGGAACCGCGAACCGGACCAACCGCAGGTGCAGGACCCGGCCCTGGCCCGCGCACTGGATTTGTTGAAGGGGTTGGCGGTGGTTCGCCAGGGGCGCTCCTGATTTCGCCGTTGACGATTCCCTTGCGCCAAGTCAATTTTACCAACCTAATAAATGGCTGAATGAAGACCATCCTCTTTGTTTGTACGGGCAACGTCTGTCGCAGTCCAATGGCCGAGGGGATTTTCCGTCAGGCAGTCCGGGGCCGCGGGGATTTCCGGGTCTGCTCGGCGGGCTTGGGCGCGCCCGAGGGTCAGCCACCCAGCCCCTTTGCGGCGCAGGCGGTCAAAGAATTGGGCATCGATATTTCCGCCGGGCGCAGCCAAACGCTCACGCCGGAGCTGGTGCACCAGGCGGATTACATTTTCGGGATGACCCACAGCCACGTCGAGACCGTCGCGCTGCTGTATCCCCGGGCAGCAGAGAAAACTTTCCTGCTGCGCGAGTTCGATGAAACCCTCGACCAGTTCGAGAAAGACATCAGCGACCCCATCGGCGGGTCGTACGGGGTTTATCTGAATTGCCGCGACCAAATCGAGCAGGGCATCGCCTCGCTGCTGCGGTTCATCGGTGCGGGAGACCTGGTGCCCACCAAACTGGCCACCGTGGCGATCGGCGCCGACCACGGCGGTTACGAACTCAAGCAAGTCCTGAAACAATATTTGGAAGAACGCGGCGTCAGCGTAGCCGATTTCGGCACGGACTCGACCGAATCCACGGATTACCCCGACTACGCGCGGGCGGTGGCGCAGAGCGTCGCCTCGCGGAAATCGGAATTCGGCGTGCTGGTTTGCACGACGGGTGTCGGCATGAGCATTGCCGCCAATAAAGTTCCCGGTGCGCGCGCCGCCCTGGTCGGCGACCAGGAAACTGCCACCCTCGCCCGCCGTCACAACAATGCCAATGTCCTTTGCCTGGCCGGCAAGACCACTGCCCCCGAGAACGCAAGGAAAATCGTCGATACCTTCCTGCACACGCCATTCGAAGGCGGCCGCCACGAACGTCGAGTGAATAAAATGGAAATGCGAATTATCCCCGTAGATTATCGTCTGCAAACCGTCGATCCGGAGGTCGCCGCGGCGATTGACCGCGAGCGCCAGCGCCAGCAGGAAAACATCGAGCTGATCGCCAGCGAGAACTTCACCAGCCCCGCCGTCATGGAGGCCCAAGGCTCTGTCCTGACCAATAAATACGCCGAAGGCTATCCGAAGAAACGCTGGTACGGCGGCTGTGAAAACGTGGACACGATCGAGCAGCTTGCCATCGACCGGGCCAGGAAACTCTTCGGCGCCGAGCACGCCAACGTGCAGCCGCATTCGGGCAGCGGCGCCAATATGGCCGTCTATTTTTCGTTCCTCAAGCCTGGCGACAAAATGCTCACGATGGAACTGTCGCATGGCGGCCACCTGACCCACGGCAACAAAGCCAATTTCTCTGGCAGGTTCTTCGAGATCATCCACTACGGCGTCCGCAAGGATGACGAGCGCATCGACTACGATCAACTGGCCAGCCTGGCGCGCGAGCATAAACCGAAGATGATCACGGTCGGCGCCAGCGCTTATCCGCGCATCATTGATTTCAAGCGGATGGGCGAAATCGCCCGCGAGGTCGGAGCGTATCTGTTGGCGGACATTGCCCACATTGCCGGCCTGGTCGTGACCGGGCTTCACCCGAGTCCGGTCCCGCATGCTGATTTTGTTACGACCACTACTCACAAGACGTTGCGTGGACCGCGAGGCGGCTTGGTTCTGTGCAAGGAGAAGTATGCCAGGGACATCGACTCGCAGACGTTCCCCGGCATTCAAGGCGGGCCATTGATGCACGTGATCGCTGCCAAGGCGGTTTGCCTCCACGAAGCCATGCAGCCGTCCTTCAAGGCTTATCAGCAACAGATTGTGCATAATGCCGCAGCCCTGGCCGAGGGCATGAAACAGAATGCCTTCCGCCTCGTCAGCGGCGGCACGGACAATCATTTGATGCTCGTGGATGTCGGCGCCCGCGGCGTGACCGGCAAGGAATGCCAGGCCGCCCTGGACGAAGCGGGCTTGACCGTAAACAAGAATACGATTCCTTTCGAAACCCGGTCACCCTTCCAGGCCAGCGGCATCCGCCTGGGCACGCCCGCCGTGACCAGCCGCCGCATGAAGGAACCGGAAATGGCTGCAATCGCGGATATGATCAGCGAAGTGTTGCTCGATATTAATAACATCGACGCCATCGCCAAAGTCCGCCAGAGGGTTCGCGAATTGACTGCCCGGTTCCCCCTGCCCTATTGAGTTGGATCGTTTTTGTTGATGAACCTTGACACGCGCGGCACGGTGTGCCAATGTGTGCTGGTAATAATCGTTGCAAGATTTCCCTTGTTAGAGTGAGGGATCACAGAGATGCTTGCCGCACGCTCCCGGTTGGTAGCCATTCCAATTTGAACTAATCAGACATTTGACCGTCCAATCTGGGGTTGGGCTGGGGAACCAGTCTCCAAACGATTTCACTTAGTTTAACAATTTTGCATTCAGATATTTATTGACCTATGGCAAGACCGATTAAGAAAGCCAAAACCAAAACGCCCAAATCGAAAGTTGCCGTGCGAGCGGAAGCTAAACTGGCCGTAGCGGCCGTAGCGGCCGTGCCGGCTGCCGCCGTAGCTGTAGATGAGTCCCCCATCGAAGAGCTGCAGCCGCCGACGACGCCAGTGGAGACACGCGAAGCCGAAAATGCCCAAGCCGAACCGACATCGCCCAAGGACAAGGACCGCGTCGCCGCCAATAGCATCAACATCGCCAAGCTCCAAGCCATGTCCATGCCCGAGCTGAATCAGATGGCCCGCGATCTGGTCGTCGAGAATTTCGGCACGATGCGCAAGCACGAGGTCATCTTTCACATTCTCCAGAAGAATGCCGAACGCGCCGGGGTGATGTTCTCGGAGGGCGTCCTCGAGGTTCTCTCCGAAGGCTTTGGCTTTCTCCGCTCCCAAAGCTTCAATTATCTGCCCTGCCCGGAAGACATCTACGTCTCGCCTTCCCAAATTCGCCGTTTCGACCTGCAGACCGGCAACCTTGTGACTGGCCAGATCCGTCCCCCGAAGGAGAAAGAACGCTTTTTCGCGCTCCTAAAAGTCGAGGCGGTGGACCAGGAAGAACCAGACAAGGCCAAAGATAAAACCCATTTCGACAACCTGACCCCGCTCTTTCCCAATAAACGGTTCATCTTGGAAACCACGCCCGACGAGCTTTCTACGCGCGTGCTGGATTTGGTCTGCCCCATTGGCAAAGGGTCGCGCGGGCTGATCGTCGCCCCACCGCGCACCGGCAAGACCGTTCTGATGCAGAAGCTCGCCAACGCGATGCTCAAGAACAATCCCGAGACCTACCTGTTCATCCTGCTGATTGACGAGCGGCCCGAGGAAGTCACCGACATGGAACGGACTTGCCGCGGGGCGGAGGTCATCAGCTCGACGTTCGACGAACCGCCCGAGCGGCATGTGCAGGTGGCGGAAATGGTCATCGAGAAAGCCCGCCGCATGATCGAGCACAAGCGCGATGTGGTCATCCTGCTCGACTCCATCACCCGCCTGGCCCGCGCCTATAACACCGTCCAGCCGCATTCCGGCAAGATTCTGTCCGGCGGTGTCGATGCGAATGCGCTTCACAAGCCAAAGCGGTTTTTCGGCGCGGCGCGTAATATCGAGGAAGGCGGCTCGCTGACGATCATTGCCACGGCGCTGGTCGATACCGGCTCGCGCATGGACGAAGTCATTTTTGAAGAGTTTAAAGGCACGGGCAACATGGAAGTCTGCCTCGACCGCGCGTTGGTGGATCGCCGTATTTTTCCATCGATCAACATCGAGCGCTCCGGCACCCGCAAAGAGGAATTGCTCTACCACCCCGACGAATACAACAAGGTCGTCATCCTGCGCCGCGCTCTCACGGGGGTGCCACCGGTCGAAGGAATGGAACTGGTGCTCAACAAACTTAAAAAGACCGGGAGTAACATCGAGTTCCTCCTCGGCATGAGCGTGGGTTAAACCGGGTCTTGTTGCCGCACCGATCTGTCCGCCGGGCACCCTCGCCCTGCATACCTCGCTTCAGCTTTCCGGCGTCGTCCAGCTTCGCTCGATTTCCTCGAGGGACCGGCCTTTGGTTTCCGGCACCAACCGCCAGAGAACCAGCATCAGCACCAGGCAGAACATCGCATAAATGTAAAACGGGAAGGCATGGTTGAACTGCTTCACAAACCATGAATCCTTTGCATCCATCATCGGAAAGGTCTGTGTCACCGCGTAATCCGCCATCCACAAAAAGAACGTGGCCAAACCCAGAGCGCGACCACGAACGGCGGTGGGGTATATCTCCGACAGAATCACCCAGGTGACCGGACCAACAGACAGGCCAAAGCAGACGACATAAATAATGATGAAAAGCAGCATCCGGCCGCTCACTGCGTTTTGGTCGGAGATGGTCTGAGCCATAATGCCCATCGCCAACAGGCTGATCCCCATCCCGCCGGCCCCGAGAAACATGAGCGGTTTGCGCCCCCATTTGTCCACAGTGGCAATAGCGACGATGGTCGAGAGAGTGCTCGCTCCGCCAATCACGATTTGTTGGAGCATCCCGGCATCTACGCCAGTCGAGGCGCTCATATTCTTGAAGATGGTTGTGCCGAAATAGAGGAAGACGTTGATGCCGGTAACCTGCTGGAGAATGGCCAGAAGAATGCCTGCCAGCAGCGGAAGGCGCAGCGCACGGGAAAAAAGGTCCGCCCAGGCGCCTCTCTCCACCGATAACGTGCTGCGGATGGCCGCAAGCTCGGTTTGGGCGAAATCTTCGCCCCCCACTTTCGCCAGAATGGCCTTGGCCTGCTCAGGGCGGCCCATCTCAACGAGCCAACGCGGGCTTTCCGGGATTGCTAGAAGCAGCAGGGCGAAGGCGATCGATGGGAAAACGCCGCTGGCAAACATCCAACGCCAGCCGACCGTCTCGTTCCAGGTCTGGTCACCGTGCCGCGCGATGAAGTAATTGACGAAATAGACGGCCAGGATGCCGCCGACAATAGCGATCTGGTTGACGGAAACGAGGCGTCCACGCAGGTGCGCCGGAGCGATCTCAGCGATATACATGGGGGTGGACATGGAGGCGATCCCGATGCCAATACCACCCAGCCAGCGGAACAGGATGAAGGTCCAAATGTCCTGTGGAAGAGATGTGCCAATGGCCGAGGTCAGGAAAAGCATCGCCGCGATGAGTAATGCTTTCTTGCGCCCGAAACGATCCGAGATCGGCCCGACAATCAGCACGCCGGCCGCGCAGCCGATCAGCACGCAACCTGATGCCCAGCCTTTCATCACCACATCGAGATGAAACCGAGCCGTCAGGAACTCGATGGCTCCGGAGATGACCCCGGTGTCATAACCGAAGAGCAGCCCGCCGAGCGTGGCGACCACGCAGATGGGGATCAGATAGGAAAGATTGGTGTGAACCGTCGCTGACGGTCGAATGGAAGGCGCGGTGGCGGCTGGCATGGGCGGCACTCTCTCAGGTAGGCCTCTGGTCGTCAATGGCTTTGACGAGTTCACCGGCGGACAAAAAACGAATATCTGGCGACATCTCCTGCCCAAAGCACAACCCCCTCCGCGCGAGCGCGGAGGGGGGTGGCGAGACTTAATGTAGATCGTCAGGCGGGCTGCAGCCCGCTGTGACTAATACGAGTAAACGCGATAGAACTGCTGCACGTTCTGCCGGGTCGGGGTCACGTAGCTAACCGCATTGCCCGTCCCCGGGATGGCGTTGCCAACGTTCTGCCAACCGCTGCTGACTGACGAGGCACCCTGAATCTGGTAGGTCTTGCCTGCTTCCGTGTCAAACGCAACTTCGGCAGCCGTATAGATTTGGATGGTATTCGTAGGGCCAAACGGGTTGACCAAGCTGTTGCCGTCGGCCCACACCACTCCAACCGAGAGACCATTGGTCACCGAGATGCCTGGCTGCAGCGGATTCAAACCGAGAATATATTTCATCCAGTTAGGCACACCGTCACCAGCCGGCGTCGCATTGGGTGCGGCGGACGGACTGTTGGGCGAGCCAAAGTACTGGATCTGCCACGCGTCTGCCAGCCCATCGTTGTTGCTGTCCCCGGTCAGATCGCCGATTGAAGCTCTCAGCAGCCCGACGGCGAAGGGAGCATTATGCACGCCTTTGCTGCCGTCATTGGCGACAAACTGCCAGTTGTAACCGGCCTTCAGGAACTTCGACGGCCAGTTCGTCTTAAACGAGACACCGGTCTTTACCAAGCCATCCGCCACGTAGTTTCCACTCGCCTGATAAGTCGAGTTCGGCAACAGCGTGGACAGCTTGTCGAGCAGTTTCTGGACCTCGGTCTGGACGCCCTGGATGACCCCGTCGCCGTTGTAGTCGCTGCGCACCATGTCAAACGAGTCGATCCTGCCGTGGCATTGGACGCAGACGTCCACCTTGTCGTAAGTGTTGGTTGCCACGATTCCGCCGTTGGTGGTGACAACACTATAAACCATGTTGAAGGTATGGCCGCCAGCCTTGAGGAAGGCAGGATCGGAGATGGCCACGGTCTGCATGTGGCAACCGACGCACAGGTTGGTGACCGCAGAGCGATGGGCTGCGCTAGGGATCGTCTGGCCGTAGGTGTGGGCGTTGACACCCTCGATCATGTCACCCTGGGGACTATCATGCACGCCAAAGCTAGAGCCTCCGAACCAAGTGAGCTTCCCGATTGGATAGTTTACCAACTGATTGGTCGCAGACCCATTACGGACGCGATGGCATTCCAAGCACAAAGCACCGGTGCCGGCGTTCGTGACCACCGTGCCATCGGGCATCGTCACTGCACCCATTACTCGGACCAGGTGCGGGTTGTCCAAGGGCACAGTCTCGCCGTGCGGTTCGTGGCAAGTCTGGCAGCTAAGGGGCGCAAAAGTCGCATTGGGAGTCGGGATCAGCGCATAATTCGCGTTGGTGGACGAAGCCCCCCGGGCAATGAAACCGTTGGCCGAGTGACAGGGCATGCAATTGACACTGGTGGGGCCAGTCGTCAAAGCGTGGCGGGATACATACCATTCGGTGCCCTTGACGTGGTGCGTCGGGGCGTCGTGACATTGGTTACAGTCGCCAGAGTTGACCGTCTTGCTGATAAGATTGGTGTTTCCAAGCGAGTAAGCATGCTGGCTGCCCGGTCCATGGCAGTTTTCGCACTGAATATTCGCCACATTCTGCAACGACGGCGGCATGGCTGCCCAGTTGCTGTTGGTCAATACCGTCGGGAATGTCCACCCGGTCTGCTTCATAACGTCGTCGAACCCGCCATTGGTGGCACTCGCAGTGGTATCATAGCCGACCGTATGGCACTTGAGACAGGACGCGCTGTAACTGCCCAGGAGGCCATTGATGCCTTCGGTGAAGATGTTCGCGTGGGCGGTCGTCCGCCAGGTAGTATATTTGTCCTCGGCTTGGATGCCGCCGCTATGGCAGAGGGTGCAGGTGTTGATGCCCACATACGTCCCGGCCGTTATGGTTTGAGTTAAGTTGGTGGTCCCGTAGCTGGTGGTGGCAATAGTGAGAGTTACTGTGTATTGACCAATGGCGTCCGGGCGCAGCAACGTGCGTCCAAGCACTTGAAACTGCGAGCGTTCAGACGGATCATACACGGGGACATTGGTTCCCAGCGGGCTGTCCGTAAAGGTCGCTACGGAGCCAATGGGTTGGGTCGTCAAAACCCAGGTGACGCTGACTATGTTGGAGGCGGGGATGGCGATATTTGCCTCGGCCTCGAGATAGATCGGGGTGCCCACGCCAACGGTACTAAGCCCGCCCGAAACCTCGGTGGTGGAGGCAAGCTTATATTTCGTAACGTCTCCGGGCGTGACAGGGCGTCGAACGATTCTGCCCTGGAGGGTGGGAGCGGTGGCGGCGCTCGCGGTCATCGCGGCGGCCATGGTCATCAGCGCAACTGCCATCAGGCAGGTGGGCATCTTCTTGATTGAGTTTTTCAGTTTCATAATTACACCGTCATTGGCACGTGCTTATTGGGTTTAGTTTTAGTGTTACTGCTGCACGCGACACTAGCTAATGCCGCATGCTGTTAACGCCGCATCGACACGATGCGGCGCTCTCCAACGGAAGCCGAGCCCGGCAGCGAGCTCGCCACCCGGTGCTTTCGTCGAAAGTATTCTTGCTTTCATTGCAAAATCGTGAATTCCTGCCCTTGCGCATGTCTATTCTGTTCTATTGACCAGGGCAGGCGGCTGCGGTCTCCAGCGCCCAGCCCGGCTGGGACTGGACCGCCGCCTCGCAAGTCTTTTCCGGGGCGGGCCTGAGTTTGGCCATGAGCGCCGCCGTTCGTTCGCTGAGAATGGCCTGGCACCGGGTGAACTCCTGTTCGCGCATCCGCACGTTCTCGCGCATGATCGCTTCGAGGTGATCCACGTTGTAAAGATAAACGTTGTCGAGCTGGTCCACGTCGGCATCAATGTCGCGGGGCACCGCGATGTCGATGAGAAACAGGGGGCGGTTCCGGCGCGCGGACATGACCGACGCAACATCAGCGCGATGCAGAATCGTTTGCGGAGAACCAGTCGAGCTGACCACGATGTCGGCTTCCGCCATGGCCTGCAGACAATCGTCGAAACAAACCGCGCGCCCGCCGAATTCGGTGGCCAGATTGAGTGCCCGGTCGTAGGAACGGTTGGAGACCAGGACCGAGCGCGCGCCCTTCTTGGCGAGATGTCGAACGCACGCTTCGCCCATCTTTCCCGCGCCGATGATCATAACCGTTCTTGCCGAAAGGTCGTGGTCGAAAATGCGCTCGGCCAGCTCGACCGCGACGCTGCCGACGGAGGTGGCGCCCCGGCCGATGTTGGTTTGGGTGCGAATTTCCTTGGCCGCCGCAAGAGCCGTCTGAAAGAGGCGGTTGGTCACGCGGCCCGTCAGCTTCGCTTCCTGGGCCGCGAGGTATGCCTGCTTGACCTGGCCGGTGATCTCGGTTTCGCCCACAACCATTGAATCCAGACCGCTGACCACCGAGAAGAGGTGCTGGACGGCCTCAGCGCCTTCCTTGAGGTAAAGGTGGGGGGCGAAGTCAACGCTGCCGGTGGAAAGGTGCTGGAAAAGGTGGTGGACGTTCCCGTTGACTTTCGGGGTGACCCCATAGACTTCAACCCGGTTGCAGGTGGAGAGCAGAACCACTTCGGCCAGGTTGGCGCCCAGCTTGAGACGGCAACCGTGGCAGCGCAATCGGGATGGGTGGATGGCCAGCTTTTCGCGCAATTCCACCGGCGCAGTCTTGTAGCTGAGTCCGGCAACGAAAAGTTTCATTGGGCGGTCAGGAATCACAAACGGGCGGCGGGCAGCAAAGCTGCCGGTGACTGGCCAAATCTTGCGATTTGGCGCGCTAATTCAAGCTGCCCATTTATTCTCACGATATTAGCATACTTAAGTGCCGTTTTGCTTCTCGTCCTCCCTTGCCATTTGTTTTACATTTCTTGGCATCAGAGAACAAGATATGGAGCAACGATGCTAATCTTAATAGTCGAATAAGCCGCGGTTAAATAATAACAACCCGGTCAGGCGATGGGAAATGTGGAAACAACCTGCTAATCTTACGATGCTGATAAGCTGGTTGGAACTTACGGCTGGCGCGAAGCCGGCGGGCGCCGCCAGGGGAGCTTTGGCGGTTCGGGCAGCCCCTGGGCGCGCAGGGCGGTGCGGAAGTGCATTTTGGCGACCCGGGAGAGGCCGTCCGGGCCGTGCTTGCCAACGAACTCCCTGGCGGCAGCGTCCACAGCGGCGGAGGCGCCCTTCGGGAATTTCGCGCCGAACTCCTTTTCCAAGGCGGCAAGCCGCGTAACGAATTCGTGGCGCGCCAGGATGGAAGCGGCGGCGACCGCCAGGTCCTCCTCGGCGCGGTGCTTTTGCACCAGCTCGATTTCCCGGCCCAAAGTCATCAAGGCTTTGGCGACGACGTTCTTGTTCGCGGCGAACTGGTCGCTAATGGCGCGCACGGGCTGCGGGATCATCCGGTGCCGTTGGCCCATGAGGTTTTCAATAACGCGGGCATGGCCCCAGGCGAGCATGGTGTTGACGCTCTTCATCTTCGCATAAAGACGATTGTAGGCATCGTTGCCAATCGGCACAACCGAGGTCACGCAGCCCGGCGTCTTGCGAATCAATTCCGCCAAATCCTTCATCCGTTTGTCGCTCGAGATGTTCTTCGAGTCGCGAATGCCCGCATCGGCCCACGACGTGACAACGCCTTCGTTCACATAGACTCCGGCAATGCAAAGCGGCCCAAAAAAGTCGCCCTTGCCGCTTTCGTCCACACCGAGGCGCGGCACAAGGAGTTCCGGGTTCAACACCGTCTCGTAGCCCAGTCGCGCTTCCTTGAGAATCTCCGGCTCGAGCACGAACTCGATGAACTCCTGGGTCCCCTTTCCTTGCACCACCAGTTTGCCGCTCTGGTAGAAAACAAGGTTGGTCTTTTCCTTCTCGGCCGCAAACCGGGCATAGGGAACATCGCGAAACTGGTAGTGACGCGCCTGCAACCAGGCCTTCAGGGCAGCGGCCTGATCGTCGCTTAGCTTGCAGGTATGGGACGTTAATGGTTTCACAACGGTTCGTGATATCTTAGAAGTTTGCCCCGAGTCGCGCAAGTCGGGCGTGGTTCGTGGCCGTTTCTCCAGGGTGGTTTCAAGAAATCGTAGCCGCCGACGGCAGTCGGCGCTAACACTCCGATAATCGAGGAAAAGTGCGCCGACTGCCGTCGGCGGCTACGATTTTGCAGGTTCTTAAATCCGCCCTGCGTTTCTCTGGTCTCTCGCTGGTGTTGCGAGTCGAGCGGAGTTTTCAGGTTTCAGGTTTCAGATTTCAGGTTTCGGATTTCGGTGTTCGGACTTAGACTGGCCCGGATGAAATCCGGAATCTTGGCGCAGCGTCTCGTGCAGTGGTTTGCGCAGAACGCGCGTGACCTCCCCTGGCGACGCACTCGCGACCCGTACGCAATCTGGGTTTCGGAAATCATGCTCCAGCAAACGCAAGTCAAGACGGCGCAGCCGTTTTGGGAGCGCTGGATGGGGGAGTTGCCGGACATTGCGGCCTTGGCTCGGGCCAACCCAGCGAAGCTGCACAAGCTTTGGGAAGGGCTGGGCTATTACGCCCGGGTGCGGAATCTGCAAAAGGCCGCCCAAATCATCGTCGAGAAACATCGAGGGGCATTCCCCGATGACTTTGAGCATGTTTTGGAGCTGCCGGGTATTGGCCGTTACACCGCTGGGGCGATCTGCAGCATCGCGTTCAATCAGCCGAAGCCCATTTTAGACGGTAACGTCGTGCGAGTTTTAACCCGGGTGTTCGGCATCGCCGGCAATCCCCGGGGAAGCAAAACCAACGCAAAACTTTGGGGCCTCGCCGATGAACTCGTGCGTCAGGCGGCAAAGCCATCTGATTTCAACCAAGCGCTGATGGAACTCGGAGCGCTCGTCTGCGCGTCAAGACAGCCGCGCTGCGATGCTTGCCCGATCCGGGAACAGTGCGTGGCGCGCCGGCAAGAGCGCGTGCTGGAACTTCCTGACCTGGGGCGGCGTGTTCGCGCTACTCCCCGCCGCTTCGTGGCTTTCGTCGTCCGGCATCGTAACCGCTTCCTGGTCCGCCAAAGGCCCGCCGGAGTCGTGAACGCTCACCTCTGGGAATTCCCCAATCTCGAACTGGAGCCGGAGGATTCCGACATAAGGCCGGCGGCCCGCAAGGCGCTTGGGCTGACACCGAAAGTGCTTCAGCCGCTTTGCGTCATCAAACACTCCATTACTCGCTATCGAATTGCCCTGGAGGTGTTTCAGGCCACCGGCCATCACGTGAGCAAAACCGCACGAATGATGGGGCATTGGCTCGATGAGAAGGAATTGAGCCAACGGGCGTTCGCCAGCGCACACAAACAGATTCTGCAGCGCCTGGGCATCGAGTAAGACGTGACGATTGCCAATGGGCGCATTCGTGCGTCCTTGGTAAGGCGAGTCCTCGGAAAGGTTGGTAGAAACGCCTGGCCGAGGCATCCCCCGCTCGCGAAATCGCCCAGACCAGACCCGTTCTCCCTGGTCCCGACAGCCTATCCGCCCTACTCCGCATCCAGCATACCCCCGTGCTTGCACATCCGTTGCACCTCCGTTGCACCTCCGCAGGCGATACGGAGGTACTACGGAGGTACTACGGAGGTACTACGGAGGTGCAACGGAGGTAAATATTCGGTGAACACGTTTGCTAGCCGTTGAGCCTGGCAATAGAATCCGCGCACAGGGGATAAACAAAAACCCATTTTACGGAGAGCGCTGGTTGACCCGTTTTTTTCAACTTACCATGACCTTTGGTCAACCCCAGGCACTGCCAGTTGGCCGCCTTGTAGCAAGCACCCTCAAAGCGATCTTTCTCTACCAAGCTTTCCAACCACACCGGACAATACCCATAGCGCTTTTGC
>Ga0194053_10001198_pt1 | contig 17062 bp, 6 predicted proteins | sample SepL228m_MetaG_FD_161684 | JGI IMG/M metagenome (GOLD analysis project Ga0194053, IMG submission 161684) | Anoxic zone freshwater microbial communities from boreal shield lake in IISD Experimental Lakes Area, Ontario, Canada - Sep2016-L227-8m | ecosystem: Environmental > Aquatic > Freshwater >... | reverse complement strand
CTTCGGCATCATCACGGCGATGATTTCGCAGCCAAAGAGCGCGACGAAAAACCAGGGGAGGAGTTTAAGCGGCCAGTTCATAAGATTGTCCTTTTTGAGGCGGGGCGTGATGCGTGATGCGTGATGCGTGATGCGTGATGCGTGATGCGTGATGCGTGAAGGTGTTCCGCGTTGACGGGGTCATGCGGGTTTCCGTTTGGTCGTAAACCCGAGCAAGTGGATGGCGAACTGGACGACCAGGCCGATGCCGACGAGGACACAGGAGAAGTAGGGTGTGAGCCAGCTCGGGTTGTGGACGACTTGCAGAATCGTGCCCTGATTGTCCTGGTCAAAGCTCGCCTGGTAGTAGGTCTCCCCGCCATACCGCAGCGGATTGTTCATGTAGATGAGCACCTCGCGCTTCTCGCCGGTTTCCGGCCGTTCCAACAAGATACGGCTCGAGAAATTCTTGGGGATATCCGTCCCAGCGTAAATATCATGCTGAAACTTCATAAGCTGAATGCTATACGGCTTATAATGTCGGCGCGGCCGCATGGCGAGCTGATAGGTCCGATTGTCGCAGGTGAAATTCTGGGTTTTGTCGATGTATTCGGAGACCAGCCACGTGCCACGAGAGCCTTGCGAGGTCACGATTTCCACCACTGCGCTGGGGACATCGCGCGTCTCCATGTCGGTGACTCGGGGCAATTCCTTTACGATGGCATGAGCACCAATATCTTGCGTCGCAGCGGGGGGGGCGGCCGAGCCGGCGGCGCGATTCTCCACGACTGAATTGGGGTAGAACTCCTTCACCCGCACAGTAAAGGGCAGCTCAGGATGCTGGATTAATTTCTGGCTCATCAACGAGCCTTGGGTGATGACGACGACTTTGTCGGCATCGGAATCGGTGGCATCAATCACCGCAAGTTCGGCTTCGCGTTGGGTTTCGGAGTAGTTCCTCGACTCGCCTTCGCGCAGGTGGAGCGAGGTTTCGCGCGAGAGGATGTCGGTGCCGAGCTGGCCGATCAATAGTAGAATCAAGCCGGCATGGACCATCCAGATGCCGGCCTTGTTGGCGGCGAAGGAAAAGCGCTTGAAGTGGGAAGCCAGGAGATTGATGAGCAGCAACCCGCCGATGAGATAGCCGCCGGGAAACACGGGAAACCTGGGTCCGTGCATCACGTCGGCGGCTGTGGACGGCGGCAGATAAAAGTGGAAGACCTCCAGCGTCTTCTTAATGGCCGCCCACATCGGCGCCGCCGACACGAAGAACGAGCGGAAGAAATTTTCCTGGGCCAGGTATAGGCCGATCGGGTCCTGCGCCATGGTGCCGAAAAAGACCACTACCAGTCCCAACGCGAGGCAAACGACCGTGAGCCGAATGGAGGTGAAGAAGGCGATCATGCGGTTGAGGAGTCCGTCGAGAAAGTCCCCCGCAAACGACACGCCTTCTCTAGATTTCTCCGCCAAAGCCGGGCCCTGGGACGGCGCAACGGGCGTCAGGCCGTCCCCTGATGAAGGCCGGTCCTGCTTATTCATGGTACTTTGCAGACTGCACGAATTTAGCAAACGCTTCCTTTTCGCGTTCGACGATCTGTTCGTTCCCCATCAACTTGTAGAACCAGGTTTGCTGCGGCTGGGGCACAATCGCAGCCAACAGACGCGCCTTTTGTCCGGTCTTGGGGTCGGTGCCGGTCATTTCCGCCAGCATGGCTTTGCTGGCAGCTCCATCCAGCGGCTGGACCTGTTTTGCCAAGTCCGCCTCGGTCACTGGCGCGAGGCCGAGCTGGCCCCGCCAGCGGTTGAGATTGGCCAGAAGGCCGCCGCCGTCGCCGGCGGACATGCTGACGTTGACTGCGGCCTGCGCGGTGTCAGCGCCGCTGATGAGAAACTTGGTCACGAGGAATTGTCCGCCAGAAACCTCCTGCCAGCCCGCCGGCACCTGCCAGTTCGGCTTGTCCTGGCCCGAAGCAACCGCGGGGGCGGCTTGCCCCGCCATGCTCCCGCCGCCAATTGGAGGATGGGAGGGCGGCAGCTCGGATTGCGCCATCGCTGCCGGGAAAGTAACCGACTGCAGGAAGGCGATGAACGCGGTCTTCTGCTGGGCGACCAGCCCGTCGTCGCCGGTCATTTTGAAAAACCACGCCGCGCCCTCTCGCCGGGTGATTGCCGCCAGGATGCGGCTCTTGTCGCCCGAACCGGGATTTTCCCCTGCCTGTTCGTAAAGCTGCCCGGGTTTGCCGTCAATTTCAATCGCTTGCGCCAGTTTAAGCAACTCGTCCTGTGATACGCCTTTTAGCCCCACCTGCCCGCGCCAACGATTAACGTTGTCCAGATCGCCGCCGGCCAGGCCGGGCAAAGGGATCACACTCACGTCCGCCAGTTTACCGCCCTCGCCCGGAACACGAAACGAGGCTACGCGCATCTCGCCCGGGGCGACTTCCTGCCAGCCTGGCGGCAGTTTGTACTTAAGGGTTGGCGTGGCAGCACCGGAAGTATCGGGATGGCCCGACGGCAGGGCAGCAGGCGGGGCGGGCGATGCTTCTTTAGCCACCCGGTAAACTTGAATATCGTTACGGCCGCACCCCGCCAAAATCGCCAGGGACAGCACGAGCGCCCAACCCGCCGGCGTCGAATTCCACAGTCTGTAAGACAAATACTTCACAATGACATTAATTACAGCGATATGGATCGAAACGCAAGCGGGTTATGCGACACCCTTTCGGAGAAATGGCACTTACATAAGGCCATCGAGTGCGAGAATCATTTTTGCCACGACGACGCATCAAACTCGACCCAAAAGAAACTCACACGATTGAGGCGGTCGTGGATCGTTTGGTTATCGATGTCTCGACGAGCCCAGCATCGGCCTGCACTTCCATGTCGTCGCCAAGTTGCTCGAGGTGTTGTTCAAACTCCGCGCATCCCGGCTAGCCGAGTTGAAAAACACAGGTTTGTCAAGTGCCCGCATTCGCTGTGGCGGGAAACTCCAATGTAATTTCGTCGCCTACGATGTTGCGAAGCTTCATTTTGAAACGGTTCACGGGCAGGCGGTATCGGCCTCTGACTTTTTCCTTGGGGCCGGCTTTGTCTTCGAGCGCAGAATTGCTAATCCAGACACCGTCGGGCCGCAGGGTGGTGTCGAACTGGATCGCTTCGACCAGCTCGAGCCCTGCTTCGCTGATGGCTATCGGTTTAAATGGGGTGGCTGGCTTGGGCACCTCGCCGCCGTTGGAGCCGCCGTTGCCGTTCTCGGCTCCGTTTCCATTCTCTTCGAGCAACTCGGCGTCCTTGCGTTTGCCTTTCTTGGCGTTGAACTCGTCGATCTTCGCCTTGAGATAGGGACTGAAGTAATGAGTGACTGCAACATCCCACTCGCTGCCAGCAGCTTGGACGTCCACCACCACGCTGTCGGTGGTGAACAGGCTCGCTCCTTTGCGGTCGAGAAGTTGGTTGAGGCTAATGAGTTCGACTTTGAGCTGGGTTTTGCCGCTCTGTCGGAGGCGCTGATTGATATAGCGCTGATCGATCTGGATGTCTCGGTGGGCATAGATGAGTTTGATGCCCTCGGCCCGGTCGTCCGTTTCGAGCTGATAAACTTCTTCGAGGAACATGTCCAGGAGGGCTGGTGTGAGCCGCTCTTGGAGGCCAACGAATTTGACGGGGACGTAGCGACCAGACGGTCCGGGGATGCCACCGTCCCAAAACTCGCCGAGTTCGAGATCGTCGCGCTTCTTGAAACCTTCGACAAGGCTGAAAATCTTCGCGGCGGTTTGGGCTGGGTTGCGGAAGAGTCGGATACCGTCCTGAATCTTGAGGATGTCGAAGGTTGCGCCGGCGGCGGCCAGGCGGTCACGCGAGACCTGGATGGCGTTTTGTCCGATGTCGCTTGCGATGAAACGACGGCCCATTCTGTGGGCCGTTGCAGCGGTTGTGCCACTGCCGCTGAAGAAATCTGCGATGGTCATGCCTTCATTGGAGGATGCTTTGATAACACGTTCGATCAAGGCTTCGGGTTTCTGAGTAACGTAATCAAACCGTTCCTGTGCCTGCGAGTTTACAGGGTCGATGTCGGTCCAAAGCGTATGAACCGCCGTCCCAGGAAGTTCATCCAGGTAGCGCTTCACTGCTGGCATGCCTGTTCCGGTGAATACGATTCGGCCCTCGGCCATCAGCCTGTCCACATTTTCCTGGCTATACCGCCACATAGCGCCAGCGGGGGGCGCAAGGGTCTTGTCGCCAAACCTTAGCTCATTACCTTCGCGGCCATGGGAAGGTGCCGTTGGGTTGTCCAGCCTGAATACGCGCCCGTCTGGATCTCTTCCTGTGAAATGACTTTCGATGTAGGACTGCTTAAATGGAACGTATAGTTTATTGAAGAGATAGTCTTCCGTCTTGGCGTAGAGGAAGATGGTTTCGTGGACTATCCCGAAGCGCTGTGCGTCAGCGTGGAAGTTGAACCTTTGCCAAACGATCTCATTGACGAAGTTGTCCTCGCCGAAAACCTCGTCCAACAGAACCTTGACATACGGCCCGATGTGCCAATCGAGGTGGACATAGATGGAGCCGGTCTCGGTCATGACTTCGCGGATTGCCAGCAGGCGCTCGTAAAGCCAGTTAAGATAGTCTTCTTTCTGCCAGATGTCGCCGTACATGATCTCTTCCCCGATTGCGGCGTCCGCACCTTCGATTCCCGTTCCGCCGGCATTCCTGAGGGCGATCTTCTTGGCGTAATTTGCGCCGCTGGCGAATGGCGGGTCGATGTAAACGAGGTCAATTGTGATGTTCTGACTTTTGAGGTAGGCGCAGGCTGACAGGCAGTCTCCATGCAGCAAGAGGTTGGGGCCTGACGCCGCCTGCGCCGCAGCGGCCGGAAGTGTCTGGCTCGCGGGTCGGACTTCCTCGACCTTGGTGGTCTCGAACAGCGGCAGGTGGTCGGGCATCCGACGGCCCTGGAAGGCGAGGAGAGCCTGCCCTCGGGCGGGCGCGATGGTGTACGGCAGGGGCGTGTAGAGATTGCGGATCATAGGCGCTGAATTTCCTTCTTTACCTCTTCAAGGTGGCGGGAGAAATCGTTGTCGTCCTCGTCCACGAAGCAGCGGTATTGAAAATGGGGGTTGTGCTTGAGGAAGACATCTTTGACGAACTTCTCTTTGGCTTTGAAATCGTCGTCGTAAAACTTTCGGCCCTTGGTTTCGAGGATAAGGACTTTTTCTATCTGGCCGGCGGCGGTGTCGGGCTGCTGGTTCGGTTGGTGGCGGTAGGGCTTGTCCAGCGGGTTCCGCTTAAGGATCAGGAAGTCGGGCGTGTAGCTGCCGTACGGGGTGCGGATGACGAGCGCCTGGAGCTGACCGTGGCGGTAGCCGTTGTAGTAAAACTCCAGCCCGCGCAGTTCCGCGAGCCGGCGCAATTCCTTGAGGGCGTCCAACTCGTAAGCGGAGTCGAACCGATAGGGCAGGTAGTTGAAGGTCAGGTCCGGCTTGTCGAGACTTTGGTCATCGAGCTTGTCCGTCAGATAATGTGGGCGTTTATTCAGCGAGGGAATCTCGTGCGGACGGAACTCGGGCAGAAACTTGCCGCTCGTCCAAGAGATGCTTGGGGCCGGGTCCATGCGCCAGTCAAGCAGTTCAATTTCCGTGTTCTCCTCCATGTCTTCAGCATGGACGCGGATATTCTCTGTCAGTAGGGAGGCGGTGAAGGCGACGACATCGTCGAGCGTCAGGTCGGGGTGCAGGGCGATCCATCCAAGGTGGGTTTTTATCTGGGCGTGGATGGATTGGAGCGCGGGCGCGTGCGCGCGAACGAGGTCTGCCTCTGACAAGCAGCCCCAGGTGGCGCGGGCGAGGCTGAAAAGGAAATCTCGAAAGGCGAGACGATGGCGGGTGGCCTCGGTGGAGGAGATATGCGTGGTGGCGTTGGTCAAACCGCGTTTGCCGATCTGGGCCTCCGTTAGAGTGGGGGTAAATGGGTATTGCTGCCGCAGGATGCCGAAATCAAATGAGGCAAGTTGGGCGGCGACGTTGCGGTCCCGCTCCTCGCGGATGATGGTGTAACGTCGGCAGACGTTTTTGAAGCGGACTTTTCCAAGCTTGGGCTTGCGAACCAGGACGTTGACAGCCTGGTCGGCTCGGACGCGCAGGTCGGCAATGGTGATATCGTAGTTGTCGCGGAGCTCGTCGTCCAGGGTTTTGTAGTTTCCTTCGCCGAGAGCGATGAGGGCGGTCTCGTTCCTGGCGTCCACAACTTCCCGGAGGCATCGGCAAGTCGTCTGGAGCACGAAATTCTTGGTCGTCTCCCGACGTGGGAGGGCAACCCCGGTGAGGCTTTTGCAGTCCCAGCCTTCGGTCCCGATGGCGACCAACAGAATGACGCGTTTGTTTATGTGGGGCTGGTCGAGGTTGTGAAATATGGCGTCGCTGTCTTTGGGGAGGGCCCAGCGCTTCTGCGACTTCTTGACGCCGCGATAGAAGCGGAAGATTTCGTCAGCGTCGCGGCCTGGCCGGTTGGCCGCATACCAGGCATGAACGGCGGGGAGGATTTCCGTATTGAGCTTTTCAATGCTGGGGCAGTAGAAAGCGATCTTGCTCGGCGCACCGTTCGGGTAGATGCGGTCGAAGTTCTGGAAGAAGCGACACAGCGCGTTATCGACAAACTGATCTGCGGCGACATTTTCGCCGATAACCTCGGGAACCTTGAGAAAGCGGCCAATGCCGTCGGCAAGGGAGTAGTGGTAGGTGATGAGCTGAATCTGGTTCAGTTTGACCTTGCTGCCGGCGATGAGAATTTGATGCTTTAGATAGGGCGTGCCAGAGAAGCCTAGAACGGTGGTGACGTTGCCATGTTGATTAAGCACGTCCACGGCGACTTTGAGCCGCTTTTCGTCCTCCCCGGAGCCGCTGAAGAAGTGGTGGGCTTCGTCGAGCAGAACGGAGAGTTGGGGAATCAGGGAGAGTTTCTCGCGCAAGGCATTGATTTTCACCACTTCGGCAGCCTTGTTCTCGTCGTAGTAGAGGCTCTCGGGGTCCGCCAGGAGCTGATCTTCTGGGGAAAGCTTTTCCATGACCACCTTTTCGGCGTTGGTGATGAAGACGAGACCAAAGTCGTTGGTCTGGGTGAGCCGGTTTACCTTTTCGAGGTTTGGATTGTTGCCGTGGAGCTTGTCGCGGCGTTTCGAGCTGAGGCTGTCCAGAATCTCGAAATGGATGAGGCGCTTGAGTTCGGCAGCGTCGGCGTTCGGCAGAATCCAGGACGGGTTGAAGTCGCGGATGGTCTGGAGCGAGGGGAGAATGGCTGTTTTTGAGGCCTGCGGGGCGAAGACAACGAAGTTGTGGGCGAACCGGGGATCCTTTGGGTGAAGGCGGGCGAAATGGAGATCGAGATAAATGAACGCCGCCATGAGGTACGTTTTGCCTGCACCCATCGGCAAACTGAACAACCAGTTGGGGTAGGTGAAATCGTGCAAAAGGGCGTTCAGGAACAGGGTCCAGTCGTATTTTTGACCGAGGGGGTCGTCTTTGACCATGTCGGCGAGCTTTTTGAGGCCGTTCTCTTTGGCGAACTGGTGGAGGAACTCGGAGGTTGGGTTGGCCGCGAGTGCCGGATGCTGGTCGCACTGGTCTCGTAGCAGGCCAGCCCGAATGATTTCGGCAAGGGAACGGTTCTGGCCAGGGAATTTCAGCCAGAGGTAAATCGCGATTGCCTCGCGCTGGGGGAGCCTGAGTTTGCCGACACTTTCGACCTGGGCGGTGATTTGCCCTGGCAGGGACTGGCTGTTGGCCTTTTCCTGGTCCATCCAGGAGAAGGCAGCGCGCTCGATGAGGTCGTGCAGATTCATCGCTTAGTCCACCGGGTAATGGCGGTGCATCGCCGCCACGTTCGGTTGCCTTCGGAGCATGGTCTCAAGTTTTCCGCACGGTCTTGCCATAACGTTGGGATGTTTTAGCTGATGGCGGCGCGGTTTTCGAGGTTTTGTTTTGTCGGGGGTGGGGAGCCTTCGGACGGTCTGCCGACTGAAAGTCGGCGATACGGCAGGTTGGAAAACCTGCGCTACGACCCTGGCAAGCCCGAAAAATCTGAGATGCGCATACGGGTACAAAAAGATGGCCGGAGCGAGGACGCCGCACCGGCCATCATGACGGTGAAGTTGCTATGGAGCCGGTGGCGTTTGGATTGCTTTGGGCTTCTTCTTCGAGAGCAACTTTGCCAGCGAGGGCTCACCGGCACGGCCGCAGCTTCGGTTGCCACCGCTCACTTCACTATGAGCGGGAGGCTCTCGCTGTGGCTGTTGAACTCGGGGGCGTACATGCACTGGATTTGGGCGACGCCGGTCTGATACTGGCCACGCAGTTGCACGCGCGTCGAGTATTCGAAGACATAGACGCCTTTGGGCAGGTAATCGATGAAGAAATGGCTGGCGACGTCGCGAGTGCTCTCATAGTAAGCCAGGCCGTCCTGGTATTTGTAGCGCGAGATCACGTTCACCGGCTCGGTGCCGCTGCCGCGCTGGTCCTGCAAATGCACGTATTCCATGTCGCGGTCCACTCGCAGTTCGATGCGGACGACTAGTTCGTCCCCGACGTTCAGCGAGCCTTTGACCGGCTCGAGCACGGGGCCTTTGGCGGTATTGACCTTGGTGTAAAGCGTCTTCTTGAGCTTTAAAGGCGTTCCCTCATAAGGTGTCACTTTCGACATATCTTCGAGGTACTGCCAGTTGACGCTCCCCCAGGCCACGCCCGGGTCCACCTTTTTCACCGTAATGTCGCCAAGCTTCGGTTTGATGTCGGCGGGGGCGAAACGGTACTCGTAGAAGCCGGTGCCGGGTTCGACGGCGGGTGACTGGTGACTGGTTCCGGGAGTGATGTCCACGCCATCGAGTTTCACCTGCACCAACGCGTCGCTGGAGAGCAGGTCTTTGCCGCGCAACAGCAACGCATAAACCGCGTCCGACGTGGCCTTGGTCGTTTTCCAATCGCGAGTCTGTTTTTGTTTGAGCAGCCAGACGCGGCATTCTTCGACCGCCGGCAGGTCGCCCATCACCTCGTCAAACGCCTCGATCATCAGGGCCTGTGTCTCGATTGGCGCGCGATACCACCACCAGCTCAACTCGGTGTCGCGCCAGAACATGCCCATTTCCTCGTTTGATACGCTCCGTTCCTTGATGGACTTCATGATGTCGCGGGGCGTGGGATCGGTAAAACTGTTAAAGGTGTTGAATCGTTGAAGCGCGATGGCGAGGTGGCCCTGAGTCTGACGGCAATCGGTCTTGAGCCAGAATTTCCGCGCCTGCTTCAGGAAGAAGTCGATCGCGGTTTTGTGCTCCGGTGCGATGGCCATGTCCTTGAGGAAGAAGCTTCTCCCGTACAAGTAGAGGGCGTCCGTGGAGCTTGGCACGTATTTCTCGGGGTCCGGCCACTTCTGAATCCGCTCATATCCCTCGGTCATCCACGCATCGAGGCGCTGGAGAGAGCGGATGGCGGGATCCACGCTGATATCGACCCCCAGATGTCGCAGTCGGCCAAAACCGGTGGTGACGTAGAGCGTTATGTAGTCGTTGCCCTGACCGCCGGGGAACCACGGCCAGCGGCCATCGTTCAACTGCATCTCCGCCAACTTGCGGAGGGTGGCCTCGAGTTCGTAATTGAGCCGGTTGTCATCGAAGAGGATGCCGACGTTTTTGCGCGCCTGGCTCTCGTTTTCGGCCTGCCGCAGCCAGGGCGTTTCCTCGAGCATCACGGCCTTGAGATCCTGGTTTTTCTGAAGCGGACTTTCGAGCGCGGGCGTATTCTTCCACTGATCAAAGATGCGGCGGATCTTAGGGTCGCTGTTGGCGATACTCCGCGCCAGCGCATTGGCGTAAAGCCGGTTGAATATCTGCTCGCTGCATTCGTAGGGATATTCCATCAGATACGGTAGCGCGAGCACAGCGTACCACGCCGGATGGGACACCATTTGCACGACCAGGCTCTGGTTCTGAAGCGTCTTCGAACCGCCCGACTTGAGCAGTTTTGTGAACTCGAATTTCTTCGTCGCGGGCCCGCGAATCGGCAGCGGCAGCGACTCGATCACCAGGATGCGGCTGGACAACACGGGCAGATAGCCCTCTTCGCCGTCCGAGATGTTCGCCGCTGCGCCGACGGCTTTGTAAGACAGGAAACCGCACCCATCCGGCACGTGGACGCGCCAGGCGCAGGTGCGCGATTCCTTGGCGGGGATGTCGAAATCCTGCGCTGGCTTGGTGTTGCCGAGCAGTTTATCCGCTGACTGGTTATCGAGTGCCTGGTTGAAGGTGAGCTGGACCTGACCGCGCAGGGGCTTGTCCGTTTGGTTTGACACCTTGACCGTGAACTCGACGGTATCGCCCTCGCGCAGGAACCGAGGCGGATTTGGCTGGACCATGAGGTCTTTGGCGGTGACGGCGTGCCCGTCGAGATAGCCACTGCTCAAGGAACGGTCGCTTGCGAAACCCAGGAACCGCCATTTCGTCAGTGCCTCTGGCATGGTGAATGTCATCCGCACCACGCCATTCGAATCCGATGTCAATTGCGGGAAGAAAAACGCCGTCTCGTTCAGATTCTTGCGCGCGGTGACTGCGCCCAAATCGACTTTCGGCGCGGACGCAGGCTCCAATTTGGGTCCGGCACCCCCTCCAGCCTTAAGTTTATCAACCATAGCGGAGGCCTCCTCTTTAGCGGGTGCGTTCTTGTTCATGGCACGGGCTGCCATTGGCGCCGGCGAAGCTGCTGGGGCTGGCATCGCCGCATCGGCGAGGACCGCGGCGCCAGCGAACGTCTGCTCCTGCATAACCCCCTTTGCAAGTCCAAGACGCCTCCTGAAGTAGCCATAACCCCACAAGTTCGCCGTCAAATCAGGCGGGAACGAGCGATAGGTAATCGACACGCTCTCGTCGTGCCGGGCCCAGCCGCCATAGACCTGTTGGAATCCCATCGGCAGGTTGGCGAACTGCGATTGCATGGTGGAATTATCCTGGCGGAACACCGAGAATCGCTGTGGCCAATTCAGCGGCGCGAAGGCATCCAGCGACTCGTCGTAGAGTGTGGCCACCATTTCCGCGACCGCTTTTTCTGCACTTCGGACCTCAGACTTCGGACTTCGGACTTCCACCGTCCAGGTCTCTTTCTGGCCCGGCTGGAGCTTCGAGACGAAATGCTCCCATTTCAGTTCGAGATCTTTGTTCTTCCACGGCACGCCGACCTTGCGCGATTCGAGGCAGGCGCGGTTCTCGCGGACATAAGTGACATGCACGAAGAACCCGCCGCGCATCGCCTCGGTCACGGCCAGCTTGATCTGTTGCTGCGTTTGCCCGGCCTTCGTCCAATAGCGCTGAATCATCTTGTGATATTGCTCAATCTCCACGAACGCGCGCCCTGCGTCATAACCCGTCCCCCAGAGAGCCATGAATTCCTGGCCCGGCTGCACCTCCCAATCCGGCGCTGCCAGCAGTTGCGGGATCTTGATAGCCAGTTTGGGGGCATCCGGTTCGAGCACCTGGAGGGGAAGCTTGCCGGTGACTTTCTTGCCGAACCGATCCTGGGTTTCCAGGACTGCTCGATACGCGCCGGTGGCGAGCTCGAACGACAGTTTGGCAACTCCGTTCGTGTCGGTGGAGAACCCCTCTTCCGCGACGACTTTGCCCAATGGCCAGTTATTCGGATTTGAGAGGTTCTTGTCGCTGTCCGACTCGTTGACATTTCTGCCGCCGAAGCGCCACGGTTCAGAACCGGCCAGCGCTGGACGATGGACGTTTTCCGGGGCCACCAGGGCATAAATCTTCACGCTGCCTTCTGCCACTTGCGGTTCGCCATCCAGCGTCTTCGTCTCGAGCTTCAGCGCTACGGGGTTGGCATCGGTCTGCCAGTCATCGGCGCTCAACATTGCTTCGAGAGCGGTGTAACCGACGCGGATGGCGCGGTCTGCGGACCGCGTCTCGCCCGTGGTGTCGGTCACATCGGCATTGATCTGGAAAACGAACGTTGGCTCGTTCTTTTCGGAGACTTTCGGGTCCGGCTTGGCGGCGAACTCGATCTTGAATGAGCCATCGGTCGCCGTTCGCGCGTTGCCGTGGGCAATTTCCTGGCTTTGGCTCTGAGGCCATCCGCCGCGCCACCAGCCCCACCACCACGGCATTCGCACCTCGCGGACCACCCGGTATTTGACCTGCGCGCCATCCACTGCCGCCCCTGTGTAGCTCATTGCATGGCCGGTGAGGCTCACTTTTTCGTTGAGCTTCGCCGCGGTTTTGGGCGCGTCGATGGTTACCTCGAACTTGGGCCGTTTGTATTCCTCGACCCGGAGGTAAGCGACGCCCAGCGCCCGGCCTTCAGTCTGCAGGGACATCTGGCCCATGAGCCGGTCCCGCGGCGCAGTGAAGCTGCCGGCGAACGAGCCGTAGTCGTTGGCGCGTTGTTGCTGGCGGGCGACCTCCTTGCCGTTCACATCCTTGAACACAACGGTGACCGCTTCCCCCTTGAGGACTTCGTAGCTGTCCTTGGTTTGATCCACCCAAAGGCAGATGCCTTTGTATTGGATGGCCTGGCCGGGACGGTAGATTGCGCGGTCGGTGAAGAAGACCGTCTGCGCTGCCGGGCGCGGCTCCTGCGGACCAGAATAGCCGTAGGTCCAGATATCGCTTGTGGTAGCCAGGTTCTGACCGTTGTAGCGGGCGCGGAAAAGGTAACCATTATTCTGGACGGGTTTAATGGAGAAAAACCCATTCTCATCCGTGGTCAGCGTCGGGTCAGCAATGCGAGTGCCCTGGTTGTTGAGATGCCAGATGAAAACCTCCGCGCCGACGACCGGTTCGCCCGAATTGGCCATCAGCACAAACCCCTCGATCTTGCCGGCACGGGTCCGCGTTACCAGCGCCAGGTCGCTGACCCATACGTCAGTCATCGAAACGACATTTTCTGTCTCACTGAATTTCAGGTCGTGGCTGGCGACGATGAAATAGAAGCCCGGCTTTAGGGTGTCAGGTGCCGAACTCGCAAAGGTCTTTTCCCTGTAATCGGTGGTTGGCGGCAGTTTGGAGGACCATTCCAGCGCGGGTTTGCGGGCAAGGATTTCACGACGTTCCTTGTCGCTCAGATTTCCCGGCCGATTATGACGCTTCTCGAGGAACATCTCCCAATCGACCGGGATGGCGCGGAAATAGACCGCCTCGATGTTGCGGTAGCGGATGGTCACAGTAGGACAGGCGTCCCGCCTGTCCTTTGGGTTCGCTGGCGAGACGCCCGCGCTACCCTGAAAGCAGTTCCAGACCCGCTCCGTGCTGATGCTGGCCGACTTGGACTCGATGTCAGTGACCAGGTTCCGGCAGAGCTTTCCGCCAGGCGACTGGGGGAATAATTTCGCCCCACGCAGGGCGAGCTTGTGGGCGGCCACGAGGTCATCTTGCTGTTGGAGCAGCCGCGCCTGGCGCTCCATCGCCAGGGCGGACAGGTCGAAGTCTGCATAGGTGCGGATGAAGTTCTCGAGCGCGGCCTGGTAGCGGGCGTCCTTGTCTTCGCCGAAGGCGACGTTCCAGCCCCAAGTCAGCCGGCCGAGGTCCGCGTCGGCAAAGGCAAATTGCGGGGCAGGGTCGTTCTTATGGAAGCGGAGGAGGTCTTGGTAGAGGCGGATGGCTTTGAGGATGGGGGAATCGGGGTCGCTGGAGCCGGGGTCTGCGCCTTGCGGGTCAGGCGAGGACGCCTGCCCTGCTCTCCAGGCGAGGAATTTGTCGGCGGCATCGAGGATCGGGCTGTCTGCCGAGAGTTCGAAGGCATTTTCGGGTTTGGCGGCGGCTTGCTCGCCGGAGGTGTAGAATTCGAGGGCCTGGTGAGCGATGAAATCGTAGAGGGTAGGCCGGTAGCTATCTGGCATTGTGCCCTTTTGCAGCAGATTATTCCACGCGCTGATGGGCGTGGCCTTGAGGATTTTCTCCGCGGCAAGGGACTTTTGGAACTGCTTGTCGATCTCGGCGAAAAGCCGGGACAAGTCCCAGGTGGTGAAATCCTTGCCCGGTTGCACGGCAGTGGCGGTGCGCTGCATGAACCGCCATTTGTTCTGTTGAAAATACTGCCAATACCATTCGGCCAGCAGGGTATCCATGAGCGGCGCCATTTCCTTTGGCGCCTTGGCAATCTCCGCCTCCAGGCGCGTGATCTTCTCCTCGGGCTTATTGCCCTGGATGTTGCCTTCGAGGGCGATTTTCTGGCCGATGGCTTTGACCGCTTCAGCGTAGGCTTTGTCCTTCATGGCGCCGGCAATGATCGGTTCCAGGTTGGTGATGGCGGTTTTGGGCAGGCCCTTTTGGATGGCTTCCTCGACGGTTTTCCATTGGGCATCGCGTGGACCGGCTTGGAGGGAGATGTTCATAAGCAGCAAGGTGGTAATTGCGGTCACTATGGAAGATAAAAGATGGAAGATGGCGGGTCGCCGCGGGGAGGACGATCCCGGGCAGCGGGGGGCACTAGGGGCAAAGAGTTTTCTCATAGGGGCTAAGCGGCTTCAATCGTTCGGTTTATATAATTTCAATTCCAGGCACAATCACCTTCCCATTAGACGGCAAGAGATGGTTTGTGCTCTAGGGACGGGTTTGGCAAGCCGAATTCGACAGAATTCGGCCAGATTAGGCAGCGAGGATAGGGGGCGGGCGAGACGCCCACCTTACTTTCTGGCGGTTCAGAGGCAGGCTTGTGTTTACCGGGGGAGTTGTCGATAATCCCGCCACGACAATATGAAACGAGTTGCTGCCATCGCCCTTTCGCTCGCCGGTCTGCTGACCTGTTCACTAATCGCGGCGAGGGCCGAACCATGGCCTTGCTGGCGGGGCCCGCGCGGGGATGGAACCTGCCTCGAGAAGAACGTTCCCGATAATTGGGATACAGCGGGCGCGCTTTGGAAGACTGAGATTCCCGGCCGGGGCCATGCCTCGCCGATTGTATGGGGTGATCGCATCTGCACCGTCACGGCGCTGCCGGACAGCCAGGAACGCTTGCTGGTTTGCCTCGACCGCAGCGGGAAGATTCTCTGGCAGCAGCCGGTCGTCTCGGGGCCGCTGGAGAAGCTGCACAAAGAGAACAGCTATGCATCCAGCACGCCCGCCACCGACGGCAAGATGGTTTTCGTCACCTTCCGCGTGGGGGACGAGATCGTGGTGGCGGCGCACGATCTGGCGAGCGGGAAGCAACTGTGGCTGGTTCGGCCCGGGACGCACGCCGGCGAGTGGGGGTTCAACAACGAACCGGTCATCTTCAAGGACAAGGTCATCGTTGATGGCGACAGCAAAGGAGATTCATTCCTGGTGGCGCTGAGCCGCGCGGACGGCAAGACACTCTGGAGCATCAAACGCGCGCATCGGGGGATCAGCTACAGCGCTCCGTTGATTCGCGAACTGGCCGGCCGCACGCAAATGATCCAGTGCGGCGACCGCTGCGTCACCAGTTTTGACCCGGATACGGGCCAGCAACGATGGACGGTTGATGGCCCTTCGGAAGAATTCGTCGCCACGCCGGTTTATAGCGAGCGCGCCGGGCTGGTTTTTGTCTGCAGCAGTTGGCCCAAACAAATCGTGCTCGCGATCCGGCCCGACGGCAACGGTGACGTCACCAAAACTCATGTCGCCTGGAGCGACACCAAGGGAGCGCCCTATGTCCCCTCCATGATTGTTGCCGGCGATTTCCTGCTCAGCGTCAACACGCCCGGTGTGGCATTCTGTTACGAGGCCGCCACCGGAAAAGTGCTTTGGCAGGAAAAGCTGGGCCGGCATCATGCCTCGCCGGTTCTCGTGGAGGGCTTGGTCTATTTTATCAATGACGACGGCGAAGTGAACGTGATCAAACCCGGAGCGCAATTCGAGCGTGTCGCGAAATACCAACTGGGCGAACCCTGTTACGCCTCGCCGGCGATCAGCGATGGCCAGGTGTTCCTGCGCGGCTTCAACCATCTGTTTTGCCTCGGCCGGAAAGACGGGATCAAGAAACCGTAGTCGGCGCTGATCTCAGCTCAGCAATCCAGAGAAAGTGCGCCGACTGCCGTCGGCGGCTACAGAGTCCAGCTTGGGAGAATGTCTGCGTCGAGAGATGTCTCGTGCGCGCGCAGGGCCAGTTTTCGCTCCGCCAACACTCCGATCATGGCTGCGTTGTCAGCACAGAGAGTCTTCGCAGCCAGTTTCAGGGTCAGTCCCTCGCGCTCGCAGGCGGTCGCGAGTTCACGGCGCAACGCGCGATTGCAGCTCACACCGCCGGAAGCGGTGACACACCTGACGCGAAGCCGCCTGGCCGCGCGCAGGGTCTTGGTCACGAGCACCTCGACGATGGCCGCTTGAACACTGGCGCACAAATCGCGCATGGCTTGCGCGTCATCGAGCAGGGTGGGATGGTCACGCAGAAAATACCGCACGGAGGTCTTTAGCCCGCTGAAACTGAAGTCATCGTTCGGGTCGTCGATCATCGGGCGGGGGAAATTGAACGCCCGGGGATTGCCTCCATCCGCCAACCGGTCAATTTCCGGCCCGGCGGGATAGGGCAAGCCCATCAATTTGCCGGCTTTGTCGAAACATTCACCCGCGGCGTCATCCACGGTCGAGCCGAGCAGGCGATGCGCCAATTCCGCTTGCACGTGGACCAACAGGGTGTGGCCGCCGCTCACGATCAGCGAAACATTTGGCTCAAGCTTCAGGAAATCAGCCACCGGCGGATTATCCTCGATCCACGGTGAGTACAGGTGCGCCTCGTGATGATGGATGCCGAGAAAAGGCCGGTGCAAAACAAAAGCCACCGCCTGCGCCGCCTTCAGTCCGACCATCAGCGCGCTGGGCAACCCCGGTCCCTGCGTGGCGGCAACTGCTTCCAGTTGATGCACCGCTACCCGTGCCTCACCCAGCGCGCTGCGCGCGACCGGCAGGAGGTTCCGCAGATGTTCGCGGGCCGCTAATTCCGGCACCACGCCGCCGTACTCGGCATGCAACTCGATTTGTGAAGAGACTACGTTCGACAGCACGCGGCCGTGATGAACTACCGCCGCGCTCGTCTCATCGCAAGAGGTCTCGAAAGCAAGGATGGGCACGGCGCGTGGGGTGCGTGATGCG
>Ga0194053_10001197_pt1 | contig 17078 bp, 11 predicted proteins | sample SepL228m_MetaG_FD_161684 | JGI IMG/M metagenome (GOLD analysis project Ga0194053, IMG submission 161684) | Anoxic zone freshwater microbial communities from boreal shield lake in IISD Experimental Lakes Area, Ontario, Canada - Sep2016-L227-8m | ecosystem: Environmental > Aquatic > Freshwater >... | reverse complement strand
GGTGGGGAGGGGCGTTATGCTCATGTGATCGGTGATCGGTGGTCGGTGGTCGGTGGTCGGTGATCAGTCATTCGTCATTCGTCATTCGTCATTCGTCATCAGTCATCTGTCATCAGTGGGCGGTGAGTCGGCGGCGGTGAAGTATTCGGTCGCGTCTTCGCGCAAGAGGCCGTCGGGGGAGCCGCAAAAAGAATCGGCTTTTTCCATCATGGAGTTCAACATGCGTCCGATGCCTTCGAGGCCGGAGTTCAGTTGGGTGGCGTTAGCGGGAGAGAGATAGCCGCAGTCCAACGCCTCACCAACCCAATGCTGTGTTTCCATTTGCTCCGCATCTGCGTCGGTGAGCTTGCTGACGAAATGCTTTTCATATCGCCGTCTTCCCCAAGCTTCGGCGATCTGTGCTCCAACGGACCGCGCCGCGCGGCGGATTTGGTCCGCCAGCGAATACATTTCCTCTTTTGGAAACAACTTCGATATCTGGAAGACAACACGCGAAACCTCTCGCGCCTTCTGGTACACTCGCAGATCCTTGAAACTTCTGGCATAGTCTGTCGTCATAAGTCGCGTCCGATCACTGTTTACTGTTTACCGTTTACCGATCACTGATTACCGATTACTGATTACTGATCACCGATCACCGACCACCGATTACTGATTACCAACCACCGATCACCAACCACCGATCAGCCCGCCCCCTCCGCCACCGGCAGTTCGAAGTGGAAAACGGCGCCGCACTCGGGGTGAGATTCCGCCCAAAGCCGGCCGTCGTGCGCGGCTATGATGAACCGGCAAATCGCCAGGCCCATGCCCAGCCCGTGGGATTTGGTGGTGTAGAAAGGGTGGAAGAGGCGCTCCACGTCCTTCGGCAACCCGCCGCCCTCATCCCGCACCGATGCGCGCACTCGGCCCTGGTGGAGCATCGTCTGGAGATGAATCCGGCGGGTGCCGGGCGTATTGGATGCCATGGCTTCAGCCGCGTTGAGGATGAGGTTGAGCACAAGTTGCTGGAGTTGCACGCGATCGCCCGAGATCGGCGGTAAATCGGGAGCCAGATCGGAGACAACTGTGACGCCGCGTCCGATGAGGTCAGCCCGGGTGAGGTTCAACACCTCCTCGATGGCCGGGTTGAGCGGGAGCGGTTGCAGGAACACCTCGCCGCGCTTGAGCAAGGCGCGCAGTCGCTCGATGACCTCGCCCGCGCGGCGATCCGCCGCCACGATGTCCGAGAGGATGGCCTGCACCTCGACTACATCCGGATGTTCCTGGAGGAGCAGTTCCTGCGCGGCTTGGGCATTGCTGAGAATGATGCCGAGCGGCTGGTTCAACTCATGCGCCAGCGAGCCGGACAGCGTCCCCAGCGTGTTCACGCGCGTCATGTGCGTCAGGTTGCTACGCAGCTCGTGGGTTTCCATCTCCGCTCGTTTGCGCGCGGTGATATCGCGAAGCACACCAAACGTGCGAACCCCGTGTCCGGTAGCGTTGTGCCCGGCGATGCGAGCCAAGTGCTGGACCCACTTCTGCCCATGTGCTGGATGCAGGTAGCGATACTCAGCAGAGATCCGGTCGAGCCTCCCGTCGTGCAGCTTTTGCCGCTCGTCCAATAGAAATTGGCGGTCGTCGGGATGCACATGTTCCGTCCAGAACTCCAAGGACTGGAGGCCCTGCAGGCCCGGGGGAACACCGCAAATGTCCCGAAACCGGTCGTCCAAGAAGCAGTGACGTTCACCGTAGTCCACTTCGTAATACTCGAGGCCCGCCAGCTCGGTTCCCGCCGCCAAGCGCGCCTCGTTCGCGAGAAGCGCCTCTTCGGTTCGCTTGCGCTCGGTGACGTCCATTGAGAGGCCCAGCAGCCGCCCCGGATCACCGTTGGACTTGAAGAACGGGCGCCCGCGGGATGCGACCCACCGCTCGCGGCCATCGGCAAGCCGGATCCTATATTCCACGTTCACGGGTTCACCCGCATGCACAGATCGATCCAGGCTTCCCTGAACGAGATCCCAATCGTTGGGATGAACTGACGTCTTTAAACGCTCCATGGTGATGACTTCCGTCGGCGAATACCCGAAGATCATCCGAGCCTTCTCCGTAACCCAGAAGACGTGCGTGCCGCAATCCATTACCCAGAGCCCGGCCTCGGCGGAGTCTGCCGCCAGGTTCAGCCGAAACTCGCTCTCGCGCAACGCCTGGTCGTTGCGCTTGCGAGCGAGAGCGTTGGTGAAGATTTGGGCTACCAGTTGCAGCCGTTTCACCAGCGCGTCCGGCCAGTCGCGTTCCGCCCGCGTCGTATTGAGGCCCAGGATGCCAACAGGCGGCTCGCCGCCCACCGAGAGTGGGATGGTCAAATTCGATTTAATGCCTAATTGGCGCGAGACTTCCCGGTCCCGGGCGGCTTCCGCCGGCAGTTCCTCCAGCGAAGAAATGGCCACGATGCGGCCAGCCAGCATTTGCTGTCTGACCCAGGGAAAATCTTCTTGGCGCAGCCGCCCGGGAGGTTGCGGGCCTTCTTGGGCGCTGTAGAGGTGGGTGAGGGTGAAGAAACCCGGGGCCTCGTCCGACAACTGCCAAAGCGCCGACAGATCGAGGTCGAGCAACTCGCAGATGCGGCGCTCGGCATCCATGATCTCGCGGTCCACCTCGCTGGGCGGAAGATTCACAAACTTCGACGAGATATCGGCAATCAGTGTCGCCTCCGCCTCCCCCTGGCGTCGTTTGGCCCGGTTAACCAGCAAACCGATGGTCAAAGCGGCTTGAAAAAGGCAAAACAGGATCATGCCGACGATCGGCCACCGGTAACGCTCCCAAAAGCCCGGCTGGCGGAACTGGATGACGCTATTCACACCCGCCTCACCACTGGGCCCCACGAGGTCCACCGGATGGGTCTTGTTTTGGCCTTCCAGGAATGCCAATATCGCGGCACTAAACGGCGCAGCATCGCGCCCAAACAGGTCCAGGATAAGAATCCGTTTGGGGCTGGCGGCCGAGGTGCCGAGCATGGCGAGGGTCAGCATCAGCATCCCCAGGCAGGCTCGGCACCGTCGTGTCATAAGTGGCGATCTCGTCACAAGTTTAGACATGGATGCTAACGATTCGTCCTGCTGCTGGCGAGCACCGACTCGGCGGAGAAAAAGCGCCCTACGAATCGTCCGGCGGGTGATCATTGACCTGTTTGATCGGCGGCCGGCGCCGCTTTACCCCGGGGGGCAATCCCGGCTCAGGGCAAATGGCGCGTGCGCTTCGTTCAAGATTGGTCTTGCCCCGTGCGGCGTGATGGGCACTCTTCCTGCATGAGAACTGGATCGTACAAAACGGTATGCAAGAGCAGCCTCGAATCTTTGGACTTCGCGGTGAATGATATGCTCGGCCAGGATTGGGAGTTATACGGCAGCCCTTATGTCGTTCAACCCTGCGAGAATCTCGAAGCCCCCGTTGCACCGAAATTCTGTCAGGCGATGGTTCAGTATTCCGAGGAGGTTTCTCCGGGTAATCTCCCATGAAGTGAAATCATGCTTCTGGTTTCAGCCATGAAGCGTCCAATGCGAACGGTGATTTGTTTGCTGGCAGCCACCCTGCTCTCCGGCTGGCTTCCGTTCAGCAGCGCAGCCAAGAGCTACAGCAGCGGCGGCGGCCACAGCTACTCGTCATCCTCGCGCAGTTCGAGTTCTGGAGGCAGTCACAGTTCCAGCTCCGGAAGCCATAGTGTAAGTTCAAGCGTTGCCGGCAGCGGCGGGAGCGGAACCCATAGTTCGAGTTCCTCTGCGGGTGGAGGAGGAGGCAGCCGCAGTTCGGGCGGTGGGGGAAGCGCGAGGAAGAGCTTCACCTCGAGCAGCGGTAAGAGTTACAGTGGCGGCTCGACCTGGAGCGATAACGACCGGCACAGCTACGCTTCGGGCAAGAGTTACACTTCCGGCTCAGGCCGCACGTCTGCGTCCAACTCTCGGAATGAAAGCGCCGCTCCGGTGGCCAAGGCTTCGCCCAGAGTTAAACCGGACTCGAATCCCGCTCGGTTCACTTTCGACAACGCAGCGGCGCGCGCCAGGAAGGAGGATGTCAGCAAGGCAAAACTCGCGCAGTTCAAAGCGATGGAGGGTGGGACGCCGGTCACCCCCGCCGACGCCCAGCGACCGCCCGCGGATGCGCCGTCGTACCGGGTCAAATCGCCGCCGCTCCCCGGACCCGACAGCCGTTCCTATCGGTCCAGGGTTTATGTGCCCGACGCGGCTGTTATTTCAACCCGGTCGGTGCGGATCTACAATGTGTTCAACCCTTACTCGTCTCGGCCGTGGGTGACTTACCATGATCCTTACAACAGCCTGTTCTGGTGGTGGCTGATGGACCGCTCGCTGGATGATCGGGCCTGGTGGGCCTACCACCATCGCTACGACATGGATCCGGCGCGCTACCATGCACTGGTGGCGACCGACCAGCAATTAGAGGCGCGGGTCGAACAACTGGAAGCGCAGCAGGCGCCGCGAGATCCCAGTTACGTGCCGGCCGGTCTGGACCGGGACCTGATGTATTCGGACCGGTATGTGGCCCAAACTTACAGCAATCGGCCAACCACCGCGGGAGTGATCGCTTTCTGGGTGCTTGGCGTCCCGACGGCACTTGCCGTCTCGGGTCTTTTTATCTGGCTGATCTGGTTCAAACGATGGCAAGCCGCAACTTGACTTTCCTCCGGCCTTATTTAACTCATCTGACATATTTAACCATTCAAGCGCCTAAACACCCATGCAACTCCATCTGCCCGACTACCTCCTGACCGATGTCGTATCCACGGTCGCCTTCGGCATCGTCGCCATTCTCTTGATCGTGTTCGGCTACGTAACCTTCGACAAACTAACCCCTAAACTCGATTTCAACGACCTGCTCAAGCAAGGCAATGTGGCCCTGGCGATCGTGGTTGGCTGCTTCATCCTCGGGCTGTGCTATGTAGTGGGGCGGGTGGTGGCGGCTATTTTGGGGGGCTAAACCGGTTAAATGAAGTGAAAGAGTATGGAAGCTGAGAACAAAGGGAAGACGCTTTGGGAGATGCTTTGTGAGCGGATGCGCGGCGGCGCGAATGGCAATGGCGCGGGCGTGGCCTTCTCCAATCCACTCGACCTGCGCGTCGGTTCAGCCGTGCCCGTGGCTTATGCCAGCGGTCCGGAATTTGCCAGCTATAATTTCACCGTGCGGGAGATCCGGGAATACACGCGGCGGATTCAAGGCCAGGACTTTCATTTTACAGATTATGTTCTGACCGGAGTTAACACAAAATCGATGGACGCCGATGACGCCATGACCGCGCGTCTGCGGGTCGTGCCGAATCAGGCCGGCGCAAATGACTCGCTGCTGCTGCAACTGTGCGATGAGTTCGAGTTTGCGGAGGACTTTCTCGGGGTGGTCAAAGATACGACCGGCCTGTTTAAGATCACCGACGACACGTCCGGCGTCGAGACGACCTTCACTCGCATTAACGATCTGCGGGAGTCTTACGAGGCGGCAGTCCTCGTGGTGGCTGAGACCACGCTGGACGGCAAAGGCGCGCCGGCCAAGGTAGCACCGGCGAAGGTCGAGTATTGGGATTATTGGCGCGACGCCGCGATTGGTGGCGGCAAGGCCGCCAAGGAATTCGTCTTTGTCGAAAGGAATTCCGACACCGGCTGGTTCCAGATATGGCGCGGGCGCGAGTTCTTTTCCTGAGCAGCCGCCGATCAGTGGCCGCAGCCGCAGCCATCATGGCCGCAACAGCCGGCGCTCATTTCTTCCTCGGAGGGCAACCGGCCCAATTCGAGCGTCTTGCTGACGTATTTCTCGATGGATTTCTGGACGTGGTGCAACTCCTCCTGGGCATCGAGGAACCCGCGCGCAACCGGGTCTTGCATAAGCGAGTCGCGATGTTGCTCGAAGTCGGCGATTTCTTCGCCAGTGAGCGGCATCGACGATTGCTGTTTCTGTTGCAGCGCCTGGCTCTTGGTGAGGAGTCCGTCGTATTGGGCACGGGCTTTCTGATCGCCCATAAATGCGTCGATGCGTTGGCGGAGAGCCTGCATGCTGGGCTCGGCCAAAATCGTTTGGCATAGTTCCATGGTCTTCCGGATGATCGGAGTCTCTTCAATCGTCGCTGACATAATCAATTCATGTAACTGTTCTCCGCCGCGGGCCCTCGGCCTGTTGTCGCGTCGGTGTTTCAATACACCACAATCTCGTACAAAAAGCAAATAATGTGTTCGCTGTCGGCGCCGATGTGGCGGTTGAAATTGATTGAGTCCCGCCATATTTCCTCCCAGATTCTTCCGAGACGCAATTTAAACTCGTAAAGTTATGGCTGTTCTTAACCTTAAACCTGCCGGTTCATGCAAGTACGATTTGATCGCATTGGGCGAAATCATGCTGCGGTTCGATCCGGGCGAGGGGCGTGTGCGGACGGCGCGAGAGTTCAAAGTGTGGGAGGGCGGCGGCGAATACAACGTCGCCCGAGGCTTGCGGCGGTGCTTCGGACTCAAAACGGCGGTTTGCACCGCATTTGCCGACAACGACGTAGGGCGGTTGTTGGAAGACTTCATCCTCCAGGGGGGCGTGGATACCGAATTCATCAAATGGATTCCGTATGACGGGGTTGGCCGCGCGGTGCGCAACGGCTTGAATTTCACTGAGCGCGGCTTCGGAGTCCGCGGCGCAGCAGGGATTTCGGATCGCGGCCACACGGCGGCCAGCCAACTCAAGCCGGGCGACTTTGATTGGGATCACATCTTCGGCGAACTCGGTGTTCGCTGGCTGCACACCGGCGGAATCTTCGCTGCGCTGAGCGATACCACGCCCCAACTCGTGGTTGAAGCTGTTCAGGCTGCCCGAAAGCACGGCGTTATCGTCTCCTACGATCTGAACTATCGTCCATCGCTCTGGAAGAGCATCGGCGGCCAAAAACGCGCCCAGGAGGTCAACCGGGAGATTGCTAAACACGTGGATGTCATGATCGGCAACGAGGAAGACTTCACCGCTTGCCTTGGCTTCAATGTCCAGGGGATGGACGAGCACATCTCGAAGATCGATGTGAGGGCGTTCAAAGGGATGATTGAGAGCGCGGTGAAGGCGTATCCGAATTTCAAGGTCACCGCCACTACGCTCCGCAGGGTAAAGTCGGCTTCGCGCAACGACTGGGGCGCGATTTGCTGGGCTGGCGGCAGCTTTTATGAAGCGCCCAGCCGCGAGGATGCGGAAATCCTGGACCGCGTCGGCGGCGGCGACAGCTTCGCCAGCGGGCTGATTTACGGCCTGATGAAGTTCAGCGACCCCCAGAAAGCCGTCGAATACGGCGCGGCGCACGGCGCGCTCGCAATGACCACGCCCGGCGACGCCTCGATGGCCTCTCTTAAGGAAGTCGAGGCGCTTGTCAACAATGGCAGCGCCCGGGTCCAGAGATAGTCAGGCAAGGAAACCAGTTGATCTGGATTGTATCCGCCCTGAGCGCGACCCCGATGACGGAGCGCAGCCCGCTGAAGCCTGCGACTAACTTTATTTGGTTTCGGAGGGGATGGACTCGACCCGGTAAAGATGGGTTCTTGTTCTCAGAAAGAACGACTTGCCGGCGACTGCCGGCGACGCCATAAAGCCGCCATCCAGGGTGTTGGTGGCCAACACCTCCAAAGCGCGGCCCGGTTTGAGAACCGTCGTCGTGCCCTTCTGATCGAAGAAATAGAGCCGCCCATCGGCGTACAGCGGCGAAGCGGCGAATTTGCCGCCAATCCCCTCCGTCCAGACTACTTGTCCGGTGGCAGCGTCGATGCAGGTCACGTAGTTCTCCTCGGCCGCGGTGTAGATTAAGCCATCCACCAAGAGGGGCGAAGCGTATCGGGCTATATGCTTGCCGAGCTTCCAAGCTACGTGTGTGCCTGTCACATCGCCTTGTCCATCCGTCTTCACCGCCCACATCTCCCTTTTTGACCCGCCAGTAATAATGAAGGCCACCCCGCGGTCGAACACCGGTCGGGGAGCGGCCGAGTAATCCGGGTACTGAACCCGCCACAGTTCCCGTCCGGTTCGTGGGTCGTAGCCATAAGCCGCCTTGGCGCCGGCGCTGAGCATCTGCGGTTTCCCGGCGGCGGTCACGATCAACGGCGTGCTGTGGGCTTTGCGCAAATCCCCATCCTTCGCCAGTTGCCCCGGCACGTTCTCATCGTTCCACGGAACCGAGCGATCCATTCTCCAGACGGTTTTGCCGGTCTGCTTGTCCAGCGCCACATGAAACTGTAGATCGACGCCGTCCATCGTCAGAATCACCAGGTTCTCGAACGCGATCAGCGACGAAGCCGGGCCGCGGTAATGACGGCATTGCAGGTCTTCCCGTTTCCAAAGCACCTTGCCAGTGCTCGTATCCAGGCACGCCGTCCCAAACCTGCCAAAGTGGACATAGACCCGGCCCGGCTCAATCACCGGCGACGGCGTCGCGTAACAATTCATCGAGGCGCCATTGCCGAGCGGTTCCGGATTGTCGCTGTGGAACACCTTTTCATTGAAGCGAACCTGGCCGGTCTCGGCATCCACACAGATCGCGAAGAAGTCATGGCCATCCTCCGTCGCCGTGGTCAACCAGACCTGGCCGCCCATCACGACGGGCGTGGACCACCCGCGGTAGGGAATCTCTGTTTTCCATTTGACGTTGTTCGTCTCGCTCCAGTGAAGCGGCAGGCCGATCGAGTTGGTGTCACCCGGGGCCGAAACATGGCCATCACCCCACGGACCTCGGAACTCCGGCCAGTCCGCTCGCGCTGCCGATCCGCTAAACGCCAACAGCAACAGCGCCAGGACGGAAAGTGATCGGCCAAAGCAGCCGCGACTCAACGCGTTGCCAGAATTGAAGAACAGGCTTCTGCCAAGACTCATATCAACAGGGTGCTACGGCCACCGAGGCAAGTCAACCATGCGCGGCGTAATATTCGTGAGTTGGGATGTGTCAGGCAAGGGCGGACGCACTCCAAAACCTGGCGGAACTACGGACTTCACCGATTATATGATCGTGCTGGCGGCGGAGCCGTATCCCAATCTGCCGGTCAGCCTGTTCGGTGGTGGAGACCAAGACCAACGAAATCCCCGTGGTCCGCCAACTCTTCCAGGAACTGGATCTGCGGGGCCGGTTCGTCTCGTTGGATGCGCTGCACACCCAAACCGAGACGGGCCGGGAGGTGGTCCTGCAGGGCGTGGGCGTGGAGTCAGCCTTCACCCAGCAGCCCAAACCAAAAACCTCCCGTGCGCCAGATCGCCTTCATGAATTGGCCCTGATTTCTTCAGCACAGAGAGGTTTCGCGGTTGGAAACCCGGGCGCTTTTTGCTCTAATTGATTCGGAGTTCGAGCGAGTGAATTCGTCTGGCACAATGGCATCACCGTTGCGCTACCTCGTGGTGCTGGCGTGCTAATCCGGCAAGGCTCGCCACTGCCAGCGGGCGAGGTAGGGATCGAGACGCACCAACAGCCAATACGCCCAACGCTGCTTCAGCCGACGCCAGACTGTCCGCGACTTCCGCCAGCTCTCCAGCGTGATGGGACGGCATTGCTTAAGGGCTCCGGCGAATACCGCGCGCGCCTCCTCGGCCATCTCCTTCTGGTCGAACCGAATCATCAGCTCATAGTTGATATTGAGACTGCGGGGATCCAGGTTCGCCGAACCGGCGTAAACAAAATCTTCGGCGATGATCAGCTTTGCGTGGAGGACTTGCGGCTGGTACTCGTAAATTCTGACTCCGGCTCTCAGGAGCCGTCGATACAGACTCTGCCCGGCCAGTTGCGAAATCAGCACGTCGGACTTCCCCGCCAAAATTAACTCGACGTTGCCCCCCTGCCGCGCGATCCGCATGAGCTCGCGCCGGATTCGCCAGGTCGGAAGAAAGTAGCCCATCATGATGCGCACGTTCGCAGCGCGCGCCAAATCGCCGTGCAAAGCCTGCTTGAGCGGGTTGCGACCGCGTCCCGGACCGCTCAGCAGGAGCTGCTCCTTCGGTGTCAGCAGCAGCTTTTTGGCGACCGATTTTCGCAGGCGCACGAATCGTTCTTGCTGGAGATCAGCGCGCGCGAACATTTCTGCGAATGCGACCCTCAATTGCGCCGGCAGCGGCCCCTCGACTTTTAGCCCCACGTCGTACCAGCCGCGCGTGACACCATCGCCGTCGTATTCTGGGGCGATGTTGAATCCGCCGACAAAAGCCGCCTGGTTATCGCAAACCAGCAGCTTGCGATGGTCACGAACGCCGAACCGGTTTAAGGAAAGGGGGTTGAACTGGCGCACCTCGCCACCAACAGCGCTCAATGGCTTCCAAAACGAGGCTGCCAAACCCATCGAGCCGAGCGCGTCAATCAGCACCTGCACGCGCACGCCGCGTTGCCGGGCCCGAACGAGTGCATCACGGATGCCTTCGCCAGGATGACCGGCCCCAAAAATGTAGGTCTCGAGACAGACCAAGTGCCGCGCCGCATCGATAGCGGTTAGCATCGCGGGAAATATCTCGCGCCCGGAACACAACCAGGTCCAGTTAGCAGCAGCGGGTTCGGCCGGCATCCGAGCAGGTTATGGCGGCAGCCGAAAGTTTGCAATCGGTCTGAAATAGTATCGAACTTTTCCGTAAATGCGGCATCTTATTCACGTGCGAAGGGTTTTGAATCTCTTGAGTGCGGTTTTGCTTTGCCTGAACGGTCTTCCGGCGCGCGCCGCCCACACGCAGGCGAGCCTGGTTCTGGCGGCGGAAACGGCGCAGCCGGGGGACACCGTCCTTGCCGGCGTGCATCTCCGCATGGACCCGGGCTGGCACACGTACTGGCAAAACCCGGGCGGCTCCGGCACGCCGACAACCATCGAGTGGCAACTGCCGCCCGGCATCACCGCCGGCGCGATCGAGTGGCCGGTTCCGGAGAAACTGCCGGACGAAGACCTCACTACTTATGTCTATTCAACCGACGCTGTCGTGCTCGTTCCACTCAAACTCGCCGCTGATCTGCGCCCCGGACCGCTCGACATCAAAGCCAAAGTGTCGTGGCTGGAGTGCGAAGTCGCGTGCATTCCCGGCAAAGCCAGCATCGAGGCTGTGCTTAACATCGGTCCCGAAACAAAGCCGTCAAAAGACGCCTCATTGATCCAGACCTGGCAAAAGAGACTTCCGAAAAGCAGCGCCGCCGTGTCGGCTCGCGCCTGGTGGGAAAATTCAGGCATCGGAAACCTGCGCCCATTGATTCTGGAATGGAACTCGAACGAGGCGGCAACCGAAGCCGATTTCTTCCCGCATGACAGCGAGAAATTCGCAGTGCAACCGGCCACCGCCCGAGTTCCGGCCGGCGCGGGCAAAATCCGCCTGCGCAAAGATGTCAAGAAACTGGCCAGTGACTGGCCGCCGCAAGTCTCAGGGGTGCTGGTTCAGCAATCCGGCGCCCGGCGCCTGGCCTACAGTGCGGATTTGATGGTCGCGGCTTCGGGTGCCACGACGGCGGCGAACTTGAGTTCGGATGCGTCGTCGGTTCCTGCCATTGCCGCTCCGGCGCTCTTGGAAATGCTGATTTACGCCTTCATCGGCGGGCTGATTCTGAACGTCATGCCCTGTGTGTTGCCGGTTATCGCGCTGAAGATCCTCGGTTTTGTGGGCCAGGCAAAAGACGACCCTCGAGAAGTGCGCAAGCTCGGGCTTATCTACGCGCTTGGGGTTCTCGTTTCGTTCCTCGTCCTCGCGGCTCTAATCGTTAGTGTCAAGGCCGCGGGCCATAAGGCCGGCTGGGGGATGCAATTCGGTAATCCGCAATTCCTCGTCGTGCTGACCGTGCTGGTCACCCTCGTGGCGCTGAACTTGTTTGGACTCTTTGAAATAACCCTCGGGGGCAGCGTCATGGGGCCGGCCGGAGCGCTGGCGTCGAAACACGGGTCGGTTGGGGCCTTCTTTAATGGCGTGCTGGCCACCATCCTCGCGACGCCTTGTACGGCGCCGTTCCTCGGCGCTGCCCTTGGATTCGCCTTCACTCAGCCAGCGCCAATTGTCGTGCTGATGTTTGTCGTCGTCGCCCTGGGATTAGCAGCTCCGTATGTTGTCTTAAGCTGGCAGCCGGCGTGGCTGAAGTTTTTGCCCAAGCCCGGCGCCTGGATGGAGCGATTCAAAGTTGCCATGGGGTTTCCGATGTTGGCCACCGCCGTTTGGCTGTTCAGCCTCATCCCGCTGCATTATGGCAAGCGCGCCCTCTGGCTCGGCATTTTTCTGGTCATCCTGGCCCTCGCCGCGTGGGTTTACGGCGAGTTCGTCCAAAGAGGCCACTCGCATCGCAGCCTGGGGTTGGCCGCGGCCTTGGTGCTACTGATTGGCGGCTACGCCTTTGCGGTCGAAGGCCAGTTGCGCTGGCGCTCGCCAGATGCGGAAGCCAACAGGACGGCCACGCTCAAGGAAAGTCCCGATGGCATCGACTGGCAGCGCTGGAGTCCAGCCGCCTTGACCAGGGCGCGCGAAACCGGCCATCCCGTGCTGGTTGATTTCACTGCCGACTGGTGCCTGACCTGCCAGGCGAATAAGAAACTCGCGCTGGAGGTTCCGTCCGTCCGCGCGAAGCTCAAGGAGACCAACGCCGTTGCGCTGCTCGGGGACTACACGCGATTGCCGGACGACATCACCGACGAGTTGAACCGCTACGGCCGCGCCGGCGTGCCGCTGGTTATCGTTTACCCGAAAAACCCCAATGACCCGCCCATCGTTCTCCCCGAAGCATTAACACCCGGCATTGTGCTGGCCGCGCTGGATCGTGCCGCGCGTTAGCCCTGTCAACTTCCCAACGCGCCCCCCCTACCCGTCCTGGCTTATCCTCGCTCGAACGCTCTCTGTGGACGACGAAGTGACGGCTCGCCGCGCATTGCTTTCAGGCAGCGACTCGGCTACGTTCGGCGCATGGGCACGCTTTATTATGGCGACAACCTCGAAATTCTGCGGCGCTATTTGAAGGACGAGACGGTGGACCTCGTCTATCTCGATCCGCCGTTCAACTCCGCGCAGAACTACAACGCCTTCTTCCACGAAAAGGACGGCACCGAGGCCGCGAGCCAGATTCGCGCCTTCGAGGACACCTGGAGATGGAACCAGGAAAGCCAGCGCCTCTATGAGGAGCTGATTCTCCAGCCCGGCAAGGTCAGCGAAGTGATGCAGGCATTCCACACCTTTCTCGGCACGAATGACATGATGGCTTATCTCGCCATGATGGCCCCGCGGCTCGTCGAACTCCGCCGCACGCTCAAACCCACGGGCTCGCTTTATCTCCATTGCGACCCCACCGCGTCGCATTATCTCAAGCTGCTGCTCGATGCGGTTTTTGGAAAAGACAAGTTCCGTAATGAAATCATCTGGAAACGAACCAGCGCTCAGTCGGCAGCGAAACGATGGGGTGAAATCCACGACTCCATCCTCTTCTATTCCAAGTGTGATAGCTATCGCTGGAGCAACGTGCTCGTGCCGCACAGCGAAGAATACTCCGCCCGCTACCGAAATGAAGAGGGGGACGGACGCAAATGGGCGGATGATAACCTGACTGGGCCGGGTGTTCGTCATGGCGACTCGGGGGCCTCGTGGCGAGGGTTTAACCCCACCAGCAAAGGGTCACATTGGAAAATCAACCTCCAGACGGTCGAAGGCCTCATCGGAGCGGAGGCAGCAAAAAAGCTTTCCACCACCGAGAAACTCGAATTGCTCGAGCAGCACGGCTTTATCCACTGGCCCCGCGCGCGCAGCGGCAAAGGTGAAGGATTCCCTCGCTTCAAACGATTCCTCAGCGAAGGCGGAACTCTCCAAGACGTCATCAGTGACATTTCGCCGATCAATTCGCAGGCCGCTGAAAGACTCGGCTATCCCACCCAGAAACCTCTCGCCCTGTTGGAGCGCATCATCGCGGCCAGCAGCCAGCCCGGCGATCTGGTGCTCGACCCGTTCTGCGGCTGCGGAACCACCGTGGATGCAGCGCAACGACTCGATCGGCGCTGGGTAGGCATTGACATCACTCAGCTTGCCACCTCGCTCATCAAGCATCGGTTGCGCGAAGCTCATGGCGGACGCATCAAAATCGAGACCATTGGCGAGCCGGTTACCCCGGCGGACGCCGCCAAGCTCGCCGACCAGGACAAATTCCAATTCCAATGGTGGGCCCTGGGCTTGGTAGGCGCGCGGCCCGTCGAGCAGAAGAAAGGCGCTGACCACGGCATTGACGGGAAGATTCTTTTCCGCGATGACCCGAAGGCGAGCAAGGCGGAGCAGATCATCATTCAAGTCAAAGGCGGCAAGACGGGCGTCAAAGACGTGCGCGATTTGCGCGGCGTTCTGGAGCGGGAGAAGGCCGCGATGGGTGTCCTGATTTCCCTCCAGCCACCGACCAAAGACATGGTGGCCGAGGCCGTAAGTGCCGGCTTCTACGACCACAAGACCATTCAGCAGAAGTATCCGCGTCTCCAACTCCGCACAGTAAAAGAGCTGATGGACGGCAAGGCTATCGAGCGCCCGTCGAACGTCGCCGCCCTGGACGAGACATTCAAGAAAGCGCCGGAATCCAAGAGAAAGCTGGGGCATCAGAAGGAGTTCGGGCTGTAAAATCAGTGGAAGCGCGAAGGGAAGGATGAAGGAAAACGTCAGCGGGGCCGGTCGGGGGTGGAGCGGGAGATGAAGAAGCGGCCAGCATTCTGCTTTCTGGAGGATTTCCACAGTTGCAGCCGGTGAGGATTTCGCGGATAAATACGCCCGTTGAGCGATACGCACGCAACCGAAACCCATAAGCTACCATGAACCTTCTGACGCCCCGACGCAAGTTTATCAAAACCGTGGCCCTGGCAAGCGCCAGCGTTCCCATCGGCCTGCGCCATTCGTTCGGGGCCGCTGCTGAGCAACCCGCCGCCTGGCAAATCCAGAACCGTCTTTTCGGCGTTCACTTTTCCCCGGCTTCCGGCCGGCTCAACGCGTGGCGAAACGGTGTGCCGCTGCTATCCAATGCCTTTGCCCGCGCCATGACGCCGACGGGTGCCCGCAGCACAATCGACCCGGACTACACTCGCGAGATTGAGGTCAGGCCAATTACCGACGACTTGGGATCAGGAAAACAACTCATCGCCCGTTGCGCCGACGTCAAGAAGCAGCTTGATTTCGAACTCCGGGCCACTCTTTACGACGCGCGCGACGGATTGGTGCTGGAGGCCATCTGCCGAAACATCTCCAACGGCCCCATCATCGTCCAGTCTCTCGAACCCGTCCGAGCGATGCACGAAGAGGACGCGGCGTGTTCCTGGCCGGGTGTGGTGCGCCTGCTGACCAACGGCCAGATGTATTACGATGCCGGCAAGGTCAGGGAGCCCAAAGCTGGTGAAAGCATCAAGAGCTGGTGGGACATGGCTTTTTACACTGGCGACCAGAACGAAGGCCTGGTGGTCGGCTACGTGGAGAACAACTCTTCCCAAGGGCAAATCATGGCGCGGTTCGGGAAAACCGAATCGTCGGGCAAACTCGATGACCGGATTTCGCTGGTCGCGGAATCCACCTACGAACAGCAGTTTGTTCTAAAGCCTGGAGCGAGCGTCTCATCCGACCGCTTGATATTCAATTTCGCGCCGAATGCCTTCGCCGCCCTTGAATCTTACGCCCAGGCCATCGGCGACGTGCATCACGTTCGGCTTAATCCACCGATCAATGGTTGGTGCAGTTGGTTTTCATTTTTCGGCGCGATCACCGAAGGCGAGGTGTTGCGGCAAGCCGAGTTCGCCGCGCGCCAACTCAAGCCATTCGGCTTCGAGTACATGCAGGTCGATGACGGTTTTTATCGCGCCTTTGGCGATTGGGAGGGCAATGACCGGTTTGCGCACGGCATGAAATGGTTGGCCGAAAAGATTCGCGGCACCGGTCTGAAACCGGGCATCTGGCTGGCGCCCTATGTCATCACCGAGGGGACGGAGGTTCATCGCAAACATCCGGATTGGCTGGTTCATCGCGTGGACGGCAAGCTCAAACAGATCGTCCCGGGACTTGTCGAAGGGTCAAAGGCGGCCGAGCAGCAAACGCCGAAACTCTACGCCCTGGACATCACCAATCCCGGCGCCGCGGATTGGCTGCGGAAACTGTTCGCTACCGCGGCCAATGACTGGGGGTACGATTTCATCAAGATCGACTTCGTCGAATGGTCGCTGCTGGCGGCGGAGCGCTATTACGATCCGACCGTGACCAAAGCCGCCATCTATCGGCGCGGCTTTGAAATCATGCGCGAGGCCGTCGGACCGCATTGCCATCTGCTTGATTGCGGCCCCGGGCCGGTGACCGTGGGGCTGCTCGACAGCATGCGCATCGAGCTGGACCAGCCGCCGGTGACGTGGCACCAGTATTTTCTGCACTCCGCCAGTACCGCCCCGGCTGCCGCCAAACGCTACTTCTATCACAAACGCGCCTGGATCAATGACGCGGACCATGTCGTCCTCTCGAACCTGACTCTGCCGCAAGCGCAGGCGGCCGCCACGATCGTGGCGCTCTCGGGCGGCAACATGATTTCCGGCGATCGGATGACTGACCTCGACGTGCCGCGACTCGAGATTCTCAGGAAAGTGTTCCCCTCTTATGGCGAGGCGGCGCGGCCCATCGACCTCTTCGAGCGTGACCGGCCGGAAATCTTCGCAATGACCGTAAAGAAGAAATTCGGCGAATGGCTGGTGCTGGGGGTTTTCAACGCCGACGAAAAGGCCCCGGCGGAAAAGGTCATTTCGCTCGATCGACTCGGGTTGGATTCGGGTAAGACCTGCGTGGCCTTCGACTTCTGGAAGCAGAAATTCTTTGGCGAAGTCCGGGGGCAGTTCTCCGTGCGCCTCGAACCGGCGTCCGTCGTTCTGCTCGCCATCCATGAGAAGCGCGGTGTGCCTCAATTGATTTCAACCGACCGCCACGTGACCCAGGGCGGCGTGGAACTCGAGTCGCTGCAATGGAACGTCTCCTTGAACACCTTAAGCGTTTCCCTCGGCCCAATCGGCAGCGAGCACAATGTTTACCTCTATCTCCCGGAAAAGCATCCCTGGGTGCAGGCGGACCCGTTCTTCTTTTATGACTTCCCCGGTTACACCCTTAAGATAATGGAA
>Ga0194053_10001195_pt1 | contig 17094 bp, 7 predicted proteins | sample SepL228m_MetaG_FD_161684 | JGI IMG/M metagenome (GOLD analysis project Ga0194053, IMG submission 161684) | Anoxic zone freshwater microbial communities from boreal shield lake in IISD Experimental Lakes Area, Ontario, Canada - Sep2016-L227-8m | ecosystem: Environmental > Aquatic > Freshwater >... | reverse complement strand
CATAAGAATAATTGCCGAATTGTGTAAGAACGCCTTCCCCCACGGCGATGGATTGTCTGTGGCCGGATACCGGCCACGAGAATAACACAAAAAAATAAACAAAGATTGTCGCCCGATCCTATATGAACATCTCTGCCTGGTTCCACCCCCTCGCCGCCGTGCTGCTGGTCACGCCGGCCTGCGCCAGTCCCGTCCCCACCAGCCGGGCATGGATGGCCGCGATGCTTTGGAGTGCCTCCGCCCCTGCGGCGCTCTTTATCTCGGAACGCGATTCTACCCTCCTGGCAACCCTCAAAAATATATTTCACTTTATTGTAAGGTTCGGTCCTCAGCCGCGGTTTAACCCTATATGCACAACGAACCAGCGTCAATAACCAGACAACTGCAGCCAATCTCTATGATCTCTATGCCACAACAATTTGAACAAACACCAGTTACAGCCCGGAAACCTAATATGCACCCACTCCCCAAGTCCTCGCGATTCAAACTCAACCCCATCCGCCTGCTCAACCGCCCATTCTCCACGCTGTTGATCGCGCTCTTACTAATTGGCCAACTCGCCGCCGTCGTGCGCGTGCTGGCACAGGAAGCGCCTCCTGCTGGTGCGACCAACGGCCTCGTCTTCCCACCCGGTTTGCCTGCTGTTCCAGCCCTTCCCGCGATCTGGGGTGACCACGGAGATTATGCGCCGGCAAGCATCATGTTTATCTCGGGTGTCGGCTTTCTGACCAACGAGATCGTCGTCTTGCAAGTGCTGCATGCCGACGGCGGCAGTGATAACGATACCAGTCTTGCACACCAATCCTGGGGATCGATCGCTGACACCAATGGAAATTTTCAGACCAGTTGGATTGTCCCCGCCAACCAGGACGAACTGGGTGCCACGCTCTTGTTGACCGCCGTCGGCCAGAGCAGTGGTCAGTCCGCCTCCTTCCTGTTCACAGACAGCCTTGGGCCGATCGACACCCTCACTTCCGGCACGCTATGGTCCTGGGGCGCGGGCGAATCCTATCAGATCGGAAACGGCGGCTATTACTACGGTGCTCCAACACCCCTCCAGGTGGCGGCACCTCCGGCGTGGAGCGGCAAGAAACCTGTTTCCATCGCAGCGGGAGGTTCCATTTACTCCGTTAATGGCGGCTGCGCGAGTTATTGCTATGACCCGTACTATGGCTATTACTGTTGTAACTCCTACGACTACAACTACTACTTCGGCCATTCGCTGGCAGTCTTGAATGATGGGACAGTCTGGGGCTGGGGCGATGGTCGCAACGGACAGACTGGCATCGGCTCGTATTCAATCGTAACTACGCCACAGCCCGTCGTGGCGCCGTGGAGCGCCTCAGGCAGGAAAGCCATTGCGGTCGCCGCGAACACGATGCACAGCCTGATTCTGCTGGATGAAGGGACAGTCTCGGCGACTGGTAGCGGCCCTCTTGGTGCGTTGGGAAACGGAACGACCGGCCAGACACCCACGCCTGTCGCGGTGGTTCCGTCCGCAGCGTGGTCCGGCAAGAAAGTCGTCGCCATCGCGGCCGGCTATCTCCACAGCCTCTCTGCCTTGGATGATGGTAGCGTGTGGGCGTGGGGAAGAAACGACGAAGGCGAGTTAGGGGACGGCACCACGGTGCAGAAGCTGACCCCAGTACAAGTCCTTGCGCCTGCAGCCTGGTCCGGCAAGAAAGTCGTCGCCATCGCGGCCGGCTATCTCCACAGTTTGGCCGCATTGGACGACGGCACTATTTGGGCCTGGGGATACAACGGGATGGGACAGTTGGGGGACGGCACTACGGTGCAGAGAACCACTCCCGTGCAAGTTCTGCAACCTGGAGCCTGGGCTGGAAAACAAGTGGCAACCCTGGCCAGCGGCGCCTATCACAGTCTGGTTAACATGGACGACGGCAGCGTGTGGGCTTGGGGATACAACTGGTACGGCCAGTTGGGCGATGGAGGAACCACGACTCAGCGCCTGGCTCCGGTTCCGGTGTCGGCTCCGTCAGCTTGGGCGGGCAAGAAGGTCGTGACGATTGCATGTGGAATCTACCAGAGCCTGGCCGCGTTGGACGACGGCAGCGCATGGGGCTGGGGCTACAATTATCGCGGCGCACTGGGCAATGGAACGTATGGGAATTGGTATTCCACTCCGGTTCCCGTCTTGGCCCCGTGGGCGGGGAGCGGCCAGAAGGTCGTCGCCATCGCGGCTGGAGAGTGGCATACTCTCGCGGTCGTGGGCGTGCCCAATCGCTCTCCGACCGCTTCCAGCGACAGCTATGGCATGCCCGAAGACGGTGTGTTGACGACAACTGTGGCATCCGGCGTTCTCGCCAACGACAGTGATCCTGATGGCGATCCCTTGACAGTGACCACCGCGACCGCTCCACCTCATGGCACGCTGGCAATGAACGCCAACGGCTCGTTTACCTACACGCCAGCCGCCAACTACAACGGCCCCGATTCCTTCAACTACACCATCAGCGACGGCAAAGGGGGCACAGCCAGCGCCAGCGTGAACATCACCGTCACCCCGGTGAACGACGCGCCGGTTGCCAACGCGCAGAGCGTCACGACGGCCGAGGACACGGCCGCGAACATCGCCCTCACCGGATCTGACGTGGAAGGCAGTGCATTGACTTTCAGCGTAGTGACGCCGCCAGCCCACGGCACTCTGAGCGGCACCCCGCCCAGCCTGGCCTACACCCCGGCAGCCAACTACAACGGCCCGGACAGCTTCACCTTCAAGGTAAACGACGGCACGGTGGATTCCGGGGTCGCGGCGGTGTCGATAATTGTCACTCCCGTGAATGATGCGCCCGTGGCCAACGCCGGGGGACCTTATGTGACGACGTTCGGAACCGGTGTGACTCTCGACGGCGCAGGCTCCTACGATCCAGACACGGCCAATGGCGACACAATCGTGGCCTTCGCGTGGGACTTGAACAACGACGGTACGTATGATTCCTCGATCGGAACCACTGCACTCTACCTGTCTCCGTCCGCACTGAACAGTTATGGATTGGGTGTCGGTTCCCACACGATACGCCTGCAAGTGACAGACTCGCATGGGGCAACGGGTACCGCAACAACCACACTGACCATCCAACGGACACAGGCGATCTCTTTCGGTCCCATCGCGAATCACACCTACGGCGACGCGCCCTTCACCATCAGCGCCATAGCCATGGTTCTGCCGGTCAGTTTCACCAGCCTCACGCCATCCGTGGCGACCGTCAGCGGCAACACCGTGACCATCGTCGCACCGGGGACCGCCACGATTCGTGCTTCGCAGGCTGGAAACGCCGCCTACCTTCCGGCAGCGGATGTGGACCAGACGTTCACCGTAACCCAGGCTGCGCCCACCGTGGCCAATCCGGTCGCCAACTTCGCCGTCAACGAGGACGCCGCCGACACCGTGATTGACCTGCGCGCAGTTTTCGCCGACCTCGAAACGGCGGACGCTGACCTGGTCTATTCGCTCCAGGCCGACAGCAACCCAATTGTGGTTACCGCCACGGTGGACAACACGAGCGACACCCTGACCCTGCACTACCAGGCAAATCAGTTTGGTGTGGCCACAATCACGGTGCGGGCTACCGACGTCGGCGGGCTATTTGTGGAAGATACCTTCGTGGTGACGGTCAACCGGCTGAATGATGGTGATCCTGGAGATCTGGACACTGGTTTCAGTTCAGATGCGGATGGCCCCATCTTCAGCACGACGCCTCAGCCGGATGGCAAACTAATCGTGAGCGGCGGGTTCACGACGCTGGGTGGCTTTGCGCGCAACAACATTGCACGACTCAACGCGGACGGCACGGTGGATGGAGCCTTCAACCCGAACGCGAATGGCCAGATCAACAGCGCAGCCGTGCAGCCCGATGGGAGGATTGTAGTGGGCGGCGGCTTCGTGACGGTGGGCGGCGCGGCACATAACCGCCTGGCGCGCCTCAACGCGGACGGCGCCGTGGATGCCACGTTCAATCCCGACGTCAGCCACCTGGTGCTCGCGACGTCTCTGCAGCCGGATGGAAAGATCATCATCGGCGGCTATTTCACGACCGTAAACGGCTCGTCGCGAAATTACATCGCCCGACTCAACGCGGACGGGACGTTGGACACGGGATTCAATCCGAACGCGAACGGGTTTGTCTATGGCTCCGCCCTGTTGCCGGACGGCCGGATCGTCATCGGGGGGAACTTCACCAGCATTGCCGGGGTGGCGCGGAACTATTCTGCGCGGCTCAACGCCGATGGAACCTTGGATTCCGGATTCAATCCCAGCGCCGACGGGTCCATTCGCAGCACGGTGCTCCAGCCGGATGGGAAGCTCGTGATCGGGGGAAACTTCTACACGGTCGGAGGCTCTCCGCGCAGCTCCATCGCGCGGCTGAATTCCAATGGCACACTCGACACCGGGTTCAATCCCAACTCGGATGCGGTCGTCCACAGCATCGCGTTGCAGGCAGATGGGAAGATCGTGCTCGGAGGTGCGTTTTCGACTGTCGGCGGGCAGGTGCGCAACCGCCTCGCGCGACTCAACGCGAACGGCACGTTGGACGCATCCTTCAATCCTGACGTGGGCGGCGCAAACCCCTCGGTTTTCAGCACCGCCGTCCAGGCGGACGGAAAGGTCGTCGTCGGCGGCATATTCGGAACGGTGGATGGGGTGAATCGGGGCAACCTGGCGCGGCTTTCGAATGATGCTGCCACGCAGTCGCTTACGGTGCCGAGTTACGATCGCGTGCAGTGGCTGCGTGACGGCGCGGCACCCGAGGCGCAGACGGTGACTTTCGAGGCGTCGAACGACGGCGGTGCCACATGGACGGCCCTGGGTGCGGGCACCCGGATTTCGGGCGGGTGGGAAAAGACCGGCTTGAGCTTGTCGGGCAGCGGCCAGGTGCGCGCCCGCGCCCGCTTGACCGGCAGTTACTACAACGGCTCCTCCGGCCTGGCGGAAGCAACGACTGGGTTCTCCTTCAACACCGCGCCCATCGTGGCCAATCCCATCCCAGACCAAAGCGCCACCTACGGTGCTGTTTTCAGCTTCACCGTTCCGGCCAATACATTCACCGACGCGGACGCGGGTCAGACGTTGACCTACACGGCGAGCGGTCTGCCGGCATGGCTGTCTTTCGACGCGAGCACGCGCACTTTCTCCGGCACACCCATCGGGCTGGGTTCCTCCACGATCACCGTCACGGCCACGGACAACGGCTCGCCCGCCTTGAGCGTGAGCACGACGTTCGGCGTCGTCGTGGGCAAGGCCGCGCTCACCGCGACGGCGGACACCTTGACACGCTTCTACGGCGAAGCCAATCCTCCGCTCACAGGCACGCTCGTTGGCGTGGTGAACGGCGATAACATCACCGCCAGCTACAGCACGACGGCCACACCGACCAGCGCAGGCGGTGTGTACACGATTTCCGTAACGTTGAGCGATCCGAATAATCGGCTGGGCAACTACACGGTCACGAAGGCCACGGGCGCATTGCGTGTGGAGCGCGCTCCGCAGACGATCACCTTTGGCGCGATCCCTCCGCACAGCTTTGGCGACGCGCCCTTCACGGTTCCGGTCACGGCCAGTTCCGGTCTGCCGGTGACCCTGACCAGTTCGGCCGCCCCGGTGGCGACGGTGAGTGGGAATACGCTGACCATCGTAGGCGCAGGCACCACGACCCTCACGGCGTATCAAGCCGGTGACGCGAACTACCAGGCGACGGCACTTGTGCAGGTGAACTACACGATCGCGAGCGGGACGCCGGTGATTGCCAGCGTGATCCCCGCCAGCGCGGACGCTGCCGGCCCGGCTTTCACGCTGGCCGTTAACGGCAACAACTTTGATTCGGGCACAATCGTCCAATGGAATGGCACCGCCCGCTCGACCACCTACCTCAGCGCCAGCCAGGTTACGGCCCAGATTCCGGCGACCGACTTGCAGGTCACAGGTGACTTCGTCACTGCGCTGGTCACGGTTACCAAGTCAACTGGAGCAAGCTCAGGGGCCGTCGCCTTCACCATCATTGGCGCGGCTGTCAGCAACGCGGTTGGCCAGGTGGACAGTGGTGTTGCGGCCGCAGGACAGACCGTGTCCGTCCAAACCACGAACAGCACGCCAGACGCCGCAGGGGTCACCGCCTCTCTGGAGAACAGCACCGGCAGCACGCCGGCCACGGTGACCGCTGCCATCTACACGGAAAACCCCACGCCGGCGGCAGCCTTCGAGGCGGGCGGCGGCTTTGTGGACTTGAAAGTGTCAGGCGCCGATCCCGGCGATCGCCTGAGTTCCTCGTTCTACTATCCGCAGACCGTCACCGGTGGGGCCGAAAACGCACTGGTGTTGAAGTTTTTCAATGGCAGCCAGTGGACCAACGTATTGAGTAGCGGCGGCGCGGCGCCCGTCAAGAACCCGCAGGACAACCTTGATGGCACCGTCTCCGGCGGACGCTTCCAGGTGGTGTTTGACAACACGAGCACGCCACAGATCACACAGTTAAACGGCACGGTGTTCGCCGTGGCCGTGCCTGACACCACGCCGCCGACGGTAAGTTGCCCGGTTGATGTGGTAATCGTCTCGGACCGGGCGGCCTGCGGCGCGGGCGACCATGACGATGACAACTGGGCGCACCACGAGCGGGAGGGTCGTCATCGGGACGAAGCCGAAGATCATAGCCGTTGCGGCGATAATCACGGATCCGACGATAACGACGCGCACGGCTACACCTGCAAGTTTTGGAGCCGCTGCCGGGCGACGGGTGTGGTGCTCACCCAACCGGTGGTGACCGACAACTGCGGCGTCGCCAGTGTCACCAACAACCATCCGTCGGCGACCTATCCGCTCGGCGTGACCCTGGTCACCTGGACCGCGACCGACATCAATGGCAACGTCAGCACCTGCGTTCAGAAAGTGACGGTAGTGCCTTCAGTCGAGGTCAGCTTCCGCTCCCCCTTGGCGCGAAAGCCGACCAACAACACGATCCGACGCGGCCAGGTGGTGCCGTTCAAAGTGCAACTGGAAAACTGCATTGACCAGATCGTTCTGAGCGGCATCACGGTGAAACTCCAGGTCCAGGGCATCGACGCGCTCACCGGCACGGTCTTTCAGGACGTGGTCGAAGACGCCAGCGGTATGGGGACGGACGGCACGGTGACTTCTGATGGGCTCATGCAGTATCGCAATAGCCAGTGGCAGTTCAACCTCGACACCAGCAACTTCGGCGACCCGAACACGGTGACCGGCAGCCGTTACTACCGAACGACCGTGACGGTCATTGACAATGCCACGCTGGCGGTGCTGGGCATGGGGACCTTGAATCTGGAAACCGGCAAGAAATGAAATAGCCCGGGCAACACCCGCAAACTTCAACGAACTGCAAGTTATGCAAAATCAACATACGAAACGGCCTCTCTGGATCGGCGTGGCAATCGTAACGGGCTTGCTCCTGATTGGGAGCGTTCTCCCGCATCTTCGGCCGGCCAGGCCGCAGTCCCCCGCCGGGTCTGAAACGCTCACATTGGAAACGAGGGTCGCGCCGCCAGACACAACTCCGGTTACCGCCGCGCCTGGCGTGGCGGTAACGCGGCTGGCCGCGATTGGCGCCCCATCAGCCGTCACGCTCGTCTCAGGAGCTGGCGGCGGCACGGGGATACTTCGCATCAAGGCCGGTGAGGTGCTCGCGACCGTCAACGGTGCGGCCATTGAACTAAAGGACTTGCTCCCGCTCCCGCCCGGCAAGGAAACCGCCGAGCAGACCCTGTCGGCCGAGCGTTACGCCTTCCTGCTCGACCGGGCGGTGGACCGTGAAGTCACGCTTCAGAACGCCCGGGCCCAGCGGGTGGACCTCACAGCGTCGCAACGCGAGCAACTGGCCAAGTTGCGCGACCGGAGTGAAAGCCCCGCGGCAAATCTCTTCGACGATCTGCAACACAACCCGGCCAATGCGGATTTCGAAGCGCGCGCCGCCGGGGCGCTGCTCTTGCAGGCTTCGCTGGCGGAAAAGGCGGGCGTTCCCTCGCGCGACGTCACCGCCGCGCAAGTGGAGCAGTACTATCAACAGCACCGAGCCGACTACGCCGCGCTCCCGCCGGATGCGGCTCAGCGCCAGGCCGCTTGGGACCAAATCGAACAGGGCATCCGCGTAAAACTGGCCCGGCAAGTCCTAACGCTGCACGACGAGGGCTTCCAGGACTATTTCAACCAACTCCGCGCGTCAGCACAGATCGTCAGGACCAAACCCGCATCGTAAAATGTGCAGCGCAATCCCGGCCGGCAATGGCAGACCCGCTTTGATGGCCGTGGATTCACGACGAACCCGAGGGGGCCGACTGGCAATGGGGCTTGGAACTCCAGAGTTTGCCGCGGACATTCTTGTCCGCCACCGTGCGCAGTGGTGCGAGGATGACAGGCTGGGAAGGGGCTTCGTCATGGTCGAGAACCTCTTTCGCGGCCAACTGCCGGGTGGACTCCCCTGGCACCGCAATCCCTTCTTTATCCGTGTCATCCGTGAAATCCGTGGTTCTCCTCTCATTCCCCTCAGAGCGGGAATATGACCACGGATTGCAGGTATGGCACGGATCGGGTAGGTATTTCTTATCCGTGTAATCCGTGAAATCCGTGGTTCTCCTCTCGTTCCCCTCAGAGCGGGAATATGACCACGGATTTCACGGATAGCACGGATGGGGTAGGTATTTCTTACCTGTAATCCGTGGTTCAACTGCTGTTTTTGGGTTAAACTCCCATGAAATCGCAGACCTTCCACGAATTCTGACTTGCACCCCTGTCCGCGCTCCGGAAAATCCAAGTAACCTCACACGGCTGCCGCCTTTGGAACCACCTCCAAGCCAAGTCGATCAAGTTGCTCGGCCCATTCCGCAGGCCCGCCGACTGATTTGCTGAGATGCGCACCCGCGGCTGTCTGCGCACTTCGTCTCCGCCGACGACCGAAACCCGCCTCGGCTCTCGCATGTTCGCAGGCATCTCCCGTCCCCATAACTACCTAGCACAGCAATAATCAACCAGATTCTCCCACCCGCAACTCGGATTACACCACTGCACCTCCGTTACACCTCCGTAGTACCTCCGTTACACCTCCGTTACACCTCCGTTACACCTCAGTAGTACCTCCGTAGCACCTCCGTAGCACCTCCGTAGCACCTCCGTATCGCCTACGGAGGTGTAACGGAGGTGTAACGGAGGTGTAACGGAGGTGTAACGGAGGTGCAACGGAGGTGTAACGGAGGTGTAACGGAGGTGTAACGGAGGTGTAACGGAGGTGCAACGGAGGTGCAACGGAGGTGCAACGGATGTGCAACGGTCTAATTGGGAGGTTCGAGCCAGCCAGGTCTGGGCGAAATCCACCCAGCCAAGATGAGACGGTAGTTGAGGGTCATTTCACAAACAAACCAGCGCAAACTGTGCATAGGCATAGGCACTTGTTTGCGGAAGCACTCTCAACTTTTCGATAGCGCTAAGAGAAATGTTACCACCGCCTGCTCACTTAAAGTTAGCCACCCGATGGGCGGCCTCTTTCCTTTCCAAGTAGTAATTGCCCCCTACAGGTTGTGGTGTCTCGGACGGGCTGGTCGGAGCCACGTATTGAACGTTAACGATAAGTTCGCGCGCATGAACACCACAAAGTGCCCTTGACGTTGGCGACACGCTTCTCGCGCAGAAGGTTGCAACATTTCTCTTAGCGACATCGCGCAATCCCTTCTTTATCCGTGTAATCCGTGAAATCCGTGGTTTCAACTGCTGTTTTTGATGTTTAGCCTAAACCCGGCAGTTTAGAAACCACGGATGTCACGGATGACACGGATGGGAACGGGCTTCGTCATGGTCGAGAACCTCTTTCGCAGCAGCGCGAGAGGGGTCAACGGCAATCAGCGCAACAAAGCTTGAAAGAAACCTCTCGGTGCTGCGAATCTGTATCTGTGCTATCGACTCGACTTCGGGATCTGGGCGTCGCTGACCCGGCCGCTACGCGGTTGAGCTTGGTCCATCGCCTCCGCGACTGGAGCGATCACGGCAGTTGGCAGGACTTTTTCGATACGTATTGGAAGCTGATCTACGCGGTAGCCCTCAAGGCGGGGCTGTCCGAAGCGGAGGCGCGGGACGTGGTGCAAGAGACCATCGTCGCTGTGGCCAAGCAGATGCGCGAGGGCGGTTACGACCGGACCAAGAGTTCCTTCAGGAACTGGCTTTGCCTCATCACCCGGCGGCGCATCATTGATCATTTCCGCAAACGCACGGATCCGAAGCTCCGCGCGACTCCGCAGTCCCCTGACGATACCAGTCGCACCGACGCCATTAACCGGGTGCCCGACCCGGCCAGTCTCGCACTCGACTCGGTCTGGGAGGAGGAATGGCAGAAGAACCTGCTGGATGCGGCCATTGAGCGCGTCAAACAGCAAGTTGCGCCCAAGCAATTTCAGATCTTTGATCTTTCTGTGCTGAAGGGACTGTCCGTGCGCGAGGTGAAGAAGTTGCTCAAAGTGAACGCCGCGCAGGTCTATCTCACCCGCCATCGGGTTGGCGCGCTGATCAAGAAAGAGGCCAGGCGTCTCGAAGCGCAGGCGGAGAAGGCTGTGATAAAACCGTGAACCGCTCCTTTTTTGAATGCTGTTGGGGCTGGCTCCGCGCGCTGGGACCACGGAGCACCCGCTGGCCGCGCTCCCGCGTCACGTCACGCACGAATCCTGCCACCCTCCGTCGTGCCTTGCGCCGCGCCATCCGCGATGAACTGCGCGCGTCGGGCCTGTATAGGCCCCGGGCCGTCCACGACACCACGCATTGACCCTCATGCCCACGCCCGATCCACCGCCGACGATCAAGACTCCGTGGGCCTCGGCCACGCCGCCCTCTGCCGCAGGCGCAGGCGCAGGCGCGGGCGAGGCTCCGCCCATTCTAATTCCCGATCACACGCTCATTCGGCGCGTCGGCAAGGGCAACTACGGCGAGGTCTGGCTGGCCAGAAACGTCCTGGGCGGTTATCGCGCCGTGAAGATCATTCAACGGAGCTCGTTCGATGACGACCGTCCGTTCGAGCGCGAGTTCGCCGGGATGCAACGGTTCGAGCCAGTGTCGCGCAGTCACGAGAGCCAGCTCAACATCCTTCAGGTCGGTCGCGGCCCGGATTGCTTTTACTACGTCATGGAGCTGGCCGACGACATGGGCCGGGGCGCGGCCATTGACGAGGCGAGTTACACCCCGCGCAATCTCCGCAGCGAGATCCTCCTGCGCGGCCGCCTGCCGGTGGCCGAATGTATCCGCCTCGGCCTGGCCCTCAGCACGGCGCTCGAAAACCTCCACCGCCACGGCCTCGTCCACCGCGACATCAAGCCCTCGAACATCGTTTTCGTGAACGGCATTCCCAAGCTGGCGGACATCGGCCTCGTCGCCGTCGCGGAAGCCACCATGTCATTCGTCGGCACGGAGGGCTACCTGCCGCCCGAAGGCCCGGGGACCGTGCAGGCCGACCTCTTCAGCCTGGGCAAGGTGCTCTACGAAATCAGCACTGGCCATGACCGCAACCAGTTTCCCGAGCTGCCCACGGGCATCAGCGAACTGCCCGACCGGGCGGAATTGTCCGAGCTGAACGAAGTCCTGCTCCGCGCCTGCGCGCCGGACGTGAAGGAGCGCTACCAGACGGCCGCCGAGCTCCACGCCGACCTCGCCCTGCTCCATAGCGGACGGTCAGTGCTGGACAAACGTCAACTGGAGCGGCGGTTGAGATTCGTGACGCGGTTCGCCATGGTGCTGGTGGCGGTCCTGGTTTTGGGCGTGCTGCCATACTACTGGGCGATCCAGTCTGCCCGCCGGGCGAAACTGGCAGCGGAGCAGGCCACGAACGAGGCGGCGAAAAACCGGGAGGTGGCGGACTTCTTACGGAAAATATTCGAAAGCGTCCGGCAGTCTGTGACCTTGGGGCAGGATACCGCAATGGTGAAAGGCATTCTCGACCGGGCCAAGGCGCGTGTGAGTCGGGACTTGCAAGACCAACCGGAAGTCCAGGCGGACTTGCTGAACACCATCGGCAACATCTCCTTTGATTTGGGTGAAGCTCCGGAGGCGATTGAAGCGCTGCGGGAAGCGCTGCGGCTCCGGCGCGCTTTGTTTGGCGAAACCAATCTGCTCGTGGCGGAATCCCTGGTCGGGCTCGGCGCCGCCTTGGAAATGCAAGGTGAAGGGCGGAAAGCCGAGATGGCCATGGGGCAGGCTTTGGCCATCCGCCGGAAACTGTTGGGCGACGACCATCCCGAGGTGGCCCGCACACTGAGCGATTATGGCACGTTAATCCGGAGCCGGCCTGCGGAGGCGGAAGCCGCGCATCGCGAAGCCTTGCGGCGATTGCAGCGGCACTTCCCCGAGGGCAGTGCCGACGTGGCGGCAGCTCTCGACAACCTGGGCCTGACCTTGAAAGTCCGAGGCAAACTAACTGAAGGCGAACAGATTGCCCGTGAGTCGCTGGAGATGTGGCGGAAGCTGACCGGCGACGAGAACGCAGACGTCGCGACGGCCTGGACCCGACTGGGAGTATTGGTGTCCATGCAGGATAAAAATGAGGAGGCCGAACCGCTGCTGCGTGAAGGCTACCGGCAACGCCGAAAGTTCTTCGGAGTTGACCACCCTTACACGGGTTCTGCGCTGGCCAGCCTTGCCGGCGCGCTGAACAGCCAGGGCAAGTTCGCGGAAGCGGAGCAATTGCTGCGTGAACACCTCTCCATGCGAAAGAAAAGAGAAGTGTATCTGAGTGCTACCGTTTTGTGGGGCTTGGCTCTCTCGCTCGCCGGCCAGGGCAAGTTTACTGAAGCGCAGGCGGCGTTTCGCGAAAAAGCGGAACTGGAGTTGAAACAGCTTTCCCAGCCGCCCGACGGTTCCAATCCCGCCGCTCTGAACAGCATTGCCTGGTGTCTTGCTACCTCCGGCGAACCCACCGTGCGCGATGGCCCGCGGGCCGTGGAACTCGCCGGGCAGGCGGTTGCCGCCACCGGTCGCACGAATGCATCTTTCCTGGATACGCTGGCGGCGGCATACGCGGAAACCGGCCAGTTCGATCAAGCCGTCGCGACGCAACAGGAAGCCATGGGAGTATTGCAGGAACCCATGGAAAGGGCGGACTATGCCTCCCGGTTAGAACTCTATGTTGCCGGCCAGCCGTACCATGAACCCGGCTTCAAGGAACTCGTGGCGGACCCCCTGGCGGGAATCATTTCCAGCCTGCTGCAAAGCCGCAAGTTCACGGCGGCGGAAACTCCGGCGCGGGCTTTGGTCGTCCTCCTGCAAAAGGAGTGGTCCGGGGATTGGCGAACTTTCAACAGCCAGAGTCAACTGGGCGGCAGTTTGCTGGGACAAGAAAAGTATGCCGCAGCCGAACCGCTCTTGTTGTCCGGTTACGCCGGCTTGCAGCAGCGCAAGGATCAGATTCCCGCGAGTAAAAAGTCGCTCCTGGGTGAAGCCCTGCGGCGGCTTGTGCATTTCTATCAGGCAACCCAGCAGCCGGACGCAGCCGCCAGTTGGCAGGCGAAACTCGACGAACAGACCCGAGCCGCCGCCAAAATAACGACCCCGCCCGGGAAGTAGGCAGCGCCCGAGGGGACGCCCCAGACGGAGGGTCGAGTTGCACGAGTCCCCAATCAATTCGGTCCTCCGATTTCAGGGCCTCGTATAACCCGGCCCTCCGGAACTTGGCTCTTCGAAACTTCTTTTACTTTTCCTGAAAGATTCCGGCGCCGACTGCGAATCTGTCCCTGTGCAACCTAATTATAACAAGAATAAGACCTCAAACGTTTAAGACCATGAACAAAACCAGCCAATTCCTCACCGCCGCCGCGTCCCCTGCCCGGGTCTGCCTGGCATCCAGTCTCCTCTTCGTAACCGCGATGGCCCAGGGCCAGGCCCTGCCCGCGGTGGAAACCACCCCCGACGGCCACCGCTATCGGGCCGGTGAAGTCCTGGTCCAGTTCAAGGCCAATGTGAACGATCAAGAAGTGGCCGGTGCCTTCCAGCATGGCCGGCTGGGGCTGATCAAACACATTCAAACCCCGGCCATGAAAGCCCATGGCCGGATCGGGATCACGCGCACCGCCACCGTCTTGTCGGTGCCGGAAGCGGTCCGCCGCCTGAACCAACTGCCCGGCGTGGAGTTTGCCGAGCCGGATTGGGTGGCGACCCAAAACTACGAATCGAACGATCCGTTTTACATTGATGGCTCCTTGTGGGGGATGTTCAGCGATGCTGCTACCGGCCCGGCCGCCACGTACAACCTGTTTGGCACCCAGGCCGAAAAGGCCTGGGCGGCCGGCTTCGTCGGCTCGCCGGATATCTATGTGGGCGTCATTGATGGCGGGCTGCAATTGGATCACCCGGACCTTGCGGCAAATATCTGGACCAATCCGGGCGAGATTGCCGGGAACGGCCTGGACGACGATGGCGATGGCTACGTGGACGATCTGCATGGCTGGAATGCCTCCGATGACAATGGGAACGTGTCGTTCATTGACCCCACGACCGATTTTCACGGCACCCACGTGGCGGGAACCATTGGCGCGGCCGGCGGCAACGGCATCGGGGTGGCCGGCGTGAATTGGAACGTGACGCTGATCTCCGGGAAGATTTTCCCGGGAGGCTTTTACTCCGACGCCATTCAAGCCATTGATTACATGACCAACCTGAAAACCCGGAAGGGCCTGAACATCGTGGCGCTCAACCATTCCTGGGGCGGTCCCAGCTTCAGCCAGGCCTTGCTCGATGCCTTCACGCGCGCCGCCAAGGCCGGTATTATCTCGGTCGCCGCGGCGGGGAATAACACCAACAACATTGACGTGACTCCCTTTTACCCGGCGTCTTTCAACACCACCGCGTCCGCCGGCTACGACTCGATCATCTCGGTCGCGGCCATTCAAAGCGACGGCGCTCTGGCCAGCTTTTCCAATTATGGACGGAACCAGGTGGACCTGGGGGCTCCGGGCGTGGGCGTGGTGAGCACCGTTCCCTACGCGACCCCCAAGGTCCTTATCGACGGGCAATCCTATCGGGCGGGTCAGGTTGTTTACGCTGCCGGGGGCACGGTCTCGGCCCAATTGGTGGATGGCGGAAAGGCCTTGGCGCCGGATGCCAATTGGGCCGGTAAAGTGGTGCTGGTGGAGCGAGGCGATGTGACGTTTTTGATCAAGGTCATGAACGTGCAGAATGCCGGCGGGGTGGCGGCCGTGATTTACAACAATGTTGCCGGTGACTTCTCCGGGTCTTTGGGGGGCGGTAATTCGTCCCTCATCCCGGCCGTCTGCATCCCCCGGGAGGACGGACTGGTCCTGCTGGCGAAGCTCGGCCTTTCCGTCACCGTGGACAGTCCCCTGCCTGGCACTCCCGGCAGCGATTACGCCGCTTATGACGGCACCTCCATGGCGACGCCGCACGTGACCGGTGCGGTCGCGCTTTACGCCTCCATCCATCCCGGCTCGACGCCCGCGCGAACTCGCAATGATCTTCTGACGGTCGGGGTTCGGCCTCTCGCGGCGCTCCAAGGCATCACCGTAACGGGCGGCACGCTCGACATCGGCGCGCTCATGACGGTGCCGGCCAACACGCTTGCCGCGCCCGCCGCGCCCACCACTTTGCGGGCCGTCGCGGCCTCCGGCACCCACGTGGACTTGAGCTGGACCGACCGCTCCAACAACGAACTGGGCTTTGACCTCGAACGCTCGACCGATGGGGGGGTGACCTACTATCTGACCGACACCGTCGGCGCCGCCCAGGTGAGTTATTCCGACCTTACGGTCCAGCCCGGCCACACCTACTTCTATCGCGTGCGCGCTTACAACCCCGGCGGCAGCTCCGCTTACGCGCCCTCAACCTCGGTGGCCACGCCGGCGGTGACCTTGCCCAAAGCGCCGTCCAGCCTCACGGCCACCGCTTTGAGCGCTGGCAAGGGCGTTAGTCTGGCCTGGAAAGACAACTCCACCAATGAAGACGGCTTCCAGATCGAGCGCCTGAACGGTAGCACGTGGCAACCTCTCGCCACCGTGGCGGCCAACATCAAGACGTTTACGGATACCAGCGCGGTGCGGGGGATCACCAACACCTATCGCGTTCTGGCCTTCAACGTGGCCGGCGGTTCGCCCTACTCCAACCAGGTCAGCGTCAAAGCGAAATAGCCAAAGCCGTTAAGGTGGCGGCAGCCCCGGCGCGGAAGGCGCTCGGGCTGCCGCTGGCGCGACAACAAATAGCCGAACGACCGGACTCTTCCTTATGATTCAATCAGGCCAGAACAGCGCGTCGCCTCGCTCCCATTTACACCACAACCGAAACCAACCCGAAAACAACCATTCAGCCGATTACCAATCAGCAACCATGAAAACACGAACGACCGGAATGAAACTTGGTCTGGGCGCTTTGGCGCTGGGGGTGTGGGTGGCGGCGCAAGCGGCGGTCCCAGTCATCACGAATATCACGATGGTCGCGGGGACGCCGCAGTTCCGCATCCAGAGCGACTTGGGCATCACGAATCAAATCCAGTATTCGACCAACTTGGGGCAAACGAACTGGACGGTGCTGACGAACGTGGTGGTGACCAATAGTCCATACGTGTTTGTGGATACGGCCGCGCCGCCCGCGTCCTACCGCTTGTACCGGGTGGCGGCCCTCTATCAGACGAACAAACCCGTGCCGTCCAGCATGGCGCTCATCCCCGCCGGCAACTTCATGATGGGCAACTCCACGGACCCAGGCGAAGGATACCCCGAGGAACTGCCGCCACATAGGGTGTATCTGAGCGCGTTTTACATGGACACGAACCTGGTGAGTTCCACGCTCTGGACTAACGTGTGTCAATGGGCGACCAACCACGGCTACAGTTTCGATACTGCGGGGGAGGGGAAGGGGCCCGATTATCCGGCGCATGGCATGACGTGGTATGACGCGGTGAAGTGGTGCAACGCGCGGAGCGAGCAGGAGGGGCGGACGCCGGCCTACTACACCAGCGCAGGGCTGACGGCGGTGTATCGGAGTGGGCAGACCGACGTGCAGACTAACTGGGTGAAGTGGAGCAGCGGTTACCGGTTGCCGACGGAGGCCGAGTGGGAGAAGGCGGCGCGGGGCGGGCT